>OLQS01000464.1_pt1 | contig 27079 bp, 27 predicted proteins | sample 1672291 | NCBI WGS metagenome assembly OLQS01 (sample SAMEA3136668, study PRJEB25190) | human gut metagenome | biome: human gut; feature: human-associated habitat; material: faeces | place: Austria | collected 2013
AAGAGCCCGTTCTTCCAGGCGCAGAGATTATACTTTTACTTTTATGATGGACGATCCCAGCGCACAAAGGACGGTGTCATTGATATATATGAAAAGAGAGGCGAAACCGGAAAATACGAGGCGACCCTGACGATCTGTACGGTTTCTGCCAATGGAAGAAGCAGCGAGATCTTTTATACCGGAAGAGTCGTTTACAGCGATATGCTGATCCGTTTTTCCTTCGTCAATCAGTATAATCCGCTGGAGGAGGATCTTTTGTATATTTTCAATCCTCTGGAGCGGAGAGATTATACGATGGGACTTTTGTGCGGAATTTCCAGTGCGGATCTCATGCCATGCGCATACAAATGTATGGTCACGTTAAAGCCGCAGGAGCATTCGGAAAGCTTCCGAAGCCAGCTGCTTTTCACAAAAAAGGACCTGAAACGTCTGGAACAGCTCAATATGCTGCTGGTAGATAATATCGAGCAGTAGAGATTCAGACGGGAATGGAAACAGGAAAACAGGGAGACAATAGGATATCAAAGGAGAAGGAGAGAAGAGATTGTTGCGAACAAAAAAGGCATTTTTTCAAGGCGCTCTGTTGATCGCCGGTATGGTCATGCTGTGCGCCGGCGTCATGCGGGGAGAGGCGGATACCGTGTTAAGTAAGGCGATCAGACTGTGTTTGGAGTGTGTTGGAATTGGATAACAGAAAACATATCATATCAAAGAGCCTGAGCCGGTTTCGCGGCTGGATCCAGGCAGCGGCGGCGCTTCTTACGAACCCTCACCTGCCGAATTTTTTCAAAGGCGGGATCTATCAGGGAAAGACAAAGGCAGTCTGCGTGCCGGGGCTGAACTGCTATTCCTGTCCGGCGGCAGCCGGGGCATGTCCGATCGGTTCCTTTCAGGCGGTGGTCGGCTCATCGAAATTCAGTTTTTCCTATTATATAACAGGATTTCTGATCCTGTTTGGTGTCCTTTTAGGGCGCTTCATATGCGGATTTTTGTGCCCCTTTGGCTGGCTGCAGGATCTTCTTCACAAAATTCCGGGGAAAAAGCTGTCTACGGAAAGGCTTAAGCCTCTGACTTATCTTAAATATGCAGTGCTGTTTTTTACTGTGATCGCACTGCCGGCGCTTGTTGTAAATGATGTGGGAATGGGTGAACCATTCTTTTGCAAGTATCTCTGTCCACAGGGAGTTTTAGAGGGGGCAATTCCTTTGTCAGTCGTTGATCCGGGGATCCGGTCGGCATTGGGACATCTGTTTACTGGAAAGCTTATGATCCTGATCGGAGTCGTTGTTTTGAGTGTGCTGTTTTATCGGCCGTTCTGCAAATGGCTCTGTCCCCTCGGTGCGTTTTATGCGTTGATGAACAAGGTATCCCTGCTTGGGATCAAAGTGGATGAGCATAGATGCGTCTCCTGCGGAGCATGTAGGAGAGTCTGTCAGATGGATGTTGATGTCACAAACTCACCCAATCACACGGAATGTATCCGGTGCGGGAAGTGTATCAATGCCTGTCCCACGGATGCTGTCAGCTTTTGCTACGGCTTTGCGTCCGACTCAAATAGAAATGGAGAAAAGAAATGAAACGATCAAATATGACAATGTTCCTGCTCATTCTTGTGCTGGCATTTGGCCTCACAGCGTGCGGGAAAGCAAAGAATAACAAGGAAACTGCCTCCAGGCAGACGTCAGAGAGCGGAACGTCACTGTCCGCGGAGCCGGGAGATGCCAAAGAAGCAGCAGACCTGTATCAAAAGCTGATGCAGAAGGAGGAGGACATCCAGTCAGCCAATGCAAAGCTCTGGGAAAAGCTGTTCCTGACGATCGATAAGGACCAGGTGGTAAGCGGAGACAATAATAATTACGGCGATTTTCTTCTGAAGGCGATCGAAGCTGCAAAGGATCAATTTACAGCAGATGAGTTGAAAATTCTGAATGACGGAGCCGGACAGATCCGGGAGATCGAGGAAAAGCTGACGGCTCTGGAGGAGAAATATCCGGATTGCGTCAAGATGCCGGGGGAAGGTGAGAGTGCTGCGGCAGGAAAAGCTGAGAGCGGTCAGGAAAAGTTCCCGGACTTTCAGGGAAAGGATCTCGATGGCAAGGATGTAAACAGCAGTGAACTCTTTTCCGGCAATACCGTAACCGTCGTGAATTTCTGGTTTACGACCTGCAAGCCCTGTGTCGGAGAGCTTGCGGATCTGGATGCGCTGAATCAGGAGCTGGCGCAAAAGGGCGGTGCGGTCGTAGGGATCAATGCATTCACGCTGGACGGCGATGAGGGTGCGATTGCCGAGGCGAAGGAGATCCTGTCAAAAAAGGGAGCAGCCTATCAGAATCTCTGGTTTGACTCCGACAGTGATGCCGGCCGCTTTACCGCCGGACTGTACGCATTCCCAACGACCTATGTCGTCGATCAGGACGGGAACATCGTGGGACAGCCGATTGTAGGCGCGGTCACATCCCAGGAACAGATGAAGACGCTCCAGGCCCTGATCGAGCAGGCGCTTTATCAAAAGTATGCGGCGGAATCGGCGGCGGCGCGCAGGTGACGTTAGCAGCAGCAGGAATCAAACTTTTCGGGTCGTTTCGGGGGATGCGGATCAGGCAGTGGAAGCGTAAAGAGTACTAACATAAGAGGATGTGCAAGGGTAATGAAATAAAGTTACCGCAGCACATCCTTTTGTGTTTTCCGGTTCATGTTTTTCGGGCGAAAACTGTAAAGAAATCTGTTTACATTTTCACAAATCCCTTTTATACTTGGTAAGTATGCGTTTTACAGGATAAAGCGAAGAAAAGCAAAGCTGGCAATGCGACAGCTGAAATACAGGAAGTAATCTGCGGACAACCGGTAAGTGATATCCGGAGGAGAAATTTCGGGCTGCCCGGGAGCGCCGGAAGCAGATGGCATTCCATATGACAAAGGAAAGTGAAAAAGGAGAAGTACGATGGGAATTGTAGTGATCGGTGACGTGTTTATTGACATCAAGGGGTATTCCCTCTCACCATATATCCCACAGGGAAGAAATGCCGGAACGGTGATTCAGATTCACGGCGGCGTAGCGAGAAATGTTGCGGAGAACATCGCGAATATTGAATTGCAGCCGACTTTTATCAGCGCAGTGGACGATAATGCCATGGGTGAGGATGTGATCCAGAAATTAAAACGCCACAAGGTCGAGACAAAGTATATCAGGAAGGTTCCGAACGGCATGGGAACCTGGCTTGCAGTCTTTGACAATGAGGGCGATGTGGTGGCATCCATCTCAAAGAGACCGGATCATAAGCCGATCGAGCAGATCTTAGATGAGTACGGAGACGAGATCTTTAAGGATGCGGACAGCATCGCGATCGAGATCGATACCGACAAGGAGATCGTAAAAAAGACCTTCATGTATGCGGAAAAGTACCACAAAGAGGTCTATGCCCTCGTATCAAATATGACGATCGCAGTGGAGAGAAGAGATTTCCTCCGCAGAACGGCATGCTTTGTGTGCAATCAGCAGGAGGCAGGAATCCTGTTCTCGGAAGATTATGACAACATGACCCCGGCAGAGTTGGCGGCAGTTCTTCCGGAGCGGATCCGTTCTGCGAAGATCTCCCGCATGGTGGTGACCATGGGTGGCAACGGTGCGGTCTTTGTTGATGAGGACGGGCACACCGGTCTTTATCCGGGACGCAAGGTCGATGTCGTTGACACAACGGGTGCCGGGGATGCGTTCTTCTCCGGTGTCTGCATCGGGCTTACCTACGGAAAAACACTGGAGGAGTCCTGCGGAATCGGCACGAGACTTGCAGCAACTGTGATCTGTACAACGGAGAATATCTGCCCGAGGTTCATGCCGGAAGAATTTGGACTGAAACGATAGAAGGATCATCTCAATCATGGAACCATTTTATTATAACCGCATGGACAAAGAACGTCAGGCTGTCTACCGCGCCATGCAGCAGGGACTTTTGAGTCTGGCAGACTCTTTTCAGATCCCCCGGATTGACGGACATGCCTTAAGCGATATTTTCTTTGAACTCCGCCTGGATCACCCGGAGATTTTCTGGGTCTCAAGCTTTAAATACCGGTATTTTGCAGATTCCCCGAACCTGATCTTCATCCCGGAATATCTGTTTGAGAAGAGCAAGATCAGGGATCATCAGAAAGCCATGAAAGCCCGGGTGGAAAAGCTCGCAAGACCGGCGGCAAAGCTTTCGGAGCTGGAAAAAGAAAAATATATCCACGATTTCATCTGTGAGAATATTCACTATGATAAGCTGAAGAAACCCTATTCCCACGAGATTATCGGACCACTGGGCCACGGAGTCGGTGTCTGTGAGGGAATTGCCAAGTCTGTCAAGATCCTCTGCGACGCGCTGGGGATCTGGTGTATGATCGCTTTATGCGGAAACAATCCGGAAAAAGGGATCAAGTACCGTCATACCTGGAATATCGTAAAGATTGGAAAGACCTGCTATCATCTGGATGCCACCTTCGACAACAGCCTTGGAAAGTGCGCCGGGACCGGCGGTGAGATCCGCTACGATTACTTCAATCTGGATGACAAAGCTGTCTTCCGCGACCATGAGCCGTTGATCGCTCCGGCCCCGGCCTGTACGGATGGCGACCATTTTTACTACAAAGAGAAAAAACTTTCCTTCACAAAGACGGAGGAAGTATACAAGCGCTCTCTCCAGACCGCAAAGAAGAATAAGACCCTCACATTTCACTGGCGTGGCGGCTATCTGACCCGTGAGGTTCTGAAAGAACTCCTCGAACTCATCGAGAAAGCAGGAACTGAGCAGAACAAGACTGCCCATATCCAGCTCAACTGGCCGCAGGCGGTTCTGAGGATCCATTATACAGATGAGCGTTCGCAAGCCGTCGTTACCATAGAAGAGGCAAACGAGGGGGAGGAGTCATGACTGCTCTGCAGCTCGCACACGCATGAACTACAGACGGATCGAAAAAAGAACCTGTAAATTTTTAGACAGCATATTTACATGCTGTCTTTTTTTGCTTATAATAACGGTACAAAAAATTATCACTGTTAATAAATGAACCTGACGGAGGCAATGGGGCCGGAACTCAGGCGGCGCGGTGAAAAATACGGCTGTGAACACATGAAACAGCTAAGAATTACAAAAAGGGAGAAAATCGTATGAGAGAAGAAAAGAGATCCGATCAGGCGATGTATGATTTCTACGGGAAAATGCCGTTAAAGCGGGCGATCCCGCTGGGACTGCAGCATGTACTGGCAATGTTCGTGGGAAACCTGACACCGCTTCTTATTATCTGCGGGGCATGCGGAATCAGCGGAAGCGAGGAATTTGCCCAGCTTCAGGTCAGTCTCTTACAGAACGCAATGTTTGTAGCGGGGGTTGTGACACTGGTCCAGCTCTACGCGATCGGTCCGATCGGAGGTAAAGTTCCGATCATCATGGGAACCAGCTCCGGTTTCATCGGAGTTTTCAAGAGTGTGGCAGATACAATGGGCGGCGGACTTGCCACCTACGGTGCGATCATGGGCGCATCGGTGATCGGCGGTCTCTTCGAGGGCGTTCTCGGATTTTTCATCAGGCCGCTGCGAAAATTTTTCCCGGCTGTGGTGACAGGAACTGTCGTTTTATCCATCGGCCTTTCCCTGATCTCCGTCGGTATCAATTCTTTCGGAGGCGGAAACGGAGCGAAGGACTTTGGATCCATGGAGAATCTTCTTCTGGCGCTCTTTGTTCTTGTCGTGATCCTTATCGTGAAACACTGGACAAAGGGAATCGCAAGCAATTCTGCGATCCTCATCGGAATCATCGCGGGCTACGGGGCAGCTGTTATCATGAGCCTGATCCTTCCGACAACAGGGATCACAGCGGACGGAACGGAGTATACGAAAGCCTGGGTATTGAACTGGGATAAGGTCGCGCAGGCCAGCTGGATCAGCATTCCGGAAATCCTTCCGGTAAAACCGGTGTTTGATGTTCGCGCTATCGCCCCGATCATGATTATGTTCATCGTTACGGCGGTTGAGACGGTGGGAGATATTTCCGGTGTGATCGAGGGCGGAATGAACCGTGAGGCAACGGATAAGGAGCTTTCCGGCGGTGTGATCTGTGACGGTATCGGCTCATCCTTCGCCGCATTATTCGGAATCCTTCCGAACACATCCTTCAGCCAGAACGTGGGTCTGGTCACTATGACGAAAGTCGTGAACCGTACAGCCCTTGCCACAGGTGCGGTATTCCTGATCCTCTGCGGGCTTGTTCCGAAGCTGGGCGCGATCGTTTCCATTATGCCGCAGGCAGTTCTCGGCGGCGCAGCGGTCATGATGTTTTCTTCCATCGTGATCAGCGGAATCCAGTTGATCACAAAGGAGAAGATGACAGCGAAGAACCTGACTATCGTTTCCGTGGCACTCGGCGTTGGATACGGAATGGGCGCCAACACAGCAATCTTAGCCCAGACACCGCAGGCGATCCAGCTGATCTTCGGCGGATCCGGAATCGTACCGGCAGCGGTGGTTGCGATCCTGTTAAATATTGTGCTTCCGGATGAGAAAAAGTAGAAAACAATTCGCGCACAAAGTAAATGCTAAAGAGAAAAGCGGGTAACTGTGCACTGAACAGTTACAAAAGCGGAATGTATCCGGGTGATATGGAGGTATTGCCTATCGGATACATTCCGCTTTTTTTAATTGTTCCAGATCCGCCGGGGTGTCCGCATCAGCGAGCTCCAGCGGGTCGCTTACGGGAAAATACCGGACACTGTCCGGATACTTTTTGAGCAGCACATTGCCGCCCTGATTGTCCGGGAGTGTGAGAAGTTCCTCAAAGTATCGGCTTCCGAAAAGAACCGGGTTTCCGGGGATCAGAAGATCGTCGCCGGAGACAGACGCAAGGCGGACGATCGCGGAAGAGGTATTTTGGTCACATTGCGAAAATGCGATTCCCATAGCCTCCAACGTCTCTCGTGTCAGCAGCGGCTGATCCCCCAGCGCGAACATACAGCCGGTCAGTTCGGGATGTTCCTTCAATAGGGCAGAGAGACCGAGATGAACCGTATGGTTCCGATAGGGCATCGCGTGCAGCAGGACTGGGATATTCCGCTCTCTGCAGAGCGATTCGACTTCCGGTGATCTCGTCACAACGATCCTGGCGGCAAAAAGAGCGGTGTCAGTGGCAGATAAGATCCGGGAGATCAGCGGTTTTCCATGGAAGTCAGCCATGAGCTTGTTGGAACCAAACCGCTTTCCGAGTCCCGATGCCATGATGACACATCCGACAGGAAGAACCGGGTGGTCCAGATCATATACAAACACATCATCACGAGCTCGCAGTGCATCGAGAAAAGGAGTGGACTGACTGCGAAGGACTGCGATGACGCGTTTCCGATCGAAAAGCCGGAAGACCGCATCGCAGAATTCCGGACAGGAGCTTTCGAGATAACCAAGTTCGTCGATCACGGTCCATTGGGCCGGGGAATCGATGGTGCGGGTGACGGAGGCAGCGCCTGAGCCAAGAAATCCGTTTAGATCCGGGGTCATCTGGTTACCGGGAGTTTGTGACACAGACTGTCGGGCAACAGGCGGTTGATAGGATCCGATCGTTACTGCCTCTCCGGTAAGATTGTCTGTCAGTTCCACATGATCACGGGGGACAACCCGCGTTGTGAAGCCGGGAAACGGACCGCGACCGGAAAAGTATGGCAGAGCGAGGATTTCCCTTAAAAGCGTACTCTTTCCGCTTCCTCTGCAGCCGGTTATGATCAGATGTCGTTTTCCCCCGATCGGTACGGGAGATGTGGAATCAGGGTCAGACTGATTTCCCGGAACTTCCATCAGCGGTATATTTAGAAAAGATCTGAGAATAGAGCTCGCGGCTGCTCTGGATGCAGGCGTTGCGGTAGGTTTCGTAGTCATGTAAAAACTCCTTTGCTTCCGGTGTCAGAGCACTTCCGCCACCACCTTTTCCGCCGATCCGGCGGGCAGTGAGCGGGAAGCCGAGATTTTTTTCAGCGCGCTTCATAATGGCGAGTGCCTTCGTGTAGGCCATGCCCATGGAGATCGCCGCGGCCCGCAGCGAACCGGTCTCCTCGATCAGATGGAGCAGGCGGCAGGGACCTTCACCGAAGAAGCGGAAGTGGTCATCACCGCAGAGAAAAACACGGATGTCAGATATCATGGAGGACACCTTCTTTCAGAAATTATCAGGGGTTACAGGGTGGGAAGCAGGATGAGACGCCTGTGATCCGGGCTCTGCGGGTCCGGAATTTCAAGAAGATTCACCGGACCGTAGATTTCGGTAAATGCCAGCTCCATATCTTTGATGGAGTCGGTCTCCGGCCGCAGTATACGGATCAGATGGCCGTCCTTCAACAGCATCAGTGTGTCACAGCAGGTGAGGGCCAGAACCGGATCATGAAGGCAGATCAGGGCGGTTTTCACAGGATTTCCACATACAAGCTCCCGGATCCTCTGAACCATCCGGTACTTGTTTCCGAGGTCCAGCGAACTGTCCGGCTCATCGAAGAGCAGCAGCTTCGTGTCTTCCACCAGAGTCCGGGCGAAGATCACCAGCTGCTTTTCACCGCCGCTGAGGGTGAGATAATCCCGCCCCGCGAGCTCAGCCATTCCGACCTGTTTTAGAGCATGGTAGGCGTCCCTCCTCATATCTGCGGACGGCTGGCTCAAAAGTCCTAATTTTGAATAAAATCCCATCAGCACAACGTCCAGGACACTCATGGAGATAGAGATCCCGCTCTGCTGTGGAATATAGCTGACACGTTTTGCCAGTTCCTTTGCCCGCAGTCCGGCGAGCTCCAGTCCTTCCAGAACTACGTGACCGCCATGGGGCAGCTCCCCGCAGACTGCTTTGAGAAGTGTCGTCTTTCCGCTTCCGTTCGGGCCGAGAATTCCGATTACATGACCTGGTGTATCAACGGAAAAGGAGACGTGATCCAGAATCTGACGTCCTCCGAGAGAGACAGAGATATCTTGAACAGAGAAAAATTCATTCATTTCAGGTCAGTGCCTCCTTCCGGCGAGAATCAGACAGATCAAAAACGGTGCTCCGAGAAGTGAGGTGAAGATGCTGACCGGCAGCTCAACCGTCGCCAGAGATTTCGCCAATACGTCCGCTGTAAGTAGGAGGAAGCTTCCGATGATGCCGCTTAAGAGACAGGAGGACTGCTTATGATCCCCGGTGAGAAGTCTCGCCGTGTGGGGGGCGAGAAGTCCGATAAAGCTGATAAGCCCGGTTACACTGACCGCTGCAGCTACCGTGAGTGTCGCGAGAAAGAGAACATAAAATCTTGTCGTCCGGACAGAAACGCCGAGCATTCTCGCTTCATCTTCCCGGACAGACAGTGCCAGCACATGGCGGTGGAGCAGGAGAATCGCGATGGAAGTCACGAGAATGATCAGGACAGGGACCGGGATCTTTGCCGCGGTGACGCCGGCGAGACTCCCCATGATCCAGTATTCGATGGAGGCCAGTTGTTTTTCCGGATCCGCCATGAGCTTCAACACCATGAGAAATGTCTGTGCCAGAGCATGGACCGCGATTCCCGCGAGAACGATAGAAGCGTGTTCTTTTACGGGAGAAAGCGCGGTGAGACCTAAGGACAGGCAGACCGCAAGAAGTCCGCCGATGAATGCGAAGAACGTTGTGGACGGTGACGCGGCGGAGACGAATAATATGGCAAAGGCGGCGCCTGCGCTGGCACCGGAGGAAACCCCGATAATATCCGGAGATGCCAGGGGGTTCCGGAAGACCGTCTGGTAGACGAAACCGGCGATACCCAGCCCAAATCCGCCGACGAGTCCCATAAGCGCGCGGGGCAGGCGGAGAATTGTGAAGGTCCGGACGGCCATCAGGTCTCCGTCACGGAGACTTTTCAATGAGATCGGGTATTTTCCGGTGGACAGAGCGGAAACAAAGGCGATGACAAGAAATGTCATCGCCAGAGTTAAAATTGCCATTGTCCGGTTGGGATCAGTCTGCGCTTTCCGGAGTGAATCCATAGAATGTTTCATAGAAATCCTTTTCTGCAGCGGCAAAGTCTTCTTCAGTTACAACCTCCGGGTGAAGGATGGAGGCAACATAGTAGCTTCCTAAAAAGCTTGCCGGAACCGGGGAATCGAGTGCTTCGATGTCACTCGGGATCTGGGCAACGTGTCCCTCTTTTACGGCTGTGCAGTCGGCAAGAGCGGAATCCTTGAGAACAGAGTCTGCGTCGTAGTCAGCGTCAGCCGCGAGAATGATATAGTCCGGATTCCAGGAGAGGATCTGCTCGTAGGAGGTGTCGGCCCAGTAGGTATCTGTGATATCGGAAGCCACGTTCACACCGCCTGCATTCTCGATGAGGGTGGACTGGTACATTTCCGGACCTGCAGTCTGTAACAGAGCACTGTTGCCTGCAAGATATACGGACGGAGTCTCAGCACTGTCTAAGGAATCCTTTAATCCGGAAAGGGAATCGGAGATCCAGGATTCTAACTTCTGACCTTTTTCAACGACGTTTGCAGCAGTGGAGATCATATCGATGGTCTCAAATAACTTTGTCTGGTCTTCCGGATTGACGGCGATCACAGTGAGACCAAGCTCTTCCATAGCAGGGATGGAGTCTTTTAATTTTGTCGGAACGATCACAAGGTCCGGCTTCAATGCGGCGCAGCCCTCAAGGTCAAATTCCTTTGCTGTACCAACAGACGGAAGCTCAGTGAGCTCGGGAGCGCTTAATTTGTAGATCTTCCGTTTGTCTGCCTTTGCCTCAACGCCGACCAGCTGTTCGTCAAGATCAAGGGCAATCATCAGGCTTGTGGAGATATAGTAGCCGCTCACGAAGGACTCAGGCTGCTTTTCGATCGTAACCTCACGTCCAAGATGGTCTGTGACGGTAACCGGATATTCTACGGTAAGGTTGACTTCGGCAGCCGCGGATGTTTCGGCAGCAGATTCAGATGCGGCTTCAGTGGCAGCTTCGGCAGTCGTTTCAGCCGCGGTAGTTGCTGTGGATGCAGTATTGCCTCCGCATGCAGTTACGCTCACGGATAATGAGAGCGCTAAGAGCAGGGCGGAAAGCTGTTTGAGATTTTTCTTCATGATTTTTTCCTCTTTCAATGTATTTGTGTTGAAATCACGTTGTATTTTTTCAACTATAACGGAATTATACCAGAAAGTATGATAAAATAAAAGTATAAATGCAGATACAACCATAGAATGAGGAGCAGAGAATGAGAGTCATCAGGGAATATAAGCGGGCGGAGAGCCTGGAAGAGGCGTGGCAGTTAAATCAGAAGAAGAGCAACCGCGTGCTTGGCGGCATGGTCTGGTTGAAAATGGGGAAAATGCAGATCGGAACGGCGATCGACCTCTCCGGTCTCGGACTCGGCACCATCGAGGAGACGGAAGAGGAATTCCGGATCGGCTGCATGGTGACGTTGAGGGATCTGGAACTTGATCCGGGACTTCATGCCTACACAGACGGCGCAATGCGGGAATCGGTGCGGCATATCGTCGGAGTCCAGTTCCGGAATCTCGCCACAGTGGGCGGAAGTATTTACGGAAGATACGGATTTTCAGATGTGCTGACCATGTTTTTGGCGATGGACAGCTATGTTGAGCTCTATAAAGGCGGGGTGATCCCGCTAAAAGAGTATGCAAAGATGCCGTATGACCGGGATATTCTGGTGCGCCTGATCGTGAAGAAAGAAAAAGCAGTGTTCGATTACCAGTCTGTCCGCAACAGCCAGACCGATTTTCCGGTGCTGACCTGTGCGGTGGCAGGCACAGAGAGCGGATACCGGTTTTCCATCGGGGCGAGACCCGGAAAGGCAGTGCTGTTTGAACTGACAGATGCGGATATCCGGGAGGCAGATGTGGAAAACGTGGCGGAATACGCGGCAAAATGTGTAAAAGAACAGATCGAGACCGGCTCCAATACACGCGGAAGCGCGGAATACCGGAAGCATCTGGCGGGTGTGCTGGTAAAGAGGGCTGTCTGTAAATTGGAAGGGAAATAAGAAAAATTCAGACGGACTGATGAGACAAATGTAAAGTAAAGTTATAGAGGAATCATACCATGAACATTACCATGACATTAAACGGAAAAAAAATCTCTGCCGACATCGACGCAGATGTGCTTTTGCTCGATTTTGTGCGGGATCATGGCTGCTACAGCGTGAAGCGCGGCTGTGAGACATCGAACTGCGGTCTCTGTACCGTATTTTTAGATGAAAAGCCGGTTCTCTCCTGTTCCGTGCTCGCGGCGAGAGCGGATGGAAAGACCGTTACGACACTGGAAGGACTTCAGGAAGAGGCAGCGGAGTTCGGCGCCTTTATTGCAGATCAGGGCGCGGAACAGTGCGGATTCTGTAATCCCGGCTTTATAATGAACGCTCTGGCGCTGTTCCGGGAAAAAGAGTACCCGGATGAGGACGAGATCAGGGAATATCTGGCGGGCAACTTATGCCGCTGCTCCGGCTACGAGGGACAGCTCCGCGGCATTCAGGCGTTCCTTGCATGGAAGAAAGAAAAAAGCGGAAAGGAGACGGAAGAGGCATGAAATATGTAAATAAACCGGTTCGGAAGAAAGACGCGATGCAGCTTGTGACCGGAAAGCCGGTCTACACGGATGACATTGCGCCGAAGGACTGCCTGATCGTAAAACTTCTCCGTTCTCCGCATGCGAATGCATTTGTGACTTCCGTCAACAAAGCGGCAGCGATGAAGGTGGACGGCATCGAGGCGATCTACACGTGGGAGGATATTCCGCAGGACGGAAGACGCTACACGCAGGCGGGACAGACGTATCCGGAGATGAGTCCCTACGACCGCCTGATCCTGGATCGTCACGTCAGGTACGTCGGGGACGTGGTTGCCATCGTGGCGGGACGGGATGAGAAGTGCGTGGATAAGGCGTTGAAGCTCATCAAAGTCCAGTATGAGGTCTTAGAGCCGATTCTGGATTTCCATACAGCGAAGGACAACAGGATCTTAGTACACCCGGAGGACAACTGGGAGAGTCTTGTTCCGGTCGGGGCGGACAATAAGAGAAACCTGTGTGCCCACGATGAGACAGGATCCGGGGATATCGAGGAAGCATTAAAGAACAGCGACATGATCATTGATCATGTTTATCATACGAAAGCATGCCAGCAGACTATGATGGAGACATTCCGGACGTTCTGTACGATCGATACCTATGGACGACTGAACGTGGTGAGCTCCACACAGATCGTGTTCCACTGCAGAAGAATCCTCGCGAATGCCCTGCATATTCCAAAGTCCATGATCCGCGTCAGCAAGCCGAGGATCGGAGGCGGATTCGGCGCGAAGCAGACCGCCATCAGTGAAGTCTACCCGGCATACGTGACGTGGATGACGAAGAAGCCGTCGAAGATCGTCTTCACCCGGGAGGAGTGCATGACAGCCTCCACCCCGCGCCATGAGATGGAGGTTCATGTGCGTCTCGGTGCTGACAAAGACGGGACCATCAACGGAATCGATATGTACACCCTGTCCAATACCGGGGCCTACGGGGAGCATGGACCGACGACCGTGGGACTTTCCGGACATAAATCAATTCCGCTTTACGGAAAGGCGAAGGCATTCCGTTTCGTCAGCGATGTTGTGTATACAAACGTTATGTCAGCCGGCGCGTATCGCGGATACGGTGCTACCCAGGGACTTTTCGCGGTGGAGTCTGCCGTGAATGAGCTGGCGGCGAAGCTGCATATGGATCCGTTTGAACTGCGGATGAAGAATATCGTCAGGGAAGGCGACGTGATGCCGGCATACTACGGGCAGGTAAATACGAGCTGTGCTCTGGACCGGTGTCTGGACCGCGTGAAAGAGATGATCGACTGGGATCATAAGTATCCGGTCCGCGATATGGGAAATGGAAAGGTCCGTGCCGTTGGCATGGGAATGGCGATGCAGGGATCCGGCATTACGTCTGTCGACGTGGGAAGTGCCACGATCAAGGTGAATGATGACGGATTCTATACGCTGTCCATCGGCGCGGCAGACATGGGAACGGGCTGCGACACGATCTTAGCGCAGATCGCGGCAGAAGTTCTGGAGTGCTCCATCGATGAGATCACGGTGTTGGGTGCCGATACAGATTCATCTCCTTATGATTCGGGATCCTATGCGTCCAGTACGACATATGTTACCGGAAAAGCAGTAGAAAAATGCGCACTTCAGGTGCGGGAGCAGATCTGCAGGCTGGGTGCGGAACTGTTAAAGTGCCCGGAATCTGAGGTTGTGTTTGACGGAAAGTTCGTGAGACAGGAAAGCCATGGAAAGCTGCAGGACGAGATAAAGGCTGACACAGAGGCAGCAGAGAATGGCACAACAACGCAGGTCTCCCTTTCTGATATTGCCACCGCCTCCCAGTGCGGCAACAGCATCGCTCTGGAAGCGACCGTGACCAACAGTTCACCGCTCTCCCCGCCGCCGTTTATGGTGGGTGCCGCGGAGGTCGAGGTGGATCTTGAAACCGGTGAGGCGAAGGTCATTGACTATGCGGCAGCAGTAGACTGTGGAACACCTGTAAACCCGAACCTCGCGAGAGTTCAGGCGGAAGGCGGAATCCTTCAGGGAATCGGCATGGCGCTGACAGAAAACATTACCTATAATAAGAAGGGAAAACTTGCAGAGAATTCCCTGATGCAGTACAAGATCCCGACTCGTGTCGATATCGGACATATCCGCGTGGAGTTCGAGAGCAGCTATGAGGATGCAGGTCCCTTCGGCGCGAAATCCATCGGTGAGGTCGTGATCAACACGCCGCTTCCGGCTGTATCAGACGCGATCTTCAATGCCACAGGAACACGGTTCTATGAGCTTCCGATCACGCCGGAAAAGATCGCTATGGCCGTGGCGGAGAGAAAAGCAGAAAACGAGTGATCGGGTGACATAATTCGGTCAATATGACAGCATGTGGGCGTATGTTATAAAAAATATGGCTATGTAAACCAACCGGGACAGTTTTAAGATAGGCATAAGGGCAATGCAGGGTTACCGCATGCAGGCAGAAATTTTCCGGAATGGAAATACAGAGGCGTCATTGGCTGCCCTGGTAATAAGAGAAAGCTGGGGTCAAGGATGACGAAGAGAACATGGAAATTCAAAAAGCGCGCGAAACTGAATAAAATGGATCATGGCGGATATTCACTGGTAGAATTGATGGTAGTCGTTGTTATTATGGTGATCCTGGCATCTGTGAGTATCGGAGTTTACAACGGATATGTAAAACGCGCAAAGAGCGCGGTTGCCTATGAAAAGGGGCATCGGATCGCGGAGGCACTGGAAATCTGTGAGGCGGAATATGATCTTACAGGGGATATCAGCATCAGCAGGTTATCGGAGATATCCGGTAAATTGATGAAGAAGCCGAATGATCCGAAGAGTGCCCTGTACCCATATGTGGGAGAGGACACGGATGACTGTACGGATTTTACGGTATCGTTAAAGAATCTGGGCAACGGAAAAGTGAAAATTCAAGGGTTCACTTACACGTCGGACAGTTATGAGATCACATGGACAAATGAGGATGGTGTACAGGTCACGATGAATTAAAAAGCACTCACGTGCCTTAGATGCGTACTCGCGCGAAGATGCAGCTTGCCGCAAGTGACCGCGCGAGACGCCCAGATGTGCCGGGGCACATTCTTTTCTATCAATCGTGTGATTGGAAAGAAATCATGCCGCAGACCGACAAAAAGTGGAACATGAGACTGACTGCCAAAAGATCGGCGCATCCGCCGGGGCTTAAATTCTCTGTCATGTACTGATGGTCCAGAGTATATAACGTTTCTTTAAAATTTTCTTTTGTGACAGCAGAGAGCAGGATTTTTGCCTGCTCTTTTCTTTTTTTTGCAAGTTCCGGACCTCCCCGATGGACCATATTGGTGTCATCGACTTCAGCGATTAAGGTGAGAAGTGCCATGGCGGCGGAATCGTTCAGGGAAAAGCCCACTGACAGCCATTTTCTTAGCGCGGGCAGTCCGATCTGGACCGCGGATGGGAAACCGGCGGCCGCCTCACCGCGGGCTCCCCGGATACCGTAGGCGGTAAAGATGCGTTCGCCGTTGGTAGGGAGAGGAGGCTGTACATTCGGGGGGCGATGCAGATCCGAGAGAGAGCATTTTCCCAGCCTCCGACATTCCTGAAGCACATCCGTGAACGGCAGCGGAAGCTCCCGCCCCGCGTGAACTTTTCCAAGCGCCCCGCAGAGGATCGCCGAGGCAAAGACAAGCCCCTTGTGGGTGTTGATCCCGACTGTGGCGGAAAACATGGCAGTTTCTGCCCGCTGTCCGGCGTAACGCAGCCGCTCAAAGAGCTGTCCGTCCGGCTCACTGCTGTGATCCCAACCCAGGCAGAAGAATTCCCTAAACCACGGGATCAGGGAAGCGCTGCTGTCGAGAAATGTAAAAAAGTCCATATCTTTGTGGGAGCCGGAGTTGTTCCGGTCCACCAGTCCCGGCTTCGGGGTGGTTGAAACCTCGTAGAGGAGTCCCCGTACCGCCGCGGAAGCCGCCTGATCAGCCGCTCGGTCACGGAAAAATTCGTGAAAGAGCTTTGCCGTCTGCCACTGGATCAGCTCCATGGAGTGGGATTTCTTCTCGGTGCAGATATGGGCATCTTCCCCGCAGACAAGGCAGGTTCTCGGGAGAAGGCCGAGATCGTGCCGTTTTACGGAAGCTCCGTCCGGACCGCATACATCAAGGTTGAAGAGACGGCCCAAAGGGTGGCTTTCCTCGATGGAGACGAGAAATTTTTTGACCTGTATGGCCTGGGACTTTAAAAGAAAAAACGCGCAGTCACCGGTATTTTTCTCATAAACCTCCGTTTTCAGAACAGAGAAACGGGAGAGCCGGTCAGACAGTTCCCGGACTTCCTCCCGGAATGCCGCCCGGGCGAAAGGAAACGTCTTGACTGCCCCGGCAATATTTAAGGAAAACTCCACAAGACAGATCTCCCCGCCGGGGGTAAGAAGTTCCCATTTTTTCAGGACGCGCCGGTCTCTGGCGGCGCGAAGTTCCCCGGAAGTTACCGGTGAGCCGGTAATTACATTATTTAGGTTCATAAAAAACACTCCATTTGGAATTAAGTTCGAATTTCCTGAATGCAGAAAATGCTGTGCAAAGATTTTTTGAATTTTGCACAGCATTTCAGCTATCATGCATCTGAAAAAACGTCAGAGAACAGGATCTGCAGGAGAATTCGCAGTTACTTAAAGCTTTCCTTTAAATACTTCGCCGTACACTCCGGCACCAGCGACAGAACTTCGTCGGTCACGCCCTGCTCATCCAACAGTTTGCGAACTCTGGAAGCACTGATGACCTCCGGCTTTCCATCCGGTCCCTCTGTTGTGATCCGATCGATCTTAATGAAGGAGATGCCGTATTTTGGGAGAATGCGGATCATTGCCTCGTTGTAGCGTCTTGTTACCGGATCAAAAGGCTCTTCCCCGGCGAAACGTTTTGTAATATGAAGGATCGGAGCGATCCTTGAGGCAAACAGTGTAATATCCAGTTCACTTTGGATCTTTGCCGCGTCCTCACCGTCCTTTAAGAAGTAGGTCGGAAATGTGGCGTTGGAGATCATATACGGACCGGATGGATGTACGATGACATTTGGAAGATGGTCGGTTCCTTCACGGACAAGGCGGAGCCGGTCTGCAAACGGGAAACGGGAACGGTTCTCCTCAACCACGAAGATATGGAGCAGGGAACATGCCTTAGCGGCGTAAGTGATCAGCGCGAGATGACCTTTCGTGAAGGGATTGCAGTTCATGACGATACAGCCCACGTTCTCATCGGTATCTGTCCCGGCGAGAAATTTCTTATAATAGTTGTCCAGTCCGGATTTCTTATTCTCCAGCATCAGGACAGCTTCGGTTTCTGCCAGCGGGTAAAATCCGCAGGATGTAAAGAGCACCTTGTTTTTCGGTCTTGTGATCACGAAGAGATCGTAATGACCTGCCTCAAACCGGTTTTCGACAAGTCTGGACACGAGACTTCCAAGAGCATTCTGTCCTCTGAGACTCTCATCCACCGCAAAGCATTTTAAAAGATTTCCGGCGCAGCATCCGCATCCGGTGAGATTCTCATCGGAATCAAACACGCCGAACGCCGCTTCGATATCGTCCTCATAATTTAAATGATGCTTTGCGAGAAACTCCACAAGCATCTGTCTGTCATGGGAAAAACCAAGGGATAATTCATGAATACTGAGTTCTGTCATATAAAACACCTCTGCTTTCTGTGTATCTATAGTATAGATGAAATAATAACAGTTTTCCAGAGAAAAGGCAGAGAAAAAAAGGGAAAATTGTAAAAGGAAAATACGATGCGGGGCATAAGAAAAATATATGGGAAGAGATGAAAATAAGGGTGAAAATACATGACAGGAAAAGGGGAAGACCAGAGGATAATGTATCCATGACCTTCTGATTGTTAAGAAATTGACATGCAAATAAAAGGATAGTATAATTATAAGCATTTCGTAGAGTTTTATGTTTGAATTTGAATTGCTTTTCAGGAGAAATTACTGATAAGAAAAATCGATGGGCAAAAACGTACATGAGTATCGTGTATGGGAACAGTGATAAGGGAGTGATGATATGACAACGCGTGATATGGCATACATTGTGAGCATCGCGGAGGAACAGAGCATTACGCGCGCCGCTGCGAAAATGTATATGGCACAGCCGGCTTTAAGCCAGTGCGTCCAGAAGGTGGAGAAGGAGCTTGGCGTGCTGATCTTTCTCCGGCAGCCCAACGGAGTGAAGCTGACGGCGGAAGGCGAGTGCTTTCTGGAGTTTGCGAAGAAAACATTGACGGAGCAGAAGACGATGGAGAAAAAACTGCTCGATCTTCAGAATTCAGACCGGGGCGTCGTTCAGCTTGGTTTTACGGGAATGCAGGCCATGTATGTTCTTCCGTATTTTCTGCCGCAGTTCAAGGAAAAGTACCCTTCAATCGATATTGTTCTGACAGAAGCAACCAGCGAGGATATCGAGGAGAAGCTCATCAAAGGTGCGGTGGAGATCGGAATCGTTCACCCGCCGCTTTTAAGGGAAGAACTGGAGTATTTTGAGATCAACCATGATGAGATGGTGATTGTGCCGAGAAGCAACAGCCGGTATCACAAGATGATCTATTACCGGGATGATGACCCGATGCCGTATCTGGATGCGGAATTTTTAAGAAATGAGCCGCTTATCGTGACTCAGTCCTGGCAGAGAAGCCGGATGGTCTGCGAGCAGATCTTTGATAAGATGGGCTTTCACCCACCGGTCAAACAGGTGTCCAGAAATCTGAGTACTCTGGATGCACTGGCGCAGGTGGACTATGGAACCGTGCTTCTTCCGTCGAAACAGCTGTCGGATGCTCTGAGACGGCGCGGTGTCTATAAGATCGACCCGGCTTACAGCGTGCCCTACACATTTAATGTAGCAGTTTTAAAAAATGCATATCTTTCCTCTCCGGCGGAGAAGTTGGTGGAGTTTTTAAAAGAGATTCGCGGGACCTTCTAAGTACAAGAAGGTCCTTTTTATTATTGGATATCGGACAAAAGTGCATACAGGCATAATTGGAAGATCCGCCCGCAGCAGTCTGCTGATTTTTTAACAGACATATTTTTTACTTATGGCCTCAACATGGTTTCCATATTTAACAAATATCCCCCGCTTTACTATAATGAAGCCATCAGGAAAAACCTGACTGCGCGCAGAATGATAAAGAAAACCGGCCGCTATTCCCCAACATCCATGGGAAGCGGTCAACGAAAACATGAAGGGGGAACGGACATGAACGGTATTGGAATTGGAATTATTTCCTTACTTGTTTACATTGCCGCCATTCTTGTGATCAATATGGTCCTCAAGAGAAAAATGGCAGAAGCCATGATGTGGTCATTCTTGATCATCCTCGCGATGGGTGGAATCTTTGCTGGACAGAACGTGTTCACATTAGCCCAGACAGGTATCAAGGCAGCGGCAAAACAGGAAGTTGTGTATGCTTCTATGGCATTCGTATTTATGGCATTTATGATGGATAAAACGGGCGTTATCGGACGACTCGTTGAAATTTTAAACAGTGTACTCGGGCGCCTTCCGGGCGGTTCCGGATATGTATCCACCATCGCAAGCGCACTGTTCGGCATGGTTTCCGGATCTGGTTCCGGTAACGCGTCTGCGGTTGGTTCTATCACGATCCCGTGGATGAAACAGAGTGGATGGAGCACCGAGCGCGCTACAACGATCGTAGCCGGTAATGCCGGTCTGGGAATGATCTTCCCGCCATCCTCTTCCATGCTTCTTTTACTTGGTATGGAAGCGATCGCTGCTGAGCTTGAAAGCAACACCTTATATGTAGGTCTTATGTGTACCGGCCTTGTGATCCTCGTATATCGTCTCTTTGTTGTATTCTGCTATGCAAAGAAGGACGGCTTAAAGGCATCCGCAGGAACAGGTGAAAGCCTCGGAGCAGCATTCTCAAAGAATGCCTCCTCCCTGATCATTTTCCTTGGAATCATCGTTCCGCTTCTGTTCCAGATGGGCCCGACCGGAAATGCGATCAAAGCGACATTAAACGCCCACACAGAAAAATCCTTTAAGGCAATTTCCTTAGTAATGTGGATCCCGATCATGATGACCTTCTTTACGATCATTGAGGGCTGGAAATATCTGCCCCACGATTTTAAAGGCTGGAAGGACATGATCAAATCCTCCGCACCGAAGTACAGCGAGGTTGGCTGTCTGTTATTCTTCGCTTTCGCAGCCGCAAGCGTACTGACAAAGCTTGGTCTTCAGGATGAGTTTACTGCAGTATTTGATACACTCGGAAGCAAATCTCCGGTCCTTGTAGTTATCATGATCGCGGTGATCACCACACTGATGGTTGGCCCGTTCACAGGAACTGCTTCCACAACTGCCCTCGGTGCTCTTGCCTATGCAACACTGCGTTCCCTCGGGCTTGCACCGGTGGCATGCTGCGTAGCATTCCTGCTTCTTGTTTCCAACGAGGGATGCATCCCGCCGAACTCCGCGCCGATCTATATCGCAAGCGGTATTTCCGGACTGAATGAACCGTCCAGGATCTTTAAGAACCTGCTGTTCCACTACGCGCTTCCGGTTGTCCTCATCGCAATTCTTATCATGCTGGGTATCTTCCCGGTAGTAGGCGCTTAAGGAGGGAAAGATCATGAAAAAGACGATTTACAACATTTGTATGGTAGTATTTGAGATCACACTTCCGTTATTCCTGCTCATGGGTGCGGTTCTTGTATTCGGACAGCTGATCGGAGCGCTGATGGGAAACGGTGCTATCGTTCTCGGACTGAACAACGCGATCAAAACTTACTCCGTATGGGTAGCAAGTGTATGCGCATTCTCCGGTTTCATCATGAGCTATGTGAGAGAAAAAAAGAAATAAGTAAGTGATCATCCAGAGTGGCGGTCGTGCAGATGTTCCGTCTGTATGTCCGCCACAATGTTGTTGAGAAAGCAAAAATCCCATCGGTCCCCCGATCTGAAGCGGATTTTTGCGTATAACTGTGAAGGTGTGGAACAGTTATGCTAAGTAATTAGAAAACAGGAGGTATGATCTATGGAGATCAAGAAACCGGCAGTGGCCGGAACCTTAGAATCGAGCGACTGCCAGATCGTGATCCGTCCGAACGGCGGTGAGGGTATCGAGATCGAGTTAGAGAGTGATGTTGCAGTCATGTTCGGCGATTCCATCAGGGAAACGGTCAATAATACATTGGAAGAATTCGGTGTCAAGGACGCCTACGTGGAGATCCGCGACAAGGGCGCTCTCGACTGTGTCATCAAGGCAAGAATGGAATGTGTCATCTGCCGCGGCGCGGAGGAGAAATACGACTGGACAAAGGAGGATGCGAGATAATGGCTGAGAAAACGATCCACTTAAAACGCACCAGCCTGTATGCCAGCGGTGCGAGCCCGGTAAACATGATCCAGGCAATTTTCTATAACGAGGACATGCTGATCTATGATCTTGAGGACTCCGTTCCGGCGGCCGAAAAGGACGCAGCAAGATTCCTTGTATACAACATGGTAAAAAACCACAGACCAAAGGATAAATATGTCTGCATCCGTGTAAACGGTATCTACTCCGAATATCTGGAGGAAGACTTACAGGCGGCAGTCAGAGCCAACCCGGATTGCATCCGTATCCCGAAGGTGGAGTACGCGAGAGAGGTACAGGATATCTCAAGAAGAATCGCAGCCATCGAGGAGAAGATCGGTCTTGAAGTCGGAAAGATCGAGCTGATCTGCAACATTGAGTCCTACATGGGTGTCATCAATGCCATGGAGATCGCCCACTCTGATCCCCGTGTGGTTGCGATGGCCGTCAGTGCAGAGGACCTGACTGCAAGCCTGAAGGCCCAGAGAACGAAGAAAGGTCTGGAAGTATTCTATGCGAGAAATGCGGTCCTCATGGCATGCCGTTCCGCGGGAATCGATGCCCTTGATATCGTATTCTCTGATATCAATGACAAAGAGGGTCTTGAGGAGGACACGGCTCTCGCAAAGAACCTTGGCTTCGACGGAAAGACCTGCATCCACCCAAGACAGATCGACACGGTCAATTCCTTCTTCACGCCGAGCATGAAGGAAATCAAGTATGCGCTCCGCGTTTTACAGGCAGTGGAGGAAGGAAAGAAGCAGCATAAAGGTGCTGTGACTCTTGACGGCGGTATGATCGATAAGCCGATGGAACTTCGGGCCCTCACGACATTGGCTCAGGCGAAGGCAGCCGGTATCCGCACAGAAGGGATGGTGATATAGGATGGAACAGAGCAGAGAGACTTATATCAACGCAGTGGGACGCGAGATCCCGAAGCAGATCGGAAATTATGTCGTAAAACCGTACACGGGCGCTTACACGACCGTTCCCTCCGATGCGCCAGTACACACACTCCGCACCGCAGGAAAGCACGTTTCCGGAGACTGCAAGATGGCGGAAAATTTAAAGGATGCGATCGTAAAGACCGGCTTAAAAGACGGGATGACGATCTCCTTCCATCACAGCTTCCGTGAGGGCGATGAGATCATCGGACAGGTTCTGACCGCGATCAGAGAGCTTGGGATCAAAGGACTCCGCTTCGCACCGAGTGCCGTTGTAAATATTAAGAATCCGTCCATCGTGGACTTCGTAAAGGACGGAACCATCGACCGCATCGAGGCCAGCGGTATCCGAGGCGAATTAGGTGACGCAGTTCTTGACGGACTGATGGAAAAGCCGGTTATTTTAAGAACCCACGGTTCCAGACCGAGAGCCATCGAGGCCGGAGAGCTTCAGATCGATGTGGCTTTCATCGGCGCTTCCGCGGCGGATGAGTACGGCAACGCCACTGGTCAGATCGGACCGAATGCCTGCGGTTCCCTTGGATATTCCTTTGTGGATGCCATGAATGCGCGGAGAGTTGTTGTTATTACCGATTATCTTGTGGATTATCCATGCTGCCCGGCAAGTATCTCCCAGCAGTATGTAGATTATGTTGTAAAGGTTGACCGTATCGGCGATCCGGATAAGATCGGAAAAGGTGCGGCCAGAATGACAAAGAACCCGCGAGATCTTCTGATCGCGGAGCGGGCGGCAGATGTCATGGCGGCTTCCAGAATGTTCAAGGAGAATTTCTCTTTCCAGACCGGTGCCGGAGCCATCAGTATCGCCTGCACGAATTATCTGGCAGACCGCATGGAGGAGAAGAGCGTAAAGGCAAGCTTCGCTCTCGGCGGCATGACCGCGGCCATCGTTGACATGTACAAGAAAGGTCTCGTGAGAGTCTTAGAGTGCAGCCAGTCCTTCGACGCGGTGGCGGCGAGAGCCATCGCTGAGGAGTCCGGAATTGTGGAGATCGACAACGCGGTCTATTCCAACCCGTTCACGAAGGGGTCCATGCTGGATAAGTTAAACTTCGGCGTTCTCGGAGCACTGGAGGTCGATACAGACTTCAACGTCAACATCCTTACCGGATCTTCCGGTGAGATGATGGGCGGTCTCGGCGGCGGACCTGATGTGGCAGCCGGATCCGACATTTCCATCGTCTGCCTGCCGGTAGTCCGCGGAAGAACTCCTTCCATCACAAAAAAAGTCTTCACCTGCTGTACTCCTGGTGAGACCGTAGCTGCTGTTGTCACAGAGGCCGGCATTGCGCTGAACCCGAAGCATAAATACTATGCAGAGCTGAAGGAAGACTTAGAGAACGCAAACTTAAAGCTTGTGAGCATTGAGTACCTGCAGCAGCTCGCAGAGTCTTTAACGGGCGTTCCGAAGCCGATTGAGACGACAGACCGCGTAGTCTGCATCGTCGAGTACCGTGATGGTACCGTGATCGATGTGATCAAGGAGATCAAAAAGTAAAAAAACAGGGCTGTATATCCCAGACAGTTCTGTCGACAATATTTGTTACCCTCATTATATCTTTATACCCCATAAAAACACCCGCTGGCACAGCCATCCAGAGAATGGAGATCGATGCTGGCGGGTGTTTTTTCTGCCATACAGCAGAAAGAAACAGTCGGCGGCAGTTCTGTGGATATTTTAAATTTGCTCTCGAAGTTTAAATGTGGTACGATAATAAAAACCGTTTTTCAGGGAATGCCGGAATGGCAGTCTGGAAAAATCGAAGATTTTATGGAAAAGATACGAGGAACATAACATGCTGCATCTATATTTCGCCCCATTGGAGGGAATCACAACATATCCATACAGGAACCTGCACCACAAGTATTTCGGTGGTGTGGACAAATATTTTACACCGTTTCTGGCACCGGGACCGGAGCAGGGAATGAGCGTGAAGGAGATGCGGGATGTGCTGCCGGAGAATAATGCGGAGGTACCGGTGGTGCCGCAGATTCTGACGAACCGGGCAGGAGATTTCCTTCTGGCATCAAAGAAATTAGCAGAGATGGGATACCGGGAGATCAACCTGAATCTTGGATGTCCGTCGGGAACGGTCACAGCGAAGAAAAAGGGGTCCGGTTTTTTACTTTACCCGGATGATCTGGATCATTTTTTTGATGAAGTGTTCGCGGATGCGTCGGTGAGAAACGGGGAGTTTCAAATCTCTGTTAAAACCAGGATCGGAAAGAACGAAGTGGAAGAATGGCCGGAGATCATGGAGGTCTACAACCGGTACCCGATCAGTGAGCTGACAGTGCATCCACGGATTCAGAAGGAGTTTTATAAAGGTGTTCCGCATCTTGATGTATTTGCGGATATTTTAAAGGAAAGCCGGAATCCTATCGTGTACAACGGAGATCTGTTCACGGCAGAGCATATGAAAAAGTTCCGGGAGAAATTCCCAACGGTGGAAAACGTGATGATCGGGAGGGGACTCATCAGAAATCCGGCACTGGCAGAGTTGATAAAAATAGAAGAAGCCGGTGTGGAAAATGCCCAGGTCTGTGCAGGAACAGAAAACGGAAACAAAGAGACATCACCGGAGCAGATGGAAAAGACAGTACCGGAGTCCAGAAACATGGGAGACAATCTCATGCCCCGGATCCGTGCTTTCCACGATGAGATTTTTGAATATTACCGCGAGACCATGTCCGGTGACAGAAATCTTCTTTTCCGCATGAAGGATCTCTGGAGCTATATGTTAGAGGAAGTTCCGGACAGTGAAAAATTGGCCAAAAAGATCCGCAAATCCCAGCATGTGCCGGAATATCTGGCGGCGGTGGATGAGGCATTTGCAGGATGGGAGCGGACGTTTTAAGAAAGGAGAAGCTTATGCAGCTACTGATCAAACAGAGAGTTTTCTCATGGACGGATACATACGATGTGTATGATGAGAAGGAAGAACCAAAATATTTTGTAAAAGCGGAATTTTTTGCGCTGGGGCATCAGATCCACGTATACGACAAGAGCGGACGGGAAGTCGGCATGGTGAAACAGCGCCTCCTTACCCTGCTTCCGGCATTCGATATCGAGATCGACGGAAAAGAATTCGGAAGTGTGCAGAAAGAGTTTTCCTTCTTTAAGCCGCGGTATGAACTGGATTACAACGGATGGCGCTGCGAGGGAGATTTTCTGGCCTGGGACTACGATGTGTATGAGGAGTGCTGTGCGGTGGTCCATATTTCAAAGAAGCCGTTTCATTGGGGCGATACCTATGTGATCGACATTCTGGATCCGAAGGACGAAATTATGGCACTGATGCTGGCGATCGCCATCGACGCGGCGAACTGCACGAATAAATGATCACCGTCATAGACAGAGGATCATGTGGAAAGGCAGAAGAACAGAAGTAGAAATATGGAGGAAATGGTATGGAGAATCCCGGAAAAGAAACGTATGTAGAACAGATGGAGCGTGTGAATAAAACAAACCCATTCATGCTTCACAACAGGATCCGTGCGGTCGCATTATCGGAAGACCGGGCCGAAGTCCGGGCTGAGATCACAGAGGATTCCCTGAATGCCATGCAGACCGTCCACGGCGGCCTGATGTTCGTGATGGCGGAGGTTGCCGCAGGACTTGTAACGAGGAATGACGGAAGAAAATATGTGACTCTGGACAGCTCTTTCCGTTTCCTTCGCGGCAGCAGCGCAAAAAACATTCAGGGGCTGGCGAAGGTCACAAAGCGCGGAAAGACCGTCTGCTTTACAAAAGCCGAGGTCGTAGAGACCGATACGGGGAAGCTCCTGGCAGAAGGAGAATTTACGTTTTATTGTATGGGTGAGTAGGGAATAAAAACAAATACCGGCAGAGAAAAAGCGGCGTTGGAGGAATGAATTCCGAAGACGCTCTTTTTTGTTGCCATGAGTTTAAATGATATCATCTACGAAGTCTACGGTGGAATCGACTTTGCGGAACTTCCGGACATAACGTTCCACGGAATCAAGAATGCAAAGATCCTTTATCCGGCAATAACACGTGTTTTCGAAACCTATCTCGGCGAGCCTTACGGGGAAAAGTCACACAATCAACAGTTCATATCAGATCCGCTTTTTTAGGATTGTTGAAAAAATACAATTTGAGGGGGTGAATTTATCACTTCGGTATATTGTGTAAAATATGCGCCTGTGTTACGATAAAATTATGGAGAGACGC
>OLQS01000472.1_pt1 | contig 26958 bp, 22 predicted proteins | sample 1672291 | NCBI WGS metagenome assembly OLQS01 (sample SAMEA3136668, study PRJEB25190) | human gut metagenome | biome: human gut; feature: human-associated habitat; material: faeces | place: Austria | collected 2013
TTTCGATAAATAATTGTTTCATACGGATTAAATCCATATCCGCTAATTGCATATGCCAGAACATACGCTAATTGCAAACAGATCATGTCTAAGATTATAAAATCTGTGTGTTTTAACCATCCTTCAGAATCTTTTCTATACATAGATTTTTTTCTTTCCCCTTCCATTTTTTTGTAATCTATTTGTTAATCTACAATCGTCCCCACAATTGTAGAAATTGCCTTCAAATTTGAGTGATTTAAAACTAGATAGGATTATTGCTACGCAAAGAAGAGCATTAATCCGGAATATGTTAAGATTTGTTGAGATATGTAATTCCGTCCATAGCCATACCCCAAACACAAGTAAGCAGCTCATGGGAATCACATTTTGAATATTTAGATATGCAATATAAGAGTTTCGATATTCAGTTTTCTTTTTCTTTTCATTCCCATTAATATGTACTGGGGTATCCATCGTACACTTTCGTTTTGATATTCCTAGCATTTCATATCTCCCTTACTGTACCCCCCCCGACAAAATCGAGGGCTACTTTCTTATCTCTTTTTTCTCATTTATTTCTTATATTTTTCTCCAACGACAGATAACCTGTGAACGTCTTTTGATGGACATCCGCAGGCTCAGCCATTACCTCCTATTATTTATGATTCTCATTTACTTATTTATGATTGGGTCAAATAAGCATCCAGGAAACCACTTTATTATATATATTCCCGCTGGAAATACGATTGGTTTCCTTTAATGACAAATCATAAGAATCATACTAAGGAACCTAGCTAAGCCAGCGAAAACCCTGTAAAATCAAGCTTTTTCTCGGTTGGCTCTATTATACCGCCGACTCCCTTCAACACATTAAGGAACTGTGGGAATTCATCCAAGCTCCAGTCACGGATGAAGTTTCCGACACCTTTTTTAATTGTGCCGTCCGGGAGCTTCTTGCTGCCGATGATTCGAGGGTCAAAGTCGAGCTTGAACATCATGCCGTCCTGTACACGGTTTTCTTTCATGAGTTCGGCTTTGCGTTCTTCGGCATCCATGTACATACTTCGGAACTTATACATCTGGAACAGCTTTCCGTTCTTTCCGACACGGGTCTGCTTGAAAAAGATCGGTCCCGGTGACTGAATGTAGATGGCAGGTCCTACGAAGATGCAGAGGATTCCAGTGATAATGCAGCCTGCAAGTCCTCCTAAGATGTCGAGCATACGCTTTAAGACGATCTGGCGGCGGCTTACGCTGTTAATACTTGTTGTGAGGACGGTGTAAGTTCCAAGTCGTTCGACGAACTGCTTCTTGCCGAGCAGGTTCTGCGACTTGGCAAGCTTCATATGTACGACAACACCCATCTCAATGAACTTATCCAGAAGGTCTGATGGATAAGATTCGCTTTCCGGAATATTAAGAAAGACTTCATCTACCCATTCACGACAGACATATTCAACGAGATCTTCCTTGTCTGCGACAACCGGAACACCGTCAATCGTTCGTCCCTTTGCCTTATCATCAAGGATACATACACCGGTCACAATATAATCTGAATAATTTTTATTCTTAATATTGTCAATGACTGTATCAACAATCTCAGATACTGTTACAATAAGAAGGGAGCGTCTTCCGTTTTCTCCCAGATACTTACGCAGCACATGCTTCCATATATTGCGGGTAATATAGCTTAGCAGTAAATATAATGCTGCTGTGTATGTAAGCACCAGTCTCGAATAATTATCGGCCTCTTTAAATGTAAATAAATAAAATACGGAACATAAAGTGATGAGACAGGTCTGCTTGACCGTCATAGTAAATTCGCGATAAAAACCACGTTTTAATACATTCTTCAACGAATCGAAGAAAAAGATTACCACGATATCCATGAGAGCAAGGCTCCACATCATATCACGGTATAAAGAATTCGCAAATACATTCAGCGACCCATGCCGCATACCGAATGCAAGCGTAAAAGAAATCCACAGACAGACTACGTCCAGGATCATGAAATCCAGGTGCTTCAACCAGCCCTGTACACTCTTCTTATACATATACTTTCCCCAATCTTATTTTTCTTGTGCTGATTATCCTATAAATGAACTTCTATCCCCGCAAAATCCATACTTCTTCTTATGTGATAATCCTGTTTTCATACTTTTTTGGTGTGTCTTAACAGACAGTACACAAATGATTCAGAGTTGAACTATAGATGTAAATTAAAATATTCTGATGTACTGATTTTTTTAATAAAGCCACACACCTTTTCATAGTGAATAAAGTATAACATATATTTCTTATTTGTAGTATTCTTAAATATGACTAATTTCGACCTTTTAATCTGGCTATTTTTGGTCATGTCGGACTATATTTTCAATTTTCCACTAAAACTTTACTTTATCTGTGTTATTTCCTTGTCATTTTTTACTGTTTGTATATATATAATGTATACTTTGTAAAATTATAAGACAAAAAAGATTCTATAAAAAAAGACATATCTGACAGCTGCTAAACTGCTTTGATATGTCTCCTTTATTTTATAAGGTTTTTTTCTTATTTTACTTACTTAATAGGGTTTATTACTTCCCATTATACTGATAGCGAACTCCTTTTACAACATATCCTGCTGCTGTCTTCTTCAGCTTCAGTGTTGTTGTACCGATGTTCGTTCTGCCCTTCTCTCCGTAGCATCCTAAACGGTTCTGTGTTGTTACGATGTAGGTATTCTTACCGGTACGGGTTATCTTTGTGATCTTGTAATCTGGAATCACATCTCCGAAGTCTCCGCCACAGTACATATATGGATCTTTATAGTACTTGCTGTTGGAGCTGCATACTAACATCGCATGATTCTTATTCTTCTTGTTCCTGATGGTATTAACGGAAGCGCTCTTACCAAAAAGCTTCTTTGTCTCGGAACGAAGTTCCTTTGCTGTGTAGCTGTAGTCTCCTTTGTAATTATATCTTACAAATACGGCGATGGATAACTTGGCGTTATCGTTAAGCTTCATCTTTACCGGTCTGGTGGTGGACTGTTCGCTTAAGTTCATCGCTGTCGTATATGCAGTCATCATCTTGCTAATGTTCTTAATCTCACGATTCCCTGCCATCTTACCGGTTACGTCTGTAGATGCTGCCTGCACCGGTGTAAATGGAATGAGTATTACTGCCATAAACATTACTGCTAAAATTGTACTTAATCTCTTCTTCATAGGGAACCCCTCCTCGTCTTCCTGATATAGTAAGGAATGTCTTTGCATTTCCTATGCTTTTATTTTAATATTTTTACAGGAAAACTGCCATAACAGAAGTATTATCTTTGGTTACAGGCGGGATAAGAATGTATAACAAAAGTGTTAACATGGATTTTAGTTGGTCAAAATTACTGAAAGAAGCCCCCTTCTCTGCTTTCACAAAGAAGGGGGCTTCTTTTGATTCCATGCCCTACTATACTGGTTCCGTAGATTAGCTTATGGCACTTTATCTTTCGTATACACAAAAAACTTACAGTAGATGTAAGCTGTCCTCGTGAAGATTACTCTTCTGTCAGCTTATATCCGGCGATTCTGGCAAGCTCGCGGATAGAATCTCTTGATACCTTCTTACCTCTATATTCAATGAGGTCTTCACACTGTCCCGTAAAGATATCACTAGGGTTATACTTCTTAATGATGATCTTATCTTCTTCTGTGAAGATTTCTAAAGGTTCTCTCTCACCGATGTCGAAACTTTTACGAAGTTCCATTGGTAATGTAATTCTTCCTAATGAATCAAGCTTTCTTACTATTCCAGTACTCTGCATAACGTACTCTCCTCTCTGGCGCAGCGTCTACTTCTTATTTTACTTTCTAATGACCTGCTGCCTGTGCAATGTTTTTGTGATGACTGTAGTATATCATAGGGCGATTCATTTGTCAACTAAAAAATGGAAAGTTTTTTTTAAAATGTTAGGCGGTGTGCAAACTGTTATTTTGAAGTTCTTATTACATTTCGCCGTTATATTCTCATTCTAGTATAATAATGGAAATTCTTGTACTTTCCCTTGTAAAAAGTTGTTATCTGTCTCTAAGAGTGAGACTTTCTCGCAAATGCGATGGCAACTTTTTACTTTACAGTTAACAAAATACCCCACACACACACTTACAGCAATTGAAAATCGTTCTTTAACAAGTTCTTACTTTAACTTAAGTAAATACTGTCCATAATTGGTCATCTTTAAACTTTCTCCAATCTCGTGGATCTTGTCTAAAGATATAAATCCTTCTTTCCATGCAAGTTCTTCTAAGCAGCCTACATAGCATCCGGACTTCTGGAGTGCCTTAACGATCTCAGCCGCTTCTAACATGCTGTCTGCGGTTCCGGCATCCATCCATGTGAGTCCTCTGTCAAATGGGATAACCTTTAACTGGCCTCTTCTTAAGTATTCTAAGTTAACATCTGTGATCTCGTACTCACCTCTTGCAGATGGCTCAAGATTCTTAGCGATGTCGATTACCTGATTATCATAGAAATATAATCCCGGTACGATGTAGTTCGACTTCGGATTCTTCGGCTTCTCTTCGATGGATACGGCCTGTCCGTTCTCATCAAACTCTACTACACCGAATGGTCTTGGATCGTCTACATAATAACCGAATACCTTCGCACCATGGTCATCCTTGATGGCCTCCTTCATAATCTCATCAAGATTATGGCAATGGAAAATGTTATCTCCTAATACAAGACATACGGAGTCATCTCCGATAAAGTCTTCCCCGATGATCAGAGCATCTGCGATTCCACGTGCAACCTTCTGTACGGCAAACTCGATATGAATTCCAAACTCACTTCCGTCCCCAAGAAGATTCGTAAATTCCTTCTCTTCTCCCGGTGGAATGATTACGAGAATGTCCTTAATCCCTGCCTGAAGCAAAGTAGCGATCGGATAATAAATTAATGGCTTGTCATATACTGGTAATAATGGTTTACAAACCGGCTTTGTCATAGGGTACAGTCTGGTACCTTTGCCGGCAGCTAATACTATTCCTTTCATATTAAAATCCCCTTGTCATTCGTTAAATGTGTTATTATATTGTCACGTTACAGACTTTATAATGTCATTCCCAGTGTTGTCACTCTTATGCAAATGATAGTAAATTCCCATTACGAAATCATCTTACTTCCAATATTTTATATTATTTCCTTCCATTTGTCAAACTTTCTTTGCAAATTTAACTAAATATTTATATAGTTGGTTTTTATTTTTCTGCAAATGCGTTCTGTACTGCATCCATCAACCATATTTAGGAAAACTTTGCGGAAATTATCAAGATCTGACTGTTCTACTTCTGACACAATATTCTCAAGCATGGAGGCTGCCTTTTCACATAAAGCTTCAAATTCTGCGACAACCGGTCCCGGAGTGAACTGGTCATAATCAAAGTAAAAGTCTCTGCTATCCATATATTCCTTCTCATCAAATGCATAAAACAGCATCGGAAGTTCTAAGATTGCCGCTTCAAATACACTTGAGCTGTAGTCTGTGATGAGAAGGTTGCTTATGAGCATAAGGTCATTAATATGCTCCTTTGTACTAAGGTCAAATACTCTGTCCTTCCACCGTTCTTCTACAAAAAAGCTCTGCTTGACAAACGGATGATTCTTGAGGATAAGCACCGTATCTTCCGGCTGTCGTTCCATGAAGCGATTAACGTCAAATGCCTCTGGTGGATAGTGTGCATCCTTATTCCCATCTCCTCGGAATGTCGGCGCAAACAAAATGACACGATTATCTTTAAACGCTGGGTACTTCTCATAAAGTTCCCTGCGCTTCTCTTCTTCGTATTCCCAGTCAAAAAGCCGGTCTGTACGAGGCACGCCGAGCGCCTGTACCTTACTTGGTGAGATGCCAAATGCTTCCGCATAAATGTCTCTTACGGTATCGCTGCTTACCGGTACGAGATCATAATTCCTGTGATTCATGGAAGTCTGCGGCGCACCGCCCTTTTTCCCCATGCGGGTAAGCCCGAACGTCTTAAAGGCACCGCAGGCATGCCATAACTGGATAATCTTTGTCTCGTTCCGCTTATGAATGCTGTGAAGCTGCGGATAAAAGTCTTCTAGAATAATGACTGCCGATGTCGCGCACTTTAAGGCACACTCCCGCAGTTCTCTCTTCTTTAAATGGTCTACCGTCTTTGTATTAATAAATGTAGTAATCTCTACTCCCGGTTCATTCTCCTCAAACCACTTCTTTACAAGCATAAGATTCCCGCCCTCTTCCGGCTCTCTTTCCGACAGAAAAAGAATCTGATTCGGCTTCACCTTATTCTTTGCCACGTATTTACGGTATCTGGCAGCAAAATAGTCGGTATTCTGCTGGCGTGCACTGTAATTATATCCACTGATACGGTACACTGTCTCATTCGCCCGCTTCGCCGCCTTTATAAAGTTCTTTCCTTCTTTAAAATAATCTCTTACGAGCAAAAATGGCAAGCCGAGAGAACATCCTGCAAACTTAAGCAGATTCCTCTTACGCACGATCTCTGCTCTTGCAAAAAGCTCCTTCTGTACCGGAAATGGCTGGTCATCAAGGCTGATCTCTTCTGCTCCGCACCAGAGCGCAAACACAACATTCACCTTATGGCGTGGCGGACTGTAAAATACATATGGCAGAAGAATCTCTGCATCGGCGCGGATCTGCTCGCCCACTTCGCCCTCTTCAATCACTACTTCCATCGGAAAACGGCGTTCTACCTGTCTCTGCGTAAATACTGCCTGTACACGTATGCGCTTTCCCTCCATCTCCTCCGGCATCTTGGCGCGGAATCCGAGCTTCATCGTCTTCTGCGTAATATTCACTGTAATTCTGTAATTAATCTTTCTCATAACTCTTATCGGTTTCTTTCTCTTATGATTTTTAAGCTCCTGGACTAACTTTATTTAGTAAATGCATTCTTTTCTATTGTTCCTTTTAAATAACATTCCAGCTTCGATAAAGGAATCTTCTTCTCCCACTGTCTTCGGGCAATATCCTGCTTTAACGTAAGTGCCTGATCCTGTGACTTCTTTAAGTCTTCCGCATTACCTGCTTCTTTTGCACCTTTTGTATCTTTTGCTTTCGCTGTGATCGAAACAAGCTGGCTGCTCCGGCTTACCGGTGAAAAAGAAGAACCGGTATTATTCACCCTAAGTGTATTAAGAAGACTTCCTCCTGTGGACATCTTAAGAATGGACACAACCTTCTTAACAGATACTTCCTTCTTCTCTTTCTTTAATAATTCAGGAAGTTCTCCCGTCACCTTCATATACGAAGCATCTGCAAAGTCTTCTTCCATATCTTCCTGCGTATAATTCTTAATCGCCTTCTCTCTCCGGGCCGCACTGCTTCCCTTATCGTAAGACATTACCCAGAAAGGACCACCGGCACTTGCTCCTTTCGACTGTGCAATAACATCTGCCAACCGATACTTGTAAGCGGAGCGTGTTCTGCTTCCTACATCGGCAACCGTAACACAGTCATTGTTATCGATTGCAACGAGGACCATAAAGTGACCGCCTCTTGTAAAATACCCCGGTCCCATAAGGCATACGACCGGCTTACCTGCCTTAAGCGCCTTCTTAATCGCCTGATAGTCTGTTCCTGCTCCCTGACAGCGAAGCCCATATGCCGTCGCCATCGCCGGTATCATCTCGTGAGCAGAGCCTTCTCTTGAATAAAATCCATGCTGGTATCCCCAGATGGCTGTATCAAGCGGAGTAACCCACTTACCGGTAAGCGATGTAATGACAACTGCCATGGAAGTCGGTCCACAGCCTGCCTTTGCAATACAGTACCCATTCTGATTCCATGCGCTATCTCCCTGATTAAAATAAATATAACCGGCTATATACTCTTTATGATTCTTCATCGAAAGACGGGTATCGTTATATACTTTCGGAATAAATGTATTGACCGTATCTCTTCCATCCGGTGCATCTTCCTCTGCAATCTCCTCCTTGATGTTCTTAACCGCACTCTTTGTCCTGATCTCCATATCTTTTCTTGTAGAAATCTTGTTATTCTGTGCGGTGTTATCTGTATTCCCATTCGTACGGTCATCCTCTAAATGATCAGAATTCTTATCCTGTGTCGTATTCTTATCACTATCTGCCTGTCCATCTGATCCAGCTGCCGAACTGCCGGTCTGCTCTGTCTGATGCGAAGCATCGTTTGAAGAGCTGCTGCCCGATGTGCCATTCTCAGATGCCGAACTTCCTGCCGAACTGCTTCCAGATACAGAACTTCCTGATGTAGAACTTCCTGATGTAGAACTTCCTGATGTAGAACTTCCTGATGTAGAATTTCCTCCGGATGTCTGACTGCCTGATCCTGAACTTCCTTCCGTACCACTTGATGTACCGCTTCCCGACGTAGTATGCGTACTTTCTGTCGTATGATTCGTCTGCGATTCATCCTTTCCGGTGCTGCTGCCTTCGGTATTCTTCTCGGAAGAAGCCTTCGTACCTTCTTCCTTCTTTGTCGTCACTTCTGTCGTACTCTCACTTTTTCCTAAACAATCGGCAGATACTCTTACAGATATACTAGATCTACTCTGCACCGTCAGCTTCCTGCCCTGTACGACGGCTTTCTCTGCCGCATAAACCATCGTCGGCTCTGACTCTGCCTGAAAAAAGCACTCTGGATTCGTAAATGTCATGACTGTACCCAGCCCCAATGCCAGTACCGTCCGTCCAAAGTTGTTCATCAATCCTTCCTTCTTTCTTTTTACATAGTTAATGTAGATTTTTTCGTGACTTATTGATATAATATAGCAAATAACATATTTTTACAATAGGCTTTTCTATTCTTTTGCATATTTAAGAATTGCCTATTTTGCCCGGAGGAGGGGCATACTATGGATAAAAAGTTTAATTTTCAGGAATTACAGGCAATCGTGGCAACACTTCGCGGAGAGAATGGCTGCCCATGGGATAAGTCACAGACACACGAATCGCTTAAATTATATACGTTAGAAGAAGCCTACGAAGTGAATCAGGCTGTATCTAACCTGACTAAGACCGGAGACTGCACCAACTTAAAAGAAGAACTTGGCGACCTTCTTTTCCAGGTGCTTTTACAGTCACAGGTTGCCGAAGATAACGGTGAATTTGCCATCGAAGATGTGATTGACGGCATCGCACGCAAGATGATCCACCGTCATCCACATGTATTTGCCGGCCGCCATTATGACAGCGTAGAACAACAGCAGGCTGACTGGGAGAAGTTAAAGACACAGGAAGAAGGCCATAAACAGACCTCTTTAAAAGAGGACATCGATCTTATCCCGGAAAACTTTCCTGCCCTCATCCGCGGTGAAAAGGTAGCAAAAAAGGCTGCCGCTGCCGGTGTACTTTCCACCAACGATGAAGATGTATTCAAAGATCTTCTCACTTCCGTCATCAATCTGCAGCTCGGCACCGCCGGCGAAGACCCTGAAAAGAAGTTCAACAGCGATGAAGAACTTTCCGAAAAGTTAGGAGACACCCTGTTCGCACTGTGCCGCTTCTGCGCAAAATATAAAGTCTCAGGTGAGATGGCACTTTTAAAGAAACTCGAAGAATTTTAGAAAGCATCATCGCAGAAACGAAACAAGAATTCTTCTATTCGGATTGCCCCGAAGATACTAGAAAAAGAAGGAATGGTTTCTCATTTGATTTTGTTCCGTTGCGCTAAACATTTCATTTTGCCTCAAAAAGCAAAAACTTCGGAAAAACGAGTCTGAAGTTTTTAGAGTCAAAATTCCATAGCGCAAAGTCACAAAATTCAAATGAGAAACCATTCCTTCTTTATTTTTCTTTCGAGTAATCCGAAATCCAGCCTTTTATTTGCGGACACATATTTGGAGGAGTCGGAGCAAATCCGGCTCCTCTTTAATTTTCAACAGAAAGCAGATATTTTAATCTGTCACGACGTTTTTTCGCTTTCAGGAGGACTAACGAGTAATTGCTGCTCCATTAGGCAAACGAATATCACCAATGACAGAAACTAACCAGAAAACAGGAAATCCATTGCTAGTCTCTGCGGCTTTAGAGCAAAGTCAAGATGCGATTGAGCATATTGACTGCAGTGATACAGAGCAGAGACTAACAATGGATTTCCTGTTTTCGTCTGTTTCGTTTGTTTCTTAAAATATCTCATCTATCAGAACGCTGCAGAATTCGCTATAGTAGTAAAGAAACTGATTCATATCCTTTTCCCCCATACGCTCTTTGACCCTCTCTAAGAGCGTTCCACACTTCTCCAGCTCTTCGGTAATAAGCTTCTTCCCTGCCTGGGTAAGCTGTACTTTTACGTAGCGGTGATCTTCTTCACTGCTTTTCATTTCCAGATACCCTTTCCGTTCCAGGTTATGAAGCATTCGGGATACGGCTGGTCTTGACAGCTTCAGCGCATCTCCGATATCGGATGGAATGACAAATGTTTTGGCTAACAGAAGCCGCCGCAGAGTAAGTAACATCGTCAGCTCGCCTGACGGGATGTTACACATCTGTTGAAACTGAACATTCGCCCTTCTCATCTGAATGATTAACTGTTGATAATCTTCTAAAGTCACCTTCTGTTCTGTCTGAGGTTCGTCTTCTGACCAGTCAGAACTGCCTGTGTCTTTCGTTTCCATATTTCCTCCAAAAAATACTTATATTTTTTTCATATACTGAAATATAACCATTTACTTTGCTATAACGATCCTGTCCTTCATCGGAACGTATTCTTTATCCATGGCTATGCTCTGGTATGCCGGACGGATGATCTTGTCGCAGTTCATCAGCTCTTCTAAGCGATGTGCGCTCCAGCCGACCATACGGGCAACGGCGAACATCGGGGTAAACAGCTGATCCGGCAGTCCTAAGATACGATACATTAAGCCGCTGTAAAAGTCAATATTGGCGCTTACACCTTTGTAAATGCGGCGCTTTTCCTGAATGGTCTCTACGGCAAGTCTTTCTACTCTGTTGTAGAATTCAAATTCTTCATCGTACCCTTTCTCTCTTGCAAGCTTATCAAGGAATCCCTTAAAGATTCTTGCTCTTGGATCAGAGATAGAGTATACGGCATGTCCCATTCCATAGATTAAACCACTATGGTCAAATGCTTCTTTATTAAGGAGCTTCAGAAGATAGTTCTTGATCTCGTCTTCGTCTTCCCAGTCTTTTACTGTCTGCTTCATCTCGTCAAACATATGTACAACCTTGATGTTAGCTCCACCATGTTTCGGTCCCTTAAGAGAGCCTAGGGATGCTGCCATCGCTGAGTACGTGTCGGTTCCTGATGATGTTACTACGTGGTTTGTAAATGTGGAGTTATTACCACCGCCATGGTCCATATGAAGTACGAGTGCGACATCTAAAACTCGCGCCTCTAATGGTGTATACTTCTTATTCGGACGCAGCATACGCAAGATATTCTCTGCGGTAGATAGTTCCGGTTTCGGTGAATGAATATAAAAGCTCTTACCTTCTACATAGTGGTTATATGCCTGATAGCCATAAACTGCAAGCAGCGGTACGGTACTTGTAAGCTGGAGGCACTGACGGAGTACGTTCGGTATGGAAATATTATCTGCCATGTCATCGTATCCGTATAAAGTGAGTACGCCTCTTTGTAAAGTGTTCATCATGTCCTTACCCGGTGCCTTCATAATAACGTCACGTACAAAGTTCGTTGGTAATGTACGATAACTTCCAAGAAGCTTCTGAAATTCTTTCAGTTCTTCCTCTTCTGGCAAACGTCCAAAAATAAGGAGATACGCGACTTCTTCATAACCAAATCTCTGCTCTGCTACAAAACCGTCTACAAGATCGTGGATATCGTAACCGCGGTATCGCAGCTCTCCATCGCAGGGAACCATCTTTCCATCAACTTCTTTGGAAGAGGTGATGGTGGAGATATCCGTAAGTCCTGCCAGCACACCCTTACCATTCACATCACGAAGGCCACGTAACACATGGTACTGGTCATACAGACCTGAAGGAATCTGCCCATGTTCCATAGAAAGCGCGGCCAGATCCTGCAGTTCCTGTGTCATCATTGAATATTCATTCATTCTATCACCATCTCTTTCTTAATTAACAATGTTAGTTATCTATGTTAATTATTATACTGAAAAAGGGATACTTTGTCAAACTAACGTGATGTATTGCACTGTCTGAAATCTATTCTGACAATATTTTACCCTGCTTATAAGTAGTTTACGCAAAAACACTGTACCTTAGCACCAAAATTTTATGTAATATGTACAAGTTTTTTCTGTTTTAAAATATTTGACTGTGCTATACTATAAATAACTTTATTTATATAAGGGGTTAGTATGCACTTTTCCCCTGTTTTAGTGCGACTGGTACTTATTTAGAATGTAGTTTTCATTGCGGCATTTGGAATACGACATTTCGATTTTGCCGGATTTTTCTACAGGATAAATATTTACTGCTATTATAATTTATCATTTAAAAATTTTTTAGAAAGGAGCGTATCATTTATGCAAATACAACGTCTCGTAGATCTGGAGGACTACGAATTTGATACATTGCTCGTTACGTATAATCATAAAAACCGCCTGAGTATCGAACTTGGAAAGGTCAGCGAAATTTTTGAAAGTCTTCAGGCTGACGGTCTTGTTGGCGGAAGCAAGGTATACGGACTTCGAGGAAAGGACTTCTCCTATCAGGGCCAGCCTTACTATAATCTGATCTTTATCGGTATCCCTGAGAAGGCAACTCCAAGAAGATTTCAGTTACAGTTTGGCCAGGCTATGAAGGAAGCGAAGCGTTTCCATGGTAAGAACCTTCTTATGACTGCGATCGGTGAAGATGTTTCCTACTGGTTAAGTTCCGCTATGAAGGGACTTCTCCTTGCAGACTATTCCTTCGATAAGTACATTTCTGACAAGCCAGAAGCCTCTGAACTTCATCTTGGAATCCTGACAGGAATTGATTCTGCATCCTTTAAGAAAGAAGAGCAGTACACAAGAATGATGGCGAAGGCTGTTACAACCGCTCGTGATCTGGTGAATGAACCAGCGAACATTATGACACCGGCTGCTCTTGCCGCTAAAGCAAAAGAAATCTGCGAAAAGAACAATATCAAGTGCACCATCCTTGAGAAACAGGACTGCGAAGCACTCGGTATGAATTCTTACCTTGCCGTTGCCCGCGGTTCAAAACAGTCTGCGAAGTTCATCGTTATGGAATATAACGGACGTGTTACTGATGATGAAAAGATTGCCTTAATCGGTAAAGGACTTTGCTTTGACTCCGGCGGATATAACTTAAAGCCTGGCACTGCCATGAAAGGTATGCATGGTGACATGGGCGGCGCAGCCGCAGTAATCGCTGCAATGGGCGCGATCGCCGAAGCGAAGCTCGGCATTAACGTAACTGCTGTCATCCCAGCCTGCGAGAACATGATTTCCGGCAAGTCTATGAAGCCGGGTGATATCGTTAAGTCTATGAACGGTAAGTACATCGAAGTTGTTAATACAGATGCAGAAGGCCGTATGGCTCTTATCGATGCCATCACTTATGCAATCCGCGAATGTGGCGCTACAACATTAATTGATGTAGCAACCTTAACCGGCGCATGCGTTGTTGCCCTCGGTGACCGCTACACCGGCGCATTCAGTAACAGCGATGAACTCATGGCTAAGATCGTTCAGGCATCCATCCTTGCAGGAGAGAACATCTGGAGACTCCCTATGGGCGATGAAGAATATGATAACTTAAACGCATCCACCGTAGCTGATATCGCAAACTGCGGTAAGAAGTGTGGTGCAACCGCTGCCGCAAGATTCTTAGGCGAATTCGTAGAAAAGAAACCTTGGGTACATCTTGATATCGCCGGAACATCCGAATCAGACGAAGACAAAGAGATTTACTCTAAAGGCGGAACCGGAGCTGCAACAATGCTGCTTTATGAAACAGTGAAGTTGATGGAGAAACCGTATAAGAGTTATTAAGGGACAAAAAGAGACGGAAAGCGAGCGAATCTTAATATAGAAAAAGCTTAGTTTCACAAAAAAAGATGGCTTGGATGCCATCTTTTTTTGCTCTAATGCGCTTTTTCTATATTAAGATTCGCTCGCTTTCCTGTTTTTTGGCTGTTGGCTTTTGCCTTTTAATAAGAACTCTCTTATACGCTTTCTCCTGTTTTTTAGCTGTTATCTTTACTGAAACAGCTGTGCTTCTCTGATTACGACGTTTTTATTTTTTGCCCAGATAGAGCCGAATTCGCCTCCGCCTAATGGTGCTGCTCCTCTTCCAACTTCTACTGTAATGAATGGAATCTTTTTCTTATAAAGGTAATATGTTCTGGAGTATCCATGTGGAAGTGCGTAGCTTTCATGCTGTACAAGCTGGTAACCTGTAAGGCTTTTTGCAGTCTGGTACATTCTTGTCGTTGCATTTCTTACTGCCTTTGGTGCGCGGCTGGTTGACTTACCGTAAATAATGGAGCCCGTGGAGTGATAGCTTACAATACCGACAATCTTGCCCTGTTTCTGGATTCTATTTGACCAGTTTACTAATGCTCTTGTCTCGCTCTCGCTTTCTGCCTTTGGTCCACAGTATCCTGAACTTCCTTTTCTTCCGGATGTTTTAAATGCTACGTTCCAGTTACGGTTTAAGTCTACACCTCTTGCATTCGCTTTCCATCTGCTGGAGCTGCCTCCCATCTTTCTAAGAGCTGAACGAAGCTTTTTATTACGGATTGCATTAAATCCACGCTGGCTAATCGCTGTTCCGTCCGGATTACAGGATGGTACATAGTGAATTGCCACTTTATCCAATGTAGCAGAAACCTTCTTGCCACTTATCTTTTTATTGTAATTACTTAAATAATATTCAATCTGCTTCATACAAAGCTGTACTGTCATATGCTCTCTTGCATGAAGGTTACCCATAACAAGAAGATGCTTCTTTGCATCAGGATTACCGATTACGACTTCATAAAGATTTCTCTTATCTTCACTCTTTCCGATCACGTTCACCTGACAGTGATTCTTATACTTTTTCTTAAGCTGCTGTAAATCTTTCTGCAATTCGCTATAGCTGTAATTCTTCTTACCACCGGAAACAATCGCTGCATCTGCAGTCACGCCCTTTGTTGTAAATCCGATACAGCAGATCAATACCGCTGTAAAAATCCAGCCCATCATTCTTTTCATGTTCTTTTTCATGATATTTTTCTCTCTTTCCCTCTTATTTGCCTTGTTTATTCCTACTTTTTCTTAGTATATGCCTTAACAAAATTGTATACAAGACACGCTGCAACAATGACTGCTGCCATTATAAGAAAATCTGCAAGTGTCATCCTCTATTCACCCCTTTATTCATAGTCCAGTCATATGATACCAGAGTCAAAAAGTCAGAAAGCCGATGCAAACTTGCTTGCAAGAGGATTTTTGAACTCTTGACCCTAACCGTTATGTGTCATATTTTTAAATTATATCATATTTTCCAAGAAAAAAATATGATATCCATAGCAAAAAATGCAAAAAACAGCCCTCGGCATTGGGTGTGGCATAGCAAAACGCAAGACATCTACACTTTTATACATAGAGCCACATTTATCCATAAATTTATATGCGATTTTCTAATGGTAGCCTCAACCTACAAATGCAAAAACAGCCCCTGGCATTGGGTGTGGCATCATTGGCAGGAATTCTCATAGGATACAGGAATCGCATGCAAAAATTTATGAAGATGCGCGGTACCTATGATATAAAAGAAGCAGATGCTTTGCAGGTTTTGCGTTATGACACTTGAGAACGAATCCGCCACCGAGCGCCTTGTTTGAGCTTTAGCGAGTTTGGGCGCGAATGGCGTTTTTATAAAACGTTCGAAAGTGGCATAGCAAAACGCAAGACATCTGCGCTTTTATACATAGGGCCACGCATCTTCATAAATTTTCACATGCGATTTTCTATATCTACATATAGATTCCTGACATAGGGTTAGGGGCTGTTTTGCAACAGCCCCTCGCCCCTTTTATAGGGAAAGTTACTTTATCCGCCTTTTCCTTTTGGTAGGGGAATGGAAAAGGCAGTTCCAAAAAAAGTTACTTTGCTCTTATTACTTTTTTCACCTCCGGACCATTACCGTATCCTTTACCTAATGCTGTACTGATTCTGATCGTCAGCTTTTTCCCTTTCTGTGCTCCGTTAGGAACCCATACGGTATAACTCTTTTTACTTCCTTTTACCCAGTTAGTAGCAACCCACATACCGCCAATTTTCGGTACTTTTTTCTTTAAGGTTACTTTTACTTTATACTTCGTATAGGTATACGGTGGTACCCATTCATAACGTGAAATGCGTCCACCAATCCAGTGCTTGCGCCACCAGCCCTTAACCGTTACCTTTTTCCTCTGTACGATTTTGATGGACTTGATAGCCGGTTTCTTCTTAGAACCAGTCTTCATCGTTACGATATCGGATGGCGTTCCTGTCATACCATTTGCATAAGCCTGTACGCGGAACTTGTAATTCGTCAGAGGTTTTAATCCTTTGATCGTCACCGGATTACTGTTACCACAGGAGAAATATCCCAACGTCTTTGCTGTCATCCATTTACCCTTCTTTAAAACCTGAATCCTTACAGACGTCTGCAGCTTATTCGGGTAATCTACCCAGAACTTTGCAGAATTATAACCAGTAGCCACACGTGGCTTTTTCAATTTCTCTGCTGGACTGATCACATAAGTTGTAAATGTCTTTCCGTTTGTTGTCTTAAAAGTGATCCATGCATGTCTGCCTGGTGCAGTAGCAGTAGAAGGAATTCCATCATAATCAACTGTATTTGAATTATACCAGTCCCATGTTTTTCCGGTAAGATGGTCATATACTGAAACAATCTTATCATCGGAATTCGCTGGTACGGTCTGTGCGATCACCTTTTTCTTCCCTATGTCGGAAAGCTGAATCTCACTTGATGAACAGGTAATTCCATTCGCAGGAATCCAATCATGACCGTTTAAGTTAAACATAAATGTTGCTGGATAATAAGCACCCTTATTAGCTATCTTCACGTAATAGGTACCACTTGTTAAAGTTTTTGAACCCAGATTCCATATATTCTCACCTGTATACTTTGTATGAGCTTCTGTATATACCTGTTCATCACGAGAATTATAGATTCGAATAGTTGTAGTATTGTAATTAAAATGTCCGTTTCTTTCTTTTTCGGCCAGCTCAAACGTTGGATTTATTACTGCTCTATCCTTGACATGAAACTTATACCAACGTTCATCTCCTCCAGGATCAGTAACACCTTCATAAAGACTGTTCTGCATACCGGATAATGGAATTATTTCCACTGCGGTATTTTTATTAAGACCAATCGCCTGCTCTTTCTTTTTTACTTCTTTACTGAGATAGGCTGCTTTAATGTTAAATGTAACAGAAGTAGAACTTGAAGCTGAAGAAGAAAAAATAACTTCACAAGCCTTCTCTATACGCTGATATGGATATAAATAAAGCACATTTGCATCTTTTGCTACTGGATTTTGGCGGCTTACACACTCATGATTTCCTACATATATACTTAGTTTATAATTATGATCCGTTTGTTCAATATTATGCTCAAAAGTTACTTTTACCGGTTTATCAGAGTTATTGGTTATATTAATATATGGATTACTATTTTCTCCTTTCGTAAATGGAACCATTTCTATCGTTCCTGGGGTAAAGTTTTTAGGAATACCGACTTCATCGGCATTCACCCCGGCATCTGCCATAAACCAGAACCCAAACACCAAAGCACATAACAATAATCCCTTCATGAAATAGTTACATATTCGTTTCGTTCTCTCTTTTTTCATAATGATCCCTCCTGTTTATTCTCCAACGAAGTTGCGGGAGTGTCGTTTTTAAACCATTAAGTTTTCTAAGAAAATTATAACAAATATGCTCATTTTTCACCCTGTCCTTAAGTACAGGTTTTCTTCACAAAGAAGGTGGATTTTTTTCCGGACTGCTTGGAATGATAAAGTTTTTATTGGTGACTGCGATTGCAAGTCGTGTTTTATTGGCATAGCCGGTTTTGGATAAAATATTGGATACATGAAACTTTACTGTTCTCTGGGATATATGCATTCGTTCAGCAATTTCACTATATTCAAGTCCTTCGCAGACGAAGCGCAGCACCTCGATTTCTTTGGCAGTAAGTTCTGAACTGTCCGCAAGCCCCAGCTTTACACTCGGTGTTTTATCCGGGAAAATGTGTTCTCCCGCCATCGTTTGTTCTATGACATCAATGAGGTTCTCCGGGCTGATATCTTTATACCAGAAGCTGTCAACTTTCGCTTCCTTTGCTCTTTTTAAATAGCCGACTTCAACCATGGAAGTGACGATAATTATTTTTATATCCGGGAATTCTGCTTTAATTTCTGCTGCTGCTTCTATACCATCTTTATTCCCGGCTGTACATACGTCCATCAAAATCAGGTCGATTTTCTCCCGTCTGCATACAGCAAGCGCAACATCTGCTCCATTTACACTGGCGGAAAGTGCGTATTTCCCACTATCTAAAAGTATTCTTTCCATATTTTCACGAGGCATCCTCTGATCTTCTACGATTAATACCTTCTTCATTCTTCCTCCTCACTTTCCCTCTCCTTTTGAAATGTTATTGTCAATGCAAAATACGGCATGGATTGTATATGCATTTCCCCACTATAATCAAATATATGCCGGGAAAGGTTATATAATCCTCCTTTGGGAACAACTTCTTTTTCCGGCGCCACCCCATTATTTGTAATACGAATACGATAAAAATCATCATTTTCCTGCATTGTGATAGAAAGTTCTGTCGCACCGGCGTGACAGACGCCATTCGTCAGACACTCTCTCATAGCAAGTATATATATATTGGCGTACTCTTCGTTCTTTGGCAGGGAACCAAGGCACTCTATCTTTACGCCAAGCGTTTTCGCATCCTGCAGAAATCTTTCAAATTCTCCTTCATCTAACGGGTACTGATTATCGTTCCAGATTGCATTTACCGCCTGGCGGAGTAATCTGACCGCATCGCTGTAATCTGCACTCTCCTGCATTAAGCTCTGCCGGATAGCTGTCAGTCCCGCTCCCATCTGATCATGCAGCTTTGTCTTCGCGGCAAGCACTTCTCTTTCCCTTGTCAAGATCAATACATTGTCCGAAAGATATCTAAGTTCTCTTGAGATTTCTTTTAACTTTTCCGTCTGCTTTGTCAAATTTATTTTTTCATGATATTGCTTTGTAATATCCATAAAAACAGCTTCTGTATACACATTTTCATCGCTGTCTTTTACTTCATTTTCCTGGTAATCCCACGCCTTTCCATCAGGAAAAAGGTACATCTCTTTTTTATCTGTGAGTCTGGTCACACCATTTTGCGTACTCGTATGAAGAGCATCCCGCAATTCGCTGAGTTTCTGCAGATCTTTATGCGCAAGAACCCGGAAAAGCCGATACATCTGTGTATTGGCAAGCTTCACTGCACCATTGGAATTAAAATAGCAAATGCCTATCGGAAGGAGGTTCATCGCTTCTTGGATTGAATTCCGTCCCACTTGCTCCTTTGTTATCCTTCTCAGCCGGATACCTTCCCAGATAAATAAAAAATCAATAATGCCGACAATGCACCAGATTACCCAGATTGGAACAGGCAACACTTCATAATAGTTTTCCCCCTTATCTATCTGTCCAAATGAATACGCCAGATGATTCAACAGAAAAAACAAGAATAAAAATGCAAAAATATTCCAATGCCACTTCTTTTTATCTATCCGCATATCATGAAACATAAGAAGCAAAAATAAGGTAACGATCAAGCTGAGCAGCACTGCTGTCATTAACAGCGTCTGCATTACCTTATATGAAAGATAGAATGTCTGCATTACTTTTCACCTGCCTTTTTCACAGTAAATGTAAATTTCCATACACCGTCTTCGTACTCGCCTTTCTCTGCCTTGTCAAAAAATGAGCTCAGATTCGCTTCACTTTCTACTTCCATACAAACAATCAGTTTCTCTCCACAAGGACGAATCTTCACCCACATAAACTGAATAGAATCTACGCAGGATTCTACTATTGATTCAAAAAAGCTATAAATACGAACCGCATCCCGCACATAAATGCGCTCACCCGCAGGAGCAGTCAGGGCACATTCTATCCCCATTAACTTCAAACTGCTAAAAGACTCTTCCAGACAGGCTCCAAGCTCCACAACATCGGATATCTCTGCTCTTTCTCCAATAAAAATCAAATTTCCATATCTTTTTATGTATGTTCCGATCACACTGATCTTCGCAAGCAGCCTGCGGCTCTTTACCAGATCTTTTTCCACTTCGTATCGGCTAAGCAGCTCATTTAACAGCCCGATCTGTCCGGCAGTTTGCGTCTGTAACTTATCATATAAACGATTCTTTTCCCGCAGCATATTAATCTTTGCCTTTGTCTGATAATTCTCCTGTTCCAGACAATTACTCTCCTCTATTGTTTTCCTGTTCTCTTCCATTCTTTCAAGCAGCATAATAATATATTCAATATCTTCCTGCCATAAAATATGTCCACCCTGAATCGGTCTGTTTTGGATCAGCGTCTTCTTATCAACAACAACGTCTCCCTTCTCCGCTTCCCTCATCACCGATTCCGAAAGCTCCATTGCATTAGCAGAAGTATACCGGACACGATAATTTTGATCCGTAATCTGCGCTCCCATCGTACATACTTCAAATAGTTCTTCATACCCTGTATTCGTCTGAATCAACCCACAGTAAATACAGCTCTCAAATATACATACAAACATCAGGCATAACGCCGCTGTAATATCTCCACCAATAACCTGCATCCACTCTGCACCGCTTGCATAAATAATCGCATAAAGAATAGAAATACCGATTCCGATCACCGGCAAATACTTCTTTCTCTGAGACAGCCGGCACTTATAAACCATTAAAACAAACGCAGTCACCGCGCAGACAACTTCCCACAACAGCACAGTATAATATCCCCACGCATAGCGGTAGCCTTTATCCGTCCATACCTCTCCTGCCGCAAAAGAAAACACACACTGATGAAAATCATTTGACAATACCAATAAAAAACAGAGCGTTGTAGGAACATATAAAAGCTTTAACCACTTCGGTAAAATGTACTCCTCCGGCTGCCCAAGCAGAACTGCTGTCTGTACCGCCGCCTGCGGAATAAACAGCATCGGCAGGTAATAGCTGTACCATAAATAACGCTCTACATTTACATCCATCGCAAAAAAATACTTTATACTACGTACAATAAACCAGAAAATCATTAACCCCGATATAAAGATCAGTGTATTTTTCGCCGCTTTTTGAACGACCCGCTTATGAATACTGATTCCCCACCCAATATATAATCCAATATATATCAAGGTTCGTAAAATCCCCCAAAAAAGATATCGCGGACTTACCTTCCCTACAATACGGCATAGCAGCGCAGCGATAACCAGCCCTACAAAAATAACTTGATTCCAATTCCTTTGTTTTTTCTGTTGTTTTTGTTCCTGTTGTGTTTGTTTTAGTTGTATTTGTTTCCGTTGTTTTTGTTGTTTCTGTCGTACTTTTTGCATCACAGCGCTCATGCCACTCCCTTTACTGAATCGTATCGTCCATCTCTTAAGATTCATTGTACTATATTTATATTTTTCTGCACAGCAAAAAAGAGAGCACCTCGACTACTATTCTAGATGCTCTCTCTAGTAATTTGAATTTTCAATTATGTCCAACGGACTATACCTCCTGTTTCCCTTTTAACTTTAAGCTAACCATCCACAGTTTGTATTGTAATCAGTCATTCCTTCTATCTTCTACAAAAAGATTATGATTCTTAATACACTTACTTCTGATTCCTTAAAATCTCCGGTCATATGATTCATCTCAACTTTGGGCGATTATTCCTTTGAATTCTAAGCTGATTCCTGGATTCTTCAATTCTTCTTCCTACTACTACCTAAAGTGCTATCTATCTGATATTATCACTCACAATCTTTGAATCTTTAAATCTGCAATCTCACTTAAATTCTAAAACTTATGTTTTTGTTGGTCTATACCTCCCGCTATGGTATCGTTTCTTAAATCTTAACTTAACTGTTTGGTGGTCTGTACCTCCTGCTATAATATCGTTTCGAGCCTTAGCTTAAGTTTTTGTTGGTCCGTACCTCCTGGTTTAGTATCGGTTCTTAAATCTTAACTTAACTTTCTGGTGGTCTGTACCTCCTGCTATAGTATCGTTTCGAATCCTAGCTTAAGTTTTTGTTGGTCCGTACCTCCTGATTAGTATCGGTTCTTGAATCTTAACTTAACTTTCTGGTGGTCTGTACCTCCTGTTATAATATCGTTTCCTAAATAAAAATTATGTTTTTGGTGGTCTGTACCTCCTTCTGACTTATTTAAATTCTGAAATTAATTTTAATCTGTTTGCACTCTCACCTCTTTTTCATGATAAAAGCAAAACCTCTAATTTCAAAATCTATATGATGGACTGTGCCGTCCGTTCTTTGTTTATGTCTGTATTATAATGCAGAGTTCTTATTTTGTCAACACTATTTTTATATTTTTTATTGATTTTCTAATTTTATTCTTTGAATCTGATTCTTTTTAGTTTTTATTATGTTTTATTTATAATTTTCAGAATATTCACTCTTTTTACGAGCCCAAATTATAATATCAAATACCTTTCAAAACCAGCTTAATCCCCACATCACAGATAACTGTTCCTTTTTCGTCAGATTTTCTTCATTTTTTTCTCACAGACTGTTCACAAATTTCCGGTATCATAAAACCATCAAAAACAACAACAACTTATTTTTGATAGATTTTTTTCATACTTTCCTCTCTTTTAAAAAACCAGCCTTCATTGGCTGGCTTTTTTATTTTATATGGAACTTTTTCTGTATCTCCTTTCTTCCCCACAATTCCACTTCATTCCGGTGGGCAAGATTTCTGGCACTTTTCGTAAAATTACTATTTGTAACTACCATGGCATTATCTGCCTTATAGTACGCAATAGAACCGACAACTTCCTGTACGGCAGCAATCCCAACATTCCTTTCATAACGCTTTGCCTGAACAACCGTCTTTTTTCCCCATTTACGAAGAACAAGATCTGCCCCGTAATCATGACTGTAACTTGTGAGTTTCACACGATATCCAAGATGCCGGAACTGAATAGTTAAATACCGCTCAAATGCCCGTCCACTCAGCTTATCTATTCTTTTCATTGTCATATGAAGATAATACAAGGTACATAAACGTCTAATAAACTGATAAATACAAATAGCACAGAGTAAAGCACAGCCGACTGCCGCCTCTCCCTCTCTCCTTGTATAAAATGTATATCCTTGCAGAAACGTATATAGAATACCCGCTAACCATAGCCACTTTTTAATATCGAAATATCGCATCTTATCTTTTGCCTTTCTAACGCCTTTAAAATGATATCTCAAAGTATACACTATTTTACTATTTAATTCATTAGGGAACAGACGAAAATAAAAAGAATAGACCATTGCAAATGTAAAGATATCACTGCGTAGAAAATGCCTGTTCGGCATTTTTACTTGTTCTCACATTACATTTGCAATGGTCTATTCTTTTTATTTTCTGTGTTTTGGCTCCAGAAGGAATGAATTCAATAGTCTTTGGGAGCGATTAAGGGGGAGGCGGCAGAAGGCTACTGCTTTTACATTCATTCCTTCCGGAGCCAAAACACAGAAAAAAGAAATAATGCCATATCCCAGATGCGGCTTCGGAGCGGATTTAAGATGCGGATAAGCATCTTAAATCCAGCGACTACAGAGCAGATGGAATATATCCTTTTTTCTTTTTTCGTCTACACCAAATCTACAAAATCTACAAAATCAACAGTCCATAAATGAGCATAAAATATTCTGGGAGTTTTCCTTCTTCTACCCACTGTAATTCCTGATTCAGATACTTTGTTACCGTTTTGCCAACATTTCCTCCTAATGATTCTATTGAATAACGCATTTTATCCTGAAAACGGCAAGGTTCACCAGATACGCGTGTACATTCTGCTTTTTTACAATGCAGACAGGCCCCACTACTTAAAGAAATACTTCCGGAATATTTCTGTTCTAATTTCAAGATTTCCTCTTCTAATTCCTCTTTATAAGGGCGGAGAAATTCTTCTGTTACTTTCCATTGTTCATTTTCCACATAGGACTTACTTGTAAGTTCTTTTGGCAGATATAATTTTCGTCCCATAATTTGAATTTTACGATACTTATTCCAATAATCCTTCTCCACATCAAATGTATATGGTGGACAACACCATAGTTTCCCATAGTTTGAACATTCCTTGCAAAATTCAAGAAACGTCGCAACATCCACACATTCTTTCACATATTCTTCCATAGGAACTTCTACCTGAAAATTTTCTATCTTTTCAGCAGCATATTTCTTCTCTTTCATTGTTCCCCCCCCCTATTTTACTAACATTTCCATAATAACGATGTATTTTCTGCAAGAGATATAACCCTTTTTATAAAAAGACTGTCGAATTTAACCGATTCGTGGGATTGGGTCAGGATTTAATTTTAGCATCTAAATCAAAGTAGAAATCTACTCCATTTTCTTTATTTGCTACTCCAAAGTCCTTTCCATGTGCTTTCATTGTTGCTGCTACGATAGATAGACCGATTCCGTTTCCTCCGTATTCTCTCGTTCGTGCTTTATCAACTTTATAAAACTTGATCCAAAGTTTATTGAGTTCTTCTTCTGGAATACATTTACCGTCATTATATACATGAATACGAAGGTTACTATCCATACGTTCAAACCAGATTCGAATCGTACCGTTTTCATAAACGTGATTCAATGCATTAGACAAATAGTTACTAAATACCTCTTCAATCATTAATTCATCAGCCCAGGCGTATACCGGACCTTGTTCTTCAAAGAGAACTTTATTATTCTTCTTTTTGAAAAGTATCTGTGATGAATTGATCTTATTTTGAATCATCTGACACACATCAAAACGCTGCATGCTGAGCTGATTATTGCCAAATTCAATCTGATTGAGCGTGAGAAGCTTTTTGACCATTGCATTCATTTTTTTCGCTTCGTCTGCGATTACTTCACAATAGAAGTCCTTGCTTTCTTCGTCATCTGTAATATTTTCTTTTAAGCCTTCTGCATAGCCTTGAATCAGGGCAATCGGTGTTTTTAGTTCATGACTGACGTGGGAGAGGAATTCCTTTCTCATATCATCAATCTTTTCTTTTTTCTCAATATCCTTTTTCAGTTCCAGGTTTGCCGATTTTAAATCTGCGATTGTCGATTCCAGCTTTTCCGATAACTGATTCATTGAATTGCCCAGTTCTCCTAGTTCATCATCCTGCGTGACTTCAACTTTCGCATCAAAATCCAGATTAGCCATTCGATTGGCAACAGATGCCATATTTTTAATCGGCTTTGTAAAACTGGATGCAAAAATAAAGATAATCAAACTTCCCAGTATGATACCGATCATTCCGATATATATCATGAAGCGGCTGCTGATATCTGCACTGGCCCGTATTCCTTCAATTGACACACGCATGGCGATCAAATAATCGTTATCTGTAAATCCAAAGAGATAAATGCCATTCTGCCCACTGGCCTGATCTTTTAACTGTGTTACGAAATATCCTTTATTTATCAGTGTAGAAAAGTTATTCTCCTCTGCCCTTTCCCATGGCAGGATATGCTTTTTATTATCTCCCCAGAAATAGTTGCCCTTATTGCCAAGAATGACCTGGCTTCGAATCTGATCAAGGTAACCAAGAATCTCTTCGTATGTTTTACTTCCGTCTATCAGATTACTAAATATTACATTTTGACTATAATAATAGTTACTGGACTGCGCAATCATCATCTTTATATTTGTCTTATTAGAAATCTGTTCCATTTCCTCATCAATGGTATCCTGATCCTCTTCATTCTTTAAGATATTCTTGACTTTATTAAAAGTCTCCACGATGGATTCTTTTTCAGATGACACATAATATTTTTCTGAAAATGTATTATTCAAAAACCACGTAAATACAATGACCCATCCTACGATCAGGATTAATATTGATGTCATCTTAAATCGTATTGAATTTCTCATACTGTACTCCTAACCATTCAAGAATGCCCCGGCATTCCTGCTGCAAGATGCCACCTTATTTAATCTACCTCAAACTTATAGCCCATTCCCCAGATTGTCTTGATATACTCTCCCTTTTCGCCCAGCTTACTACGCAGCTTTTTGACATGGGTGTCAATCGTTCTGGCATCCCCAAAATAATCATAATTCCATACGTTATTAAGAATCTTTTCTCTTGAAAGTGCTACTCCCTGATTCATTACGAAATAGTTCAGTAATTCAAATTCTTTAAAACTTAATGTAATCTCCTTTCCATCAATTCTGACTTCGTGTGCTGCGATATCAAGTTCAATACCGCCCGCTTTCCGTATTTCTCCTGTAGAAAGGTTATTACTTCTTCTTAAAATTGCCTCAACTCTGGCAACAAGGATCTTTGGGCTGAATGGTTTGGAAATATATTCATCTACTCCAAGATCAAATCCATTAAGCTCATCGCTCTCCTCGCCTTTTGCAGTCAGCATGATAATCGGAACCTGTGAATACTGGCGAATTTCTTTTACTACATCAAATCCATTAATTTTAGGCATCATTACATCACAGATGATTAAACTGATGCTTTTATCCTTAAAAAAGATATCCAGGGCTTCTTCGCTGCGGCTTCTACAACTTCAAAGTCCTTCTTTTTCAGGAAATCCTTTACCAGTTTCCTCATTCTGCTCTCATCATCTACGATCATTATTTTTAATTTATCCATAAAAAAGCCTCCCTCATTCTTGCTTAATTTTCTTTTCTTCTATATCATACACTAATTTTCTGAAAATTGTATGAAAAAAATGCAGAAAAAATATGAACAGAAAAA
>OLQS01000478.1_pt1 | contig 26877 bp, 27 predicted proteins | sample 1672291 | NCBI WGS metagenome assembly OLQS01 (sample SAMEA3136668, study PRJEB25190) | human gut metagenome | biome: human gut; feature: human-associated habitat; material: faeces | place: Austria | collected 2013
GCGCGTCCAGCGCCGTGGCCCTCTACCGGCGGGGGGATGCGTGGGCCTACCTGCGGCCGCAGCTGCTCTATGCGGCGCTGGGGCTGTGCGGCATGGGGCTGGCCAGCCGGGTGGACTACCACATCTTCCACAAGCTGGCATGGCCGGTGCTGGGGCTGTCGCTGGTGATGCTGACGGCGGTGCTCTTCATGCCCGAGTACAACGGCTGCAAGCGGTGGCTGGTCATCCCGGGGCTGGGCACTTTGCAGCCCAGCGAGATCGCAAAGTTCGCGGTGGTGCTGGTGTTCGCCCACATCATCGCGCTGAACCACGACCGGATGAAGGATTTCAGCGTGGGAGTGCTGCCCTTCGCGCTGGTGCTGGGGGTGGTGGCAGCGCTGATGCTGCTGGAACCCCACCTCTCAGGCACCGTCCTTATCCTCGGCATCGGGGCGGTGCTGATGTTCGTGGGGGGCACGGGGCTGCGGTGGTTCTTGCTGGCAGGGGCGGGCGGCATCGGAGCCGTTGCGGCGGCAGTGGCCGTCATGCCCGACCTCGTGCCCTACGCCGCCGACCGGCTGCGGTCGTGGCTCGACCCCTTCGCCGACCCGCTGGGGGACGGCCACCAGACCATCCAGAGCCTCTACGCCATCGGCTCGGGCGGGGCCGCCGGTCTCGGCCTCGGCAGCAGCCGCCAGAAGCATCTTTTTGTCCCCGAGCCGCAGAACGACTTCATCTTCTCCATCGTCTGCGAGGAGCTGGGCTTCGTGGGGGCCTGTGCGGTGGTGGGGCTGTTCGTGCTGCTGCTGTGCCGGGGCATCGTCATCGCTGCCCACGCCCCCGACCGCTTCGGGGCGCTGCTGGTGGTGGGGTTCGTGGTGCAGGTGGCGCTGCAGGCTGTGCTGAATGTGGCCGTCGTCACCAACACCATCCCCAACACCGGCATCTCCCTGCCCTTTTTCTCCTCAGGCGGCACCAGTCTCATGATGCTGCTGGGAGAGATGGGGGTGGTGCTGGGGGTATCACGGTATGAGGCTTGACCGCGCGCAAAAGCCTCTCCCTTTGGGAGAGGTGTCTGCGCAGCAGACGGAGAGGGCAAGGGCGCTGACAAAGAATATTGACCCCGCGACAGCATCGCTCTGATAAAGGGGCTGCTTATCACTGTACAGCGGTTCTGTCGTGCTGTCCTTGCCCTCTCAGGCGCTCACGCGCCAGCTCCCCAAAAGGGAGAGCCTTGGACAGAGGACAGGCTTTGCGTTTGTAAACTTTCTGCACCCTGCTTGACTTTTAGGCGGGAGAGCGTATAATAAAAGTGCAGAGACAAGAGGATGTTCATGGTCCTCACCAAAAGAAAAGACCCCCCTTCCGGAGCGGCAACTCCAAAAGGGGGGTCCTTTTTTAGTGCTTGCGGCCCTTCAGCCATCCATCAAGCCACTTGCAGATGTAGTGAGACACTACATTTGCTGCGATGGACAGAAGCAGAGACATAAATAAGTCCATGGTCGTTCACCTCCCTCCCATCTGGTAATGGGCGGACGAGGCCGCAGAACAAGTATAACATATTTTTCGACGAAAAGAAACAGAAAATGGCGCTTTGCGCCAGCTCCCCAAAAGGGAGAGTCTTTTGCCAAAACTGCAAACATCTTTCTCCGCTTCCGCATACTGTGGGGTATCTTTTCGAGAACGGGGGGCCGGGGATATGACACAGGAGAGCGGGCGGATCTGGGTGATGGGCGGGAGGCCGCTGAACGGGACGGCGGCGGTGCCTGCGGCGAAAAACAGCGTGCTGCCGCTCCTTGCGGCGGCGCTGCTCTGCCGGGGGACGGTGCGGCTGCGGGCTGTCCCGGCCCTGTCGGACGTGGAGTGCTGCCTTGCGCTGCTGCGGGGAGCAGGGTGTGACGCCCGGCGGCAGGGGGCGGACGTAGTCGTCAGCGGCACGCCGGTGTGCAGCACCCTGCCGGGGGACGCTGCCGCCCGGATGCGGGCCTCCATCCTCTTCTGCGCACCGCTGCTGGCGCGGCTGGGCCGGGCCGAGACCTCCCTGCCCGGGGGCTGCCCCATCGGCCAGCGGCCCATCGACCTGCACCTCGAGGGGCTTGGCCGGATGGGTGCGAAAGAGCTGGATGCCGGGGCAGGACGGCTGGTGCTGGCCGCGCCGGGCGGGCTTCACGGGGCTGACTTCACCCTCCGCTTCCCCAGCGTGGGGGCTACCGAGACCCTGCTGCTGGCCGCTGTCTGTGCCCGGGGCACCACGGTGCTGCGGGGGGCTGCGCGGGAGCCGGAAATATCCGACCTTGCGGACTTCCTCCGCCGCTGCGGCGGACAGATCGAAGGGGCGGGGACATCTACCATCCGCATCGAGGGGCGGCGGGTGCTCTCCGGCTGCGATTTTTCGCCTCTGCCTGACCGCATCTTCGCCTCCACGCTTGCCTGCGCCGCTGCTGCAGCCGGAGGGCGGGTGGAACTGGCCGGATGCCCGCCCGGACTCTACGAGCCGGTACTGGAAATTCTGGAACAAATGGGCTGCACCGTGAAGCGGGGAGCAGACCGGGCCGAAATAGCCCGCTTCGGGCGGCTGTATGGGGTGGGCAGGGTCTTCACAGGGGTGTATCCGGGCCTCGCCACCGACGCTGCGCCCCTGCTGGCTGCCGCCATGCTCTGCGCCGAGGAAGAGAGCAGCATCGAGGACGTTGTCTTCGAGGAGCGCTTCGGCTGCGCAGAGGGCTTTGAGCGGCTGGGCGGGCGGGCAAAACGGGCCGGGAGGGTGCTCTCCGTCGGCCCGCTGCCGGAGAGCGGCCTGCACGGCACCACCCTTATGGCCCCCGACCTGCGGGGCGGCGCGGCACTGGTCCTTGCCGCCCTTGCGGCAGGAGGAAAGAGCTGGGTGGAGGACACCCGTCATATCGACCGGGGTTACGCGGGCCTGACGGAGACGCTGGCCGCGCTCGGGGCACGAATTGGGAGAGAAATGACCCCTGCTCCGGGCTGTGTGAAAAAAATACCAGCTAAAAACCAGAATAGACTTGCATTCGGGGCAAAAAGATGATACGATACTGTTATATAGTAGCTTCAGTATGCGTATAATCCTGCGCGCGCAGGCGCGGGTCACGATAAAATCCGATGGAGGACAATGATATGGCACTCATGCTCGACGAAGAAATGGACGAAAACGTAACGACGATAAAGGTCATCGGCGTGGGCGGCGGCGGCGGCAACGCCGTCAACCGCATGGTCAGCGACGGCCTGCAGGGCGTTGAGTTCATCGCAATGAACACCGACCAGCAGGCTCTCTCCAAGAACCATGCTGCAACGAAAGTACAGCTCGGCTCCAAGCTCACCAAGGGCCGCGGCGCAGGTGCCGACCCTGAGATCGGCCAGCGCGCCGCCGAGGAGAGCAAGGACGAGATCGCAAACGCCCTGAAGGGTTCTCAGATGGTCTTCATCACCGCCGGTATGGGCGGCGGCACCGGCACCGGCGCAGCTCCTGTGGTGGCCGAGGTGGCACACGATCTGGGCATCCTGACCGTGGGCATCGTCACCAAGCCCTTCTCCTTTGAGGGCAAGCGGAAGATGGGTCTGGCCGAGCAGGGCATCGCCAACCTGCTGATGCACGTGGACAGCCTCATCGTCATCCCCAACGAGCGCCTGAAGATGATCAGTCAGGAGAAGATTACCCTGATGAACGCCTTTCAGGCAGCCGACAATGTGCTGCGTCAGGGCGTCGAGTCCATCTCCGCCCTCATCAACGTGCCGGCTTTCATCAACCTCGACTTCGCCGACGTGCGCTCCATCATGAAGGACGCCGGTTACGCCCATATGGGCGTCGGCAGCGCCAAGGGCGCAGGGAAGGCTGAGAACGCCGCCAAGGCTGCCATCTCCTCCCCGCTGCTGGAGACCAGCATCGCCGGCGCACACGGCGTCATCATCAACATCACCTCCAGCCCCGACATCGGCCTGGAGGACGTGGAGACCGCTGCAGGCCTCATCACCCAGAGCGCTCACCCCGATGCCAACATCATCTGGGGTACTGCCTTCGATGAGAACCTGTCGGACGAGATGCGGGTCACGGTCGTGGCCACCGGCTTCGACAATAAGGCCGCGGACGGCCTGCGCAGCACCCTCGGCACTTCTGCCGCCGGTGCCGCAGCACCCGGCGTCACCGCTTCCGCCCCCAGCGCAGTCTTCAGCGCCGAGGTCAACACCCCCTCTGCCGCTTCCGGCACCGCTGCCGCCAAGCCCGTGGAGGAGGAGAGCAGCGACACCAGCTATTATGACGACCTGCTGGCGATCCTGAACAAGCGGAGATAAACACAAGGAGGCCCCGACCGTGGAGCAGCAGGAGACCAAGCTGCCGTTGGAATGGCTGAGCAGCCGCCGGACCCCGGAGCTGCATCGGCTCGAGGCGCTCTGCCGGGAGACTGCCCGGGAGGAGCGCTGCGCCCAGCGCAGACTGCAGGAGGTGGAAGAAGCCATGGCACCCGAACCGGAGCGGTCATGCCCTGCCCCTGCGCCCGAGGCGGCGGAACGGGCCAAGCTTGAGCAGCTGAGCCGTCAGCTCAACGCTGCCAACGCCGAGCTGCGCCGCTATGAGACGCGGATGTTCGCCTACGAGCGCACCATTCTGGCCCTGCGGAAGGAGAACGCCGACCTGAGCGCCCGGTGCGATGTGCTGCACGCCGAGGTAGAGAAGCTGGCTGCGGAGGCTCTCAAGCCCCTGCCGGAGCTGCCCCCTCTGCCCACCATCTCCTTCCCCGGGGACGAAAAGAAGGACGCAGAGCAGCCTCCGGAGACCGCTGTGTCTGTCCCTGCGCCTCCGGCTGCCCCGGCCCGGCCCAAGACCCGCCTCGAACATCTCGGCGATGAGGTGCTGGCTCAGCTGGCGAGGCTGATGCCGGGAGAAAAAGAATCGTAAGTACATGAGAAAAGCCCGCCTGCGAGATGCAGGTGGGCTTTTTTGTTTATAGGAAGGCAAAAGCCTCTCCCTTTGGGAGAGGTGTCTGCGCAGCAGACGGAGAGGGCAAGCCCGGCATGACAGAGCCAACACCCAACGAAAAGCAAGGCTTTTTGTCAGAGGGATACCATCGTTGCGTCTGCATTTCCTCGTCAGAGTCCTTGCCCTCTCAGGCGCTACGCGCCAGCTCTCCCAAAGGGAGAGCCTTTTGCGGAGAGGTGAGGTTTTCTCATGCCTCCCTCGTCTCCATCAGATACGTCGCCTCAAGGTCGGAGATATGCAGCTTGACGGCCAGAGGGTACTTCTCGAAAGCCCCCGACATGGCAAAGCTGCCGCCCCGGACGGCGTCGTCGAAGCCGCCCATATGCCAGCGGATGGCCACGGCTTCCTCGACCTTTAGCTTCATGAACCGCTCGATGAGAAAGACGCTCTTTTCGCCGTGGCCGTAGGGGAACATATCCTCCACGCTGTAGGAGGGCACCTTCTCCCACTTGCCGGTCTCGTCGTTCTTCACGTTGCGGGTGCCTTTTTTGTAGAAGTTGGCCTTGCACAGGTCGTGGAGCAGGGCGACGATGGCGTAAGTCTCCTCCGTGTCGGTGTCCGGCTCGAAAAAGCTGCTCCGCAGCACCCGGTAGACATTGAGGCTGTGGGCGCACAGCCCCCCGTCATAGGCCCCATGAAAGCGGGTGGAGGCCGGTGCGGTGAAGAAATCCGTCTTGGTGTCCAGCCAGTCCAGCAGCTTTTCGCTGCCGGGGCGGGTGACGTACCGGTGGAAAATGTCCAGAAACTCCTCGCGCTCCGTCATCTTACAGCTCCATATCCTCGAGGATACCCTTGAGGATGGCCAGCTCGTCGTGGCTCAGGGAGATGCCCTTGCCCATGCGGGTGCCGTCCGGGGACCAGTCGCGGATGTCATATTTGGGGTCGCCGTCGTTCCAGCTGATGAGGTTCAGCTGACGCTCCCAGCCCCGGGGACGCTCGCCGAGGACGGCGATGCGCTCCACGATCTCATATTTGATCTCTGCCATAATAGATTACCTGCCTTTGCTTTGTTTGCTACCATAATAAAAGAACTGCGCAAAGATTTCAACAGGTAATTGGAAAATATTTTCTGAATTTTAGTCCCGTTTCAACCGTAAGGCGCTTCTTCGCGCCACTCTACCAGCTGTAAAACGCCGCTCTCGTCTTTGTCGGGTGCAGGCTGGCGGCTCTTCGTGTGCTGCTCTGCACCGAAGAGCCCGTCTCCGTATTGTGCCATCACGCCCGGCGACCGCCCGGCCAGATACTCGGCGGCGTTCTTCTGCCGACAGGCGACAGGGGTGCCGTTCGTCATCGGGACGCCGGGCTGCTCAATCTCGGGAGGCAGCTGCACGTCGGGGTCATCCGGCTGTGACGACGGCTGCTGGGAGCCGCAACCCGGTTGGGGCGGCTCTGTGCTCGGCGGCTGTCCGAGGGCCGGACTGACCCGGCTGCCCGCCGCCTCCGGCGGACTGCTGGGGCCGGGTGCGTCCTCAAGCTGGCGGCGGATGAAGGGTGTGAGAGATTCCATAAAAAACACCTCCGTACTTAGGGTGTGCGGAGGCGTGGGAGAATATGCGCTGGGCCGCTGCCCAGACTCCTTTTTACATCACGCCGTCGGGAACAGCTTCTCCCATGTGGCCTTGCCCACCGTGCCGTCGGCGGTGAGGCCATGGCGGGCCTGATAGCGTTTGACGGCGGCAACAGTACCTGTGCCGAACTTGCCGTCGGTGGTCAGGCGCTCGCCCTCGGCGTTGAGCTTCTGCTGCACCAGACGGACGCAGCCGCCTGCGCTGCCGCTGCGCAGCACGATGCCGGGGTAGGGGACGGTCAGGCCGTGCTTGGCCGTGTAGCGGGCGTAGAGGACGTTCCATGTGTTCGCGCCCACCTTGCCGTCCTCTGCCAGACCATACCGCAGCTGGAACTCCCGGACGGCCTTTTCGGCCTTTGCACCGAAGCGGCCGTCCACGGTGAGGGCTGCGTGCCATGTGCAACTGTCCCGGATACCGTTGAGCCACGTCTGCACGAGGGCCACGTCGGGGCCGGAGCTGCCGCGCTGGATGAGTGAGTAGTAAGCAGGGATCGCCATAGTGTTGTCACACTCCTTCCGCGCCTATCCTATGCGGCGTCGGGGCAGAGCGTTCCCCCGGCCAGCACTGCATCCTCCCGGGGGGCGGTGACTTCGCCCCACCACTCCACCAGCCGGAACCGCACGAGGTACTCTCCGCAGACGAGGTCGTTTTCTTCGGGTCGTGCATACCCGCCGCAGGCCGACCGGCAGAGGCCCGGGTAGAGCACACACCACCAGTTGCGGCCCGGCCGGTGGGTCCCGATGTCCAGCCGCACTGCATCGTACCGTCTGGCGGGCAGGGCCGCTCCTGCGTAGCGCCGGGTGGGGAAATACATATTGACGAGGCAGGCGTGCACCGGTGCGTGGGTGCCCCGCGCTGCCAGCACCTCCCGGGCTGTCAGCTCGAGCCGGACGAGATTTGACGCAGCCCAGACCTTGGCGTCGGCTTTGCCGTCCGCTGGGCAGCTCTCGTCGGCGAGGGCCAGCACGGCATCCCGGACGGCCAGCTTCGCGCTCTGGTCCCGCACTGCGTTGGTGTCGGCCCGGATGTGGAGCCGCAGGGTGTCGGCAGCAAGGGCGTCGGCGGCGTCCAGCTGCCCCTTCGCCCAGCCCGCCCCCAGCGACAGCAAAAAGCAGAGCAGCAGGGCGGCGCACAGCGCCCCCATCTCCCGGCGTGATAACATAAAAACCAGCCTCCTCTGGAAGTTTTATCCAGAGGATGGGCTGGTTTGGGGGAATTTATACTTAGTTCTTCAGCGACTGCATGGGTGCGGGAAGGCGGCCGCCGCGGTTGATGAAGACGGAGGGGTCGCGCTGGTTGACGGGCATGATCGGCCCGTAGCCCAGCAGGCCGCCGAAGTCCAGCACCTCGCCCGCCTTCCGGCCGATGGCCGGGATGACGCGGACGGCGGTGGTCTTGGTGTTGACCATGCCGATGGCGGCTTCGTCGGCGATGAGGGCGCTGATGACGGCGGGGGTGGTGTCGCCGGGGATGATGACCATGTCGATGCCCACCGAGCAGACAGCCGTCATGGCCTCCAGTTTCTCGATGGTCAGACAGCCGGACTCGGCGGCGTGGATCATGCCGTCGTCCTCGCTGACGGGGATGAACGCACCCGACAGGCCGCCGACATGGTTGGAGGCCATGACGCCGCCTTTCTTGACGGCGTCGTTCAGCAGGGCGAGGCAGGCGGTGGTGCCGCAGCAGCCGCAGGTCTCAAGGCCCATCTCCTCGAGGATGTTGGCCACGCTGTCACCCACGGCGGGGGTGGGGGCCAGAGACAGGTCGATGATGCCGGCGGGCACGCCCAGCTCCTCGGAGGCGAGGTTGGCCACCAGCTGGCCCACGCGGGTGATCTTGAAAGCCGTCCGCTTCACCAGCTCGGCAACCTGATCGATGGGGGCATCCTTGGGCAGGCGGGCCAGCGCGGCGCGGACTGCGCCCGGGCCGGAGACGCCCACATGGATCTCGCAGTCCGGCTCGCCGGGGCCGTGGAACGCGCCCGCCATGAAGGGGTTGTCCTCGGGTGCATTGCAGAAGACGACGAGCTTTGCTGCGCCGATGCACTGACGGTCAGCGGTCAGCTCGCTGGCCTTCTTGACGGCCTCGCCCATCAGCTTCACGGCGTCCATGTTCAGGCCCGCTTTGGTCGCGCCGATGTTCACCGAGCTGCAGACGATGTCCGTCTCGGCGAGGGCACGGGGGATGGACTCGATGAGGCGCAGGTCGCCCGCCGAGAAGCCTTTGTGGACGAGGGCAGTGTAGCCGCCCACGAAGTTGACGCCGACCTTCTTACCGGCGGCGTCGAGGGTCTTGGCAAAGTCCACCGGGTCGGCGTCCGGGCAGGCACCCAGCAGCATGGCGATGGGGGTGACGCTGATGCGCTTGTTGATGATGGGGATGCCGTACTCGGCGCTGATGTGCTCCACAGCGGGCACGAGCCGGGCGGCACGGGTGGTGATCTTATTGTAGATCTTTTCGCAGGCCTTTTTGGGGTCCGGGTCGATGCAGTCCAACAGGCTGATGCCCATGGTGACGGTGCGCACGTCCAGATTGTCCTGCGTGAACATCTCGATGGTCTCGAGGATGTCGCCGGTGTTCATCATGTTCATATTCGTATCTCCTCAGATGGTATGCATCGCGTCAAAAACTTCCTGACGGGTGAGATTGATCTGCATCCCCATCTCGGCGGCGAGAGCATTCATCTTCTGGTGCAGCTCCTCGTGGGAGACATTGCACTTGGTGATGTCCACCAGCATGATCATGGCGAACATACCCTGCAGGATGCTCTGGGTGACGTCTTCGATGTTGATGTTCAGCTCGCTGCACAGGCCCGAGACGCGGGCGACGACGCCCACGGTGTCGTGGCCGATGACGGTAATGAATGCTTTCATAGTTCTACCCCTTTGTTGTGATGTTGTAGCCCTCTCAGGCGCTTCGCGCCAGCTCTCCCATAGGGAGAGCCACTGGCGAGTCGGACAGGTTCACGCTGGACGAACGAAGCGCAATATTTCAGGAACGGTAGTGCCCTGCTGCCTGAATTGACGGCAACTAGACAAGGTGCACTTGTTTCGAAGCCGCTGCCCTCTGTAGCAAGGCCCGCTCTTTTGCGTCATATTACACCTAAGCGTCCAGCTCAAAGCTGTCCGGCCTGCCAATGGCTCCCCCTTTGGGGGAGCTGTCACGCCTGCGGCGTGACTGAGAGGGCAACTCCAGTATAGCAGATTTCACGAAAAATGAACACTCTTTTTGGAAAAAAGAGCAGGGAAGAAGGGCAAAAGAGTGTCTATTGCGGGCGGAATGGGGCGGGAAACTGCAAAAACCGGGTGCAAACCGCCCGCTGGTGTGTTATACTGATAGAAATATCGCACAGGCTGAACAAAGGAGAAACGACTATGGAACAGCTTCTGAAGATCCTTGAGGACAACGCCCGGATGTCGGTGGAGGACATCGCGGCTATGCTGAACAAATCCCCCGCCGAGGTGGCGGCGATGATCGACCTTGCCCGGGCGCAGGGCATCATCAAGGGCTACAAGACCCTCGTGGACTGGGAGAAGGCCGGGGTGAACCGGGTGGAGGCCGTCATCGAGCTGAACGTCAGCCCCAAAAAGAGCCGGGGCTTCGACGAGATCGCAGCCACTATCGCCTCCTTCGACGAGGTGGAGAGCGTGCTGCTGATGAGCGGCGGCTACGACCTGCAGCTGGTCATCAAGGGCCAGACCTTTCAGGAGATCGCCCTCTTCGTGGCAAAGCGTCTGTCCCCGCTGGACGATGTGCTGTCCACAGCTACCCACTTCGTGCTCCGCACCTACAAGAAAGAGGGCCGTCTGTATCAGGACGAAGAAATCGATGAAAGAGAGTGCACGGTGCTGTGATGGATTATGATAGACTGATCGCGCCTGCCGCCGCCGCCATGCGGCCCTCCGGCATCCGCAAATTTTTCGACCTTGCCGCCGAGATGCCCGAGTGCATCAGCCTCGGCGTCGGCGAGCCGGACTTCAAGACCCCGTGGGCCGTCCGGGAGGCCGGCATCGAGAGCCTCGAGCATGGCCGCACCCGCTATACCTCCAACGCCGGTCTGAAGGAACTGCGGGCCGAGATCGCCCACTACCTCGACCGCCGGATGGGCCTGAAATACGACCCGGCCAAGGAAGTCCTCGTCACCGTGGGCGGCAGCGAGGCCATTGATATGTGCATCCGCACACTGGTACAGCCCGGGGATGAGGTCATCATCCCCGAGCCGTGCTTCGTCTGCTATGAGCCGATCACGACCCTCTCCGGCGGCGTGCCGGTGCACGTGGCCTGTCGTCAGGAGGACGAGTTCCGCCTCCGGGCCGACGCCCTGAAAGCCGCCATCACCCCGCGCACCAAGCTCCTCATCATGCCTTTCCCCAACAACCCCACCGGCGCAGTGATGGAGCGGGAAGACCTTGAGGCCATCGCCGAGGTGCTGCGGGGCACCGACATCATGGTGCTGTCGGATGAGATCTATGCTGAGCTGAACTACGGCCTCCAGAACCATGTCTCCATCGCCACCCTGCCCGGCATGGCTGAGCGGACGGTGGTGGTCAACGGCTTCTCCAAGACTTACGCTATGACGGGCTGGCGGCTGGGCTACGCCTGCGGCCCCGCGCCCATCATCAAAATTATGACGAAAATTCATCAGAGCGCCATCATGAGCGCCCCCACCACCAGCCAATATGCCGCCATCACGGCCCTCAAGGACTGCGACGGCGAGATCGAGCGGATGCGCAACGAGTACAATATGCGCCGCCGCCTCGTGGTCAAAAGCTTCAATGACATGGGCCTGAGCTGCTTTGAGCCTCGGGGCGCATTCTATGCCTTCCCCTGCATCAAGTCCAGCGGCATGACCAGCGAGGAGTTCTGCACCAAGCTTCTGGAGCAGAAGCACGTCGCCATCATTCCGGGCAACGCCTTTGGCGCGTCCGGCGAGGGGTATGCCCGGGTGTCCTACGCCTACAGCGTGGAGCACCTGATGGAGGCCCTCCGCCGCATCCGGGAGTTTCTGAGCGAGAACGTCAAGTGAGGAGGGGACAGACGATGCGCAGCAGTGTGACGGTGCTGGCTCCGGCCAAGCTGAATCTGGCGCTGGATGTGGTAGGCATCCTGCCCGGGGGCTACCACGCGCTGGACATGACCATGCAGGCCATCTCGCTGTATGAGCGGGTGGTCATCCGCCGCAGCCCCTACCTCGACCTGACCCTCCCGGGCAGCAAGGTCAAGGCAGGCCCCGGCAACACCGCCATCAAGGCGGCGCTGGCCTTTTTTCACTACACGGGCCTGCTGGCGGGGGCCGACATCACCATCTATAAAAACGTGCCTGTCCGGGCTGGCATGGCAGGCGGCAGCGCCGACGCTGCCGCCGTGCTGGTGGGCCTGAATGAGCTGTATGGTGCGCGGCTGTCCATGAGCGAGCTGTGCGCGCTGGGGACGTCCATCGGCGCGGACGTGCCCTTCGCCCTCATGGGCGGCACCTGCCGGGTGCAGGGCCTCGGCGATGTGCTCAAGCCCCTGCCGCCCCTGCCGGAGTGCTGGTTCACGGTGGTCATGCCCGACTACGGCGTCTCCACCCCTGAGGCATTTGCGGCCTATGACCGGGTGGGCAGCAGCGTCCACCCCGACTGCGCCGCGCAGGAGGCCGCCATCCGGGCCGAGGACCTCGACGGAGTCTGTGCCGCCGCAGGCAATGCCCTCGAGGAGTGCAGCGGCGCGAAGGACAATGAGGCCATCAAGAACGCCCTGCGGGAAAACGGCGCGGTCGCTGCCCTCATGACCGGCAGCGGCGCAGCGGTCTTTGGCGTCTTCCGCACCGAGGACGAGGCCCTTGCCGCTGCTGCCGCCCTCCGTCCTCGCTGGCCGGAAGTCTATACCGCCCAGCCCGTAAGGGGAGGGGCGGAGGTGCAGCCGGTGAGATGGCGCTGACCTTGCCTGCGGGCAGGACGGTCTTCGGCCAACCTCTCACTCGTCGCGCCCGCCAAGGCCGGGTTGCGGCATCGCGTAAGCGATGACGGAGAGGTTATCCCCATTAAATGCATAACCCTCCCTCCCTTTGGGCATACTGCCCGCAGGAAGGGAGGGCCTTTTTGTGCAGAGCTTTTACAAAATCTGTCTCGTCCTGATGATCGTCGGGGGCATCAACTGGGGGCTGGTGGGCCTGTTCCAGTTCGATTTCGTCGGCTGGCTGCTGGGGGGCAGCGCGTCCATCTGGTCGCGCATCGTCTTTACGCTGGTGGGCGTGGCCGCAGTCTGCGGCATCCCGGGGCTGTTCGGTGACGACGAGACCGGGGAGTGACCCCGGCCTCCGGGCAAAACAAAAAGGCTCTCGTGCCGTCAGGAATGCGGCGCGAAAGCCTTTTTTGTATCGTACAGGGCGCTCATGCCAGCAGGAAATGATGGCACGAACAAATCTCAGTACTTCGGACTCCCATGCCGACCGAAAAGAATGCACGAAAGCCAGTGTGTTTTATAAAAAGATATCCCACCCGATCGTCTGCGGCAATCAAACCTACCCTTACGGACAGGTGGGTGCCCTGTCGCCGGTTTCGCGCTTCCTCATCGAGCCTTCATGGTCGACCCATGACGGGGAGGTCTGCAATCCACCGGAGAACTCCAAGCTCCCGTTGATTGATTAGTAGGATCATATAAACCGCAACAAATCGAGTCGGGCAGGAAAACCTTACGCAGTTGACAAATCAGTCGATCTCGAACTGGTCGCTCAGACGCTTCTCGAACAGCTTGCTGACTTCCAGCAGCGTTTCATCGTCCTCCACCACGTCGAGATACTCGCCCTCATCGTCCTCGCCGACACTCAGGATGACCAGCTGGGCGTCCTCGTCCAGATCATCCTCGTTCTCGGCGTATTCCACGACGGCAAGATAATGCACGCCCTTGTGGTCCAGAGCGTCGATCACTTCAAACGTGACCTCGTTGCCATCCTCGTCCTCGAGGGTCATCAGGTCAGGCTGATACTCCTCTTCGGTCTCAGCGGCGGGCTTCTTCATCTCTTCTGCCATAGATCACGTTCTCCTATCGAAATACCGGGTATGCACTATTATACACAAACAGATTATCTCACATATGCCCCGGCGGCCCCATCGCTCTGGTGGTGCGGGTTCCGGGTACGCCTATAGTTTAGCGTTTTTATCGTCACTCGTCAAGAGTTTTTTCAAAGAAATTATCGGACAAAGTTTGATGCTTTTTTCTCTCGCATTTCATCCCGGAATGTGCTATACTATATCGATAGCTTTTACTACAGCATACGAAGAGGGAGGCCCGGATATGAGAGCCTTGAAAAAAATAATGGCCGCACTGGCCCTGACGGCAGTGCTGGCCGGGTGCAGCGGGGGCGGCGTCCTCTCCAGCCTCAAGGGCGGCAGCACGTCGGCTCAGAGCATCAGCCGCCCGGCGGTGGAGTCGGCAGAGCTGCAGTTCGCCCACCCGACGGCGGGGGACACCATCGCGGTGTTCGACACCTCGGCGGGCATCTTTAAGGCCGTGCTCTTCCCCGACGAAGCCCCGCAGGCGGTGCAGAACTTCACCACGCTGGCCGGGCAGGGCTTTTATAACGGTCTCACCGTCACCCGGGTGGAGAAGGATTTTGTGGTCGAGGCCGGGCAGGGCGCAGACGGCAGGGGCACCACCATCTGGAACGGCAGCCGCTACCCCGCCGAGACTACCGATAAGCTCCACCATTACTCCGGTGCCCTCTGTGCGGCGGCGGACACCTCGGGCGAATGCGCCAGCGTTTTCTACGTCATGGAGACGCTGCCGGGCGCAGACTCGGTGACGCAGGAGCTGACCGACCAGATGACCGCCGCCGGCTGGCGGGCCGAGGTCATCAGCGCTTACCAGACGGCGGGCGGCGCACCTTATCTCGACTACACCGATACCGTCTTCGGGCAGGTGTACGAGGGGATGGACGTGGTGGACGCCATCGCCCGGACCGGCGTGGATGAGGCTCAGCGCCCCACCGAACCCATCACCATCAACAGTGTGACCATCACGAAATTTGAATAAGAAGCTGTTTTTCCGCCCTCCGGGCGGTGGGACGGCTGCAAAAAAATCACCCGCCAACTGGCGGGTGATCTGCGTTTATGGGGAAAAGGGACAGGTCAGGTCTTCTTTACCTGCAGCGTGATGGCGATGTAGGTCTTCCCTTTATGGGTCTTGGCTGCTACGCCTACCTTGGTCCATTTACTGGAAAGATTGAAATTCAGGTTAGAAGACTTATTGCCCTCGGTGATGCAATCGATGAGATCTTCCAGCTTGGTGTTCTGATAATCGTATTGGGCGATGAGGGTCAGGGTGGAGTTGCTAGAATCAATATCTACTTTGTGGTAGAACTTATATTTTCCAATGCCGCCTTTCAGTTCGGTGTCCAGATTGGTATTGGCAAGCTTGTCTTTGGCGATACGCTGCGTCTCATCGTCATATGTCAGACTTGCGGTGGCGGGGTTTTTTCGGATGGCCTCCATCACATCGGCTTCGACTTGGGCCTTCGAGCTGGAGGAGCCGCCGCCACCACTGCAGGCGGTCAGGAACAGAAGGGTCAGTGCACCGGCCAGAAGCAGGGCAGTCAGCTTTCTCAGTTTTGTCATGTGGGTCGCCTCCAATCGTTTTTGTTTTGGTGAGTCCAGTTGTTTTTTCTCATGAAGAAGCGTCATCCCCGGCCATCTGGGCAGGGGGTTCTTCTACCCTCATTTTATCGGAGAAGAGCCGGTGCTGTCAAGCCGGAAAACTATACAAATTCGGCGCGGGAAAATTGTGAAAACAAACCGGAAAACGACGATTTTCTGCGGGCTTCGCAACAAACTGTCCGGACTTCGCAAAGAAACTTTGCCGCAGGGGCGGCGGGGGGCTTTCAGACCTCCCCCGGATGCTCCTTCCGCCATGCGAGATAGTCGTCCAGAATGACCGTCGCGCTCACCGAGTCGAGGATGCCCTTCCGCTTTGCGCCGAAGGTGCCGCTCTCGTCGAGGAGGTCGGCGGCGGCGCAGGTGGTCTGGCGCTCGTCCCACATCCGGACGGGCAGCCCGCTCCAGATCTCCACAGTCTTGGCCAGCTTCCGGCTCTTGCGGGCACGCTCGCCCTCGGTGCCGTCCATGTTCAGCGGCAGGCCGATGACGATAAGCTCCGCCCCGATGTCCTTTGCCACCTCGCAGACCTTCGAGGCCACCTTGTCCCGGGCCTTGAGGGTGATCTGAGGCGTGATGGCGGTGGTGAGAAATTCGGTGCGGTCGCAGGTGGCGAGGCCGGTGCGGCTGTCACCGTAATCTACTGCTAATATTTTCATGCAGGGTCATCCTCCTGAGATGATTTTTTCTCCATTGTACCACAGAATAGATGTCGCTGCAATTTTGTGGTACAATGAGAGATAAGCAGAAAATCCACCCAACGGAGAGATTCATCATGTTAAAACTACTTTTAGGCGCTTCCGGCAGCGGAAAGACCACCCTGCTGTACCAGCGCATCCGCGCCCGGGCCGAGGCGGGCGGCAGGAGCATCCTGCTGGTGCCGGAGCAGTTCACCTCGTCCACCGAGGGCCGCATCCACCGGGAGCTGGGAGACGCGCTGAGCGGGCTGGTGGAGAGCTTTTCCTTCACCAGCCTCGCCGAGCACATCCTGTCGGCGGAGGGCGGCTCCGCTGTCCAGACCCTCAGCGATGCGGGCCGGGCCGTGCTGGTCCGCCGCGCCCTCGAGGAATTGCAGGACAACGTCCATTATTACTATCGCCACCGCCGCTCTGCCGCCTTCTGCCAGATGGCTGCGGAGACCATCGACGAGCTGAAGAGCGCGGGCCTCTCGGGCCAGCGGCTCTATGCGCTGGCGCAGGAGTGCGGCGCAGACAGCGCAAAGCTCAGCGAGCTGGCCCTCATCTTTCAGGGCTACGAGACTCTGCTGGCCGGGACGGGCATGGACCCCTCCGACCGCCTCACGCTGGCTGCGTCCCGCCTCGAGAACGCCCTTGCCCGGGGAGGACTGCCGGAGTTTCTGCGCGGCCGGGAGGTGTTCATCGACGAGTTCGACACCTTCAACGCCCCGAAAAAGCGGCTGATGGGTGCGCTGCTGGCCTCTCTGCCCACCGTGACGGTGGCTCTCTGCGACGACGGCGCTCCCCTCATCCCAGGGGATATGAGCCTTTTCTCGGGAGCAAAGCAGGTGGCGGCACAGCTGCGCCAGCTGGCCCGCCGGAGCGGCACCGAGGTGGCCGTGCCGGAGCTGCTGCGCCGGGATATGCGCCACGCCGATGCCCCCGGCCTCGCGGCAGCGGCCCGGCTGCTGGCGTCGGGCCAGTGCGACCCGCCCCCGGCCTGCCCGGAAATAAAGCTCTTCGCCGCCCCCAGCCGGGAGGAGGAAGCCCGGGCTGCTGCTGCGGCCATCCGCCGCCTCATGCGGCAGGGCGTCCGCTGCGGCAGGGTCGCCGTGGTCTGCCGCGACATTGCAAAGTATCGCGCCGCCGTCCGATACGAGTTCCGGATGGCGGACATCCCCCTTTACTGCGACGAGCCGACCACCCCTGAGTTCAGCGCTCCGGCCACGGCGGTGCGCTGCCTGCTGGCCATTGCCCGGGGCGCAGAGCTGACCGAACAGCTCACCACGCTGGCAAAGACGGGCCTGTGTGCCCTCACCGAAGAGGAGGTCTGCGCCCTCGAGAACTACGCCTACACATGGTCGCCGGGCGCGGCAGCGTGGCGCGCTCCCTTCGAAAAGAATCCCCGGGGCTTCGGCGACGCAGACCCCACCGCCGAGGATACCGAGAACCTCGCCCGGGCCGAGAAGGCCCGCGCCCTCCTTGTAACGGCCGCCGACGGTCTGCGTGCAAAGCTCCGCTCTGCCAGCGCCGAGCAGATGAGCCGCGCCCTCTACTTCTGCCTCAAGGAGCTGGGAGCCGAGGAGGCACAGGCCGCGCAGGTGGAGGCCATCCGGGCCGAGCGGGGCATCCCCGCCGCCGAGGAAGCCGCCCGGGAGTGGAACGTGGTCATGGGCCTGCTGGACGAGATGGCCAGCCTGTTGGGTGGTCAGAGCGTCACCATCGCCGAGTACGAGGAGCTGTTCGGCCTGCTGCTGCGCTCCTCTGACCTCGGCCACATCCCCCAGACGCTGGACGCTGTGGTGCTGGCCAGCGCGGGCAAGATGCGCCTCGATGCGCCGGACTACGTCTTTGTGCTGGGCCTCTCCGAGGGCGAGTTTCCCGCCGCGCCCGGCGAGACGGGCCTCCTGACCCACGCCGACCGGGACGCCCTCATGGCGCAGGAGGTCGAGCTGCCCGACTGCTTCGAGAACCGGGTCGTCCGTGAGCAGGTCTGCTTCTACAAGGCCCTCACCGCCCCGGCCAAGGGCCTCTGGCTCAGCTGGCCCAAGGGGCAGGGCCAGACCCTCTGCGCCGCCCTCGAGCCGGTCGTGGATCTGCTGGCTCCCACTGCTCCCGTGCTGGAGCTGCCCGACCTCGCCGCCACCCCCGCCGACGGCCTCGATGTGCTGGGCGGCGGCTGGCCCCTGACGGACACCGAACGGGCCAGCCTCACCGAGGCCCTCTGCGCTCCCGGTGCAGCCGAGCCGGAGGGGCTCGCCCTCCTGCGCCGGATGGCGGGCCGAGCCCCCCGTCAGGTCAGCGACCTTGAGGCCCTCGAGACCCTGTTGGGGCGGCGTCTGCGCATTTCGCCCAGCCAGTTGGAAAAATATTACACCTGCCGGTACGGCTATTTTCTGCAATATGTTCTGGGCCTCCGCCCCCGCAGGCGGGCCGAGCTCTCCGCCGACCAGAGCGGCACCCTCATGCACTGGGTGCTCCAGATGGCCCTCGACCCCCATCCCGGCCCCGACAACCCCTGCGCGGGCCTGAAGCCCTTCCTCGACCTCGACGACGAGGCCATGGCAACGCTGGCCGGGCTGCTGGTGGACGAGTACGCAAAGCGCTACCTCCCCGAGGACACGGCCCGCTTTGCCTACCTGCTCTCCCGCCTGAAAAAGAGCATGGCAGGCCTGCTGTGCTACCTGCGGGACGAGCAGCGCCAGTCCAGCTTCCGCCCCGTGGCCTGTGAGCTGAAGATCGGCCCCGGCGAGGACGCCGTCCGGGGCCAGACCTACCGCCTCTCCGACGGGCGGACGGTGCAGCTCATCGGCACGGTGGACCGTGCCGACGAGTGGATCGAGGACGACGGCACCCGCTGGGTGCGGGTGGTGGACTACAAGACCGGCTCGAAGAAGCTGGACCTCCGGGAGGTCTACTGCGGCCTTGACTGCCAGATGCTGCTCTACCTGTTCAGCCTGACCCGGGACGCGGGCGGACGCTTCACCGGGGCCGAACCGGCGGGCGTTTTGTATCTGCTGGCCGACCCCGCCCCCGAGACCACCACCCGGGACAAGGCCGCCCAGACCATGGACTACAAGCTGGACGGCCTCGTGCGGGACGAGCGAAAGGTCTTCGACGCCATGGACGCCGAGGAGACGGGGCGGTATCTGCCCTTCAGCTTCCGGGGCGGCGAACCCAGCCCCTACCAGAAGGACAAGCGGGCCGACAAGGCCAAGCTCTCCCGCATCCAGCTCCACCTCGACGACCTCGTCACCCGGATGGGCGAGCAGCTCTACAGCGGCTGCATCGCCGCCGAGCCGCTGGTCACGGGCCGAAGCCCCTGCCGGTGGTGCGATTACGGCTTCATCTGCTGCCACGAGGACGGCGTGGGGGAGCGCGCCCTCGACGCCCCCGCAAAGCCCTTTGAGCCGTCCGAAGACCCCGATAAGAAGGAGGAAAAAGACCCGTGAGCGAGACAAAATGGACCCCGGCCCAGCGTGCCGCCATCGACGACCGGGGCGGTGCGCTGCTGGTGAGCGCCGCCGCGGGCAGCGGTAAGACCGCCGTGCTGACGGAGCGGGCCGTCCGGCTCATCACCGACCCGGAGCACCCCGTGGACGCCGACCGGCTCCTCATCGTCACCTTTACCAACGCCGCCGCCGCCGAGCTTCGCGCCCGCATCGGGCAGGCACTGCTCCGCCGCAGTCAGGCCGAGCCGTCCAATACGGCCCTCCGCCGCCAGCGGATGCTTTTGCAGCGCGCCCCCATCTGCACCATTGACGCCTTCTGCCTCGACCTGCTCCGCAAGCACTTTCAGGCGCTGGACATCCCGCCCGATTTCACCCCCGCCGACCCCGGCAGCGTGGAGACACTGCGCACTGCGGCCCTCGCCGAGACGCTGGAAGCGGCCTATCTGAACGCGGATTTCTGTGCTTTCGCCGACCTTTACGGCAAGGGCCGCACCGACAGCGCGGCGGGGGAGGCCGTCCTGCAGGTCTATGACTTCCTCCGCGCCCTGCCCGACTACGGCAGGAAGCTGGACGAGATGCTGGCCCCATGGCAGGACGAGAACGGCTTCGTCCGCACCTGCTGGCACGACATCCTGCTAGCCGAAGCCGCCCGGTCGGCCCGGGCGGCGGGGGAACTGCTGTCCGCCGCATTGAAGGACAGCCGGGCCGACCTCGTCACGGCGCGGGCCGACGCAGAGGCCAGCAAAAAGACCCCCGCCGCCAAGGAAAAGGCTGTGGCGGGCATGAATGAGCGGTTCGCCGAGCCGCTGGAACGGCTCGAGAGCGCCGCCGCCCTGCTGGGAGAGGTGGAGCATCTGGCGAAGGCGGGGGAGTGGACGCCTCTCTACGATAAGCTGACGCCCTATGTCCTCGGCATGGAGCAGGTCCCCGGCCTCAAGAATATGAAAAAGCGGCTCACCGGCGAGCACAAGGACGCTGTCAAGACCCGGGCCGACGAGGCCGCGAAGCTCTTTGAAAAAATAGAAGATCTGATCAGCTGTAGTCTGGACGAGGCCGAGCTGGACCGGAGAGCCGCCGAACCCTGCCTGCGCGCCCTTTTTGCCGCCGTGCGGGACTTCGACGCCCGCTTTACGGCCCGGAAGCGGGAGCGTCGGCTGCTGGAATTCAGCGACTTCGAGCATCTGGCCCTCCGCCTCCTGCGGGACGAGGACGGCCAGCCCACCGAGCTGTGCCAGAGCATCCGACAGGGCTATGCTGCCGTCATGGTGGACGAATATCAGGACACCAACGCATTGCAGGATGCCCTTTACCGCTGCCTCGCAAGCCCGGCAGGGGACGACCTCTTCCTCGTGGGCGACCTCAAGCAGAGCATCTACCGCTTCCGGCAGGCCGACCCCACCATCTTCCGGGAGAAGCTGGAGAGCTGGCCGCCCCTGCCCGGCGGCGCGGCCCGCCCCCGCCCCGAAGAGGACACCCCCGGCAGGAACGCCCTGCTGGCGCTGGACGCCAACTTCCGCTCCGCCCCGCAGGTGGTGGCGGGCATCAACTTCCTCTTCGAACAGCTCATGACCCCTCGGCTGGGCGATACGGCCTACGGCGACGGCCAGCGCCTTGTCTGCGGTGCGCCGGGGGAGTATGAGGGCAGCGTGGAGGCCTGCTTCCTGTCCGATGACACCGCCGAGACGGATGCAAATTATATTGCCGACCGCATCGAGACGATGGTGTCCTCCGGTGAGCCGGTGCGGGATGGCGGCACCACCCGCCCGGTGCAGTATGAGGACTGCTGCGTCCTGCTGGCGGCACGCGGCGACTTTCCGGCCTACGCCGAGGCCCTGACGGCCCGGGGCATCCCGGTCTACGCCGACGCCCGGGAGAACCTCTTGGACGCACCCCACATCCGCCCCCTCATCGCCCTGCTGCGGGTCATCGACAACCCCGCGCAGGACATCTACCTTGCTGCCGCTATGCTCGGCCCCATGTTCGGCTTCACCGACGATGACCTCGTCCGCCTCCGGGCGGGGGCACAGAGCACCGACCAGCACACCCGCATCAGCCTCTACGGTGCGGTATTGCAGGCTGCACGCAGCGAGGCGGAGGATGACTTCACCCGCCGGGTGGGGGCTTTTTACCAGCGCCTCGCCACCCTGCGCCGGATGGCCCGGAGCGTGCCGGTGGAGGAACTGCTGGAGGAGATCTTCGTCTCCACCGGCTACCTCGCCGCCCTCGGTGCCATGGAGAACGGTCAGCGCCGCCGGGAGGACGCAAGAAGGTTTGCTGCTTTCTGCGCCGGTGCGGGCGCGGGGGGCATCTCGGCCCTCGTTCGGGCCATCGACGCGGCCGCGCTGGCCGGTTCCACCGGGCAGGAGACCACCCCCGGCGGGGCAAGGCCCGGCTGCGTCACCATCATGACCATCCATCGCTCCAAGGGCCTGCAGTTCCCGGTGGTCTTTGTGGCCGACACGGCCCGGCAGTTCAACGCCGCCGACACCCGCCAGCCCGTCCTGCTCCACCGGGTCTGCGGGGCGGGACTCCGCCTCCGTCCCGAGGGAGGCGAGGGGTCTTATCGGACGGCGGCCTACACCGCCCTCGCCACTGTCCACGCCGCTGAGCTGCGCAGCGAGCAGATGCGGCTTTTGTATGTGGCGCTCACCCGGGCGCAGGACAAGCTCATCCTCACCGTCCCGCTGGGCATCGGCCGGACGTCCAACCCCTTCGCCAAAGCCGCCGCCTTCCTTGCCGCCGGGGCGGGCCAGACCCTGAACGCCCAGGCGGGCAGCTTTGCCGACTGGCTGCGGGCAGCTCTCCTCGTCCACCCGAACGGCGGGCCGCTCCGCCGCCTTGCGGGGAACCTTGAACTGCCCTTTGTGGATACCCGGAGCACCCTCACCCTCACAGTGCAGGCAGACCCCCTCCCGCCCGCAGGGCCGCGCACCGAGGAGAATGCGCCGCCTCAGCCCGAGGCCGACCCCGCCCTTGTGGAAACGCTGCGGCAGGGCTTCGGCTGGCAGTATCCGGCAGCGGCGCTGGCGGACATCCCCGCCAAGGTCAGCGTCACCAGCCTTGTCCACGCCGCCGAGCGCACCACCCTCGAGCGCCCGGGCTTCCTCTCAAAGGACGGCCTCACCGCTGCCGAGATGGGCACGGCCCTCCACGCCTTCCTCGAGCACGCCGACTTCGCCGCGCTGGCGGCGGTGCGGGGCGGGGAGGATGCCGCTGTGCTGGATGCAGTCCGCACCGAGCGGGAGCGTCAGGTGGCGGCACAGCTCACGCCCCCCGCCATCGCCGAAAAACTGGATGAAAATAAGATCCTCTGCTTTGTGCGCAGCGAGGCCTTTGACCGCATCTGCGGTGCGGAGGAGGTGCTGCGGGAGCTGGCCTTCATCACCTCGCTGCCTGCCGCAGAGGTCATGGCCGCGCAGGGACGTGCCCTGCCGGAGGGAGACAGCGCTGCCGACGCCGGGGTGCTGGTGCAGGGCATCGCGGACATCGTCCTCGTCTACCCCGACCACCTCGAGCTGCTGGACTACAAGACCGACCGCCGCAAGACACGCGCCGATTTCGTCCGCGCCTACTGCGCCCAGCTGGAGCTGTACGCCAAGGCCATCGACAAGCGCTTCGCGCCCCGGCGGGTGACGTATAAGGGGATCTACTCGCTGGAGCTGGGGGAATTGATAAAGGTATAAAGGGAAGGCAGAGCGTTGCGGGACGCCAAAGCCTCTCCCTTTGGGAGAGGTGTCACCGAAGGTGACGGAGAGGGCAAGGATGCTGACGGAAAATCGCAGGCACAGCGATAGCATCGCTCTGACGAAGCGCCTGCCGATCGCTGTAAAGCGGCCCTGTCGCGCCGGGCTTGCCCTCTCAGGCGCTTCGCGCCAGCTCTCCCAATGGGAGAGCCTTGGGGAGGTCTCAAACATATAATTTCAAAAAAGCGCATAAAAATGCTTGACAGCCTCTCCGGGGTGTGGTAGAATACCCGAGTAAAGAAAGCAGCTACGGCCTGTGCCGCGCTCGCCTTGTGGAGTCTGGACTCTCGGGCTATACCCCGAACCGGTTCGTCTTAAAGAACGAATCGCGCTTTTGAGTGAATTTCGCGCGGCTGTCCCGAAACTGGGGCGGCCGCGTTTTCTATGCCAAAAACGCAACACTATGGACTATTGTTTGGAGGTGCATTCATTATCGCTACCGCTGGAAAGTCGAAGGAACTGGAGATCAACGGTCAGATCCGTGACCGTGAGGTTCGCCTGATCGGTGCTGACGGCGAGCAGAAGGGCGTGGTCAGCATTCAGGTGGCCATGCGCGCTGCTGAGGACGCCGGCCTTGATCTGGTCAAGATCGCCCCGCAGGCTGTCCCGCCTGTGTGCAAGGTGCTGGATTACGGCAAGTACCGCTTTGAACAGCAGAAGAAGGAGAAGGAAGCCAAGAAGAACCAGAAGGTGGTCGAAGTCAAAGAGACCCGCCTCTCGCTCAACATTGACACCAACGACTTCAACACCAAGCTGAACCAGACGGCCAAGTTCCTGGCCGCTGGCCACAAGGTAAAGGCCTCGATCCGTTTCCGCGGCCGTGAGATGGCGCACAGCGCTCTGGGCGCCGACGTGCTGAAGCGCTTCGCCGAGGCCCTGCCTCAGGCAAGCATGGATAAGCCGCCGGTCCTCGAGGGCCGCACGATGTCCATTCTGCTGATCCCGAAACCCAATAAGGACTAATTTTAGGAGGATACTAAAATGGCTAAGATGAAACTGAAGACGCACTCCGGCGCTAAGAAGCGCTTTAAGCTGACCAAGAACGGCAAGATCAAGCGCGGTCATGCATTCCGCAGCCACATCCTGACCAAGAAGACCACCAAGCTGACCCGTGGCTACCGTCAGCCCAGCTACGTTGATAAGACCAACGCAGCTACCATCAAGAGCATGCTGCCCTACGCCTAAGAGCGAGCCGCAAGCAAACACATTCTACTGAGATACTAAAGGAGATATAAAAAATGGCACGTATTAAGGGCGCAACCATGACTCACAAACGTCGCAAGAAGATGCTGAAGCTGGCCAAGGGCTTCTACGGCTGCAAGAGCAAGCACTTTAAGATGGCTAAGCAGCAGGTCATGAAGAGCGGCAACTACGCTCTGGCTGGCCGCCGCATGAAGAAGCGTCAGTTCCGCAACCTGTGGATCTGCCGCATCAACAACGCTGTCCGTCCTCTGGGCATGAACTACTCCAGCTTCATGGCTGGCCTGAAGAAGGCTGGCATCGAGCTGAACCGCAAGATGCTCAGCGAGATGGCCATCAACGATCCCAAGAGCTTCGCAGCTCTGGTCGAGACCGTGAAGAACGCCTAATAGACCTTAAAAAAGACGCCCGCGCGTACTGATACGCGGGCGTCCTTTTTGTATGTTTTGGCAGTAGGAGGAAAGACGGATGGAGAAGATCACCAGCCGGGAAAACGCAAAAGTCAAATATGCCTGCCGTCTGGCGTCCAGCGGGGCGTTCCGCCGCGCCGAGGGCCGCTTTCTGGCCGAGGGGCGGAAGCTCTGCCCTGAGCTTTGCCGGGGCGCAGAGCTGGAGACTCTCTTCTGCACCGAGGCGGCGCTGGAAAAATGCCCGGAGCTTTCCGGCCTGCCGGGGGAGCACTATCTGGTGGAGGACCATGTGGCCGACAAGCTGGCCGATGTAGGCACCCATCAGGGGGTGTTCGGCGTTTTCCGCACGCCGGTGCATACCTTGGAAGAGGTGAAGAAGGGCGGACGCTACCTCGCCCTCGAGCGGGTGCAGGACCCCGGCAATGTGGGCACCCTGCTGCGCTCGGCGGCGGCTTTCGGCTTCGACGGCGTGCTGCTCAGCGACGGCTGTGCCAGCGTTTTCGCCCCCAAGACCCTCCGGGCCTCCATGGGGGCGGCGGTGCGCATCCCGGTCATCGAGGCCGGAAAGATGCCCGAGACCATCGCCCGGCTGCGGGCACTGGACATCACCTGTCTCGCCGCTGCCCTCTACCAGTCCCAGCCCCTGAGCGCGGCGGCGTCCAGCTTCCCGGACGGCGTCTGCGTCGTCATCGGCAGCGAGGGACAGGGCCTGACGGATGAGACCATCGCCGCCTGCACCGGCACGGTGCGTATCCCCATGACCGACCGGGTCGAAAGCCTGAACGCAGGCATTGCGGGCAGCATCCTGCTGTGGCACTTCCGGGAGGAGAGCCTGTGAACCGGGCCGGGGAGGGGCAGCTGAGCCTTTTCCCGCCCGAGCCTGCCCCCGACCCGCTCCTGTGCTGGCTCTGGCTGGCAGGGACGCTGGGGGCGGGCAGCCTGCGGGCCGGAGCTGTGCTGGATGCTTTCGGCGGAGCGCAGGAGGCATGGGAGGCCCGGGACACCGATGCCTTTGCCGCCGCTGTCGGCCCTGCCGCCGCCCAGCGGGCCTGTCTGCCCGACAACACGCCGGTGCACTACAGCGCTTTTGCGCGGCGGTGTGCGGCCCGCCGCATCCGCATCCTGACCTATGACGACCCCGACTACCCGCTGGCCTTCTCCCGCATCCCGGATATGCCGCTGGTGCTCTACTGCACCGGCGACCCCCGCTGGCTCAACGAGCCTGCCGCCGTGGGGATGGTGGGGACGAGAAGACCCACCGAATACGGCCTGCGGGCCGCTGCCGACATCGGGAAGGGCCTCGCCCGGGCGGGGGCCATCATCGTGAGCGGTCTGGCCGACGGGCTGGACAGTGCCGGACATCGGGCGGCGGTGGGGGAGAATTGCCCCACCATCGCGGTGATGGGCGTCCCCATCGACCGCACCTATCCCGCCGCCAACCGGGAGCTGCGCCGGGCCATCGAGCAGAAGGGATGCGTCATCAGCGAGTACCCGCCCGAGAGCGACGCTGTGGGGACGGTGGGCTTTTTGCAGCGCAACCGCCTCATCGCGGCCCTCTCGGGGGCGTTGGTGGTGCTGGAAGCCAAGGAAAAGAGCGGCACCATGTCCACCGTGGCCCACGCGGAGCGGTACGGCAAGCCGGTGTTCGCGCTGCCGGGAAGCGTCTTTTCGCCTTCCTCGGCGGGGACGAACGCCCTTCTGCGGGATGGACGCGCAAAAGCGGTCTGTACAGCAGAGGATTTATTTGGTACACTGGGGCTGAGCGCTGCAAGGCCGGCCCCGCCGCCCAAGGCTGCGCCCCAGCCTCTGAGCGAGAACGAGCGGCTCGTGCTCTCCTGCATGAGCGGCAGAACGCAGGGCATCGAGGAGCTGGGCGTCAGGAGCGGCCTGCCCACGGCGGCACTGCTGGGCGTCCTGATGCGGCTCGAGCTTTCCGGCAGGGTGACCTGCCTGCCGGGCAAACGGTATATTCTGCGCTGAGGACGCGCAATTTAAAGAGAGCAAACCTTTCAGTCCGCCAAGGCCGGGCTTCGCCTCTGCCCGCGCGGCAGCGGCTGATGAGGATCTATATATAGGAGTAAAGTGTAATGGCAAAACTCGTGATCGTGGAGTCGCCTGCCAAGGCGAAGACCATCGGCAAATATCTGGGCAATGACTATGAGGTTACGGCCAGCATGGGCCATATCCGCGACTTGCCCGCCTCCCAGCTGGGCATCGATGTC
>OLQS01000488.1_pt1 | contig 26719 bp, 23 predicted proteins | sample 1672291 | NCBI WGS metagenome assembly OLQS01 (sample SAMEA3136668, study PRJEB25190) | human gut metagenome | biome: human gut; feature: human-associated habitat; material: faeces | place: Austria | collected 2013
AGCCGGAGTCATGTCATTTAATGATGAATGCGTTCTCTCATGATTATATTCCCTGGAGAGCCAGTTGTTTTTCAGCTTTATGGCAGTGTCCGTCTGCCTGCTGCTCCTCTCCTTAAGTATAACCCTTTCTTCGACGATTACACGGCAACGTCAGGAGATCGATAAAAATATCAGCGCCCTCGCCGCCTATGTCGCCTCCATGGACAGCGTTGTCTCCATGCTGGAAAACGGTTATCCGGACGGATCCGCCAATGAAGAGCTGGATTCCCTGTCTGAAAATTTTCCCGATCTCAATGTCATGGCCATTTATAATACGACCGGGCTGCGGTTCTACCACACAAACCGGAAGGAGACGGGGGAAACCTTCGTCGGCGGCGAGGAGGAGGCAATCTTAAAGGGAAGCCAGCCTTATATCACCATCGGCTACGGTACAAACGGTTCCCAGCGGCGGGCTTTCCATTCGATCCGGAATAGCGACGGAGCGATCATCGGTTTCGTTATAGCGTCGGTCTTCAACACCTACATCTCCGAGCAGGTCCACGAAGTCTTTCCTACCTATTTATTGGCAGCGATGATCATGCTGCTCGTCAGCATCCTTCTGTCCCACGGACTCGTCTCCCTTCTCCGGGATTCCCTGATGGGACATCACCCGACGGAGCTGCTCGACCTGTACCTGCGTCAGGATACCGTGCTGAATGCGCTGGAGGAAGGTCTTGTCGCCACGGATTCCACCGGCTCTGTGGTTTACGCAAATCAGGCGGCAGAGAGTCTTTTTCATGTCCTGCCTGAAACCCCGGAGGATCCGCCGTCTGTCTCCCCGGACGATGGGACTTCTGGACAGGAACGGACCGAACCTCTTATGGAAGGACGCACTTTCAGGGATTTCTTCCCGGAATCCCAGGCAGACCGGGTCCTCGCATCCGGCACACCGTCCTACCACCGTGCCTGCACCTGTGAGAACCGAAGACTTCTGGTCAGTGAGATTCCGGCAGACACCCAGACGGAGCATCCGGTGATCCTCACGATCATCAATGACCAGACGGAGATGGAGACGGTCATGGACGAGCTCACCGGAGCAAAGGCGATGCTTGACACACTGCGCGCCTTCAACCACGAATTTTTAAATAAGCTCCACGTGATCCTGGGCTACCTCCAGACCGGTCAGACGGAGGAGGCCATCAACTTCATTATCAACAGCAACCTTGTCTCCAGCCAGTCGATCCGACAGACAGCGGACTGCCTGCGCGTGTCAAAGATCTGCGCCCTTGTGATCGGAAAAATGATGCATGCCGCGGAGCTCGGCATCCTGCTCACCGTCTCCCCGGACAGCCGCTGTCTGGAAAAGGATCTCCTTCTTCCGGTCGAAAACTATATCACGATCGTCGGAAATCTTCTCGAAAATGCCATCGAGGAGCTTTCCGCCGGCAGTCCTGAGATCCGGGAGATCACACTCGGGATCTACTGTGACCCGGACTGCAATATCATCACCTGTGAGGACACCGGGCGCGGGATCCGTCCGGATCTGATCGACAGGATCTATGAAAAGGGTGTCTCGTCCAAGGGCACAAACCGCGGAACCGGACTTTTCCTGATCAAACAGCTTGTAGACAATGGGAACGGCGAGATCTCCATCGAGACAGAACCGGGAGAGGGAACCTGCTTTACCATCACATTTACGGAAAGGAAGCATACACCATGTACCATGTAATCATCATCGAGGACGATCCGATGGTCGCCTCCATCAATAAGCAGTATGTCGAGGTCACCCCGGAGTTCCGGGTGGACCGGATCTTTAAAAACGGGTCGGAGGCACTCCCTTACCTGAAAGCGAATCCAGCTGACCTGATCATTCTCGATTACTATACCCCGGTCATGAACGGAGGTGAATTTCTCGATGCCCTCCACAATGCCGGTCTCACACCGTCCGTCATTATGGTCACCTCAGCGAACGATACGGATATCGTCCGCTCCCTGTTAAATCGCGGGATCACCGACTATCTCGTGAAACCCTTCGAATATATGCGTTTTAAGGCAGCTCTTGACCGTTTTACCGAGACAAAGAAGTATCTGGAGCACAGCCACGGGGGACTCGGCCAGCACGATATCGACCGCCTCTTTTCCGTGAATGACCAGAGGGCAGACGCAAAGCCGTCACTCGCAAAGGGATTGAACGAGACAACCCTCGCCATGATCCGCGAATATCTTCAGAACAACCGGAATGGCTTCTTTACCAGCGAACAGATCGCCGAGCAGATCCACCTCTCCCGCATCACGATCCGCAGATACATGAACTATATGGTAGACACAGGCGAGATCATCAGCACGATCGATTACAAGACCGGCGGCCGCCCTTCGATCAAATATGGATTCGGGCAAAAATGATTTGCCCTCCGCGGCAGTTACGATATTTACAAAACCTGTTACTTACTTACTTAAATTGACACCATGCACAAAATCTTTTATTCTTTTTATAAAGTTTTTACACATTTTCATCAATGTAAACGGGGTATAAACAGATGGAGCGCTTTTCTTTTCATCTGTGAGCTGTTTCCGGATTCCCGGGACAGGAAAAGAAGAGCGGAATGTGTAAGGCAAAAAAAGGATAGGAGGATATTTTATGGAAAATATCATCAGCTATTTCGGCACCTACACACCAGCTGCCGATGGCGCAATCGCAAATTTTAAATTTGAGTATTTATGTACTCTCGGCTTTGCAGCAATCGTAATCTTCCTCGGACGCGCAATCGTCGCACATTCCGCGGCATTAAGAAAATACGCGATTCCTGCTCCGGTTGTTTCCGGTATCATCTTTTCACTCGTGATTTCCGCGATCAAGATGACCGGCACAGTCAGTATCAGTTTTGACGCAAAGGTCATGAAAGACCTCTGTCAGAACCTCTTCTTCCTCTGCGTAGGCTTCGGCTTCAGCGCAAAGATGTTAAGACATGCAGGCGGAAAGCTCTGCGTCATGATCGCATTTGCTGCCTGCCTCCTGATCACCTGTCAGGATGTTCTTGGTGTTGCGATTGCTCACCTGATCAACTTAAATCCGCTCCTCGCTCTTCAGTGTTCTTCCTCAGCGATGTCCGGTGGTGTTGGTACCGCATCTGCCTTTGGTCCGATCTTCGAGGGCTGGGGTGCACAGGATGCTACAACGATCGGTGTTGCGGCAGGTACTCTTGGCAACGTTATGGGCTCCCTCATCGGTGGTCCGGTTGCGGCTTTCCTGATCGCAAAGCACGGTTTAAAGGCTGACCCGAACGATAAACCGGAAGCAAAGGCAACCGGCAAAGCACCGGAGCTTGACAATACAAAGATGATCATGATGTTCGCAATGTGCTTACTTCTCGCAGCTCTCGGCATGCCGATTTACTGCTTACTCGACAATATCCCGATGATTGAGATGCCGAAATTCATCGGCTGCCTCTTCGCAGGTGCCATCGCAAGAAACGTCATGGAAGCTGCAAACATCAAGTTCTATGTTCCGGAGGTTGACGCCATCGAGCATATGTTCCTGGAGCTTTACCTTGCACTTGTTCTTATGACAACAGACTTCACAAAGCTTGCCCCGGTTGCAGGTCAGATGGGTATCATCCTCGTAGCACAGGCGATCCTCATGGCTCTGTTCGGTATCTTCGTTTCCTTCAACCTCTTTGGCCGTGACTACGGCGCAGCCGTTATGACAGCCGGCAACATCGGTTGGGGCTGCGGTTCCGGTCCGAACGCAGTAGCGAACGAAAAGGCTGTTATGGATCAGTACGGATGGCACAACATCGCATGGGTTCTTTACCCGTCCTTCGCTGTTATCATCGATGATATCTACAACCCGATCTTCCTTTCCATCTTTGGTGGCTTATTCAAAGGCTGATCGTAAGTCGTATTCCATATACAGTTTTTGATTTTAAAACATACCCCTCTTATATCCGCCCGGAGAGATTCCCACTCTTCCGGGCGGATTTTTTACGCAAAGATACCGGCTGCGCGGGACGCTCAAAGATGTCAAGTCCTTTCCCGCTAATTTTCCGTATAGCTTTATATTCTCTCTGTATCCGTTTTTGTAAGTTTTTTACTGTATTTTTGTTACTTAAGTTACAATTATTGGTTAATACTTATTAAAATTGCATTTTATTTGAAAATATTTTATTCTTTTTTCATAAAGATTTTACCTTCCCAAACAACTCCGGCAGGCTCCTCTGTGGGGAAATAAAACAGTTCCATTCACTGTTTCGTTTTCGGGAGTCTATCGGAACACACCTACTAAAAAAGGATTGGAGGAACTCTTATGGAAAGTATCATCAGTTATTTCGGCACCTACAAACCGGCAGCCGACGGAGCAGTCGCCTCTTTCAAGTTTGAGTACCTGTGTACTCTCGGTTTCGCGGCCATCGTGATCTTCCTCGGCAGGGCCATCGTTGCCCGTTCTGAGGCGCTCAGAAAATACGCGATCCCGGCGCCTGTTATTTCCGGTCTGATCTTCTCGATCATCGTATCCTGCATCAAGGGTGCTGGGATCGTCGGAATCTCCTTCGACGCGACGATCATGAAGGATCTCTGCCAGAACTTATTCTTCCTCTGCGTGGGCTTCGGCTTCAGCGCGAAGATGTTAAAGCACGCAGGCGGAAAGCTCTGTATCCTCATCGCATTTGCAGCATGTCTTCTGATCACCTGTCAGGACCTCTTAGGATACGCACTGAGCCAGCTCATCGGAATGCACCCGCTCTTAGCTCTCCAGTGTTCTTCCGCAGCGATGTCCGGCGGTGTTGGCACCGCGTCTGCGTTCGGTCCGATCTTTGAGGAATGGGGCGCGCCGGATGCCACCGTTGTTGGTGTTGCGGCAGGTACCATGGGAAATATCATGGGCTCCCTGATCGGCGGTCCGGTTGCAGCCTTCCTGATCGCAAAGCACGGCTTAAAGTCTGATCCGAACGACAAACCGGAAGCACATGCAACCGGCAAGGTTCCGGATCTTAACAACACGAAAATGATCATGATGTTCGCGATGTGTCTTCTTCTCGCAGCGCTCGGAATGCCGATCTACTGCCTGCTTGATAACATCCCGATGATCGAGATGCCGAAATTCATCGGCTGCCTCTTCGCCGGTGCCATCGCGAGAAACATCATGGAAGCAACCGGAATCAAGTTCTATGTACCGGAGGTTGACGCTATTGAACACATGTTCTTAGAGCTCTACCTTGCTCTCGTACTTATGACCACTGATTTCACGAAGCTTGCTCCCCTTGCAGGACAGATGGGCATCATCCTCGTAGCGCAGGGCATCTTCATGGCACTCTTTGGAATCTTTGTATCCTTCAACCTCTTCGGCCGCGATTACGGCGCAGCTGTCATGACAGCCGGAAACATCGGCTGGGGCTGCGGTTCCGGTTCCAACGCCGTCGCAAACGAGAAAGCGATCATGGACCAGTACGGCTGGCACACCATCGCCTGGGTTTTATATCCGTCCTTTGCCGTTATCATCGACGATATCTACAACCCGATCTTCCTCTCCATCTTCGGAGGTCTGTTCCGGAGTTGACAGAGCCCTACAACGTTTATTGGTTTCTCATTTGTATAACCCTCTTTTCCGGTCGGAGATCCCCCCTCTCCGACCGGTTTTTGTTTGTTTTTCTAAAATACATTGTATCTGCCGCGGATTTTATGTTATACTCTAAAGATGTAAAGTTACAAAAGCTGTCCGGAGCTTTTTCCGGTTTTACAGCCTGACACACAAGGAATAGGATATCTTCATGCTTAAATTTTCACACATAATTTCTTTGTTCCTCCTCTGTACCGGTCTCGCTCTTGGCGGGTGCGGAAAGGCTTCCGCGCCCCCGCAGGACCAGACAGGGGCAGCATCAGATTCATTAAAAATCCTGACGATCGGAACTGCCGACAGCGGCGGGACCATGTACCCGGTCGGAAAAGCGATCTCCGGGGTCGTTGAGGATGCTGACTCCACCCTCAAACTGAACATCAGCGCTTCCACGGGCTCCGCCGGAAATGTCCGTTCCCTCGAACAGGGAAGCATCGATCTCGGACTCGTCAGCGGTGATGTGGCCTTTGCCGCAGTAAACGGAAGCGGGGAATTCAAAGATGCCCCGTTTAAAGGACTCAAGGTCATCGCAGCCCTCTATCCGAGCCTCTCGAACTGGATGGCCCGGGATGATTCCGGTATTTTTTTCGTGCATGATCTGAAGGGGAATAAACTTGGGGTCGGTCCTCATGATTCCACCACGGAGCTCGCCGCAAGGGTCTCCCTGAGTGTTCTCGGTGTCACGGAACAGAATTCCACCCTTGTCAACTGCGGCCTCGGATCGGGCGCTGAGGAGGTTAAAAACAGGACCCTCGATGCGATCCACGGGTTTACCGGTGTGCCGATCTCCGGACTCGCACAGCTGGCGGACGCGGTTCCGTGCCATCTTTTAAAATACACGGATTCTGAGCTCCGCTCCATCATCCGCTCCAATCCATTCTATTATATGGAGGAGATCCCCGCCGGTACCTATAACGGTCAGGACGAGGATGTTGCGACCTTTGGGATCAAATGTCTCCTCTGTGTCAGCGAAAACATGGACGACGATCTCGTCTATGAGATCACCTCGATCCTCTACGAGAACCGTGACCGCTTAAAAGATCTCCATCCCGCCCTCTCCTATGCCTCACAGACGGGATTCATGTACGAGGATCTTCCGATCGAGCTTCATCCGGGAGCTGAACGGTATTATGCGGAACAGGGACTGCTGCAGGAGCACAGCAGATAACCTTTCAGTACAAAAGAAAAACAGTCGAAAGCGCACCATCCGGGATATTGTTCCCGGATGATGCGCTTTTTGTTTAAAATCATCTTTGCCCCTTGTCATATAGTTTTTAATACTATATAATAGATGGATGAAAGGAGTTTCACCATGAGAACGAATGAAGAACGACTGAATGAGCTGCTTGACCACCTGGACAGCCTCGACCATATTCATGTGGATGAGATCCCGCAGATCGACCTCTATATGGATCAGGTGACGACCTTTATGGAGAAGCACCTCGGTGAGTTAAAGCGCTACCCGGAAGACAAGGTTCTTACAAAGACTATGATCAACAACTATGCGAAAAACAACCTGCTTCCATCCCCGGTACGGAAAAAATATACCCAGGAACATATCCTGCTTCTGGTATTTATCTATTATTTTAAAAATCTGCTGAGCTTCACGGATATCGAGACGGTTCTTTCCTATATTACAGAGAACCATTTCGGCACATCGGAATCCTCCCTGGCAGAGATCTACACAAAGGTCTTCTCCATGGAACATGATCAGATGGACCGGCTGAAGGAAGATGTGAAGGAGAAATTCGAGAAAGCGAAGGAGACCTTCCCCACTGCCGCGGAGGGATCGGAGGATCCTGAGAATGCGGAATCGCTGCAGCTCTTCGCGTTTATCTGCGAGCTGGCCTTCGACGTGTTCTTAAAGAAGCAGATGATCGAGCGTCTGGCCGACGAACTGCGGGATGAGAATCCGCCGAAAAAAAAGAAATAATTCAAAAAGACCTTCCTTCAGAAGCAATCCCCATTTTGCTTCTGTCAGAAGGTCTTTCTTATTTTCATATTAAAATACTTTCTCTTATTTCTCAGCGCCGTCCCCATCATCGAGCTTCTCGAATCCAAGGCGTTTGAATACCATATCGTATCCGTCGCTTCCATAATTTAAAGACCGGTTTACACGGCTGATCGTCGCGGTGGAAGCTCCTGTGCTCTCCGCGATATCAAGATATGTCCGTTTTTCCCTCAGCATCTTCGCAACCTCATAACGCTGAGATAAGGACAATAGTTCATTCACCGTGCAGACGTCCTCGAAAAAGGCATAGCACTCTTCCGGTGTTTTTAATGTCAGAACCGCCTCAAAAAGGTGATCAACTGCATCTGTTTTGATTTTCTTATTCATGTTTCCCTGTTACCCCTTCTGCTTCATTTTTGCAGCAAGCCCTGAACTGTTTTTGCCGCAATTTTATGGATCATTTCGTTCAACGCTCTAATCACAGTTTAACACGTTAGATTCAAAAAGTCCAGTGTTTCTGCATAAAAAAGCAAAAAGAGTTATAGCTGCCATATCCTGTTGGAATACAAGCAGCCATTTTCTATGCCAACATAAATTTCTCCACAACCAGCCCAACGCCATCATCATTGTTGGAGGCCGTGATATAATCCGCCGCGTTCCGCACCGGAAGGACCGCGTTCTCCATTGCAACGCCAAGTCCCGCGTACCTGATCATCGTGAGATCATTGTAGCCGTCCCCGCAGGCGATCATCTGCTCTCTTGTGAGCCCAAGAACCTCCAGCAGTCGCTCCAGACTCTGGGCTTTATCGATTCCCTTCGGCAGCACCTCAAGAAAGAACGGATCCGAACGGTAGACGCTGAAATTTTTTCCCATCGCCGCCTTTACCTTCGGTTCCACCATCGCAAGGTAATCTCCATCCTCCATCATAAGAAACTTCGGAACTTCAAAGTTTACGTACTCCTTCATGTTCTCCGGTTTCCAAAGCTCCATTCCGTTGATCCTGCTCTCCAGCTTTGCGTAGGGAGATTCCGGATTTGAGGAGATGATCCTGCTGCCCTCATATGTGGCGATATCGACCTGATGCTCCTCCGCAAGTCCGATGATCTTTTTGTTGGCAGAAACCGGCAGGGATCTCGCAAACACCGTCTCCCCGGTCTTGCAGTTGATGATCCGCCCGCCGTTGAAGGAAAGGATATAGCCGCTGTACCCGTCCAGACACAGCTCCTTTGCCAACGGCATCACACCCTGAGTCGGCCGCCCGGATGCGAGGACTACCTTTTTTCCCCGCTCCTGCGCCTTCATGAGCGCCGTCTTTGTTCGTGGCGTTATCACTTTGTCCCGGTTCGTCAGTGTTCCGTCCAGATCCAGAACGATGATCTCGTAAGAACCTGCCATGTTTTTTTCTGTCTGCATATATGACTCCTCTAAGCGCAGGATGCGCTGTTTTTTTACTTTGTAAGATCCGTCTCCCGGATCTTCTTTCTCACCTTCAAAAGAAAGGACGGGGACACCGAAAGTTCGTCGATCCCCATTTTCAGGAATTCTTCCGTAAGCCCGGTCTCCGCTCCCAGCTCGCCGCAGATTCCCACCGTACAGCCGTGTCTGTGACCGCTTTCCGCCACAAAGCGGATCAGCCTCATGACTGCCGGATGTCTCGGATCATAGAATTGATCCAGCTTCTCGTTCTGTCTGTCGATGGCCAGCGTATACTGGACGAGATCGTTGGTTCCGATGCTGAAGAAATCCACCTCTTTTGCAAGGTCATCACTGATGATGGCCGCCGCCGGGGTCTCGATCATGATACCGATCGCCACATCACTGAAGGGAACGCCCTGTCCGGTCAGCTCCTCCCGGACAGATGCCGCAATCTCCTTCGCCTTCCGGACTTCCCATAACGACGCGATCATCGGAAACATGATCGAGATCTTTCCGAATGCACTGGCCCGGTAGATCGCCCGAAGCTGGGTCTTAAAGATCTCAGGTCTTGTAAGACAGATCCGGATCGCGCGGTAGCCCATCGCCGGATTTTCTTCCTTCTTTAACTTAAAATAATCTGCCTGCTTGTCGGCACCGATATCCAGTGTTCGGATAATGACCTCTTTTCCCGCCATCATCTCCGCCACCTGGCGGTACGCGGCAAACTGCTCTTCCTCAGTCGGGTAGGTCTTCTTCTCCAGATACAAAAACTCGCTCCGGAACAGACCGATGCCCGCCGCATTGCTCTTTAAGACCGCCGCCACATCCGACACATCCCCAATATTGGCGTAGAGCTTTACCTTTGTTCCGTCAAGAGTGATGTCCTCTTTGTCCTTCAATTCCTGCAGAAGGCGTTCCTGCTCTTCCTCCGCCTTCTTCTTGTTCTCCATGGAAGCCAGCGTTTTTTCGTCCGGATCCACATAAAGCGTCCCTGTCTCGCCGTCGATGACCGCCATCTTTCCGTCCCAGGACTCTTTTACCGCCACAGAGACAAGCGCCGGGATATTCATGCTTCGCGCAAGGATCGCCGTGTGAGAGTTCGGAGACCCCTGTTCCGTGATAAATCCCAGCAGCATGTTCTTTTCCAGCTGTACCGTCTCACTGGGTGCCAGATCCTCTGCCATAAGGATCACCGGCCGGGTCAGAAAGCCAGACTCCACCGCGTTGCCGGAAAGGATCTTTATAAGTCGGTCCGTGATATCCTTCACATCCGCTGCCCGGGCGCGGAAATACTCATCCGACATATCCGCGAAGAGACGATAAAAATTGTCACCGGTCACCGCCGCCGCGTACTCCGCATTCGTCTTCTGGTTTCTTATAATGTTCAGCACAGAATCACGGTAGTCCGCGTCCTCCAGCATCATCATATGGACCTCAAACACCGCCGCACCTGTCTCTCCTACCTGCTCGCAGGCTTTCTCATGGAGTGTCTTTAATTCGTCCTCCGCGCACGCCACAGCCATCTCGTACCGTTTTACCTCCGCCTCGGTATCCTCCACCGTCCGGCGCTTTACCTGACTTTCCGTCTTCCTGTGGTAAAGGATCGGCCCGATCGCTACCTTATTTAATATTGATTTTCCTTTAATGATTTCCATGCTCATATATCTGCCTCACAGTTTTGCCTCAAAAAACTTTCGCACTGCCTCTGCCGCTTCTTCTTCGTCCGCACCGCAGACCTCCACTGTGACCGTCTGTCCGTACCGGACTCCAAGAGCCATCACCGCCATCAGTTTTTCGGCATCTGCCTGTTTTGTCTTTGTCTTTATCGTGATCTGTGACCGGAATTTTTTTGCAAGCTTCGCCAGTTCTCCCGCCGGTCTCGCATGGATTCCGATCCCGTCTGTAATTGTATACTGAAATGTCTCCATAATCAACCCACTTCCTGTCTTTCTTTTTTCAGATCATTCGTTCCTGTCACGGTTCACGCCCTGTGCAGACAGCATCGGGGTTTCCGTCATCTTTTATGCACAGTTCCAGAAGAGGTTCTCCCGCCCGGACTCTGCCCTGTTTTAAAACGCGCAGTTCCACATTTTCCGGAAGATCCGTAAAGAGAACCGGCGAGACCAGTGATGGAACTTTATCTTTTATTTTCTGGATCTCCACCTTCAAAAGCCTGTCTCCCGCGTGAACCCGGTCCCCGTCCCGCACAAAGGACTCAAAACCATCTCCGGACAGCGATACCGTATCGATCCCAACATGGACCAGCATCTCATAGCCCTCATCGGTCCGGAATCCGACAGCATGCTTTGTGGGGAATACAAATGTCACGGTCCCGTCTGCCGGCGCACACACCGCACCGTCTTCCGGAATGATCGCGGTGCCATCTCCCATCATTTTACCGGCGAATGCCTCATCCGGGACTTTAGCGAGGGGGATGACCGTGCCCGTCATCGGGCTTTCGATCACGACATGTCTGTTGTTTCTTCCGGATCGCGTTTTTTCATCTCCGGGCTTTCCCATATATTCTTCCAGATCGGATTTGATGACTGACACCTGCGGGCCATAGATGATCTGGACGCCGTTTCCCCTTTTTATGACGCCGGATGCCCCGGTCTTCTTAAGGACTGTCTCGTCCACCTTTTTTTCATCGCTTACGGTACAGCGGAGTCTTGTGGCACAGCAATCCACATCGATGAGATTCTCAGCTCCGCCAAGTCCTCTTAAGATCTCTCCGGAACGCGTCCCGGTCCGTCCGGAAGCTGATCCTTGTCTTTCCTCTTTTCTCTGCTTTGCATCGCTCCTTGTATAGAGCTTCGCCGAGACTCCCGTCTCACGTCCCGGAGTTTTATAATTCAGCTTCCGGATCAGGATGAGGAATACCGCGTAATATATAAGAAAATAAAACACGCCGACCACCACGATCCAAAGCCACCCGGTCTTTCGGTTTCCCTGTAAGATTCCAAATAAAAACAGGTCGATCAGTCCGCCGGAAAATGTCATTCCGACGCCCACATCAAGCATATGCATCAGCATATACGCCAATCCTGCAAACACACAGTGGAGCCCGTAGAGCAGCGGAGCTGTAAACAGGAATGTAAACTCCAGCGGTTCCGTGATCCCGGTAAGCATGGAGGTCAGTGCTGCGGAGAGGAGAAGTCCCGATACCTCCTTCTTTTTTTCCGGCAGCGCCGCCTGGTACATGGCCAGGGCCGCTCCCGGAAGTCCGAAGATCATCAATGGGAACTTTCCTGCCATAAACCTTGTGGCCTCCACGGAAAATCTCGTATTTCCTGGGTCCGCAAGCTCCGCAAAGAAAATGTTCTGGGCGCCCTCCACGATCTTTCCGCCGATCTCCATGGTGCCTCCCACGGCGGTCTGCCAGAATGGGATGTAAAATACATGGTGCAGGCCGAATGGGATCAGGGCACGTTCCATGAATCCGTAGAACCATGTTCCGGGATACCCCGAACGGAGTACAAAACCGCCGATTCCGGAGATCGCTGTCTGGACCGGAGGCCAGACAAAGTACATGAGAATGCCCACGAGGACATAGAACAGGGCACTGACGATGGGGACGAATCTTGTCCCACCAAAGAAGGAAAGCACCTGAGGGAGCTCGATCCTGTAATATTTATTATGGAGCCATGCGGTCCCAAGACCCACAAGGATCCCGCCGAACACGCCCATCTGCAGGGACCGGATCCCCGCAACCATAGCACCTGCTCCCTCTTTTAAGCTGTCCGTTCCGCCGTTCACCGCGATCATCGCCCCGATGGAGGCATGCATGACGAGAAATGAGATGACCGCCGCCAGTGCCGCGACTTCCTTCTCCTTTTTTGCCATTCCGATGGAAATACCCATGGCGAACAGGATCGGGAGGTTCGCAAACACGATATCTCCCGCCCGGCTCATCACCGTAAACAGCGTGTTCCAGAAGGTTCCCGGTCCCAGGATCCGTGTGAGCCCGTAGGTTTCAAGCATCGTGGTGTTGGCGAAGGAACCGCCGATCCCAAGCAGCAGTCCCGCCGCCGGCAGCAGCGCGATCGGCAGCATAAACGACCGGCCGATCCGCTGCAGAACGCCAAAGACCTGATCTTTCATGAATCTCACCCTTTCGTTTTTTGTTAAAGAAAAAAGTTCCGGAAAGTGATACCGGAACTTTCTTACCTTGATTATTATGGGGAGATTTCAAGGTTTTATTCTCTTATTTCATTCTCCTGGCCTTCGGCCGCAAAACTCCCGCCCGATTCTGACTGCGTCAATGTTTCCTGCCGCTCTCCTTCTCCCGGGATCCCCGGGTCCTTCATACCATATACTCTCGTCCACTCCTTTGTTCCCTCCACCTTCACCGTCTCGCTCTGGTTCAGCCTCAGGAATTTCACGAGCTCATAGCAGTTGATCCAGATTTCGTTGTTTCCTTCTTTCTGGGACTCGTCAAAGATGAGCTGAAGGCCGAAATGAAGGTGCGGGGTCGTGATGTTGTTGGTATTCTCCGTGGTGCTGTATCCGGTCCGGCCGAGATACCCGATCACATCTCCGGCTGTCACGATACTGCCCTCTTTCAGATCCGACTGATATGGGTAATTCTGACGCAGATGGGCGTAATAGTAATACCTCTTTTTATCGAAGCTCCTGATCCCGATCCGCCATCCGCCGTACTGGTTCCATCCCAGCGCTTCCACATATCCGGACTCCACAGCGATCACCGGTGTTCCCACCTGCCCCATCATGTCGTGGCCCAGATGTTTTCTCTTAAACCCGTAGGAACGGGACGCGCCGAAATCATCGAAATCACTGTAAGGAAAATTTTTGGCGATCGGAGAGAACGCCTTCAGGCCATACTTCGTGAGCCATACCTTATCGCTTCCGGTCTCCTGCTCGAAATACCCAACCATGCCGTCTAAAACCGCCCCGTATGCCTCCCTGTAATAAGCATAATATTTCATATCCTTCGCAATCTCTTCCATTGACGACCCGGACTTTAATTTCTCCACCACCGCATCAAGATCTGCCTGCCTGAACAGCTCGAAATTGCCGCCATATTTTGCCCCGAGATATGCGAGCAGCTCCACCCAATTTAAATGTGTCTTCTCCTGTACCGTCCCCATATCCAGATGGAACGCCTTCTCCATCACATCCGCCGGAACCTGAAACTCCACCCAGTGGATGTACTTCTTCTTTTGTGCATCTTTCGCATTTCCGGCTTCTCCCTCCGGGCTCCTTTCACCGCTCTCCTCCATCACCGCGTATGTATTCTCCGCCGCCGCTTTCCTGCTCTGGACACACAGCGAAACTGTCAGGATAAAAAGGATCAGCAGCTGCGCCCCAATCACCGTCATCGATCCCGGATGCACATTTTTCCTCATGGCAGACTCTCCTTTCCACATACATCTCAGTGTATGCGGACAGGCCGGAAATTATGAAAAAAATGACCGCGAGGGTCCCTTTACAGCTCTCCACGGCGGATCTTCAAAACTTCCTCCACCGCAAGCTTCACATATTCTCCCATCGAAACGTCCCTGCAGCCCACAACGAAATGCTGGCAGCGGTTTACCGGGATCAACACCTTTTTGGCCGGGCTCTGACCGATGGATACGGCCATCTTTGGGGTGATCTCGCCCATGAGGGAATCGGCAATGACGATCCCCATGGGGCCGACAATGACGTCGGCCGTGCGGCTTGCGACTACCGCCGGGTTCTCCCCGGTAGCACCGGCATCCGCACCGGCTTTCAGCATCGCCGCTGTGGCGATGCTGTTCGTTCCAATCGCAAGGATCTCATCCTCCGGACAAAATTTCTTTAACTGTTCAACCAGACCTTTTCCCATCTTTCCACCCTGGCCGTCGATTACCACGATCGTCATTTATTCCACTGCTCCCTCTAATTCTTTCAGTTTTTCATATAGAAAGGCATTCACCGGAAGGAAAAATCCCTCTTCTTTCGCGATCTTAAGCATCGTCCCCGCGAACAGGTCCACCTCCGTCGGACGTCCTGCCAGAACAGCCTGGCACATGGACGTATGTCCCTCCGGATTTAAGGTCGCAAGAAGCTCCAGCCAGTAATCGATGTCCGCCTCCGTAAGATCAATATCCTGGGTGTCCGCCACACGGAGAACCTCCCGCATGGCCTCGATCATCATGGTCCGCGCCTCGCCCTCTTTCTGGATCAGGCTGTATGGCGCACCGTAGACCGCTGTCACCTGATTCACACCGGTGTTCAACATAAGCTTGTTCCACTGTTCCCGCAGGATATCATCCGGAACCTTATAGGCGAGTCCCGTCCGGTCAAACAGATCTGTCACCGCTTTTAACTTCTCATCACGGCTCTTATCCTTATTTCCGATGGTGATGTATCCCATATTTTTGTAGGTGACCTCACTTCCGTCCTTTCCGGCATCCATTCCCTGAACACAGGCATAGAGCACATGCTCCGCGCCATAGGCTTTCTCGATCATCTCCTCACTGGAGATCCCGTTGAGTACCGATAAAAACATCGTGTTCTCTCCGACAAACGGCTTCACGGTCTCAAGCGCTCCCTCCATTCCCATGAATTTCACCGCAAAGATGATGAGATCCGCCGTCACCGCCTCTTTTGGGGACCGGTAGGAAAATCCACAGGATTCCCCATTGCAGATGATCTCCGTCTTTCGATAGCGGCTCACACGTCCTTCATCTGCGATAAAAAAGACATTCTCATTTCCCAGCCGTTTCTTCAAATAATTTCCGTACATGACGCCGAGAGCGCCCTGTCCGATAATTCCGATCTTTTTGATCTCCATAACTTAAAACTTCCTTCCTCCGCCGCCGTGGCTGCTTCCCCCGTAGCTGTGGGTAGATGACCTTCCGCCGCCGGAAAAGCTTCCTCCGCCTGACCCCGGTCTGTTATTCTTTTGTGTCTGGATCACCTGCTGGGTGATATAGGATGTCAGCAATGCATCTGCCAGGACATTCCCCATGGTGAAGCGACTGTCTCTCCGGTAAGAGAGTTTAAAGTTTGCGGCCATCCGCTTATCTTCCCCGTGAAGACCGTAGCTTCGAAGTACCGATGCCACCGCAGTCCCCCCGCAGACCGCCGCCACGCCGAGGGCGATCAGGATCTCATACCATTCGAGATGATGATAACGGCTGATCTTTCCCGTCTCCGTGTCATAGTTGTACTGATCTCTTGAAATTCCGTTGGAATAGCACTTTTCCGTATCCGTCAGAAACGCCGCCGCTGCCCCGTAATAATCGGCATCTGCCGCGTAATTGTAAACATCGTCCAAAACATCATTGATGCGGCTGTCCGTCATGTAACGAATCATCTGTCCGTTTGTGGATATGTAGAGTTCCCTGTTATCCATATCGATGAGAAACAGGATTCCCGATTGGTCGGAACCGGTTCCGAAACCGCCTTCCATGTAAAATCCGTCCGCGAACACCTGGGCGGAGTCGGAATTCTCCTCGGTGGTGACGATGACTGCTTCCATCTTCATAGTATCTGAAAGGACCTGTGCCTGCTCAGAAAGCTGTTTTTCTTCCTCATCGGTAAACAGATCCGCCATGTCGTAGACATCCGCATAGCTCTCCGTTCCCTCTGCCATCTGATAGGCATCTTCTCCAGCTGCCGCAAAGGCGGTTCCTGCCAGAAGCACTCCAAGAGCACTCGCTGCAAAGACAGTTCTCGCCGCTGTCTTTACAGCATGAAAAACGTTTTCCACCGCACTTAACTTTCTTCCGTTCTCCAGGCTGTTCCCTGCTGTTTTTCCATTTATCTGCTTTGTTTTCATTACAGGAACCACCCCCCGATCATCAGAATCGCCGCAACCGGCACAAAGATCTCCAGGAACAGTTTCACAAGTTTTCCCTTCGCCACCGGGAGCTTTCCGCAGATCTTCCCTGTCTGCCCGTTCATGGCAAAGTAGTAGAGCTCGTCTTTTCCCGCCTTATCCCGGTAGGTCAGGATCCACACAGGAAGCAGGGCGTAGTGCCATCTCGCGTCCCGGATATTTGTGTCGCTCTGGTCCACCCGCACTGCGGAATACTGCCCCATAACATCAGCTTTCAGCTGCTCCACCGTATACTGTTTTACCTCGCTCTCCACCTCCGGGGTCAGGGACTCTTTCTCCATGTCCCGCTTCTCCGCCTGAAAACCGGAGAGGTATCCCATATCAAAGGGCTGGAGTTTTTCCATGTCAAAAGGCAGGACGCCTTCCACGAGAGCGCTGTTATTCTTCTTAAGCGCGTTTCTCGTGACATTCTTTACATCAAGCTGTCCCGCACGTTCCATCCGATATTTTTTATGCTCCGTGTAGCGGATATTTCCCGTCACCCAGGTCCGGGTTTTCTCACCTTCCGCCTGGATCCTTCCGTCGACCCTGCAGCTGTACATCAGGTACGGGAAGTACACACCAGAAAACTTCTCGATCTGGTCCTTCGAGAAGAAGTCATCCGGGATATATTTTTTCTTCTTGATCCAGTCAAGGAATATCCCCGTTGCTTTCTTCTTATCCATGGCAAAGGGGATCACATAGTCCGGCAGGAATTCGCCGGAAAGCTTTCCTGAAAGCACTACCGGATTGTGACAGTAGTAACAGAATGTTGCCGCCGTCGTTACGTCCGTCACGACCTCCGCGCCGCAGCTCGGGCAGATATAGACCAGGGCATCCTCGTTCTGCTTCGTGCTGCCCGCGTTATTATTCTGTGCTGTATCTGCCGCACTGCTTTCCTCCTGCGTGCCGCTGGTCTCCGTAGATTTTAACGCCGCAGCTTCCATCTCTTCCTTCGTAAATTCCGACATGCAGAACTCACAGCAGAACTTCTGCTTCTTCGGATCGAAGACTACCGAACCTCCGCAGTTGGGGCATTTATAACTTACAAGTGCCATTTCTTTTCCCCCTGTATCTGGCTTAAGCTCCCTATCTGCCCTAATAGGCGGTCAGGGAGCTTACATTTTTACTGTCTCGGTTTTCCGCAGTTCGCGCAGAAGTTTCCTTTATTTTCCTGTCCGCAGGAGCAGGTCCAAACGGCATCCGGGCGTTTCTTTCCGCAGTTGGAACAGAAATTGCCTGTATTCTCCTGTCCGCAGCTGCAGGTCCAGGATCCGCTCTCCTCCGGTTTCTTCTTTCCGCAGTTGGAGCAGAAGTTTCCGGTATTTCCTTCCTGTCCGCAGGAACAGGTCCATCCGGATAACGGTGCCATCTTCGCCGGACCGCCGGATGCCTGCTGTGCCTGGTCTGCCATAGCAGGATTTCCCTGCTGTCCCTGTCCGGCTGCCATGTTAAACAACCCCTGGGTGTTGAATCCGCCGTTCTGGGCTGCCATATTCATTCCCGCAAATGCCATCATCGGTCCTGTGGAGGTATTCTTTGCCGCGCTCTGCATCGACTCAGCCTGTGCGCTGACTAAATGCGCCGCCGCCATTCCCGGGTTTCTGAATGTGGCATTTCTCTGGAGTTCCTTGATCATCGCCTCATCTTCCTCAGAGGCCTTCACGGAACTCACACCGATCTTGCTCACAGTAATTCCGTATACATCGTCCCAACTGTCGGAAAGGATCTCACGGAGCGCGTTTGCAAGCTCTAACGTGTGTCCCGGAAGCGCACTGTAGCGGACTCCCATCCCGGAAATCTTCGCGAAGGCCGGCTGCAGAGCTGTCAGAAGCTCGCTGCGGAGCTGGGAATCGATCTTATCTCTCGTGTAATCTTCCTCGATATTTCCACAGATGTTCTTATAGAAGAGGATCGGATCCACCATTCTGTAAGAATATTCGCCGTGGCAGCGGATCGCGATGTCCACGTCGAGGCCGATATTCTTGTCCACAACACGGAACGGGACTGCGTTCGCTGTGCCGTACTTGTTTCCGACGATCTCCTTCGTGTTGAAGAAGTAGACTCTCTGGTCCCTCGCCGTGTCGCCGCCCATGGTGAAACGCTTTCCAAACTGCTTAAAGCTGTCCCCGATGCTCTTTCCAAGGTTTCCGTAGAAAATACTCGGCTCTGTGGAGGTATCATAAACGAACTCACCGGCCTCCGCACATACCTCGACGATAGCGCCCTGGTCAACGATCATCATGCACTGTCCCTCGTTGACTGCGATGATGGAGCCGTTGGAGATCAGGTTGTCGCTGCCCTTTGTGTTATAGCTTCTATTTGATTTCCGGTTCTCACCTTTCTTTACAAGAACGTCCGCCTCCATGGACGGGCAGTAAAAATACTCGCGCCACTGGTCTTCCAGCACACTCTTTAATGCGCCGGCACCAACTTTTAAAATACCCATATCCCGTTTCCTCCTTTTATCACTCACCGGTCGGATTCCTGGACAGCGGTTTTCGCCGCCTATACCCGCCGGTCCTGATTTTTCCGAAAATTATCCGATTCTATGATCTTTCAAGAACCTGATCTCCGCCGCATATCCCGGAAGCTCGTTCGGCGTCTCCAGACAGAATGGCAGATCCCTCAAAGCCGGATGGTTGATCACCCGCACAAGCGCCTCCGCGCCGATCTCGCCTTCCCCGATCCGCGCATGGCGGTCCTTTCTGGCTCCCCGGACGTTCATGCTGTCATTTAAATGGACCGCTTTCAGGCGTTCAAGCCCCACAACACGGTCAAATTCCGCCAGCACTCCGTCGAGATCATTCACGATGTCATATCCGGCATCCCAGACATGGCATGTATCCATACATACACCCATCTTATCAGAAAGTTCAACTCTGTCAAGAATTTCCCGAAGCTCCTCAAAGCTTCTTCCGACTTCGCTCCCCTTTCCCGCCATGGTCTCCAGGAGCACCGTGGTGTGAAGCTCCGGCTTCAGGATCTCATTCAACATCTCCACGATATAGGTGATTCCAACCTCCACACCCTGCTTCACATGGCTTCCCGGATGGAAATTGTAGAGATTTCCGGGAATTGCCTCCATCCGTCTCAGATCATCCGCCATGGTCCGCTTTGCGAAATCCCGGATCTTTTCGTCGGCGGAACATCCGTTTAATGTATATGGTGCATGGGCCACCAGCGTCCCGATCCCAAGTTCCTCTTTTAATTTTAAAAACGCCGCGATATCCTCCTGATCCAACGGCTTAGCGCTTCCACCCCGGGGATTTCTCGTAAAAAACTGAAACGTTGTCGCACCGATCTTCTCCGCATCCTTTCCCATAGCGAGAAATCCTTTCGCCGAGGAAAGATGACATCCGATATAAAACATGTCTATGACCTCCGTCCCGTTCCCATAAAGCTTTCATGGGAACCTTTTTTTCCATATCTCTCCGGATTTAAAAAAACTACTGCTCCCCAGATAAAGGCCACAGAGAGCACCGCCTGGATCACAAGGCTGCAGAATACCCAGTGGGAAGTGATAAAATTCCCGCCGTTATCACCAAGAAACCTTGTGATCGTAAAATTTCCGCCTCCTCCGGCTACCTGGTTCTCTAAAAGCTCCGCGAACATGATCGCCGGATTGATGAGAAGAAGATAGACGGCTGAACCGGAACTCGCCTCCGGGATCACATCCCCTGCACCAAACGACATCATGCTGATCTCTGTCTCGGAAACATGAAAAAGAAATACATTCAGCATGTAAGTTCCAACGACTACCACCAACAGGATCCCGTATGTGATCACGTTGGAAAACGTGGATCGCTTCATAAAAGAGGAGGCGAAGATTCCTAAACTCCCACAGTAAAGCGCCGCCACCACATAGCTCACTAAAAGGATCATGAGATCTTCCGAGCTGATGCTTCCATAGATAAATGTCAGCATCAGCACCGGCAGGCTCGACACCACAAGGGTCATAAGCTGAGAGAAGGCGGACATAAGTTTTCCGACAATGATCTCCGCCGGACGGATCTTCGTGGTAAACATAAGCTCCAGCGTATGGCGCTCCCGCTCCCCGCTGATGCTTGCAGAAGTCAGGGCCGGCATGATAAACATCAGAAGCATAAATTCCAGAGCCGCCACGAAGGCATAAAGCTGGAGAAAATTCTCATAGTTTACCGAGCCGCTGATCTTCACCTGAGCGATGCTCTGGTACATGTTTAAAAGCGCCACAACAGCCAGTATCCCGTTAAAGATCATGATAATGAGTGGGATCCGGTAGCTTCTGGAACGGACCAGCATTTCTCTCTTATAGACCGGATTATTCTTCACTCGTCATCACCACCTTTTCCATATCATGATCCGTGATCTGCATGAAGATACTCTCAAGGTCGCCCGGTTCCCTCCAGAAACCGCAGATCCCGATATTATGGGCCACAAGCTTTGCTAACAGCATCGCCTCCGCATCCTTTCCACCGTGAAACCCCACAACGATATCGTTTCCTTCCACCGTGATGGTCTGGACCTCCGGCTCCGTGTGAAGGAATTTCACCGCGTCCGAAACACTCTCCACCACCTGGATCCGGATCGGGTTGGAATCATTGACCTTCTTTAATATCTCCGTCATATTTCCGGAGAGAACGATCTTTCCCGCATCGATGATCCCGATATCCGTACACATCTGTGAAAGCTCTGAAAGGATATGGGAGCTGACCACGATGGTCTTTCCTGCGGCACAGAGTTCCTTTAAAAGCTCCTTAAACTCGATCCTTGCTCTCGGATCCATACCGGATGTGGGTTCATCCAGCACCAGAAGCTTTGGATCGTGGATCATGGCCCGTGCCAGACAAAGTCTCTGCTTCATTCCTCTGGACAGGCTGTCCACAAAGAATTCCTCCTTGCCTGCAAGCTTTACCTGTTCCAGAAGCTTTGTGCACCGTTCCCTCGCCACAAGGCCGGAAAGACCGTAGCAGGAGGCAAAAAAATCCATGTACTCCCAAACCTTTAAATTGTCGTAGAGCCCGAATTCATCCGGCACGTATCCGAACTCACTTTTTACCTGCTCCCTGTAAAGGAACGCGTCCTTCCCGCCGATCATGACGGTTCCCTCATCGGCCTTCAGAAGTCCCGTGATGATCCGGATCGCTGTGGTCTTTCCGGCTCCGTTTGGTCCGACAAAGCCGTAGAGCGCCCCCTCTTCCACTTCCATATCAAGCCCGGAGAGAGCTTCGAAATTTCCGAATCGTTTTTTCAGTCCCTGTATCTTTAACATCCGTTTTCCCTCCCTGTCACCATCAGGAGTGGAAGTGTCTGGCTGATCCCGTTCTCTGCATCACTTCCGCCGGTATAGCGGACCGTGATCTTTCCGTCGGCGGCAATGTAATCTGCCAGTTCTTCCCTTGAGAAATCCTGTTTCCGGATATCCACCGGATCATAGCTTCCCGTTTTCTGGTTATAGAAGCTCGCCTCTCCGGAGAATGGGCGGATATAGGAATACTGGCTTCCCTGAAAAAATTCGTCGGAAACCGGAAGAAACGAGTATTTCTCAATCACAAGGTCTGATCCCGGGGCATACTCCACCACCGCCGGGTCTGTCCCGTAGAGGATCATGGAATTTCCATAGTTCGCTCCCATTCCGGAGGTCACAGACGGCTCCCGGAGCTGTCCGCAGCGGTAAACCTGCCCGTCTGTTCCCATCGCACAGGGGATCTCCTGCGTGTAAAAGATCCTGCCGTCCCGGTTTTTCCCGAACAATTCCCCGTCTCCTTCATATCCTGCCGGGAGAAAGGCGCCTAAACGGACCTCACCGTTGTAGGAGGCATAATAACGGTCCGCAAAGTATGCACCGAGTCCTGATTTCTGGACATTTTCAATATACTGCCCGTCAGAATCTTCCTGTCTGTCCGGTGTTCCGGTCAAAACGTCCGAGAGCATCCAGGTCATGCCCACCGGCCATACCTTCAACGGCTCTCTGTCAAACTCCAGACGCTGCCCCGGCTCCAGATCTCCGAGGATCAGTACCTGTCCGTAAAGGTAGACTGCCGCGTTCTCAAGGGTCACAGGAAGCGTGTTCTCGACATATCCCGTGATCGTTCCGTCCGATACGGTAAAATCCGCGTCCACGTTTCCCGGCACCTGGTCCCTCTTCCGCTCGAGGAAGAAAAATCTGGAATCAAAGGCTTTTGACCTTCTGCTCCAGAGCACGGTCTGATCTGCCTCTTTCCGGATCCCGATGGCGGTCTGATGTTTTTTCCTGTAGTCATCTATCTGATTCGTGTCATATCGGCCACTTCTCGTAAGCGGAGTGACCTTATAATCCGACGGAAGATCCACGGTAAATCCGCTGCTGTCCGGCGTCCTGATGTTTAAGAATGTCATCTCCTTTGCACCGGTTCCTGATGCGTCGAGGATCGTCGCCGTTGTACAGAATTCGCTGGTAAATCTTGTCTTAAAACCCATTCCCCAGATCACAACGCAGGCTGCCGCAGAGAAAACAAATACCGCGGTTCCGTAATACCGGTTCAGCCCGCGTTTTTTCAGGAGGAGATATAATCCCGGTCCCACGATCACCAGATATCCCACCACGATGATCCCGTAAAGGGCGAGATTCGGGAGACGTTCCCCGTTTCCTCCGCTGACAAGATTGCAGGCATTCCAGTAATCCGCGTCACGTCCCTGAGAATTATAATAGATCGTGTTCAGCTCGTTATCGTTAAAGATCTCCCCAAGAAAATACGGCGCAAAAGCTGGATTCTTTTTTGCAAAACCCGAGAGGTCCGAAAGACTTACTCCATAAACACCGATGGTTCCTTTCCCGTATTGCAGGGTCTTTAAAAGCGGCGTTCCGTCTGCCACCATCCGTTCTTCCGCCCCTGAGATCACAGGCTCCGTGTAAGTTACCCGGACTTCCGAGTCGCCCGGACGATTCTTCGTGTATTCTGTTCCCATACCGACCCACCGGACCTCCGGATCCTTCAGCGTGACCTTTTCTTGCGCTTCTCCGAGGATATCCAGTGTCAGATCCCGGTCTCTTCCCGTATCCACAAGCAATGTCCCGCCGTTTTTTACCCAGTCGAGTACTGCTTCCTTTTGGGAATCCTTGAGCATCCTGCAGTCATATCCATTTACAAACATTACATCGAACATGGAAAATCCGCGGGAATCCTCCGGAAAATCGTCCCCCGGAATTTCAACGACCCTCGCAGTGATCATTCCGTAATTCAATCCGGTTCCGTCTAACCAGGAAAGACTTCCCTCTTTCTTCCCAAGGACTCCCGCAAACAGCCGTACATCCTCCTTAGAAACGTCAAAATCCATGGAGGTCTCCCCCATGGTCCTGTTTTTCTCATCTTTTAATGTCAGATGGATCGTTCCGCTTTTCTGTCCCAGCGGGACATATAATTCCATCGTCTTCGTCTCCGCCGGTCCCACTTCGACTTGGTACGAATACTCATATTCCTCCGTCCCCTCATCGTTATTGCTCTCCAGCGTAGATACGGAAAGTGTGCCGGAAAATGGAAGCTCTGTCTGCCCGCAGAGGCTGACCTTTATGGGCACAAAGCTTCCAAGTCTGGCGTTTCTTCCATAAACTGCCGTGATATCCACCGCCACCGGCACCGTTCTTGACGGGTCAGGATCTATATTTGTGCTGAAATCGTTCCGGTCCTTAGCATAAGCCGGAAATGCCCCTGCAAACAGGACCAGAGCCGCAAGACAGCCAAACAACAGATGTTTCTTTCTATGTTTCATACATTCTTCCTTTATTGGATCATCCCGAAATTCTCTTTATTCACGTCAAAATCCACCTTCAGCTTTACCGTAAACACGGTTCCATTCAGATCACTGCCCACGGAGATCGTTCCGCCGTGCATGTCCACGATATTCTTTGCAATGGCAAGTCCGAGGCCCGTTCCCCCTGTCTTTGAAGACCGTGACTGCTCTACGCGGTAAAACTTATTGAAGATCAGCGGCAGTTCCTCCGCCGGGATCACATAGCCGTAGTTCGTGACAGACACTGTGACAATATCATCCTTCGCCAGAACCTGGACCAGAACCTTTTTCCCCTCTGCCCCGTATTTGATGGCGTTGTTGATCAGATTGTCGAAGAGTCTCGCCAGAAGATTTCCGTCTGCCGAGATCACCTGCGACGGGACGTTGCTCTTTAATTCATAGGTCAGATCCCGATCTGCAAAGCTCGGGTAAAATTCCTCTAAAAGCTGCCCCAAAAGCTTCACAATATCGACCTTCCCCACATTCATGGATATCTTCCCGTAGTTCATCTTCGTGAAGCCGAACAGATCCTCAATGAGCTTTTCCAGTCGTTTTGCCTTCACGTAGGCGATATCGATGTATTTCTTCTGCATTTCGGGCGTCAGTGCCGGCCCGGAGGACAAAAGCTCCAGATAACCGATAATGGAAGTCAACGGTGTCCTTAAGTCGTGGGCCACGTTTGTGATCAGTTCATTCTTTGTCCGCTCTGACTCTCGCTCCTTATCCATAAGCTTTCGGATATCCGCTTCCATCCTGTTTAAGTTCGAAGCCATGGCGGAAAACTCGTTGTCCCCCAGCACCTCGATCTGGGTGTTTAAGTCGCCCTCGGAGATATTCTGGATCGCCATCGCGATCTTCCCTATGTACTTCATGTTTTTCTTCTCGATCATGAAAAAAGCCAGCGCGAAGATCCCGATCCCGATGATCACATATAAGATCGTGGTGATCGTCCCCATCTTAAAGATCTGTAAGATCAACAGGTTCGCGTATCTGGTCTGATCGAGATATGCCAGAAGAAAATTCATATTCATGATGAGGAACACATCCACCAGACACGCGATCAGGACACTGTAACAGATGTTCACCGCGATCTGCCTGTAAAAGCTTCTGCTCCAATCATTTTTCAATTTTATATCCTACCCCCCAGACTGTTGTGATGATCTTGTCCTGCCTTGTATCTTCTTTCATCTTTCCGCGAAGTCTCCGGATATGTACCATAACTGTGTTGTTGGCCTCGTATACTTTTTCATTCCACACCTTCTCAAAGATCTCGTCCGTACTGAACACCCGGCCGGGATTCGATGCCAGAAGATACAGGATATCGAACTCGATCGGCGTCAGCTTGATCTCCTCACCGTAGACAACGACCTTGTGATTATCCTTGTTAATGGACAGGCCGCGGAGCGAGATCTCGTTCTTTGCCGCTTTTCCGGTGCTGCTGTTCGGATTTAACTGGGTATAGCGGCGGAGCTGGGATTTCACGCGGGCTGTGAGCTCCAGCGGGTTGAACGGTTTTACCACATAATCGTCCGCGCCGGTTCCCAGACCCAGGATCTTATCGAGATCCGTGGATTTTGCGCTCAGCATGATGATCGGAATATTGTTGGTCTCGCGGATCTTCCTGCACATCTCAAGACCGTCCATTCCCGGCATCATAATGTCTAAGAGTACCAGATGGATCTCCTCCTTATCCAGGATCTCCAGCCCCTCTTTCGCGTTATTTGCCTTAAATACTTTATATCCATCACTGACCAGATAGATCTCTACAAGGTCCGCGATCTCTTTTTCATCATCCACTACCAGGATATTGATCTGTTCCATGATATGTCCTCCTTCTGGATTTTTCTTAATACTCATATCCTATCATATTTCGACCTTTTTTTCCTTACTTTTTTCTGAAAACTAATGAGTAAATGTTACAATTTTTTCCGTTCTCTGGAAGGTTTCCGAAAAACAGCGAACTTTGCTCAATAAATGCCATGTCTCATGTATACACGCATTTGGGCTCATTATCTGTGTATAAAAGAGGCAGCAGAACTACTCTGAAAAGAATATGTTCCACTGCCTCATTTTAGATTTTAATTCTGTTTTCTCCGTACAGTACTCTTACAGCCCTAACTCCTCAAACACACCTTTCAGGATGATCTTCACAGAACCATCCTCCAGCACTTTGTGAAGTCCGCTGTATTTCAAAAGATCGAA
>OLQS01000499.1_pt1 | contig 26470 bp, 20 predicted proteins | sample 1672291 | NCBI WGS metagenome assembly OLQS01 (sample SAMEA3136668, study PRJEB25190) | human gut metagenome | biome: human gut; feature: human-associated habitat; material: faeces | place: Austria | collected 2013
AATTAAATGTAGAAGAGCAATGCATCGTATGTCGGATACGGGAGATAATCCTCCGGGATCAGGACTTCCGCATCGTTGACAGCCAGACGGATCGTTTCCATCTCGGCAAGGATCGTGTCATGGTAGTAAGTACCAGCCTTTAAGTAGTCATCCATGCCTTCCGCGGTACCGATCATATCCTTTAAGGTATCAAGCTCATCAGAGATCGTATCTGCGAGTCCGGAGAGCTTTGTGATCAGCTTTTCTTCCGCCTTTGTTGTAATGCCAGGAACAAGCTCTTTCTTGGTGCTGCCTGTGCATGCGAGATCATTTACATAGGAGAACAGAGACGGAAGGAAGTCTTTCTGTACCATTTCCTCCATAGTCTTAGCCTCGATATGGATCGTTTTTGCGTAATCCTCAAGAAGGATCTCGTAACGGGAGAAGAGTTCTTCTTTTGTCAGTACATGATGCTTTGTGAAAAGCTCGATGTTCTTTTCAGCAATTAAATGCGGAAGAGCCTCCGGTGTTGATTTCAGGTTCGGGAGTCCGCGTTTCTTGGCTTCCGCTAACCACTCATCGGTATATCCGTTGCCGTTGAAAATGATCCTTGCATGGTCTGTGAAGGTATCCTTTAAAAGCTTGTGGATCGCCGAATCAAGCTCTGAGCCGGTAAGCCCTTCTAAGACCTTGCAGAAGCCTGCGAGAGACTCTGCAACTGCTGTATTTAAGATCACGTTCGGACCTGACAGGGAGAGAGAGGAGCCCGGCATACGGAACTCAAACTTATTTCCTGTGAAGGCGAACGGAGATGTACGGTTACGGTCTGTGTTATCTTTTGTGAAGTGCGGGAGTACCTTCGGGCCGATGGACATCTGAACGGCACCCTTTCCTTCGAAATATGTTTCGGATTTAATGGAATCGACAACAGCTTCCAACTCTTCACCTAAGAACATGGAAACGACTGCAGGCGGTGCCTCGTTTGCTCCGAGACGGTGATCGTTTCCGGCCGTTGCAACGGAGATTCTTAAAAGATCCGCATAATCATCAACAGCTTCCACAACGGCTGCCAAAAACAGTAAGAACTGTGTGTTTTCTGCCGGTGTCTTTCCAGGATTCAGAAGATTTTCACCGGTATCCGTGGAGAGTGCCCAGTTGTTGTGTTTTCCACTTCCGTTGATTCCTTCGAACGGTTTCTCATGGAGCAGGCACGCAAGGCCATGGCGGTCAGCAACCTTCTTCATCATCTCCATAACGAGCTGGTTGTGGTCAACAGCAACATTGACGGTTTCAAAGACAGGAGCAAGCTCATGCTGTGCAGGAGCAACCTCGTTGTGTTCTGTCTTTGCCGGGATTCCAAGCTTCCAGAGTTCTTCATTTAATTCTTCCATGAAGGCTTCCACTCTCGGCTTGATGGAACCAAAGTAGTGGTCATCCATTTCCTGTCCCTTCGGAGCCGGAGCGCCGAATAAGGTACGTCTGCAGAAGATCAGGTCTTTTCTTAGACGGTAGCACTCCTTGTCTACCAGAAAATATTCCTGTTCAGCGCCTACCGTAGTGTTGACGCGTTTGACATCTGTTTTTCCTAAAATGTGGAGTAAGTGGGTAGCTTCTTTGCTGACAGCTTCCATGGAGCGGAGCAGCGGAGTCTTTTTATCGAGTGCCTCGCCGCTGTAAGAACAAAAGGCAGTTGGGATACAGAGTGTATGTCCCTTGATGAATGCGAAAGAGGTAGGATCCCATGCGGTATAGCCGCGGGCTTCGAAGGTGGCGCGTAAACCGCCTGACGGAAAGCTGGACGCGTCCGGCTCACCTTTTACGAGTTCTTTTCCGGAAAATTCCATGATCGCTTCGCCGACACCGGTCGGAGAGAGAAAACTGTCATGCTTCTCAGCGGTGATACCTGTCATCGGTTGGAACCAGTGGGTGAAATGGGTAGCGCCATGTTCCAGAGCCCATTCTTTCATGGCAACAGCTACAGAGTTTGCGACATCCAGTTCCAGATGGGAACCGCTGTTGATGGTCTTTGCAAGTGCTTTGTAGATATCCTTCGGGAGACGTGCTTTCATTTCGGAGTCGTTGAATACAAGACTTCCATACAGTTCAGGAATGCTTTTGCTCATAGATGTTTCTCCTTTCAACTCCGCTGAGGAACTTCTTTGCTCCCCATATGCGGGAAATCATACTGGGTTTGCCGTCTGTCCCGGGGGAGGAACAGACAGGCATTGTTTTACGGATCAAGGAAGTATGGGGTTTCAAGTATAGGGGTGGTCCGTAAAACGAGAGAAGGGCACCGGGGTGTATGTATCATGCACCCAAGCGCCCTTGCTCTTATGGTGGTATAATATACTCGTTTTTTGGAATTTGTCAACACATTTTTTTAGAAAAATTTTCGATCACAGACAGTGTACCTATTTATAAAGCATTTTCTGTTTTGCATGATTTTGCTGTTGCATAGTGAAACGAAAAGGCGCTTTGATCTGCTTTCGCTTTAACCATAAAAAACTTTAATAAACTGTAAAAAACACTTTACAAATCGAGAAAAATGGAATATAGTAATTCCATGTTTTTTTAGCGCAGTTAAAACCTATGAGCATTTGATCCTGCGTAAAAATAAGGTAACTGTGAAGGTACTGAACAGTTGCAAAAGAAAGTTTCATATGATGTGATGAGTTAGACAAGGGTGTCAGAGTCTTAGTACTTCTGTCACCTTTTTTACTTGAAAGTGCCGTCCGGCGGCAGGCATCCGGTGTACTTACACGCAGATGCAGAAGTGCCAAAGGCACGGAGCAGCCGGTTTCCCGCATATATGAAACAGGATTTCCCCACACTAACAGTAATATAGACTTGGAGGTAAGGTATGGCAGTTAAATACGTATTCGTCACGGGAGGCGTTGTCTCCGGGCTCGGCAAAGGTATTACAGCCGCATCCCTTGGACGTCTCTTAAAAGCAAGAGGTTTTCAGGTAACGATGCAGAAGTTTGATCCTTATATCAACATCGATCCGGGTACCATGAATCCGATCCAGCATGGAGAGGTGTTCGTCACAGATGATGGAACAGAGACCGACCTGGACCTTGGACATTATGAACGATTTATTGATGAAAGCCTTGATAAGAATTCCAACGTAACCACCGGAAAGATCTACTGGACGGTTCTTCAGAAAGAACGCCACGGTGATTTTGGCGGAGGTACCGTACAGGTAATTCCCCACATCACAAATGAGATCAAGGCAAGATTTTACCGCGCGAAATCTCCGGACGAAGACCGCATCGCGATCATCGAGGTCGGTGGAACCGTCGGCGATATCGAGAGCCAGCCGTTCTTAGAGGCAATCCGTCAGTTTCGTCACGAGATTGGACTTCAGAATTCTGTCCTGATCCATGTAACACTTGTTCCATATTTAAAGGCATCTGGTGAATTAAAGACGAAACCGACCCAGCAGAGCGTCAAAGCCCTTCAGGGAATGGGAATCACCCCAGATGTGATCGTTTGCCGGACCGAGGTCCCGCTTGAGGACGGGATCGAGAGTAAGATCGCGTTATTCTGCAATGTTCCGGAGGATCATGTTCTCCAGAATCTAGATGTTGAATATTTATACGAAGCTCCACTCGCGATGGAGAAAGAGCGTCTGGCCCATGTAGTCTGCGAGTGCTTAAATCTTCCGTGTCCGGAGCCACAGCTCGGCGACTGGAAGCAGATGGTAGATGCATTAAAGAATCCGACAAACGAAGTTACCATCGCTCTGGTAGGAAAGTATATCCAGCTGCATGACGCATACCTCAGCGTTATGGAGGCGTTAAAACATGGCGGGATCGCAAACCGCACCAAGGTATCCATCAAATGGGTAGATTCTGAATTCTTAAAACCGGGATCTCTGGATGACACCTTTGCAGGCGTGGACGGCATCATCATTCCGGGCGGTTTTGGTTCCAGAGGAACCGAGGGCATGATCCTTGCTGCGAACTATGCGAGAGAGAATAAGATCCCGTTCCTCGGAATCTGTCTCGGCATGCAGATGGCTATGGTGGCATTCGCGAGAAACGTGCTGGGCTACGCGGACGCAAACAGCTCCGAATTAAATCCCGATACAACTCATCCGGTCGTTGACCTGATGCCGGATCAGAACGGTGTGGAGAATCTTGGCGGAACATTACGTCTCGGTTCCTATCCGTGTGTGCTTGACAAGAAATCCAAAGCATATGCACTCTATGGCACAGATATGATTCAGGAACGTCACAGACATCGTTTCGAGATCAACAATGATTACCGCGATGACTTCACCTCTCACGGAATGATGATTTCCGGACAGTCTCCGGACGGTCATATTGTTGAGATGATAGAGCTTCCGGAGCATCCATTCTATATAGGCATTCAGGCACATCCGGAATTTAAATCAAGACCGAACCATGCACATCCGCTTTTTGCAGGCTTTGTTGAGAGTGCGGAGGAGCAGGGAGTACTCAGACGTGCGAAAAAGCTTCTCATGAAGCGGAATCATCTGTCTGAATCGGAAGCTCACCGCTATCTCCAGAAGACAAGTATGGATACAGGACGGACCATGGCAGAGAGTGCCCATATGGTCACCATGCTGATCCAGGAAGATTAATGAGTGCGTGCATTTACAGAAAGAAAGGATTTGATAACATGTTTAAAGTCAATGAAAATTTTGCCAAGCTGCCGGGCAGCTATCTGTTCGCGAATATTGCAAAGAGAGTGTCTGCATTTCAGGCAGAGAACCCGGAAAAGGAGATCATCCGTCTCGGGATCGGTGATGTGACACAGCCGATCGCCCCGGCGATCATTGAAGCTATGCACAAAGCAGTTGACGAGATGGGTCATGCCGAGACCTTCCACGGATATGCTCCGGAGCAGGGCTATGAATTTTTGAGAAGTATTATCGCAAAAGAGGATTTTCAGGCAAACGGCTGCGACATTTCCGCCGACGAGATCTTTATTTCCGACGGCGCAAAGTGTGACTGCGGAAACATTCAGGAATTGTTCTCCTTAGACAGTGTTGTCGCTGTGTGTGACCCGGTATACCCGGTCTATGTGGATTCTAATGTTATGGCAGGCCGCAGCGGTCTTTACAACAGCGAGACCAGCCGCTTCGACAAGATCGTTTACATGCCGTGTACAGCTGATAATGGATTTCTTCCGGAGTTCCCGAAGGAACATGTGGACGTGATCTATCTCTGCTTCCCGAATAACCCGACCGGTGAGGCGATCAAGAAGGCAGATCTTCAGGCATGGGTGGACTATGCAAATAAGAATGGCGCTGTCATTATCTTCGATGCCGCTTACGAGGCATATATCACAGAAGAAGGAATCCCGCACTCCATCTATGAGTGCGAGGGCGCAAAGACCTGTGCCATCGAGCTGCGCAGCTTTTCCAAGAAGGCCGGCTTTACCGGCATGCGTCTCGGATTTGCTGTAATTCCGAAGGATTTAAAGTGCGATGATGTAAGCTTAAACGCCATGTGGATGCGCCGTCAGGGTTCCAAATACAACGGAACTCCATATATCATCCAGCGCGCAGGTGAGGCTGTATACTCTCCGGAGGGAAAGACGCAGGTCGCTGAGCAGATCGCGCGCTACATGAAGAACGCAAAGACGATCTATACAGGCTTAAAGGACGCAGGCTTTACCGTATATGGCGGTGTAAACTCCCCGTATATCTGGTTAAAGACCCCGAACGACATGAAGTCCTGGGATTTCTTTGATTTCCTGTTAAACAATGCCGGTATCGTGGGCACTCCTGGTGCAGGATTTGGTCCGTCTGGAGAGGGATATTTCCGGATCACTGCTTTCGGAACTTACGAAAATTCTTTAAAAGCACTTGACAGAATCAAAAATCTCTGATAAAACATAAAACATCAAAAAGATATCAAACAAAGGCGTTGAAGGAAACTCCCTTTCGAAAGACTTTACAGAGAACCGTGTGACAGCTGAGAGCATGGAAGAAACGAGAAAGGCGGGAACGCTCCGGAGCCGGCTGCTCGAAGATCGGATACGATGGTAGGACAGCACGCAAGCTGCACGTTACGCGGCCGAGTCGTTAGGATGATGGTCCGACAGCGAAAGCGGCGACTCATGAGTGGCATGGAAATGCAATGCGGGTGGTACCGCGGGTGATAAAAGATCCCGTCCCGGAGAATGATGAAAGCAAGATTCTCCGGGGCGGGATTTTTGCTGTTACAGTAACTTTTTTGATTACTTTGAAAGCCTCAATTACCCCACAGATTTAGGAGGAACAGATGATGGAGTTTGTAACAGGATTAGAAGAAAGAAAAGTAAAGACTCTTGAAGAGCTGGAAAGAGAAGAGCCCGTCGGCAGTGAAGTTACCGTTGAAGGTATGGTACACAGTATCCGCGATATGGGAGAGATTTCCTTCGTGATCTTAAGAAGCCGTGATGGCCTTTTACAGACGGTGATCCAGGCGGGAACCGGAAAGGAGGTCCTTTCTGAGATCCGTGAAGGTCAGGCAGTCCGCGTGACAGGAATCGTTTTCAAGGAAGAACGCGCGCCCCACGGAATTGAGATCCATCTCACTGACGCTGTGATCCTTTCAAAGCCGGAGGAGGCGATGCCGATCGCCATCGACAAATGGAAGCTTCCGACATCTCTGGAGGCAAATTTAAACCGGCGTGCCATCGCATTGAGAAATGTCCGTGAGCGTGCGAAATTCCGGATTCAGGAAGGCATCTGCCGCGGCTTCCGTGAGTTTATGACAAGTCAGGGCTTCACCGAGATCCATACCCCGAAGATCGGCGCGAAATCCGCAGAGGGCGGTGCAAACCTCTTTAAGCTCCAGTACTTCCACAGACCGGCAGTTCTGGCGCAGAGCCCGCAGTTCTACAAACAGATGATGGTCGGCGTGTTCGACAGAGTCTTTGAGACCGGTCCGGTGTTCCGTGCAGAGAAGCACAACACAAAGAGACATTTAAACGAGTACACAAGCCTTGATTTTGAGATGGGCTTCATCGACAGCTTCATGGATATCTGCAAGATGGAGACAGCGATGCTGCAGTACGTGGTAGAACTTCTGAAGAAAGACTACGCGAAGGAGGTCGCCCTGTTAAAGATCGAACTTCCGAACGTGGAAAAAATCCCATTCGTCCGCTTCGATGAAGCGAAACGGCTGATCGCTGAAAAGTATGACAGACAGATCAGAAGCCCACATGACTTAGAGCCGGAGGAAGAGGCGCTGATCGGCGAGTACTTCAAATCTGAGTACGGAGCAGATTTTGTTTTCGTTACCCACTATCCGTCAAAGAAACGTCCGTTCTATGCGATGGACGATCCGGAGAACAAGGAATTCACCTTAAGCTTCGATCTTTTATTCCGCGGTCTTGAGATCACCACAGGCGGCCAGCGGATCCATGATTACGAGACACTCTTAAAGAAGATCGCGGAGAAAGGTATGGACATCGAGGGGATGGAAGATTATCTTGACTGCTTCAAATACGGAATGCCGCCCCACGGTGGTCTCGGAATCGGCCTTGAGCGCCTGACCATGAAGATGATCGGAGAGGACAACGTCCGTGAGGCATGCCTGTTTCCGAGAGATATGACAAGATTAAAACCGTGATGGTATAGAGAAAGGATTTGAGATTATGGCAGAGATGATCACCGATAAGACGATGGATGAGATTGAAATCCTGGCAAAGCTTCACCTGACAGAAGACGAGAAAGAAAAATCAAGACAGGATCTTCAGCAGATGCTCGATTATGTTGATATGCTGAATCAATTAGATACCTCCGATGTGGAGCCGTTGACCCACATCTTCCCGATCAAGAACGTGTTCCGCGAGGACGTTGTTCTTGAGAGTACCCCGAAGGAAGAATTGTTAAAGAATGCGCCGGAGGAAAAGGACGGACAGTTCCTTGTTCCAAAAACCATCGGTTAGGAGGAGACGGATATGAAAATACTGGAACTTTCCGCCACAGAGCTGGCAAAGAAGATAAAAGCAGGCGAGATCACCTCAGAGGAAGCCGCAAAGGCGTCCCTGGCGCAGATCGCGAAGGAAGATCAGAAGATCCGCGCGTACCTCACCGTGGATGAGGAGAAGGTCTTAGCACGGGCAAAGGAAGTGGACAATGGAATCCGTTCCGGAAAATACACAGGCCCGTTGGCAGGTGTCCCGATCGCAGTGAAAGATAATATCTGTACAAAAGACATGAGGACCACATGTGCTTCAAAGATCCTTGAAAACTTTGTCCCGTTCTATGATGCGACGGCGGTCACAAGGATCACAGATGCCGGCATGGTGATCCTCGGAAAGACAAACATGGATGAGTTCGCCATGGGAAGTACCACCGAGACTTCCGCATTTGCGGTTACAAAGAACCCGTGGGATACGGAACATGTTCCGGGCGGTTCCTCCGGCGGTTCCTGCGCGGCGGTCGCAGCCGGTGAATGCTTCGCGGCTCTCGGCTCTGATACCGGCGGATCCATCCGCCAGCCGAGCTCCTACTGCGGCGTTACCGGAATCAAACCGACATACGGAACGGTTTCCCGTTTTGGCCTTGTGGCTTACGCGTCTTCCCTGGACCAGATCGGACCGATCGGCAAGAATGCAGCCGACTGTGCGGCCCTTCTTGAGACCATCACAAGCCATGACGAGAAGGACAGCACCTCCATGGAGAGAACGGACACGGATTTCACTTCCGCCATCGGAAAAGATATCCGCGGCATGAAGATCGGGATCCCGAAAGAGTATCTGTCAGATGGCCTTGATGATGATGTGAGAGCAGCCGTCGAGCAGTGTGCAGCCTATTTAAAGGAGTGCGGAGCGGAGGTTGAAGCTTTTGATCTCGGACTCATGGAGTACACGATCCCGGCATATTACGTAATCGCGGCTGCGGAGGCAAGCTCCAACTTAGAGCGTTTCGACGGTGTCAAATACGGCTACCGCGCGAAAGAGTACGAAGGTCTCCACGACATGTATAAGCGTTCCAGATCCGAGGGATTCGGGCCGGAGGTCAAGAGAAGAATTATGCTGGGTTCCTTCGTTTTAAGCTCCGGATATTATGACGCATATTACCTGAAAGCGTTAAAGGTACGTGCCCTGATCAAGAAAGCCTTTGACGAGGCATTTGCAAAGTACGACATCATTCTCGGACCGGCAGCTCCGACGGCAGCTCCAAAGATCGGAACTTCTTTAAGCGATCCGATGAAGATGTATTTAAGCGATATTTATACAGTTGCCGTAAACCTTGCAGGTCTTCCGGGACTCACAGTCCCGTGCAGCATAAACGAAAAGGGACTACCGATCGGCGTCCAGCTTCTCGGTGACTGCTTCAGAGAAAAGACCCTGTTTGCCGCAGCATCCGCCATCGAGAATGTCCGCGGTGGATGGACACTTCCGTTTGCCAGAAAGGAGACCTTATCATGAAACAGTATGAAACCGTCATCGGTCTTGAGGTCCATGTGGAGTTAGCCACAAAGACGAAAATTTTCTGCGGATGCAAAACAGATTTCGGCGCAGCGCCGAACACCCATGTCTGCCCGATCTGTACAGGAATGCCAGGCTCTCTTCCTATTTTAAATAAGAAGGTTGTCGAGTTCGCCCTCCGTGCCGGACTTGCCTTAAACTGTGAGATCAACCAGTTCTGTAAATTTGACCGGAAGAACTACTTCTATCCGGATAACCCACAGAACTACCAGATCTCCCAGCTATACCTGCCGATCTGCCACGACGGCTATGTGGAGCTTGAGACGGCAGCAGGGACAAAACGGATCGGGATCCATGAGATCCATATGGAAGAGGATGCAGGAAAGCTGATCCATGATGAATGGACGGACAGTTCTCTGGTCGATTACAACCGAAGCGGTGTGCCGTTAATTGAGATTGTGTCAGAACCGGATATGAGAAGCGCCGACGAAGTCATCCAGTATCTGGAACATCTTCAGTCCACCATGCAGTACCTCGGCGTTTCTGATTGTCGTCTTCAGGAAGGTTCCATGCGTGCCGATGTCAATCTTTCCGTTCGTGAGGTTGGAAGCAAGGGATTCGGAACGAGAACGGAGATGAAAAACTTAAACTCCTTTAAAGCCATCTCCCATGCGATCGAAGGGGAACGGGAACGCCAGATCGAGCTTTTAGAGGATGGACGCGCTGTTATTCAGGAGACACGCCGCTGGGATGACAACAAGGAATCCTCCCACGCAATGCGTTCCAAGGAGGATGCGAAGGATTACCGTTATTTCCCGGATCCGGATCTTCCACCGATCGATATTTCCGATGCATGGATCGCATCGATCCGGGCAGCGCAGCCGGAGCTTAAGAAAGCAAAATCGAAGAGATATCAGGCTGAATACGGATTGAGCGCCTATGACGCAGATATCCTTACCGGTGACAAGGCGCTCGCAGAGCTCTTTGAGAATACGATCAAGGCGGGTGCTGCTCCGAAAAAGGCAGCAAACTGGCTGACCGGCGAGACGCTTCGTCTCTTAAAGGAGAAGGAGCTGGAGGCGTCAAAGATCACCTTCACCGCAAAACATCTGGCGGCACTCATTGAACTTTTGGAAAAGAGTGTCATCAACAACCAGACCGCAAAGGACGTGTTCGCTGTCATGTTCGAGTCCGATGCAGATCCGGAAGCTTATGTTGAGGAGCACGGACTCCGGATGGAAAGTGATTCCGGTCTTTTAGAGGAGACCGTGAAGAAGATCCTGGATGCAAACCCGAAGGCTGTCGGTGAATTAAAAGAAGGAAAAGATAAAGTCATCGGCTTTCTCATGGGGCAGGTCATGAAGAAGATGAAGGGAAAAGCGAATCCGGCACAGGTGAGTGAGATAATCCACAGGCTTGTGCAGGAGTAAAAAGTACAAAGAGCAGTCTTCTCCAAGTGTATTGGAAAAAGCCACGATAACCGGTCGTCAATTCCGGACCGGTCGTCATGGCTTTTTTCTGTTTCTTCTATATATAAAGTTTTTTCATCCAAAAATCTTTCATTCCCTGTTCATGCAAGGTTCGTGAAAAGTGCATGAAAAAGGTATTGATTTTATGAAAGGTATTTAGTATATTAATTACTATAAAAGTCCCGGAGAATGACTGTGTATTTCCACAGTGTTCGATGGGATGATCTGTGCTGAGGGAATGTCTTGCAGAAATTTCCGCAGCGCGGGCAGAAATTGGAGAGAAAAACATGATTAAAATTGCAGTAGACGCCATGGGCGGGGATAACGCCCCTGGAGAGATCGTAAAAGGTGCTGTCGATGCGGTCGCAGAGAGGAATGATATACGAGTCTGTTTAACAGGACAAAAAGATGTCATCGAAAAAGAACTCTCGAAATATACCTATAAAAAGGATCAGATCGAGATCGTTGATGCCCCGGAAGTGATCGAGACGGGAGAACCGCCGGTCAATGCGATCCGTAAAAAAAAGAACTCTTCCCTTGTGGTCGGACTGAATCTTGTAAAAAGCGGAGAGGCTGACGGCTTTGTATCAGCCGGAAGCTCAGGAGCCGTTCTCGTTGGCGGTCAGGTCATTGTGGGCCGGGTAAAAGGTGTGGAACGTCCGCCGCTTGCACCGCTGATCCCTACAGAAAAGGGAGTTTCCCTTCTGATCGACTGCGGCGCGAATGTTGACGCAAGACCGTCCCACCTGGTACAGTTTGCCCAGATGGGTTCCCTCTATATGAAATACGTGATGGGAATCGAAAATCCGAGAGTCGCGATCGTCAATATCGGAGTGGAAGAGGAGAAGGGAAATGCCCTCGTAAAAGAGACTTTTCCGCTTTTAAAAGAGTGTAAAAATATCAATTTCATCGGAAGTATTGAAGCCCGTGAGATCCCCCACGGCGGAGCAGATGTGATCGTCTGCGAAGCCTTCGTCGGGAACGTGATCTTAAAGCTCTACGAGGGCGTGGGCGCGACGATGATGACAATGGTAAAAAAAGGCCTGATGAGTGATCTCCGAAGCAAGATCGGCGCGCTTCTCATCAAACCTGCATTAAAATCTACGTTGAAGAGCTTTGACGCAAGCCAGTACGGCGGCGCTCCGCTCTTAGGCTTAAAAGGGCTTGTAGTGAAGACTCACGGAAGCTCCAAGGCAAAAGAAGTCAAGAACTCGATCATCCAGTGCATCTCCTTTAAAGAGAATGAGATCTCGGATAAGATCAGGGAATGCCTTGCTCCGGAAGGGACAGAGGCATAACTGTCTGGCCGGACGCAGACTGCGCCGCGGAACAGGCTGTTGCATAATATAAGATTGCGGGAGCAATCCGGTATCAGAATTGGTCAAAAGACCTGATATAGTCTAAAATTTATAAGCAAAATAAGAGAGGATGGACATTATGGAGTTTGAAAAATTACAGCAGATCATCGCAGAGGTTCTCAACATCGATCCGGAGGAGATCACAATGAACACAACATTCGTTGACGATCTCGGTGCTGATTCTCTGGATGTATTCCAGATCATCATGGGCATTGAGGAAGAGTTCGATATCGAGATCCCGACCGAGGAAGCTGAGAAGATCGCAAGTGTCGGTGATGCCGTTGAGGCGATCAAAAACGCATTAAACTAATTGCAGGAAAAGGTGTCTCTTTACAGGGACACCTTCTTTTAAAGAAAGGCTAATCATGAAAGAAAAACTTGAAAAACTTCAGGAAGTGATCGGTTATCGCTTCAATGATTCGGGACTTCTTGCCCACGCTCTGACCCACAGCTCTTACGCAAACGAAAAGCACTGGGATAAGACGCGATGCAATGAGCGTCTGGAATTTCTTGGTGACGCTGTGCTCGAGGTGATTTCCAGCGATTTTCTTTTCCACACTTATGAGTCCATGCCGGAGGGCGAGATGACGAAACTTCGTGCAAGTCTTGTCTGCGAGCCGACATTGGCTTACTGTGCGGAGGTGATCCCCCTTGGTGACTATCTGCTCCTCGGAAAAGGTGAGGATCTGACAGGAGGAAGAAAGCGCCCGTCGGTTGTCTCTGACGCGATGGAAGCAGTCATCGGCGCGATCTATCTGGATGGTGGTCTTGCTAATGCAAAAGAGTTCATCCATCGTTTTATTTTGAATGATATTGAACACAAACAGCTCTTTTACGATAGCAAAACTATCCTGCAGGAAATGGTTCAGGCAAAGTATAAAGAGACACTTGTCTATGAACTTGTAAAAGAAGAAGGACCGGACCACAATAAATCCTTTGAGGTCTGTGTAAAGATCGGTGATGAGGAGATCGGAAGAGGTCTTGGCCGGACGAAAAAAGCGGCGGAACAGGTTGCCGCCTACCATGGAATCTGCAAGATCCAGTAGAATGTGGATCTGCTGCGATAAGTTAAAGAAATAGGAATCATGAACGCATGTATTTAAAAAGTATCGAAGTACAGGGATTCAAATCCTTTGCGAATAAGATCGTATTTGAATTCCACAACGGAATTACCGGCATTGTTGGCCCAAACGGAAGCGGAAAGAGCAATGTTGCCGATGCAGTCCGCTGGGTGCTCGGTGAACAGAAGGTAAAACAGCTCAGAAGCTCCTCCATGCAGGATGTGATCTTCTCAGGCACAGAGACGAGAAAGCCTCAGGGATTTGCCTATGTAGCCATCACTCTGGATAACTCTGACCATAAACTTGCCATCGATTACGATGAAGTTACGGTTTCCAGACGCATATACCGGTCAGGCGAGAGCGAATATCTCTTAAACGGCAGTGCCTGCCGCTTAAAGGACATCAATGAGCTTTTCTATGATACCGGTATCGGTAAAGAAGGCTATTCCATCATCGGGCAGGGCCAGATCGACAAGATCTTGAGCGGACGCCCGGAGGACCGCCGGGAACTCTTCGATGAGGCGGCAGGAATCGTAAAATTCAAGAGAAGAAAGGCCATCGCCCAGAAGAAACTTGAGGATGAGAAGCAGAATCTCGTCCGTGTTTCTGATATTTTAAGCGAACTGGAAAAACAGGTGGGACCTCTCGCAAAGCAGGCTGAGACGGCGAAAGAATATTTAAGACTCCGGGAAGAGTTGAAACGTTTCGATGTAAATCTCTTCCTCGCTGATTTAAAAGCCATCGAGGACCAGAAACTGGAACTCACAAGAAAAGAGCACACGGTAACAGGCGATATGGAGGAATCCAAAGCCGCTGCCGAAGCCTTAAAAGAGGAATATGACCGGATCTCCGAGGCGGTCCACGTGTTGGACGAAAAGATCTCCGAAAAGCAGAACGCCGCGAATGAAGCGAAGATGTCCGCGGGGAACTTGGAAGGCCAGATCAATGTCTTAAGGGAGCAGATCCATGCCGAGGAGTTGAACGCGGAGCACATTAAAAACAGGACTGCTGCCATCGACGAGGAATTATCCGCGAAAAATAAAGAGCAGGAAGCTCTCAAAGAGGAGCGGGAGGCTCTCGGAAATAAGATCCAGGAAGTCCTGGAACATCTCTCCGATGCGGAAGGTGCTTTAAAGATTTCCAGCACCCGCGCCGACAGCCTTGAACAGTCCATCGAGCATTTAAAGGGTGCGCTGATCGCGGCCTTGAATGAAAAATCAGAGTTATCCGTAAAGAAACAGCGCTATGATACGATGCTGGAGCAGGTACAGGTCCGCAGATCCGAAGTCGCCCAAAAGCTCTTAAAGGTCAAGAGCGACGAGGAAAACTGGGATAACCAGATTGCGGAGCAGAACGAGCGCCTGTCAGCCATCGACGCCGAGATTGAAAAACTTCTTTCCCAGGCAGAATCCCTGGAAGAGGAAGTAAAGGCGGCAAACGAAGAGATCCGCCGCTTAAACAGAAACTTAAGCCACACGGAACAGGATTATCACACGGCCCACACAAAGCTGGAATCCTTAAGGAACCTGGCGGAGCGCTATGATGGCTACGGAAATAGCATCAAGCGTGTCATGGAGGTCCGTGACCGGGTAAAAGGCATCCACGGCGTTGTGGCGGACCTGATCGATGTTCCGAAGGAATATGAGATCGCTATCGAGACTGCTCTCGGCGGATCGATCCAGAACATCGTCACGGACTCCGAACAGACCGCGAAGGTACTGATCGAACACCTGAAAAAGAACCGGTTCGGACGTGCCACATTTCTTCCATTATCCGCAATCTCGGCGGGAAATGGATTTAATACACCGGGTGCCCTAAAAGAACCTGGTGCCATCGGAATCGCCGCGGATCTCGTCCATGTGCGGCCGGAATACCAGACCCTGGCGAGATACCTTCTCGGCCGCGTCCTCGTGGTGGATCACATTGACAACGCCATCGCCATTGCGAGAAAATATCGCCACTCCATCCGTATTGTAACGCCGGAGGGAGATCTCTTAAATCCAGGCGGATCCATGAGCGGCGGTGCCTTTAAAAACTCCAGCAACCTTCTCGGAAGAAAGAGGGAGATGGAGGAATTAGAAGAAGCCTGTAAGAAAGCCCTGACCACCGTCGATAAGATCCAGGCGGAGACCATATTCCAGGAAGGGATCTTCCAGGAAAAGAGCGGCGAACTGGAAAATGTAAAGAGTGACCTTCAGAAGAAATATCTGGAAGAAAATACGGCAAAGATCGCATTGAAGCAGCTGGAGGGAAAGAAAGAGGAACTCTACGAATCCTCCGCGGATATGAACCTGGAGAACCGTCAGCTGGAAGAGCAGATCCACGAGCTGCGGGACAGTCTCGCTGCCATCGCAGGAGAGATGAAGCGTCTGGAACAGGAAAATACCGACCGGAATGAAAAGATCGAATCGGATTCCGCAGCTTTAGAGCAGGCGAAGGTGGACCGGGATAACGCATCCGCGGCGCTCTCCGAAGTCCAGTTGGAAGCCGCGAACTTAAAACAGCAGGATTCCTTCCTCGACCAGAATATCCATCGTCTTGAGGAGGAAAAGAACCGTCTTCTCACTGAAAAAATGTCCCTGCGGGACGGACACACGGACAGTAAAAACGAGGTGGAGAAGCGCCTCGCACAGATTGAAGAATTAAAGCAGAAGATTGAGAATGCCGGAAAAGACGCGGAAACCTACTACCAGGAGATGACTGCCGCTCAGGATGAAAAAGCGGCAAAGAATGAAGCCCAGAAGGGATTCTTTGAGAAGCGGGAAGCGCTCTCCGTGAGGATCTCTGACCTGGACAAAGAGCTTCTCCGTCTGCAGAACCAGAGCGAAAAACTGGCAGAACGCCAGGATGCCCAGGTGGAGTATATGTGGAACGAATATGGTCTCACATTCTCGACGGCGGAGCTCTTGCGGGACGGATCCCTCGACAATGTGGCGGATATGAAACGCCAGATCGCGGAGAAAAAGAACGCGATCCGCAGTCTCGGAAACGTCAATGTCAACGCGATCGAGGATTACAAGGAGATCTCCGGGCGCTACGAATTTATGAAAACCCAGCATGATGACCTCATTACAGCTCAGGATGCTCTCTACAAGATCATCGAGGAACTGGATACCGGAATGCGCAGGCAGTTTACGGAAAAATTTGCCATGATCCAGGCGGAATTTGACAAGGTATTCCGGGAACTCTTCGGTGGCGGACATGGCAGTCTGGAGCTGATCGAGGATGAAGATATTCTGGAGGCGGGAATTCAGATCATTTCCCAGCCGCCGGGAAAGAAGCTCCAGAACATGATGCAGATGTCCGGAGGAGAAAAGGCACTGACGGCTATTGCCCTGCTCTTTGCGATCCAGAACTTAAAGCCATCGCCCTTCTGCCTTCTCGATGAGATCGAGGCGGCTCTGGACGATTCTAATGTGGACCGTTACGCGAAATATCTGCATAAGCTGACGAAACATACCCAGTTCATCGTCATCACACACCGTCGAGGCACCATGGTCGCCGCTGACCGTCTCTACGGAATCACGATGCAGGAGAAGGGCGTATCGACGCTCGTCTCCGTAAACCTGATTGAAAATGATTTGAAATAAAGGAGGTTTCCTATGGAAGAGAAGAAAAAAGGCTTTTTCTCACGCCTTGTGGAAGGTCTCACAAAGACCAGAGAAAACATTGTGTCCGGAATGGATTCCATCTTTTCCGGCTTCTCAGCAATCGATGACGATTTTTATGAGGAGCTTGAGGAGACCCTGATCATGGGAGATATGGGCATTCAGACTACCATGGCCGTCATTGAAGACTTAAAAAGGACTGTGAAAGAGCAGCATATCAAGGATCCGGAGCAGTGCCGTGAGGCCCTGATCGCCAGCATCCGCAGCAAGATGGATCTGGGTGAGAACGCGTATGAGTTCGAAAACAGGAAGTCTGTCGTTCTCGTCATCGGTGTCAATGGTGTCGGAAAGACTACATCCATCGGAAAGCTTGCAGACCAGCTGAAGGCCGAGGGAAAGAAGGTTGTCCTCGCTGCAGCTGATACCTTCCGCGCCGCAGCCATCGACCAGCTTGCCGAGTGGGCAAACCGCGCAGGTGTGGAGCTGATCGCCCAGAAAGAGGGATCCGATCCTGCTGCCGTGATCTATGATGCTATTTCCGCTGCGAAATCCAGAAATGCGGATGTGCTGATCTGCGATACCGCCGGAAGACTTCACAATAAGAAAAACCTTATGGAAGAGTTGAAAAAGATCAACCGGATCATTGACAAGGAGTATCCGGAAGCATATCGTGAGACTCTTGTAGTTCTCGACGGAACCACCGGCCAGAATGCTCTGGTACAGGCCCGCCAGTTTATGGAAGCTGCCGATATCACCGGCATCATCCTCACAAAGCTTGACGGAACCGCAAAGGGCGGCATCGCCGTTGCGATCCAGTCTGAACTTGGGATCCCTGTGAAATATGTGGGAGTCGGGGAGAAGATCGATGACCTTCAGAAGTTCAATTCCGAGGATTTTGTGAACGCCCTGTTCGCAAAACAGCCGGAGTAGTCAGGAAAATCCATATAGAAAATGACAGCGGAAAGCTGTAAAAATAAGGAGAATATACTATGGAAATGCAGGAACTCAGTCTTGAGAAATTTGAAGAAGCGTCCGAGATCGTAAAAAAAGTAACGCAGGAGACGAAACTGATCTACAGTGAATATTTTTCCGAGCGTTACGGAAACAAGATCTACTTTAAACCGGAGAATATGCAGCGTACCGGTGCGTATAAAGTGCGCGGTGCATACTATAAGATCAGCCAGCTCACACCGGAAGAGCGTTCCCGCGGCCTGATCACTGCCTCCGCCGGAAACCATGCGCAGGGTGTTGCTTATGCCGCGAAGCTCGCAGGTGTCAAGGCAACGGTTGTTATGCCGGTAAACACACCGTTAATCAAGGTAAACCGCACAAAAGCTTATGGCGCTGACGTTGTCCTCTACGGAAGTGTCTTTGATGAGGCATGTGCCCACGCCTATGAGCTTGCCGACGAGCATGGATACACGTTCGTTCATCCGTTTAACGACTTGGAGGTGGCAACCGGACAGGGAAGTATCGCCATGGAAATCATCAAAGAACTCCCGACAGTCGATTACATTCTCGTTCCGGTAGGCGGCGGCGGACTCTGTACAGGCGTTTCCACCCTTGCAAAGCTTTTAAACCCGAAGATCAAAGTCATCGCTGTTGAGCCGGCAGGAGCTGCCTGCTTAAAAGCATCTTTAGAGGCGGGAAAGGTTACCACCGTATCCAAGATCAACACCATCGCCGACGGCACTGCAGTCCAGACACCGGGAGACAAGCTGTTCCCGTATCTTCAGGCAAATGTGGACCATGTGATCACCGTGGACGACTCTGAGCTGACGCTTTCCTTCTTAGATATGGCAGAAAACCACAAGATGATCGTTGAAAACTCCGGTCTTCTGACGGTAGCAGCTTTAAAGCACCTAGACTTCAAGGACAAGAAAGTCGTATCGGTATTAAGCGGTGGAAACATGGACGTTCTCACGATGGCTACGGTTGTCCAGAACGGCCTTATGCAGAGAGACCGTATCTTTACCGTAAGCGTTATGCTTCCGGATAAGCCTGGTGAGCTGGCAGCGGTATCCTCGCTGATCGCAAAGGAACAGGGCAACGTCATCAAGCTTGAACACAACGTATTCGCAAACGTAAACCGCACGGCAGGCGTCGAACTCACGATCACTCTGGAGTCCTTCGGAACCGAGCATAAGGATCAGATCATCAGAGCATTGGAGAAAGCCGGTTACTGCCCGGTGATCACCAAGACGAACGGAATCTATATGTAACACTTGATTGCCAGATGTCCCGGCAGATCCATGCAGACTTGCAGGACAGCCGGGACATCTACTGATTCTGGCATCTATATGCCAGCCGGTCTGGCGGAACACAACCACCGGAAACCGGCACATACGCAAAGGGGAAATTGTATGTACAGAAGCGAAACTCATACCGCTTTAAAAAAGAATATTCTGTATTTTCTCCGCTGGACCGCGATCTCCATTGTGATGGGAACGGTCTGCGGCCTCATCGGAACCGCATTCGGATACGGGGTCATCTATGCCCAGCGGTTGTTTAAGACCCACAGCTTCATGCTGTACCTGATGCCTGTGGCAGGTGTCCTTATCGTCCTGCTTCATCAGATGTTCCATGAAATCGGAAACAGGGGGACGAACCTGATTCTGGAATCCATCTCCTCAGACGAGCGGATCCCGATGGCGACTCTGCCCTGTATTTTTGTCTCAACCATCTTAAGCCAGGCTGTGGGCGCATCCGCAGGAAAAGAGGGCGCTGCCTTACAGATCGGCGGATGTATCGGAAATTATTTCGGCGATGTGTTCCATATGGATGAGCGGGATAAGAAGGTCATGATCATGAGCGGAATGAGCGCCTGCTTTGGGGCGATTTTCGGAACGCCTCTGGCGGCTGCCATGTTTGGGATCGAGGTCATCAGCATCGGTGTTGCCTATTATGCGGCGCTTGTGCCCTGTGTCTTTGCATCCTTTATCGGTGCTCAGATCTCCGGAAATCTCGGACTTCACGGGGAATTCTTCCAGATCCTTCATATTCCGGAGTTTTCTCTCGTTCCGGCGCTCTACACCGTAGGGCTTGGACTTGCCTGCGCGCTTCTCAGCGTCTGCTTCTGCATTCTGCTTCACGAAACCCAGCATCTCTATAAAAATAAGATCGGAAACGTTTATGTAAGGATCCTTATCGCAGCAGGACTTTCCATCGCGCTGGCATTTCTTTTTGGACGGGATTACTGCGGAGCAGGGTTTAACCTTGTAGAAAAGGCTGTGGACGGAGAATCCGCGTATCTCGGGTTTTTACTGAAGATGATTTTTACAGCTGTTGCTCTGGGCGGCGGATTTAAAGGTGGAGAGATCGTTCCCACACTGGCAGTGGGATCGTCCTTTGGATGTACCTTTGGTCTGCTCACAGGCTTTGAGCCGTCTCTGTGCGCGGCAGCCGGAATGCTCGCTACCTTCGTCGGCGTCACAAACTGCCCGATCGCTACCATGTTCCTCGGATTCGAACTTTTTGGGTTTGAAGCGATGCCTTATTTTGCGGTGGCGGTCGCCATCAGCTTTACATTGTCTGGATACTATGGCCTCTACAGCGGTCAGAAGTTTACATATTCGAAGACGAAGGCAGAGTTTATTAACAGAAAGGCCCATTAGGGTCAGGATTTTCTTTGATATCGGATTGATTTTTTACTGTGAAAATGCTATGATGCTTATTACAGGTCTATTTATATGCGGTGCTGTTATGGATATTCAAGACAGGCGCTGTTAACGCGCATGAAACGATGCCCATAAGAGTTAAAAGGGAAACAGGTCGAAAGCCTGTGCGAACCCGTCACTGTAGATCCGGAGTGTATGAAAAGCGTCCGTTATAGGCGGACAGTCACTGGCAGCTTCTGCCGGGAAGGCATTTCATGTGCGATGATGGATGAGCCAGGAAACCTGCCGGATGTCTACCGGGAAGAAAAAGAACCGGTCTGAGACCTGAAAATTCATTTTTCAAGCGAGGAGAAGAGTAAATGAGAAAAGCAAACCTTTATGCCGTTATGACAGCGGCAGCCGTATCCATGGCGATTCTTTCCGGATGCTCCGGAAGCCAGACAACAGCCTCAACCGCAGCGGAGACCACTACAGCCGCAGAGACAACTGCTGAGGAAACTACCACAGCGGAGATGATCGCTGCTGAGGCAGATGACGAAGAGAATTACGATACAGGAGATGCTTCCATGGATAACACAAGAAATCAGGATGAGATCGGCGAGAATGAGCTTCTTGTTGTAAGTTTCGGTACAAGCTACAATGACAGCCGCAGACTGACTGTCGGTGCGATCGAGAATGCGATCGAAGCCGCATTTCCGGATTACTCCGTAAGAAGAGGCTTCACAAGCCAGATCATCATTGATCATGTAAAGAAAAGAGACGGTGTTGCCATCGATAATGTGGCCGAGGCTTTAAACCGTGCCATCGATAACGGTGTCAAGACTCTTGTCGTACAGCCAACCCACCTTATGAACGGTCTTGAGTACACAGACCTTGTCAATGAGTTAGCAGAAAACTCTGACGCCTTCGAACATGTTGCTGTCGGCGAACCGCTTTTAACTTCCGATGATGACTTCAAGGCCGTGATCTCCGCGATCACAGACGCTACCAAGGAGTACGATGACGGCGAGACAGCGATCTGCTTTATGGGTCATGGCACAGAAGCTGATTCCAACGCTGTTTACCAGAAGATGCAGGATATGTTAAAGGAGGAGGGCTTCGATCACTACTATGTAGGTACTGTTGAGGCGACTCCGTCCTGCGAGGATGTTATTGCACAGGTAAAAGAGGGCTCTTACAAGAAAGTCGTTTTAGAGCCGCTTATGATCGTAGCCGGCGATCACGCAAACAACGATATGGCCGGTGACGAAGAGGACTCCTGGAAGAGCCAGTTTGAAGCTGCAGGCTATGATGTTACCTGCCTGGTAAGAGGACTTGGCGAGCTTGAGCCGATCCAGCAGCTTTTTGTACAGCATGCCCAGGCCGCGATTGACAGTCTCGCAAAATAAGATGTTCTTTATGGGCGGTCGAATCTTCGGCCGCCTTTTTATGTAACAGGAAATACATAGAAATTCCCTGTTACATAAAAAGTTACTGACGTGCCAAAGATGCGCACTCGCGCGAAGATGCAGATTGTCGCAAGCGACTGCGCGAGGCGCGAGAATGTGCCAAGGCACATTCTTTTTTAACAGGAGGGATAAATTCATGCGAAAGCTAAAACGATTATCATTTGTACTTGCTGCTGTCTGTGCGCTGTCCACAGCATGCGGACAGTCCACTACAACAAATACGACAGCTGCCATAGCTGAAACAACAGCTGAGACAAAAAACACAGAGGAGACAAACGCTGCAGTTGCTTCCGGCAGCGAAACTGCCGCAGAGCAGACTCTTGATACAACAGGACTTGTACCGGTATCTGCAAACGATCTCAAGGAGGGAACTTACGATATTACCGTGGAATCAAGCTCCTCGATGTTTAAGATCACATCCTGTACCCTGACCGTTGAGAAGGGTACAATGACTGCCAGAATGACGATGGGCGGAACCGGATATCTGTATATCTATATGGGAACCGGCGAGGAGGCAGCGAAAGCCCCGGAATCCGACCGGATCTCCTTTGAGGAGAACGCGGATGGAACTCACAGCTTTACAGTTCCGGTCGATGCGTTAAATGAAGTTCTTCCGTGCACAGCATTCAGCAAGAAGAAAGAAAAATGGTATGACCGGGAACTCGTCTTTGAGGCATCCGGGATCCCGGCAGACGCATTCTTAAACACTTCTTTAAAAACAGTGGCAGATCTCGCTCTGACAGACGGAACTTACACCGCAAAAGTCGTTCTGGCCGGTGGGTCAGGACGTGCGTCCGTGGAATCCCCGGCGGTGATCGAGGTGAAGGACGGAAAAGCTGAGGCAACGATCATCTGGAGCAGTTCGAACTATGACTATGTGCGGGTAGATGAGGAGAAGTTTCTTCCGGTAAATACGGAAGGAAATTCTACCTTTGTGATCCCGGTTGCAGGGTTTGACAGCCCATTTACGATCTACGCCGATACGACGGCCATGAGCACGCCTCACGAGATCGAGTATACCCTGACCTTTGATTCCAGCACGCTGACAGAACAGAAGTAATTACTATGGATAAGATAAAAAATCATTTGTTCCGCCAAAAGCGGAAAAGTGCGATACCGTGCGGACAACCTGTCAGATGGATAGCAGCCATCTTGCTGCTGCTCTCAATGATCTGCGCCGGGTGTTCTGCAAAGACAGAAGAATCCCCATCAAACATAACGTCCGCCCATAACTGGGACGACATGGTCCCGGTGGGATCCATGGATCTCCTCTATGCGGATCAGTTTTCAGTGGAGGATTATGGGGATGACATTACCCTTATCACCATCGGGGAGTCGGACCGCTTTCTTCTGCTGCCTGAGAATATGTCCGCACCGGACGGACTCCCGGATTCCATCACGGTCCTGCAAAAGCCGGTAAAAAACATTTATCTTGTGGCAACCTCTGCCATGGACGCCTTTATCCGTCTGAATGCTCTTGATTCCATCGCTCTTTCAGGAACGAAGGAGAGCGGGTGGTATCTTCCGGAAGCGAAAAGTGCCATGGAAGAGGGAAAGATCGCTTACGCCGGGAAATACAGTGCCCCGGACTATGAAAAGATCTTAAACAGTTCCTGCGGTCTCGCCGTGGAGTCCACCATGATCTATCACACTCCGGAAGTAAAGGAGCAGTTGGAACGCCTCGGTATTCCGGTTCTTGTGGAGCGCTCCAGCTATGAGAACCATCCGCTTGGGCGGATGGAGTGGATCCGTCTTTACGGAGTCCTGACGGGAAAAGAGGAAGAAGCAGAAGCAATTTTTAAGCAGAACGTGAATTCGTTGTCCGATGTTCTGGACATGGTACCTTCCGGGAAGACTGCCGCATTTTTCTATGTGACGAATTCCGGAAGTGTCAATGTGAGAAAGAACGGGGACTACATTGCAAAGATGATCGCCCTCGCAGGTGGAACCTATGTGCCGGGGAATGGCGGTTCTGATGAAAATGCACTCTCCACTATGAATATGGATTTTGAATCGTTTTATGCCGCCGCGAAGGACGCCGACGTTCTGATCTACAACAGTACCATTGACGGGGAACTCACAACGACCGGAGAGCTGTGTGCCAAAAACCAGCTCTTTGCGGACTTTAAGGCAGTGAAGGATGGAAACGTCTGGTGTACCGGAAAAAACATGTTTCAGGAGACTATGGGACTTGGGGACATGATCCGGGATATGAACGCAGTATTTACCGGCGATACAGAGGGAAACTTCACATACCTTCATCAGCTGAAATGATGACCGGATGAAGAATGAAAAGAAACCGATTGAATTTATGAAGGAAGGGAGAGGGTGCCCATGGTATCTCAGACAAAGCGTATCATCCGCGTTTACCTGATGTTACTCGTCCTGCTTGCGGTCATGAGCTTTCTTAGTCTGGCTGTCGGCAGTGTGCGCGTATCGGCAGCAGATATCCTGGCTGTTCTGGAAGGAAAAACGGAGAACGATATGATCCGTCATATCCTGTTTGATATCCGCCTCCCGAGAATGCTTGCTGCCCTGATCCTCGGCGGAGCGCTTTCTGTGTCAGGCTTTCTTTTGCAGACCTTTTTTTCAAACCCCATCGCCGGTCCCTTTGTTCTCGGAATCTCCTCCGGGGCAAAGCTCGTCGTTTCGGTCTTCATGATCCTGTTTCTCGGACAGGGACTTATCATGAACTCCTGGGGTATGGTCCTTGCGGCTTTTCTCGGCGCCATGGCTTCCATGGGCTTTGTGCTGGCAATCTCAAAAAAGCTTCCGCAGATGTCCATGCTGGTAGTCAGCGGCATCATGATCGGCTATATCTGTTCGGCTGCCACGGACTTTATCGTGACATTTGCCGATGATTCCAATATCGTGAATCTCCACAACTGGTCCATGGGAAGTTTTTCAGGGATCTCCATGGACGGGGTAAAGATCTGCGCTCTTGTGGTTGCGGCAGCTTTCCTTTCTTCCATGCTGCTCTCGAAAGCCATGGGGGCCTATCAGCTGGGGGAAGTATACGCGAGAAATATGGGAGTCAATATCAGACAGTTCCGGATCGAACTGATCCTCCTATCCAGTATTCTTTCTGCCACGGTGACAGCCTTTGCGGGCCCAGTTTCTTTCGTTGGTATCGCGGTGCCCCATGTGATCAAGCAGCTCTTTAAGACTGCAAAGCCCATTGTTGTGATCCCGGGGTGTTTTCTTGGCGGTGCTTCGTTCTGCCTGTTCAGTGATCTTCTGGCGAGGACTTTGTTTTCTCCGACAGAACTTTCCATCAGCTCCGTGACTGCGGTATTCGGTGCGCCGGTGGTGATCGCCATGATGATAAAAAGAGCGGAACACTGAGAAAGGAGAACATATGCAGACCTATCTGACAGCCGACGGTCTCACCGTCGGATACCGTAAAAAGCCGGTCCTTTCCAATATTTCCATGAAGATCAGCCGTGGCTCCATCGTCACGCTCATCGGACCGAACGGAGCCGGAAAATCCACGATCTTAAAGAGCGTGATCCGGGAACTTTCTCCTCTGGGGGGAAGTGTATTCCTTGACGGCACCTCCATTGAGAATTACTCGGACTCCGATTTTGCGAAAAAGACCGCTGTCGTTATGACCGGACGGCCGGACCCGGAGCTCATGTCATGTTTTGACGTGGCAGCCGCCGGGAGATATCCGTATACCGGCCGATTTGGGATCCTTTCAAAGGAAGATAAAAAAAAGGTCCTGGAGGCCCTCGAACTGGTGCAGTGCGGCAGTCTCGCGGAGGTTCAGTTCCGAAATACCAGTGATGGCCAGAAACAGCGGATCCTTCTGGCCCGCGCCATCTGCCAGGAGCCGGAGCTCCTTGTTCTCGATGAACCAACATCCTTCCTGGATGTCAGACACAAGCTTGAACTTCTTGAGATCTTAAAAAAACTGGTTCAGGAACGCAATGTGGCAGTTCTCATGTCACTCCATGAGCTGGATCTTGCGGAGCGGATCTCCGACTATGTGCTCTGCGCCGAAAATGGGACCATAGGGAGAGCAGGAACTCCTTCCGAGGTGTTTGAAAGAGATTACATCGCAAAGCTCTACGGGATCGAACGGGGAAGCTACCTGACTTCTCTTGGATTTCCGGAACTTCCAAAGGTGGACGGTACACCGAAGGTATTTGTCATTGGCGGCATGGGAAGCGGAATCCCGGTGTATCACGCCCTGAACCGGGCAGGGATCCCCTTTGCAGCCGGCGTCATCCATGAAAATGATATGGAGTATCAGACGGTCGAGGCACTGGCAGCAGAAGTGATCCCGGAAATTCCCTTTGAACCGGTGGGAGAACGGGCGTTTCTTCGGGCAAAAGAACTTTTAGAGTCCTGCGAGGCTGTCCTCTGTCCGCTGAAAATCTTTGGGACCATGAATGAGAGGAACCGGGAACTTCTGCGGATCGGAACAGGACTCGGAAAATTACGCTGACTTGAAAAAGTAAATTCCAGTGCAAAAGTAAATTCCACCGCTCTTTTAAAAGTTGCTTATAATCTAGTGATTTTTAAGAAG
>OLQS01000505.1_pt1 | contig 26347 bp, 21 predicted proteins | sample 1672291 | NCBI WGS metagenome assembly OLQS01 (sample SAMEA3136668, study PRJEB25190) | human gut metagenome | biome: human gut; feature: human-associated habitat; material: faeces | place: Austria | collected 2013
CAGAGAAGTCTTTCCCGAAAGTATGAAAATTTAAAGAAAGGAGAGTCCACTCAAAAAAACATACAAAAGCAAAAGCTCAAAGTGCAAAAAAATTCAAACAAAAAACATTTGCAGACAAAAAAGGAGAGACACTATGGGTGAAACACAAGCAAAGAAGAAAAAAGCACCGTTGAGCATGTGGAAAGTTATCCTCATTGTTATCGCGGTAGTCTACGTGATGTCCTTCATCATTCCTTCCGGCGCCTATGAACGCGATGGAAAGATGGCAATTCCGGGTACATACCAGATCATCGATAAGATTTATCTGAATCCGGCACAGGTTATTCTGGCAGTCGGTGATCTTGTTTACAGTACGTTCGGTAAATTATTTGTAACGTTGATCATCATGGGTGGTATGATGGGAATCGTAAATTCCACAGGTGTTCTGGACCGGGCGCTCAGTAACCTGATCCATCGCTTAAAAGATAAAGCCCTGATCATCATTCCGATCTATATTTTTGCAACGGCGCTTTTAGGCTGTGTCGGATCCATGATTTCCACGGTTGTGCTCTTTATTCCGCTTGGAATCACGATCGCAAAGCAGTTAAAAGCGGATCGTATTTTTGCAGTCGGTCTTGTGATTCTTGGATCCTTTACCGGATTTATGACATCCCCGATCAACCCGTTAACAGGCGTTCTCGGACAGGAGATTGCGGGTCTGGCTCCGTACTCCGGTTCCGGTCTCCGAACAATTGTTACGATCTTGAATCTGACGGTGGTTTCTGCATATCTGATCTTCTGGGTAAAACGATGCCAGAAGAATCCGGAAATCTATGCGAAAAACTTTGGCGGAGAAAACACGGTAGAAGAGGGAGATGTTCCGGGCGCAGGTGAGTACCGTCCCATGACTGTCCGTGAGATCGCGATCCTCGTGATCTTTTTCGGAGCATTCATTTTCTTCGCGGCAGGCGGACCGACTCTCGGACTTGGCATGACACAGTTAGGCTCCATCATGTTGCCGGTTGCCTTCATCGAAGGTTTCCTTGCGCATTACGATATTGATGAGACCATGAGACGCTTCGTAAAAGGAACACAGGATATGTGCGGCGTTATGGTATTTATGGTCCTTGCCAGCGTTATGAGCGTTATTCTCAATAATTCCGGTATCCTTGACACGATCGTCTATTATATTTCAGTTCCGTTAAACCATATGAGCAGTGCTTTCGCAGCGATCGGAATGTTCATTGCGAATGGTCTGATCAACTTTGTGATCAACTCCGGTTCCGGACAGACAGCTGTTATGATGCCGATCATGGCCCCACTTTCCGACGTTGTAGGTGTTACCCGTCAGATGGCAGTTTTAACTTTACAGTACGGTGATGGCTTCACAAACCTCTTCGCTCCGACCAGCGTAAACTTAATGGCATGTCTTGCGATGGCAAAGGTAGATTTAAAACAGTGGTATAAATTCCTGACACCGTGTTACGGTATGCTGTTTGTGATCATGATCGCATCGATCTTTGTAGGTACAGCGATCGGCTTCTAAAGGAGGAAATCAGATGGACACAGGGGAACTTATTAGAAGCTTAACAGATGAACTGGAACAGCATACGATTGAGATCAGGCATGAGATCCATGCAAATCCGGAACTCTCGTTTCACGAATTTGCGACAAGCAGGATCGTATGCCGGGAACTGGACCGTATTGGTGTTCCTTATGAGGAAAGTCCATGTAAACCGGGCATTATCGCAACCATCGACAGTGGAAAGCCGGGTAAATTCCTGATGCTGCGGGCCGATATGGATGCACTGCCAATTCAGGAAAAGACTGGACTTCCCTTCGAATCAAAGGTACCGGGAGTGATGCATGCCTGCGGCCATGATATCCACACCTCCAATCTTCTGACAGTAGCAGAGATCTTAAACCGGACAAAGGATCAGTGGAAAGGAAAGGTGAAGCTGGTATTCCAGCCGGCGGAAGAAAATGGCGGCGGCGGAAGAGAGATGATCAAAGCCGGACTCATGGATGAGATTCCGGATGCGTGCTTTGCGCTTCATGTGGAAAATGGGATCCCGGGAAAGATAATCGTTGGAAGCCGTTATCTGACTGCATATTCCGACAGCTATAAGATCACAGTCCATGGAAAAGCCGCTCATTCCTCCACCCCGGAAGAGGGTGTGGATGCTGTATACATTGCAGCGTCCATTGTCACAGCGCTCCACGGAATCATTTCCAGAAATCTTTCTCCGATGGACCGGGCGACCTTAAATGTGGGAATGATCCACGGTGGAACAGCGCCGAACATCATCGCGGATGAAGTGACGCTGGGCGTCATGCTGAGAAATCTCTCAAAGGAGTCCAGAGAAGCGATGATGAAAAAAATTGAGACGATCTCCAATGGAATCGCCGAGTCTATGGGGGGAAGCTGTGATCTGGCATTCCGTGCCGGTTACGCGGCAGTCTACAACGATGAGAAGTTCTCTGATTTTGTAGCGGCCACCTTCCGCAAATATGAGGACATTATCCATGAGGATCTCGGGGACGGAAAACCGGAAGATTGGCTGATTACCGGAGAACATCCGCTTTTAGGTGCTGAGGATTTTGGATTCTATTCCCAGAAAGCTCCGTCCTGCATGATATGGGTCGGTGTCGGTGGAAATTCTCCAAAACACAGTCCGGGATTCTGTATCGACGAGCGCTATATCAAGCTCTGTACAAGAGCAATGGCGATGACAGCGTTGGAGTATCTGACAAAAGAATAGGCGATATATGAGGCAGGAGTAGGATTATGAGGATTCTACTCCTGTTTTTCTTATATTTTTCCGAAAGCGGCCAGCGTCATTCTTTATTTTAAATCGCTCCCTTGCATTATAATTACAAAGATGCTAAAATATCTCCCATAACAATCGAAGAGGCATCCGGTGCTGCTGCCGCTGTGAAAAAGTTCATGAGAACAGGCGGACAGCAGGTAAAAGGGAAACAGGTGGAAGGCCTGTACGATCTCGTCACTGTGAGCAGGGAATACAAGACCATGCGCGAAAGCGCGGTCACTGAGGAAGAAGGACAGTTGGATAAACTGTTGCGAAAACTTTGGGAAGGCGGTTTTGTGTGATGATCTGTAAGTCAGGAAACCTGCCGGACTGCTGGTACAGGAAGAAAATTTCCAGATCACGAGGCATTGATCGTACCGTTTATATGTCGGCTGATTCCAGCGGACATCTTTTTCTGATGCATAAGCATTTCGGTATTTGAAAAATTCTCAGATGGAATATCTCCACACCAACTCCGAAGTTATAAATAAAATACAGCTATCCATCAGCCCTGTACAATTACCGGGTCGGTTACAGATAAGGATAGGCCGAGAGGCAAAACAACTCAATATTTATACTACATGGAGGAGAACATGAAAAAGAAACATGTAAGTCTGCTCTTAGCGGCAGCAATGGCGGCATCCGTAATCTCCGGATGCGGAAACAGCGCGAACAACAGCGCGGCAGAGACAGAAAAGACAGAGACAACTGCAGCGGCAGCGACAAGCGCAGCGGAGGAAACAACAGCAGCCGAGGCAGCGGAAGACACAGAGAAAAACGAGACAGACGAAGTTGTCATCGCGACTCCGCGTGACGCTGTACAGGGAAGCGGAGACGCTTACTACTGTTGGGAAGGTGCTTATGTATGGGAAGCTCTCACAGCGAACAACGGCGGCGTGATCGATCCGTGGCTCGCAAAATCCTGGGAACACAACGATGACTGTACCGAGTGGACATTCAACCTGCGGGATGACGCGTATTTTACAGACGGTGTCCAGTTTGATGCTGATGTATGCTTAAAGAATATCGAGCGTTGGGGTCATGGAATTACCTCCACATATACGACACTCAGTATCGAGAAATCTCTCCCGAACCTCGATAAGATGGAAAAAGTCGATGATTTCACCGTAAAATTCACCTTCACACAGCCGATCACAACGCTTGAGTATGTCCTTTCCGACTACGGCAGCCCGATGTACAGCCCGAACTGCTTCGACGAGGAGACAGGCGTGATCTCCGACTACGCGATCGGTACAGGCCCGTACAAGATCGTTGACCATGTAGAGTCCGAGTATGTGACACTTGAGAGAAACGACAATTACTACGGCGAGAACGGCAAGGTAAAGACTTTCAAGATCCGCTGCATCCCGGATGCAGAGACACGTGTATCTGCATTAAAATCCGGTGAAGTTATGGGACTTGCGGACAACGGCGCGATCACCATGGACGCTGCGAAGAACCTCTGCGACACAGACTCCAGCTTCGAGATGGACAGCACTCCGAGCCATATGACCGAGTATATCATGTTCAACGATAAAAATGAGTACCTTGCGGACAAGCGCATGAGAGAGGCTTTCAACCTTGCAACAGACCGCGACAGCATCTGCAGCGTGATCTATGGCGGACTTTTACAGCCGGCATACTCTTTCTTGAGCACCCAGTCTACATTCCATCTGGATATTCAGGGAACTTATGACATGGAGCAGGCAAAAGCCCTCGCAAAAGAGGTTCTCGGCGACAAAACTGTGGACATGACCATGATCATCCGTTCCAGCACTGCATCTGACTACAACTGCAAGGCGGTTGCAGAGTATTTAAAGCAGGTTTACGCAGAACTCGGCGTGAACATTAATATCGAGATCGTAGATTCGTCCCTCTACAAAGAGAGACAGCAGGAGGGCAGCTACGATATGACACTCACCGTATTTGGAATCAACAATGCGGATCCGACATCAACATTTAAGCAGTACTTCGCAAGCGAAGGAAACAGTAACAAGACATTAAATTACAACTATTACAATGAGAAGATCGATGAGCTCGTTGCAAAAGCTCCGACTATCGCTGACGTTGAGGAACGCAGCAAGATCTACGATGAGATCCAGCAGGAACTCTTTAATGACAGTGCGGGCGTTGAAATCTGCTACCAGATCAATGTAAACATCCACAACAAAGCGATCACACACTACGCAGGAAAGACCTTCGGTGTCGGTCTTCCGACAATTTCCTGGGTAAAATAAGAGTAACATCTGTATTTTTACGTTCAGGGCGGTAAGTTCATAGCCCTGCGGAAAGGTTACAGATAATTTTTCATATGAATCTGGCAGGACTGTCTGAAAAAGGCAGTTCTGCTGCTTTTGAAAGGAACATTTATGGCACTTTTAAAGTACATTCTGAAAAAAATGCTGATGCTTTTGCCTGTGCTCGTCGGGATCAGCATCGTTGCCTTTGCGCTTGGGATCATGTCGCCGGGGGATCCGGTGGATCAGGTACTGAACCCAAATGGAAATGAATCCTACACGCAGGCGGAATATGATGCCATGGCGGCAAAGATGGGCCTCGACCAGTCGGCCGTTGTCCAGTATTTCAACTGGGTCGACGGTCTGGCGCATGGTGATCTCGGACGGTCATTTTTCACGAATAAAAGTGTCATGGATCAGCTTGTGAAGCGGATCCCGATCTCCTTGAAACTGGCCGGTTTCAGCATGATCTTAACGATCGTCTTCGGCGTGGGATTTGGCGTCCTGATGGCAGTGAAAAAAGACCGGCTGTTGGATCATGTTCTGGGGACATTTTCCACGGCTGCCCTGTCCGTTCCGGGATTCTGGATCGCCATCGTTCTGATCTTTCTCTTTGCGGAACAGTGGAAGCTTTTGCCCAGCAGCGGGATTTCCGGTGGGTCCGGCTTTATTCTTCCGGCAGTCACACTGGCTCTTCCGAGTATCGGCGTCTGCGCAAGACTGACACGGAGTGCGATCCTCGACGAGATCGGGCGCCAGTATATGACTGTGGCAGACGCAAAAGGAATGAGCCGCCGTCATGCAGTAATCTGCCACGCCTTCGGAAATGCCCTGATTCCGATCATTACTTATCTGGGAAATCATATGGCGGGCATTATCGGCGGCGCGTCCATCGTGGAGACGATCTTTGCGATCCCTGGGATCGGAAGCTACGCTATCGTGGGCGTACAGTCGAAAGATTATTATGTGGTGCAGGCCTATGTCCTGTTTTCCGGCTGCATCTATGTCCTGACAAATATCCTGATCGATCTGATCTACATCGCGCTGGATCCGAAGATCCGTGCGGGAGAGGCGGTGGAATCATGAGAAAATTAAGGTGGATCCACCTGTCAGCGAAGGCGAAGACCGGTCTTGTGATCTTATTTATCATTCTTCTCACCAGCGCCCTTGCACCGGTTCTTGCCCCATATGATCCACTTGTATCGAACCTGTCTGAGGCACTTCAGAAACCGTCTGCCGTCCATCTTTTAGGCACCGACAATATCGGAAGAGACACCCTGAGCCGCGTTCTCTACGGCGGAAGACAGTCGATCTTATTGGCGCTGGCAGCGACGATCCTTTCTATGCTGCTTGGGTTCATTCTTGGACTCTTCGCGGGATATTTCGGTGGCTGGATCGACGGAGTCATCACGACGATCTCCAGCATCTTCCAGGGACTTCCGGGCCTGACGCTTATGATCGCCGTGGCAGGTCTCCTGGGACAGGGCGTAAAGAGTATGCTGATCGCCATCGTGATCAACTCCTGGGTGGGTTTTTCCAGGATCGCCCGTGGCGGGGTCATGAAATTAAAGCAGGAGAGCTTTATCAAGGGACTTAAGACCATCGGAGCCAGTGATCTCAGGATCCTGTTTCTCCACATTTCGCCCAATATCCTTGGAACCTTATGCGTGCTCTTTGCCACAAGAATTGCCGGAAACGTGATCTCCGTGGCATCCATGAGCTATCTGGGTCTGGGACTCCAGCCGCCGACACCGGACTGGGGCGTTATGATCAACGACGCGAGGCAGTATTTCCGCCAGGAACCGCTGCTCGTCGTCGCGCCGGGGCTCTGTATTCTGCTTCTTTCTCTAAGCATCAACCTGTTGGCGGACGAACTGCGCGACCGGCTGGATGTAAGGAAAGATGTGATGAAAAATATGTAGTGTCAGAGAGCAGTGATTGAAAATCTGCTGCAGATCTGTTAGCAGGAGAGGTTTCTGCCATTGAAAGTATTAAAACTATAGGCGGACGATCAATATTTTTGCAAATTGCAATTATGCAAAGTACAAAACAAGCTGGTGCAGAAGAACAGAAAGTTGAGAAATTGAATGGAAGATAGAAAAGAATGGAAAACCGGAGAAAAAAGCGACATTGAGATCCGGAATCTCTCCGTCTCCTTCCAGGACGGCGGCGAGACGGTACATGCCATGGAGGGCGTCAACGCGTACTTCCCGGCGGGCAGTGTCACCGGACTCATCGGGGAGAGCGGCAGCGGAAAATCACTTCTCGGCATGTCCATTTTAGGACTTCTCTCCGGTCAGGCGAAGGTGGAAGGAATCTGCATGTATAAGGGCATGGATCTGTACCGGCTGCCGGAAAAGGAGATGCAGGAGATCCGCGGAAAAGAGATCTCCCTGATCCCACAGAATCCCACGGAGTCGTTAAACCCGATTCGGAGAATCGGAAAACAGCTCACGGAGTGCATGAACGTCCATGGAAATAAGGATAAACGGCTCGCGGACACAAGACGGGATGAATTTCTTCGCCGGTTCGGATTCCCGGATCCGGACCGGGTCAACCGCTCCTACTCCTTTCAGCTCAGTGGCGGCATGAACCAGCGTGTGATCTCCGCTATGGGACTTATGAACCGTCCAAAGTGGGTCATCGCCGATGAGCCGACGAAAGGTCTGGATGCGATCCTGAGACGGCAGGTATACCAGATTTTAAAAGAGATTTCCGAGACGGACACAGAGGGAATGATCGTGATCACCCACGATATCGCTCTTGCGGAAGCATTGTGCGACAGGCTGATGGTGCTCTATAAAGGAAGTATCATGGAAGCCGGGGATACGAAGACGATTTTGGAACATCCGGCTCACCCGTACACGAAAGGACTGGTCGCGTCGCTTCCGGAGAAAGGAATGAACCCCATCGGGCGTGCGATGAGAAAGAACGAAGGAAACTCCGGCTGCAGTTTTTATCCACGATGTCCGCATGCAACGGACGCCTGCAAAAACGGGCCGGTCCCGGAGGCAGAACTTCCGGATGGACGGAAAGTGAGGTGCGTCCTGTATGCTTAAGGTCAGTCATATCTGCAAAACATTTACGGGTGGAATCATCAAAAAGACCCGCGTGAATGCGGTAAAAGACGTGTCCTTTACGATCCGGGACGGGGAGACATTCGGGATCGTCGGAAATTCCGGCTGCGGAAAGTCCACGATCGCCAACATGCTGCTCTCCCTGATCAAGCCGGATTCCGGCACTATCGAGATCGACGGAACGATCCAGATCATCTTCCAACACCCGGAAACATCCTTAGATCCGGCAAAAAAGATCGGTTACAGTTTGGAAGAACCGATGCTCATCCATAAGATGTATGACAAAGCCGGGAGAAAAATTCGCGTGAAAGAGCTGTTGGATCTGGTGGATCTCGGGGAAGAACTTCTGGACCGCTATCCGCACCAGATCAGCGGAGGCGAGGCACAGCGCATCATGATCGCCAGGGCTCTCTCCCTGGATCCAAAGATCCTGATCTTAGACGAGCCAACGAGTATGCTCGACGTCTCCGTACAGGCACAGGTCATGACACTTTTAAAGGAACTTCAGGAAAAACTGGGCTTAAGTTACCTGTTTATTTCCCATGATCTCGATGTAGTCCGCTGGTTTTGTGACGAGATTGCAGTGATGGAAGAAGGAAAATTCGTGGAGACCGGCCGGACGGAAGATGTGATCGGGCATCCAAAGGCGGAATTTACGAAGAAGCTGGTGGAAAATTTTATATTAGAGTAGAAGCTGCGGTGCGGGAAAGAGTTCCTGCACCGTTTTTGTATGACGAGATAAAGCAGAAGATCGTGAAAAGTCTGCCTGTGACATGAAAATATGTTGGGGTACATTATCTTTTTACAGATTGACATTTAATACGTTAAAGTGGTACGATTTCGACATATAGATCTATAATCCACGCAGCTGGAACAGGCGATGACCTGTTTGCAGAAAATAATAGACCTGGAGGAGAAAACTATGCTGAAATTTGACACGCTTAAAAACGACTATCCATCGCGAAGAAGCGTGATATACGGCCGGAAAGGCATGGTCTGCACGAGCCAGCCGCTGGCGGCGCAGGCAGGACTCGACATCATAAAGCAGGGCGGCAATGCGATCGATGCTGCAATTGCTACGGCGGCGTGCATGACCGTCTTAGAGCCTACATCCAATGGCATTGGAAGTGATGCGTTCGCATTGGTATGGATCAAGGGAACGCTTCACGGTCTGAATGCCAGCGGAAGAGCGCCTATGGCGATCACTGCAGCAGAAGTGAAAAGACAGGGATACACCGCGATGCCGAAGCGCGGCTGGATTCCGGTGATGGTTCCGGGCGCACCGTCGGCGTGGGCAGAACTCTCGGAAAAGTTCGGAAAGCTGCCGCTTGAAAAGGTAATGGAACCGGCGATCACATACGCCAGAGAAGGATATCCGGTGAGTCCGGTAATCTCGAAGATCTGGAATAACGCATACAAAGAATTTATTGATACACTCAAGGACGAGAGCTTTAAGCCCTGGTTCGATACGTTTGCCCGGGACGGACATGCCCCGCAACCGGGAGAGATCTGGAAATCGGAGGATCATGCGGAAACGCTAAAAAAGATCGCGAAGACCCACGCGAAAGCATTCTATCAGGGAGAACTTGCGGATAAGATCGACGAGTATTCGAGAAAGACTGGTGGTTATCTTCGGAAATCTGATCTGAAGAATTACTGGTGCCAGTGGGTGAAGCCGATCCATGTAAATTACAGAGGATATGATGTCTGCGAGATCCCGCCAAACGGGGACGGGATCATTGCCCTGATGGCGCTTAATATCTTAAAGGGGTATTCCTTTGAAGACAGAAACCGTGTTGATACGGTACATAAGCAGCTGGAGGCGATGAAACTGGCATTTGCGGACGGCAACCGGTATGTGGCTGACGCGGAGTTCATGCGTGCGCCGGTGGAGACACTTTTATCGGAGGAATACGCAGCAGAGCGGAGGACCCTGATCGGGGAAGAGGCGAAAGCTCCGGAACCGGGAGATCCGTTCCGCGGCGGAACCATCTATCTCTGCACGGCAGACGGGGAAGGAAACATGGTGTCCTATATCCAGAGCAACTACATGGGATTCGGTTCCGGTATCGTGATCCCGGGAACAGGAATCGCGCTGCAGAACCGTGGGGCGAACTTTACATTAGACGAGACAATGGAAAACTGTATGGGACCGGGAAAGAAGTCCCTGCATACGATCATTCCGGGATTTCTGATGAAGGATGGAAAAGCGGTAGGTCCATTTGGCGTTATGGGTGGTTTTATGCAGCCACAGGGACATGTACAGGTGATCATGAACACGTTGGATTTCATGATGAATCCGCAGGAGACGTTAGATGCGCCCAGATGGCAGTGGGTAGGCGGAAAGAAGATCCAGGTGGAACGGACATTTCCTGCAGATCTCGTGGAAAAACTGAGGCGCCGTGGACATGAGATGGAAGTTCTTGAGAGTTCTCTGACGTTCGGCCGTGGGCAGATCATCTGGCGAAATGAGAACGGTGTACTCTGCGGAGCGACAGAGCCGCGGGCAGATGGCACGGTGGCGGTGTGGTAGCCCCGTGATTCCTGTCCGGACTGAGGCACGGCAAACGCAGTAAAAAGCAGTTTCCTTTTTGAGGTGATTGTGGTAAACTCGAAAATAAGCAGATAAAGAACTATCGGGAAAAGTCACACATGAGCAAGAGTAAAAGAATTTGACCATCAGAAACGTCCGAGAAAATATAAGATATTCGGAAATGTGAGGCATCCGGGCAGTTTAGTAATGAAAACGAATTCGCAGGAGGAAGCGCAATGAATTTCAATGAAGCAGCGTTAAAGCTCCATGAGGAACATCATGGAAAGATCGAAGTTGTCAGCAAGGTTCCGGTAAAGACAAGAGATGACTTAAGCACCGCCTATACACCGGGTGTTGCGGAGCCGTGCAGAAAGATCCATGATAATAAAAAAGATGTCTACAAATATACTGCAAAGGGCAATCTGGTAGCGGTTGTTTCCGATGGAACCGCAGTTTTAGGTCTCGGAAATATCGGACCGGAGGCTGCTATGCCGGTTATGGAAGGAAAGGCAGTTCTCTTCAAGGAGTTTGGCGGCGTTGACGCATTCCCGATCTGCCTTGATACGACTGATACAGAAGAGATCATCAAAGCAGTGAAATATATTGCTCCGTGCTTTGGCGGAATCAACCTGGAAGATATCGCTTCCCCGAAATGCTTCGAGGTAGAGGCTCGTCTCGAGGAAGAACTGGATATCCCGGTGTTCCATGATGATCAGCACGGTACGGCTGTAGTCGTTACAGCAGCTCTCTTAAATGCGTTAAAGGTTGTAGGAAAGAAGATCGATGAGATCCATGTCGTATTAAACGGACCGGGATCTGCCGGAACCGCCATTATCAAGATGCTGCTCGCGACAGGCGTAAAGCATGTAATTGCGTGTGATGAGAACGGAATCCTCTACAAAGACCGCGGAGTCGGCATCAAGGATCACAAGAAGATGCTCTGCGATATCACAAACCTTGAGGATAAGCGCGGAACACTGGCTGACGCTCTCGTTGGCGCAGACGTATTCATCGGCGTGTCCGTAGCAGGCGCACTGAAGCCGGAAATGATCAAAACGATGGCGAAGGATCCGATCGTATTTGCAATGGCAAATCCGAATCCGGAGATCATGTACGATGAGGCAATGGCAGCAGGCGTAAAAGTTATGGGAACCGGCCGTTCGGATTTCCCGAACCAGATCAACAACGTCCTCGCATTCCCGGGAATCTTCCGTGGTGCATTAGATTGCGGCGCAAGAGATATCAACTATGATATGAAAGTAGCTGCAGCTCAGGCCATCGCTGAACTTGTAACTCCGGATAAACTCTCTGCAGAGTATATTATTCCGGGCGCACTCGAAGAAGGTGTTGCAGAACATGTTGCGAAGCGCGTTGCTGAGGCGGCTGTGAAGTCCGGAGCGATCCGTAAGTAATTCAATGTACGTCAAATATAGAGGTGTTCCCGGGGAACACCTCTAAAAATATGCTGAAAACCGGATAACATTGTCGCTATAGAATTTAGCGGGCATTCGGCAAAGCATAAATTTCATAAAAGAATCATGGAGAATACTCCCTCTGCATATAAATAGGTGCAGAAGGAGTGTTTTTGATTATGGCAGATTATCGCAGACTGATTTCTTATATTTACGAGTACGAAGGAAAACAAAAAGGAAAAAATGTGGGATTCGCGAAGCTGGAAGCCCGGAACGGGCAGTGCAGGATCAATGTGAATGTGAAGCGGATCTATATGGGCGGAAATGCGATCGGCGTGTATCTTTTAGGGACAGGCGGACGTGAGACATTTCTCGGAAATGTGTTTGTGCGTGGCGGAAATGGGGAGTTCCGGGCAAATGTGGACGCAAGCAATGTGGAAGGGACCGGGACCGGTCTTGATACATATTTTGGTCTTGCGGTTCATGATGTGAAGAATTCCTGGCGGTGCTACAAGACGATCTGGGAGGACGCACTGGCGGCAGAAGAGGGAAATACAGGTGAGAATCCGGTTCTCTCGGTTCCTAAATTTACCGCGGAGATGCTGCCGGAATCAGAAAAGGAGATGACTCCTCAGACGGTGTCGAAGGTGGTAAAAGAGATCGAGGACGAGATCAACAAAGAGGAAGAGCGCCGGGAACAGGAGGAGAAGACTGCGCATGCGGCGGAGCTCGGGGAAGAAGCGGGGGAGACAAAGGAGATCCCATCCATACAGAACGAAAACGCTGTTCCAGACGGAGAACAACAACAGAACGAAAACAGTGAAGACCATGGAATGGTGTATCTGTCGGAAGAATCGGAAAAAATTGACGTGACAGTGAAAAAACCAGAGAATTTGTCTCAGGATGGGGGAAATATTACGTGCGGAAGCACTGAAAATCAGACTATTGATCAGGAGGTTCAGAAATCCCCGGAAACCGAAACAGATAACAGTCAAGTGGGACAGCCGCAGAGAGCACAGCGGCCAGTTATGCAGCAGCCACAGCAAAATGCGGTGCAACAGATGTCCAAGTCAGTGCGTCCTGTAGCAAATACTGCCCCCATGGTCTCCCCGGAACTCGAAAATCCGGAAGTCCTACGCTATCTGCAGGAGACTGAAGATCTGGCGGCTGATCCGGAGAAACTCTGGGAAGAATTAAAGAAATCATACCCAAAGATCCAGCCCTTCGAGTATGAGGACGGTTGTGATATTTTGACGATCCGTCCTCAGGACATCGGAAAACTCCCGCGAGAGTGCTGGATCCACGGAAACAACAGTTTTCTTCTCCACGGCTACTACAATTTCCGCTACCTGATCCTCGTAAAACTCGGCGGAAACAAAAAGAAAGCCCGTTACCTTTTGGGGGTTCCGGGCCACTATTACAGCAGTGAAAAATATATGGCAACCATGTTCGGTTTCCCGAATTTCGTCCTCTCCAGACGCCAGCCGGTGGGGGACGGGCGATTTGGGTATTGGTATACGGACCTTAAAATTCGGTGAAATGATATTCAGCCTTGCCAGAACTCAAAAATACGGTAAAATAAGAGGCAGAAGCATTTGAAAGAAATTTGGAGAAACGTATGAGAAAAATGACGATAGAAGAACATTATATGAAAGAGGCGATCCGTCAGGCAAAAAAAGCGGCTGCGCTTAAGGAAGTGCCTATCGGCTGCGTGATCGTGTATGACGGGAGGATCATCGCAAGAGGATATAACCGCCGGACGGTAGATAAAAACGTACTGGCACACGCGGAGATCATCGCGATGCGAAAGGCCTGCCGTATTCTGGGCGATTGGAGATTAGAAGACTGTACGATGTACGTGACTTTGGAGCCATGTCCGATGTGCGCCGGAGCTATCGTTCAGGCGAGAATTCCAAAGGTGGTGATCGGCTGCATGAACCCGAAAGCTGGCTGCGCCGGATCCGTGCTCGATATGCTGCACGAGGACGGATTCAATCATCAGGTGGAGACGGAAGTGGGGCTGCTGGGAGATGAATGCTCGCAGATGCTGAAGGATTTCTTTAAAGCGCTGCGGGAAGAAGGAAAGCGGAAGAAGTTGGAACAGGCACAAAAATCACCAAAATGCAATGAGTTTACATAACAAAAACCACCAACAGGATCTGATATGCCCCCTGTCAAGTAGACAGGGGCATATCAAGCAACCTGTGAGGTGGTTTTGCTATATAAACGATTATTCAAAAATCATGCATTGATCTTCTTCGGCCTGTACCGGATATCTGAAACCTTATACACCGTGATAAATGCCTCCGGATCACTGGAACTGATATAGTTCATGAGTGCCTGATACTCGCGCTTGTCCACGATCGTAATGATCTCATTGTGCTTCTCAAAATTGTAAGCACCGATCGCTTCATAGATCGTTGCACCGCTGTGCAGGTTGTTAATAATGAACTGGCGGAGTTCTTCCTCTTTTTTTGTGATGATGCAGACACGGCGTTTTACATTCTGATCGAAAATAAAGTAGTCGAGAACGATTCCGTTCACGTACGTACCGAGTACGCTGAGTACAACGGTCTTTTTGTCATAAACGAACGCGGAAGAAAGTGCCACGCACATGCCTGAGAGAGACATTGCTTTTCCGAGATCCATATGCAGATACTTATTCATGATCTTTGCGACGATGTCCAGTCCGCCGGATGATGCATTCATGTTAAAGAGCATCGCGAGACCGATGCTGACTACCAGCACATAGCAGACCGCATCCAGCTCCTGACTTCCGGTGAGGGATGTAAAATCCGGAAAGATTTTCTCGAAAATACCTAAGAAGACCGGCAGCATGACACTCGTGTATACCGTTTTTGCGCCGAACTCCTTACCGCAGAAAATAAATCCGATGATCAGCAGGAGGATGTTGAGCGCCATCGTGATCACAGAAAGCGGAAGCGGGATAAAGTGGGTCAGAATAATTCCGAGACCGGAAATACTGCTGATCGATGTGTGGCTTGGTACCAGAAAAAAGAAAACCGCTATGGCTGTGATTGCGTCAGCCAGAGTCATGACAAAAATTTCTTTGATTAACCCCTTGTTGTTCATAATACAGAACCCTTTCCCATTGCAAGCTGCTGATTTCCCGCGGGTGTTCCCTTTATGTCTTCCCCACGGGTACAATTTTCGGTTCAAGTATATACTGGATGGACATGATATGCAAGAGAACGTGGTGAAGTGTGACTATGATAAAAGAATATGAAAGCAAGAAGATGATGTGGCTGGACAGTAATACTGCCTGAAAAAGGACAGAAAAAGTTAAGGAAATTTACAGGCGGAGGTAATAACTGTATAGTATTATAAATAATACAGACAGCTTTGCTTCATGCCGGATACGGCAACATCACGATCAAAACAGAAAGAGGGGAGATCATGAACGACAAAAAGAAGATCCTGGCGGCAGCAGGCATCCTTGTCCTTGTGGGAGCCGCCGCGACAGCATTCTATATAGGGAAAAAGAATAAAACACAGATGATGTCATCGGTCTGCGTTATCGGCGGGGCGGATGGACCGACATCGATCTTTCTCGCTGGAAAATTTGACAATTCCGCTGACGAGGGAACCAAAGCCGCAGTTCTGGATCTTGAGACTGCAAAAAAACAGCCCTATGGACAGGTTGTGGAACTCGACTACGTGAGTATCGACAGGATCTCCCTCCACGGCTCCTTCGGATACATTGCTTTCGACATAAATGGCTCCGATGATTCTGCGACAATGGAGCCGGTGGCAGCCTACACCCTGGAAGAGGCTGGTCCCATCGTGACACAGGGCGATGAGTATACGGAAGTTCTCGGAAGCGCGGATGGCTGCGTGGTGGCACCGAAGGCGTATATGAAGGAAAAGAATCCGATGTACCTCTACTCCAACACCTATGGAGATGTGACGGAGCTTCCGGAAAAAGTCTGCAAGATCCTCAGAGAGAATAAAGAAAACGGCAGCTTCAAGGATGCATATCTGACGGATGACCGTCTGAATCAGATGGCATCGGATATCTACAACGAATATGGCAGCACACTGCTGTACGGCCCGGTGGCGATCCCGGAATTTGACAGCGAGGTCTACGGCTTTCTGGCAGCGGATGGTGATAAGCTGGAAGACATCTGGTACGGAATCTGGTATGCACCGCTGGAGAACCAGACATTTCCGATCGCAAAAATGCCTTTATTTCAGCAAAAATAAATACTTTACATTGGACACACGCAATTTTTCCAAACTTGACAAAACGCCCTCGTCCATGTATACTTAACTGGTCCGCACAGCCGGGGAGATAGCGGTGCCCTATACCTGCAATCCGCTACAGCAGGGGTGATGTTCTGCCTCGGGTACTTCCTTGTGAAGCTGCCCCGGGTAAGCGGCGCTGACGTTTTGGTCTCGCGCAATGGGACTCTCTGAACCATGTCAGGGCAGGAATGCAGCAGCATTAAGGAGAACCTTCCATGTGCCGCGAGGGAGCCGGGACCGAGCTGGCTGCCAGGGTAACGTTCATGAGACGTATTCAAAGCAGAGCGTGCGGATAAAAAAGAAATTATAAGAGGTGACAGCCAATGAGAAAGAAATTTCTGTTATTGCTGGCGCTTCTTTTTTTATTGGCCGGAGTGATCTTTATCCTGCCCGCAGTGCGGGATCGCGTCACGGACCAGTCGAAAGAAAGCGCCACGGAAGAAACAGAACCGTCCGTAACGGAGACAGAAACCGAAACGCCCACGGAGACCGAAACGGAATCTGAGACGGAGACCGAAACCGAGGAGCCAACTGAGGAAGAGCCGGAAGATCCCGGTGAACCGGTGGACCGCGAAAAAGTGGAGACCCACCTGATCGTTGCGTCGGACATGCATTATATGTCACCAGTAACGACCGACTATGGTGCAGCTTTTGAACGCCTTGTAAACAACAGTGATGGAAAGGTGATTTACTATCAGCCCCAGTTATGGCAGGCCTTTCAGGAGGAAGTTCTCGCGGCGCAGCCGGATGCGCTGATCTTAAGTGGCGATCTGAGCCTAAATGGAGAAAAGATAAATCATCAGGAATTTGCTGAAAAACTTCGGGAGATCGAGGCTGCGGGAGTACCGGTCTATGTAATTCCCGGAAATCATGATATCAATAAGCCGGACGCAGGCGAATACTTCGGAGATCAGAGGACGGATGTGGAGAGCGTGACTTCTGAAGAATTCCGCGAGATATACGGGGATTTCGGATACAATGAGGCAAAGAGTGAGGCACCGGATTCCTTAAGCTATCTTGTAGAATTAAACGAGACGACCTGGCTTATGATGCTTGATACGACGGTCTGCGAGCCGGAAAATGAGGTATACGGAGAGATCAGGGAAGGAACACTTGAATGGATGGAAGAATGCCTGAAAGAGGCATATGCCGAGGGAATCACCGTGATCCCGGTGGGACACCATAATCTTCAGCGTCTGAGCCGGGTTTATGTGGAAGAATGTGTGATCGAAAATTGTGATGAAGTTCTGGAACTCCTCGAGCGCTACCTGACGCCGGCGTATTTTAGCGGTCATCTTCATACCCAGAAAGTTATGAAGCACCTGACAGAACCGGGAATGGGATCGGATACCTACGGAATATGGGAGATCGTCAGCAATTCGCTGATCCTGCCTCCATGTCAGTATGGAACTGTGACTTTAAATACGGATGGCAGTATTGATTATCTTGCAAAGATTGTGGATGTTTCAGGTTGGGCGTCCACAAACGGAGAGACAGATCCGGATCTTCTTGATTTCCCGTCCTACACAGAAAATTATCTGCGGACGGTTCTTACGAACCAGATATCCCGGCAGCTTGAGGATGTGCCGAAAGAATTAAAAGAGGTCATGGTCGATTTTTATACCGATCTGTATAAAGATTACTATGCCGGAGTGCCGAACAGCTACTCAGAGAAGAAAAATGAATTTGGTTATGGTCTGTGGGTCAGCTATATGGATCCCAGCATCGAGTTCCGCCAGCTCGACGGAATGATGCGCGATACGATCTCAGCGAATAATCATGCAGAGATCCCGAATCCGATCCACTTGAAGCGTCCATAATATTACTGTAAGAAAAGAGAGATGCAGCAAGTTATTACTGCCCAGGGTAGGAATTTTCTGAACTGAAAATTCCGTACAAAGATTTTTTCCTTGCCCCTCTCTTTTCTTTGTATTATAATCTTATCTTGGATACATGCATTCATATTTCGACTGAGAGAAATCGGAGAAAGGACAAAACGATGAAGAGAGTTGGATTCCTTACGAGCGGCGGCGACTGCCAGGCTTTAAATGCTACGATGCGCGGAGTCGCAAAAGGTCTGTACCAGATCTACAAAGATGAAGTGGAAATTATTGGCTTTGAAGACGGATATAAAGGCTTGATGTACGCAAATTATCTGATGATGAAACAGTCAGATTTTTCGGGCGTTCTCACAAAAGGCGGAACGATGCTCGGCACATCCAGACAGCCGTTTAAGCTGATGCGTGTACCGGATGAGAACGGACTTGACAAGGTGGAGCTTATGAAGCACACCTACTATAAATTGAAGCTGGACGCCCTCGTGGTTCTTGGCGGAAACGGAAGCCAGAAGACGGCCAACCTCTTAAGTCAGGAGGGACTCAACGTGATCGGTCTCCCGAAGACGATCGATAATGACCTCTGGGGAACTGACATGACCTTCGGATTCCAGAGTGCGGTGGATATCGCCACAAACGCTATTGACTGCATCCACACGACAGCTTCCTCCCATGGACGCGTCTTTATTGTGGAAGTTATGGGACATAAAGTCGGCTGGCTTACGCTTCACGCGGGAATTGCAGGAGGTGCGGATATCATCCTGATCCCGGAGATCCCATATGACCTTGATAAGGTCGTAAAGAAGATCAAGGAGCGGACAAAGAACGGAAGCCGGTTCTCGATCCTCGCAGTGGCAGAGGGCGCGATCTCAAAGGAGCAGGCAGCCCTTTCCAAAAAAGAATACAAGAAATATCTGGAGGAACGCGCCACGAAATACCAGTCAGTTGCGTATGAGATCGGCGCGAAAATTCAGGAGATGACAGGTCAGGAGATCCGTGTGACAGTTCCGGGCCATATGCAGCGCGGCGGCACTCCGGTCCCGTACGACCGCGTGATCTCCACAAGAATCGGCGCACATGCCGCCGAAATGATCAAAAATAATGAGTTCGGCAAGTTAGTCGTAGTGAAAAATAATGTGATCACGGATATCCCGCTGGCAGAATCTGCCGGAAAATTAAAATATGTGGATCCGCAGTCTGACATTGTAAATGAGGCGAAGCTTATCGGAATCAGTTTTGGAGACTGATAGAAAATGTCATATCAAGCGTTATACAGGAAATGGCGTCCGCAGGTATTCGCGGATGTAAAAGGACAGGATCATATTGTAAAAACCTTACAGAATCAGATCAGCTCCGGCAGAATCGGCCACGCATATCTGTTCTGCGGAACCCGCGGAACAGGTAAGACAACGGTGGCGAAGATCCTGGCCCGGGCGGTGAACTGCGAACATCCGGTGGACGGAAGTCCCTGCGGGGAATGTCCGAGCTGTAAACAGATCCTGGCCGGAACATCCTTGAATGTAGTGGAGATCGATGCCGCATCCAACAACGGCGTCGAAAATATCCGTGAGATCCGGGAACAGGTCCAGTACCCGCCGACGGAAGGAAAATATCGTGTATACATCATCGACGAGGTTCATATGCTGTCCACAGGCGCATTCAATGCCCTGTTAAAGACATTGGAGGAGCCGCCGTCCTACGTGATCTTTATCCTTGCGACTACGGAGGTCCACAAGATTCCGATCACGGTGCTTTCCAGATGCCAGAGATACGATTTCCGCCGCATCACGCTGGATACGATCACAGCCCGCTTAAAAGAACTTACGGAAGCCGAGAACATGCCGGTGGAGGAGAAAGCGCTCCGTTACGTGGCAAAAGCCGGAGACGGCTCCATGCGAGATGCTTTAAGTCTCCTGGACCAGTGCGCGGCGTTCCATTTTGGTGAGACGCTGACCTACGAACATGTGTTGGATGTTCTCGGAGCTGTGGATAACAGTGTATTCCGGGATCTGTTTCGTGCGATCCGGGAGAACCGGACGAAGGACTGTATCCTGAAACTTGAGGAGATGGTCGTTCAGGGCCGGGAACTTTCCCAGTTTGTAGTAGATTTTATCTGGTTTCTCCGCAACCTGCTGTTGCTGAAGACAGCGGATGACGCAGAAGACCTTTTAGATATGTCGGAGGATAACCTGACACAGCTGCGGGAAGATGCAGCACTTGCAGATGAGAATGCTTTGATGCGGTATATCCGCGTGTTCTCAGAACTTTCAAACCAGATCCGCTTCGCGAATCAGAAACGCGTGCTGATTGAGCTTGCCTTCATCAAACTCACGAAGCCGGAGATGGAACAGAGCATGGATTCCGTTCTGGAACGTCTGGAGAAGCTGGAGCGCATGGTGCAGGAGGGAATTCCCGCGATCCCTGCCGGCGGCTATGTTCCGGTGCAGAATGCGGGAATGGCTGGTGATTCGATGATGCCCGCGGGTCAGATCCCGCCTCAGGTGTACACCAAGCCGGCCTATGGAGGCTCCGGTGTGCCGGAAAATCCTGCGGAATCATCAGGACAGCCTGTGCAGAATCCGGCAAATATGCAGAATCCGCAGGCTTTGGTCCAGAACTATGAGCCGAGAACCGTATCCCTGCCGAAAGCCCAGCTGGAGGATCTCAACATGATCCGCAATGAGTGGGGCAAGATCGTCCGTGACATGGGCATGTCCATCCGCCCGAGTTTCCGGGAAACGGTCGTGGAACCGGCGGGTGACAGCTGTCTCTGCATCGTATTCAATGATCCGATGAATTTTGCCATCGGAAGCCGTCCGAGCGTCCTCGGGGATCTGGAACGGTATGTGGAGCAGAAATACGGAAAATCCCTGTACTTTAAATCCCGTGTCCGGGAGAGCGGGGAACGGATGGATACACGCTATATCAGTGATGAAGAGCTGAGAGAAAATATCCATATGGATATCACGATCGAAGATTAGCCGTAACGATATCGTTGCGATTAATAATAAAAAGGGCTGAACCCGCTGCTTCCGGTCAATGGAAGTGAGAACCGGCTGTGAGACAGCTCTACAGAAAATAATGAATATCAGGAGGAATTACACCATGGCAAGACGTGGCGGTTTTCCGGGCGGTATGCCCGGCAATATGACAAATCTTATGAAGCAGGCGCAGAGAATGCAGCGTCAGATGGAAGAGAAGACAAAGGAGCTTGAGGAGAAGCAGTACACAGCAACAGCAGGCGGTGGTGCTGTATCCGTTACCGTATCAGGTAAAAAAGAGGTTGTTGCTGTAAAGATCTCCCCGGAGGCAGTGGATCCGGACGATGTAGAGATGCTGGAGGATCTTATCGTTGCAGCTACAAACGAGGCTTTCCACCAGATGGAAGCTGAGTCCAGCGCAGTAATGTCTGAACTCACAGGCGGTCTCGGAAACCTTGGAGGCCTTTCCTTCTAAAATTATGGATTATTACAGCAGTCAGATATCAAAATTGATCGAGGAGCTGTCAAAACTTCCGGGAATCGGAAATAAGACGGCCCAGCGTCTGGCATTCCATATCATCAACATGCCGGAGGAACAGGTAGACCGTCTCTCCAGCTCGATCCGCGACGCAAAGCACAATGTCCATTACTGTAAGGAGTGCTTTACCCTGACGGATCAGGAACTCTGTCCGATCTGCCGGAGTCAGACCAGAGATCACAGCGTGATCATGGTCGTGGAAAATCCGCGCGATCTGGCGGCGTACGAGAAAACGGGTAAATTCAACGGGGTATACCATGTACTTCACGGCGCGATCTCTCCAATGCTTGGAATTGGACCGGGAGATATCAAATTAAAAGAGCTGATGATGCGACTTCAGACAGAAGAAGTAAAGGAAGTTATTATCGCCACGAATTCAAGTCTTGAGGGCGAAACGACCGCAATGTACATAAGCAAGCTGATCAAGCCAACAGGGATCAAGGTGACGAGGATCGCCAGCGGTGTTCCGGTGGGCGGTGATCTGGAATATATTGACGAAGTGACACTTCTTCGGGCGTTAGAAGGCCGGGTGGAGTTATAAAACCGGCAGCAGGACGGCTGCGCAGGTTTCAGGAGATGCGAAAGAAATGGATAAATACGAGTTTAATATTAAAGTCGAGCAGATCAAAAAGATGGTCAGCCGCGGAGACTACGGAACTGCGATGAAGATCGCGGATACCATTGACTGGCACCGTGTCCGCAATGCGAGCCTGCTGTCCATGATCGCTCAGATCTATGAGAAAAATGAAGAATATCAGGAATCGAAGGATATCCTGCTTCTGGCATTCGAGCGTGCGCCGGTAGGAAAGCGCCTGCTCTATAAGTTGGCAGATCTCGCCTTAAAGGAGGGAAGTACTGCTGAGGCGGAGGCATACTACAGAGAATTCTGTGATCTTGCGCAGGATGATCCCCGCCAGTATCTGCTCCGCTATAAGATCTTAAAAGCGAAAAAAGCCCCGGTGGATCAGTTGATCCGTGCACTGGAAGTGTATACAGCATCCGAGGTGGATGAAAAATGGCTGTATGAGCTGGCAGACCTCTACCATAAAGCGGGGATCGAGGACAAGTGTGTTGCCACATGTGACCGCATCATGCTTTTATTCGGCCTCGGCAAATATGTGGACAAGGCAATGGATCTGAAACTTCAGTATGCACCGTTAAATAAATATCAGATGGATCTTGTGGAGAACCGGGAGAAGTATGAGGCAAAACTGCGTGCTGTTGAGGAAGAATACAGCGGAAATGCTCCGGAACAAGATGATTACGAAGATGGAGCTCCGGATCCGGAGGTTTCCAAGCGGGTTGCCATGCAGATCCATGAGGACGCTCAGACGAAAAAACTGGCGGATGAGATGTCAAGACTTTCCGAAAAAGAAGGACATACAGCTGTTGTTGAGGAAGACGATGACATGGGTGCTACAAGGACGATTGCTGATTTAAGCGAGGTCCGCAGAGACAGACCGGCTGCTGTGCCAAAGGTGCCGGAAGAGGAAGAGACAGAGCCTGCTCTTTCGACTGAGGAGGAGCGAGAGATCGAACGCCAGAAATTAGCTATCCGTGCCGCAAAAGAGCGGGAAGAGATGGAAGAGGAAGCTCTCCGCCGTGCCGAGGAAGAGAGAGAGACCGCGAGACGAGAAGAAGAAGAGCGCCGCGCGAAGAAGCAGGCAGAGATCGACCGTGAGCGTGCCCGCAGAAATCAGGTCCGCAATATCCCGGCCCCGGAAGAAGATGACGAGGATGAACTGGAATTGGAATCTCTGGATGATATGTTGGATACCAACAACCTGATGATCGAGGCAGAGACAGACGAGGAGGGACTTTCCATGGCAGTCAGCTCCTTAAAAGAGATTCATCGCGAACTTGGCATCAGGAACCAGGCAGCAAAGATCAGCAGCGAGAAATTAAATAAACGCGGAATCAGCGCGATAGCTGATAAACTTGCGGGAAAAGATCTGATCATTGAACATGCGGCAAGTCTTACAGATGCTGTCCAGAATGAACTGGATGAGCTTATGGAGAGGGATCATTCCGGAATGATTGTTGTCCTGATCGATACACCGGAAAATCTTGAAACGCTCCATGCCCATAATACCTCCCTCGCAAGCAAGTTCCAGTATATCGGAAGCGATGAGAATGTGTCTGCCCGGAAAGAAGCGGAAGCTGAGGTGGAAGCTGCGCTGAAGCGTTCCACAGAAAAGCAGGAACAGATCGCCCGTGATGTGGTAAGTGCTGAGCAGGAACCGGAAGAGAGACCGGAACAGGAGCCTGAGCAGGAAGAAATTCCGGAGGAAGAGCCACAGTACGAGGAAGAAGAGGCCTCTGTACCGGAGAAGCCGTTGAATCCAGAATCAGAGCAGGACGAAGAATACGAAGAAGAACCGGAACCGGAGGAATATGTCCCGCCGAAGAAGGTAAAACTGTTCGCAAAGAAGGAAAAAATGCCGAAGAAGATTCCGGCGTCCGAAGAAGAACCGGAGATCCCGGAGGAGACCGCGTCAGCAGCGGAAGAAGTTGTTCCGGAAGACTATGATGATAAGGAAGAGATGGATCCGGATGAATTTGCCCAGTATGCGTGCAAGTACGCGGCAGAGATCGACTGCAGCATCACCGGAAAGAGCCTTCTTGCCCTGTATGAACGCATCGAGATGATGGAAGAGGATGATGTCCGCCTGACAAAAGCGGCAGCCGTAGATCTGGTCGAGGAAGCTGCTGACAAAGCAGAGAAAAAGTCTCTCGGAAAAAAGATCGCGGGACTCTTCTCTCCAACTTATACAAAAGAAGGGCTTCTGATCCTTCATGAAAAAGATTTCTTTGACTGATAAAGCCGTGTGATCGAATGCCTGTACGTTGTCCTACGTGCACGTGGATCATGTACAGGGCATTTGATGACATGTTTACAGGAACTGAATACGTGCGCACCATAAGCTCATTGGTTTACAATGAACGGGGTGCGCAATTTTTCACCAGTACACACGAACTAATGTTTGCCAAACAAAGATATGGTCAATGCCCGTGATGCTTGATTTCCGCGGATGATTTCGAGATTCATGTATCGCAGAGAGCAATATTTTCAGGGGGTATCAGACCGTTTGCAGGAGAAATATATGGAGATCAGACTGATCGCAGCGGATATGGATGGAACGCTGCTTAATGATGAAAAAAAGATCCCGGAGGAGAATCTGCGCGCTTTTAAGGCATGTGCGTCACAGGGGATCGAGATCGTCCCGGCAACAGGCCGTACCATGCGGGGACTGCCGGATGAACTTCGGAATCTGCCGGGTGTACACTACGCGATCCTTACAAACGGAGCTCAGGTGGTGGATCTTCAGACAAATGAGATCATCGATTCCTGTCGGATTCCGGTGGGGCTGGCAGAAAAGATCATGATGATGGCCCGGATGAGCCCGGATGAGATCATGTATGACGTGTATGTGGGCGGAATTGGTTATACCATGCCGGAATTTTACAACGATGTATATAAATATGTTTCATCGGAGGGACTGGCAGAGCTGGTGCGCAGAACCAGAGATTCGGTTCCGGACAACGTCGCCTATTTAAAAGAACGCGGACAGGACGCAGAGAAGATCAATATGTTCTTTTGCGACATGGATGCCAGAAGGCGGATGAGAGAAGAACTTTCAAAGATCCCGGGGATCCTTGTGTCCTCATCGATCCCAAATAATCTGGAGATCAACGCTGCAGGAGCCGATAAAGGCGGCGCACTGATCCGCCTTGCCGCGCGTCTTGGAATCCCCAGAGAAGCCACCATGAGCTTTGGAGACGGGGAGAACGATCTTTCTATGATCCGCATGGCGGGAATTGGCGTTGCTATGGCAAATGGCGAGGAGTCTGTAAAGAAGGTAGCAGATTATATTACGGAGACCAACAATGAGGCAGGGGTTGCAAAAGCGATCTGTCATTTTACAGGAATTCAGATATAACAGGAATGATGGGCATATGAGGACTTTCAGGTAATAAACGCGGCGGGGTATCTGGATCATCCAGGCTTTGTCTGTTTTACGGAAGAACTATGCACATATGTGACAGGAGTAATAATGGAAATAATGGAGATTCTATCCAGCCGTTGGCTGGAAGTGGCTGTAGCGGTATATCTCATCGGGATGATGCTGTACGGTCATTACAGAGGTTTTATAAAAATAGCAGTTTCCGCAATGTCCCTTTTCATCACGCTGTTTGCAGCGCGTGTAGCGATTCCACAGGCGGCAGCCTGGCTGGAACATAATACGGCTGTATACGAAACGATGAAGGAGAGTGCTTTGAAGGCCAGCGGCCTTGATGAGAAGATGGAAGAGATGGCTCAGACAGCCGGTCTTGCGGGAAAAGCCGGGGAACGCGCGGTCATAGAGAGCCTGGAGCTCCCGGACCAGGTCAAAAAGCTTCTGATCGAGAACAACAACGGGGAAGTATATCAGGAGATGGGCGTCCAGATCTTTGAGGACTATGTTGGGAAATACCTTGCAGACCGTGTGATACGCATACTTATATTTACGGTACTGTTTATCGTATTTTACGCATTCCTTCATATCATCATTGTCTGGCTGGATCTGATTTCCAGACTGCCGATCATATATGGGCTCAACAAGAGTTGGAAATATCCAACTCTTTTGAGCCCATATATGCTTTTGTCTTATTCGATTGGAAGATATAATTTTGGATAC
>OLQS01000506.1_pt1 | contig 26328 bp, 17 predicted proteins | sample 1672291 | NCBI WGS metagenome assembly OLQS01 (sample SAMEA3136668, study PRJEB25190) | human gut metagenome | biome: human gut; feature: human-associated habitat; material: faeces | place: Austria | collected 2013
TTCTTGCAAGTGTAGGTGCCGCTGATTTCCAGATGATTGCCCGGTTCTGAAATTCCATGGTTCTCTTCCCAGTCATAAAGAGCATCGATCTCCGTAGTACGAAGACCGGCTGCCTCCATAAGCCCGTATGGTGTTCCTCCAAGGAAGCACTTGTCTGTACCATCCACAAGGCCGGTCCAGTAAGTGATCACCAGGGTTCCGCCATTTTCTGCATATGCTCTTAATCTTTCTTCGTAACCATCTTTGAACATATAAGCCATTGGCGCTGCCACGATCTTATAGCTGGAAAGCTCATGCTCCATAGAGATCACATCCACATTCAGTCCCTGTTCCCGCAGGGCGCGGTACTGCTTCTGTACCGCTTCTGTGTAGAACATGTTCTCATTCCGCGGTCCCTGTGCATCCTGGATTGCCCAGTTATTTTCTCTGTCATAAAGGACTGCTGCCGGAGACTTCATCTGGCTGCCGCAGACTTCCTTCAGTGCCTCCAGAGCCTCTCCAACCTCTGTCACTTCTTTAAACACGCGGGTATCCTCTCCGCCATAGTGGTCGATCACTGCGCCGTGGAATTTTTCAGAAGCCCCCTGGCTCTGATGCAGCTGGAAGTATAAAACGCTGTCGGAGCCGTGAGCTACTGCCTGAAGAGAGGCAGCCAGCATCATTCCCGGCTTTTTCAGCTTATTGATGGGCTTCCAGTTTGTGGCAGATGGGCAGGACTCCATGAGAAGAAATGGCTGATTCTTAATGCTCCTCATCAGATCATGCTGCATACCTGCATCAATGGCAGTGAAAAATTCCTCTTTCTTATGCCAGCTTGGATAGTTGTCCCAGGATACCACATCCAGAACATCGCGGAACTTCTTGTAATCAAGACCGTTGTAATCATACATCAGATTGGCTGTTACCGGCAGTTCAGAACCACCTTCACGGATTGCAGCAACCTCTCCTTTGATGAAATCAATGGTGCGATCTGTAACGAACCGGTTCCAGTCAAGCTTCAATGCATGAAGCTCGTTCTCCCCCTTTGGGGAAGGGGCTTCAATCTGATCGAAGCTATTGTAAATATGGCTCCAGAATGTGGTGCACCAACTGGAATTCAGCTTCTCAATGGTTCCATATTTTTCTTTCAGCCATTCCCGGAATTTCTGCTGACAAAGAGGGCAATAGCATTCTCCGCCAAACTCATTGGAAATGTGCCACAGAATCACACCAGGATGACTGCCCAGTCTCTGGGAAAGCAGCTTGTCCATATCGTGAACTTTCTGACGATATACCGGAGATGTATAGCAATGATTATGTCTTCCTCCGAAAAATCTTCTGGTGCGGTCCGGATCCATGCGAAGGACCTCCGGATACTTGTCGGCCATCCACTTTGGCCTTGCGCCTGACGGTGTTGCCAGGATCGTGGAAATTCCCTCTTTATATAAATTGTCAATAATCTCTTCCAGCCAGCCCAGATTGTACTTTCCTTCTTCCGGTTCCAGTACTGCCCAGGAAAAGATTCCTACAGATACTGTATTAATGTGTGCTTTTTTGAAATATTCAATGTCTTTTTTCAAAATGTCCGGGCGGTCAAGCCACTGCTCCGGGTTGTAGTCACCACCATGCAGCATACGGCCATATTCTATTTTTCTTGCCATCTCAATCTCCTTTTTGTTGCCATGATAAGAATATTTTTGTTACTGGTCACGGAGTGAACAGTAATGTATTTTTTCTCAAACTCCCTTAAATACAAATGAAAATTCCATCGGCTTACTTGTATCCAGCAGGTATTCTTCCTGGGTTCTTGCTCCCCAGCTGTCGTCTCCGGCAATTCCCATCTGGCCTTTTGCTACGCGCACTACTGTATAATGAATCTGGGGCAGCTCATATGGATGCATTGCATTTTCCATCTCATGAGGTGTGTATGGCAGGGCAGAGAACATCATCGGGCCGTTTTCTTTATCCATCTCAAAGAGCATTCCTCTACCCTTTCTGTCTGTGATCTTTGCCCAGCGTACTTCCTCTTTGTTTCCGCATTCCTGCGGCACAAGATAGCGTGCCATATTGTCTGTCACGAGATTCTCATAAATGCCGAGCTTTGCGCCATGCTTCCGGTCTGCATAAGTCTCTGCCGGTCCCAGGCCGTACCACTGAACATGATCATAATCCGCATTGAATTTAAAGAGTACTCCGAACTCCGGCATATCGCCCAGCTCTTTTACAGGATCATAGGTCAGCGTTGTCTTTACTCTTCCATCTCCGGTTACCTCATAGGCAAGACGGCATTCACTGGCAGGCGTAGTTGGCAGGATGTAGGTAAAAGCAACCTCCACGCTGTTTTCGTGAACCGTTGTCTCCGGAGCATTGGCTGGACCATACATGCCTTTTCGGTAATCCTTATGACTTGCGTACATGCTGGCGATCTTCCACTGTGCATAGCGCATCTGCATCAGACTTCCGCAATCATTATCTGTAGGTGCTCTCCAGAAGTTGGGCTTCGGAATCGCTTCGATCATTTCTCTTCCTGCATATTTATACGAAACCAGACCACCATTGAGAACGGAGAACAGCACTTCGAAATTTTCCCCGCGGACACCGATGTTATGAAGGCTTCTCACAAGCTCCACGCCACACGCAGGAGCTTCCGGTGTTCCTTCCACCTGATAAACATACTGGCCGAAAGCAACCTCATGTCCTGCCTCTGCCCAAAGTGTTTTTTCTCTGAGAAGGAAGGCTACGGTTACCGTATATTCGCCCGGGCGCTGCTGTTTTCCAAATGGAAGTCTGTAGGTCTGTTGGCTTAAAGGCTCCACCGCTGTATCCAGTGTCTCTGTGCGGAGAACATGACCGTTCTTTGCAAGAGTCACTTCACATCGGAATGTGTCCGTATTTACAAAAAGATTTTTGTTGATGATCTTAACAGAATCCTCACTTACCTGCGCAGTGATATTCTGGTAGTTGAATTTTACCTCCTGCATCTTTGGTGAAGCATCTCTGTCTCCGCCGTATGCGATACCGTTTCCACTGAAATTATAATCTGTAGGACGTTCACCGAAGTCTCCGCCGTATGCCTGGAATTCTTTACCGTAACGGTCTTTTTTGTAAATAGACTGATCAATGTAATCCCAGATAAAGCCACCCTGATATTTCGGTTCTGTATCTGTAAGATCTGTATATTTATGCATTGCACCGCAGGAATTTCCCATTGCATGGGTATACTCACAGCAAATAAACGGCTTGCTATCATCCTTTGCAAGGAACTCCCGGATCGCTTCTACGGAAGGATACATCTGGCTTTCCATGTCACTGGTGGCATTGTAGCTGCGGTCATGGAAAACCCCCTCATAATGTACCAGTCTTGTAGGATCATTCTTGTGGTAGAACTCAGACATCTCAAAGATATCTTTTCCACCAAAGGATTCATTTCCACAGGACCAGATCAGGATCGCCGGATGGTTCTTGTCACGCTGATACATGGAATTTACACGGTCCAGCATCATACCCAGCCATTCCGGTTTGTTGTGCGGAACGATATCCGTGTGATCTCCGGTAAATTCTGCTATATCCCAGGTTCCGTGAGATTCCAGATTGTTTTCTGCGATCATGTAAATACCATATTCATCACAGAGACGGTAGATCGGAGATGCATCCGGATAATGACAAGTACGGATCGCATTGATGTTGTTCTGTTTCATGGTCACGATGTCTTTGAGCAGTTCCTCCCGGGACACATGTCTTCCTGTGACAGAGCTGAACTCATGGCGGTTCACACCCTTGAATACGATACGTTTTCCGTTAAGGGTCATGATACCATCCTTCATTTCAAAACGGCGGAAACCGACTTTCTCCGGGATGATCTCCTGGAGCTTTCCGCTTTCATCACTGATCTCCAGCTCCAGATCATAGAGATTCGGCTCTTCTGCACTCCAGAGAAGGGGATCCTGAATCTCCCAGGTACAGGTATCCTCTCCGTTCAGAGATCTTTCCTCCTGCAAAAGGATCTCTCCCTTTCCGGAAAGTGTAAGCTTCATTTTTCCTTTTCCCCAGGTACTGGTCACGATCTCAAGCTCGGCTTTTTTGAGAGTTTCATCCGGAATGGCACGGATCCTGAGATCATATACATGGACATCCGGTACCGTAAACAGATAAACATCTCTGTAAATTCCAGAAAAACGGTAAAAATCCTGATCCTCGCACCAGCTGCTGGCTGTCCATTTAAACACCTGTGCCGCCAGCTTGTTCTCGCCGTCCTTCAGATATTCCGTAAGTTCGAATTCTGACGGAGTAAAAGAATCTTCACTGTATCCCACAAATTTTCCATTGAGCCACAGAGCCAGGCCGCTCTCTGCTCCCTGGAATGAAACAAATACTCTTTTTCCTTTCATGCTCTCCGGCACATGGAAATATCTCACATAGCTTGCCACCGGGTTAAAACGTTCCGGGATCTGTCCCGGATGAAGTTCTTCATGGCCTTCCCACGGATACTGGACATTGGCATACTGCGGTGCATCATATCCTTCCATCTGGATATGTGCCGGCACATAAATGTCCTCCCAGTCCTTACAGGAATATGCTTCTTCCTCAAAGCCTGGGATAGCAGATGCATAATTCCGTGCATAATGGAACTTCCAGAGACCATTCAGACTGTGACGGAAAGAAGTTTTCCCATCTTCTCTCTCTTCCTCACAGCGATAATATGTATGATCTGAGTGGGCATCCATTCTTCCGTCGCTGAAATACCGGGGATCTTTTAACAGAGAATGATCAAATTTTTTCATTTTTTCCTCCTGCCCGGCAGATTCTGTTTTTCTGCCGGATCTTTCGTTTTTTATGCTATGATCATTATAGTATAATCCACCGGATTATGGTATAATATGTTTCGCCAAAATATATAACATTTAGAAACAGGTGAATATCATGTCGATCTATTTCAGAAACACTCCGGTCAGTGCTCCCTTCATGTTTGAGTCTCTTGGGAACCACTGGAATCAGGTTAATATCTTCCGTCCGGACGGATATCCGTATTATCATTACCTCCAGACTGAAAAGGGTACCGGACGCATTGAAGTCCGTGGAAAATTTTATACTCTCGGAGCCAACGAGGGCATCCTCATCGCCCCCGGTGTCCCTCATTCCTATCACAGGGAGTCTACTTCCTGGACCACGATGTTTGCCACCTTCACAGGAACATTGGCAGGCAGCATTCCTTCCATGACAGACAACCAGGAAGTGATCCTTATCGAAAAGGAACAAGGAGCCAGTATCCGGAAAATGATTTCTTCTACCTTGCGTAAATATCATCAGCCCACACCGGATATGAAATCTCTTTCTTCCGACTGCTATAATTTTCTTATGAATTTTACAGACTGTGCAGCTTCTCCGAAGATACAGGATAATCCTCTCTACCAGAGATATGTGATTCCGGTAATAAAAGAAATCGAAACCGGTTATCAGCAGGATATCACTGCAGCGCAGCTGAGCCGGAGCGTTTTTGTCTCTCCGCAGTATCTTTCCCGTCTGTTCCGCCGTTTTATGGGCTGCTCGGTTTACGAGTACGTTACCATGTACCGCATCAGCCGCGCACGTGAGCTTCTGCTTTCCAGACCGGATATGAAGATCCAGGATGTTGCCGGCGCTTCCGGATTTTCCGATGCCAGCCACTTTATCGCCATGTTCCGTAAAGTCACAGGCACAACTCCTCTGGATTTCCGAAAGATGTACTGATATATTCCTACTGCACCAGCACAAAAACTGCCCTGCCGGAAACGTCGTAGAAGACGTTTTCCTGCAGGGCAGTTTTCTGCTGCTCTTATCAGCCAAATGCCGGTATCCTATATTCTGATCCATCAGACAAAAGCATCTGTATCCTATATCTGTTTGCTCTCAGTTTCCGTAATATAATTCCAGAATACGGTCAACTCTTTGGCTGGCCTCCAGATTCTTCAGAAGATCGCTCCTGCTCCTGATCTGGCTGTCCAGCTTCTTCCGTTCCTCCTGCAGCTGCCGCAAAAGTGACGCTTTCCGAAGAGCTTCCTCTTTCTTCTGTATCTCGTTCTGATCCATTTTTTTCTCCCTGTACAGTCTCTGTTTCCAGATTCTCTGCTACATTTTCCCGTTGCTGTTCCGCTTCTTTCTCTGCCTGCTGATCTTTCTCGATCCTTCTCATCCGTACTTTTGCCCGCTTTCTGGACATCACGCGTTTCACTGCAACTACCACGGTGCAAAGAACAAAAAGTATTACCGAGATCACCAGTGAAACATCCACACCGGTTCCCGGAAACAGTATTTTATCTGTGCGGAACCACTGGATCACTGCTCTTCCAAGACCATAGCCTGCCAGATATCTCAGAAAGATCTCTCCCTGAAATACTTTTTTGCGAAGCAGCATCATAAGCATCAAAAGCACAAGCAGACACCAGAGACTTTCATAGAAAAACAAGGGCTGTACCAAAATCCAGGTACCACCGTCCACGGTTTGAAGCTTTTCACGCATAGCCGTGGTGACCTCTCCTGCCCGTACCGCAGTCAGCGGCAGCTGCATGGAAAAAATGTTGTCTGCATATTCCCCGAAAGATTCTCTGTTAAAAAAGCTTCCCCACTTTCCTATTATCTGCCCGATCAGAAGTCCCATGCAGGCAAGATCTGCCATCTGCCAGAAGGATTTCTTTCGGATCCTGCAGTAGACCGCACCACCCAGCACACCGCCCAGAAGTCCGCCATAAAACATAAGTCCTCCGGACCGTATATTCAGAAGCTGTCCCGGATCATTTTTATAAAGGCTCCAGGAAAAAGCCGCATAAAGCAACCTCGCCCCTGCCACACCGGAAAGCAGCGTTATGATGGCCAGATCCAGATATGCATCCGGATCTTCATGATTTCTTCTGGCTTCCAGTACCACAAAAAAGATTCCCAGAAGCATTCCTATCGCGATCAGGACGCCATAGATCGTGATCTCAAAGCCAAAGATCTCAAAGGATCTCGGCACATGATCCAAAACCAGATCTAATCCGGGAAACCGAATTGACATATCCATAAAATCACCTGTTATAATTTTTCAGCTTACAGCCGGTATTTCACAGACGTTGGTGATCACACGTTAAATCTGAATAAGATCACATCTCCGTCCTGTACAACGTACTCTTTTCCTTCCATACGTACAAGGCCCTTCTCTCTGGCACCTGCATAGGAACCGCAATCCAGAAGATCCTGATAATTCACAACCTCTGCTTTGATAAATCCACGTTCAAAGTCTGTGTGGATCTTACCTGCTGCCTGCGGTGCCTTGGTTCCGATCTTGATGGTCCATGCTCTTGTCTCATCCTCTCCTGCTGTCAGGAAGCTCATAAGGCCAAGAAGGTGATAGCTTGCGCGCACCAGCTTCTCCAGGCCGGATTCTGTCAGTCCCAGATCCTCAAGGAACATCTTTCTCTCATCCTCATCCAGTTCGGAGATCTCCTCCTCGATCTGCGCACAGATCACAAATACCTCGCTGTTCTGTTTGGCAGCGTATTCACGTACTGCCTGTACATACTGATTGTTCGCCCCATCATCTGCGATATCATCCTCTGCAACGTTAGCCGCATAGATCACCGGTTTTGCAGTAAGAAGATTATAGGTTGCAAGCCATGCATCCTCATCTTCGTTCTCTGTTTCCAGAGTAATGGCAAGCTGTCCCTCTTCCAGATGCGCCTTTACTTTTTCAAGGAATGCAAGCTCTTTGGCAGCTTCCTTATCCATACGTGCAGTCTTGGTAACCTTGGCAATTCTTCTCTCGAGGATCTCAAGATCAGAGAAAACAAGCTCCAGATTAATAGTCTCGATATCGCGGAGCGGATCAATGCTTCCATCTACATGAACAACATTGGAATCCTCAAAGCAGCGTACCACGTGAACGATAGCATCTACCTCACGGATATTTGCAAGGAACTGGTTTCCAAGTCCCTCTCCCTTAGATGCGCCTTTTACAAGACCTGCAATATCGACGAATTCGATCACTGCCGGTGTTACTTTTTTTGATTTATAAAAATCTCCGAGAAGATTCAGTCTCTCATCCGGAACGGTTACAACACCCACATTGGGGTCGATGGTACAGAACGGATAGTTTGCGGATTCTGCTCCGGCTTTTGTCAGTGAATTGAATAATGTACTTTTTCCTACGTTAGGAAGACCTACGATTCCTAATTTCATCTCTCTATATACGTCCTTTCGATATATTTATTTACAGTATTTTTCAGATACTCTTTAAACAGGCCTTTCCGTTTTTCAGGCCATTCCTGTCCCATATTACCATACACAGCCTGAAATCGCAACTGTGAGGCATTTATTGTTACTGTCAGTCCCTGGACATGATCATCAGAAGCTGCCCGCTTTCATACAGGATCTCTGCGGTTTCTTCCGAAATCTCATTGCTGACGGTCAGGCCACTGTCTTCTACTGTCAGATGATATCCGTTCAGCGGATACTTAAATCCCTTCAGAGTTAGGCCTGTCACATCACCTCCCACAGTAAAGAATGAAACATATTTTCCAAACTGCTCCTCTCTGTGCAGTATGGTTCTGCTTTCTGCAAGTGTGATATAATTCCACTGATCTGCGATCGCAATACGAACGCCCTGTTCCTTACCCATGGAAAGCAGTCCCAGATTCGCCAGCACATGATCCAGCCTTGTGCCGGTAGCTCCCAGGATCAGGATATCCTTTGCACCCTTGCGGATCATCTGGTTTACCGCAGACTGTGTATCCGAATCATCCTTCTCTGGCTTCAGCCTGATGATCTCCGGTCCCTTCAGGCTTTCCATATATTTTTGGCCTTCTTCGGAAAGACTGTCAAAATCCCCAATTGCAAGATCCGGAATAAATTCCCGGTTTTTCATAAACCATTCCATCCCCTTATCTGCAGCAACAAGAGTGATTTTCTCTCCTCGGCTTTCTTCTATTCTTTTTTTTAAAAAATCGAGGGCAAAACCATTCTGGATATTGCCCCCGCTGATTATTATTGTATCGATCATTTTCAGTCCAGCTCTTTTTTGATATTGTGGATTTTTTCTGTAATGTGTCTTACATTGGCTGCCACATCGCCCTTAAATACCCAGGAACCTGCGACCATGAGGTTTGCACCGGCACGCATAACCGTCTCCAGTGTATCATCATTGATACCACCATCTACCTGGATATCAACATCCAGCTCTTCTTCATCAATAAGCTCACGAAGCTCCTGGATCTTCTCCGTGCATTCGTCCATGTATTTCTGTCCGCCAAATCCTGGCTGAACAGTCATTATCAGCACCATATCCACATCTTCAAGAAGATGGCTGATGTCATTTACCGGTGTGGATGGCTTGATCGAAACTGCCGCCTTTACCCCTGCTGCCCTGATCTGCTCCAGTGTACGCTCCAGATCCTCACATGCCTCCGCATGTACAGTAATGGAATCTGCTCCGCATTCTACAAAATCGCGGATATATCTTTCCGGTTCTGTTACCATCAAATGTACGTCGAAAAACATGTTGGATTCTTTCCGGATCGATTTGATCACCGGCATTCCAAAAGAAATGCTGGGAACAAAATCTCCATCCATAACATCAATATGCAGATATTCAACGCCTTCCTTTTCCAGAATTTTGATCTGTTCTCCCAGTCTGTTAAAATCTGCTGATAAGATCGACGGGCACAATCGGTATTCCATGACTCAGTATCTCCTTTTCTCTTTTAATTCCTGGTGCAGCTCCAGATAATCTTCATATCGGAGTCTGCTGATCTCATTGTTCTCAAGGGCTTCCTTAACAGCGCAGCCCGGTTCATGTATGTGACGGCACCCCTGAAAGCGGCACTGTCCTTCATATCTTCGGAACTCTGGAAAGTAATCCTTCAGTTCCTGCTCCTCCATATTTTCAATATATAAGGAGGAAAATCCCGGCGTATCCACAAGGAATGTATCCTGTGCCACCGGTATGATCTGTGCATGGCGCGTGGTATGTTTTCCCCGTTTCAGCTTACGGCTGATCTCACCGGTTTCCATCTCCACTTCTTCCTGAAGGGAATTTGTAAGAGAAGATTTTCCCACGCCGGATGGGCCGGCAACCACAGTTGTCCTTCCCTGAAGCACTTCTTCGATCTCGTCGAGTCCTTCTCTCTTCAGGGCACTTGACAGGATCACCTGATAGCCGCAGCTCTGGTATGTTTCATAGAGAAATTCCAGCTCTTCCGTTGTTGCCAGATCTTTTTTGTTAAAACAGATGACTGCCGGAACACCTTCCCTCTCCATCATAATGAGGAAACGATCCAGAAGCATGAAGTTCGGCTTCGGATTATCCATGGCAAAGATCACCAGTGCCTGATCTACATTGGCCACAGCCGGACGGATCAGAGAATTCTTCCGCTTGTGGATCTCCGTCACACTTCCCTCCAGTTCCTTTTCATCCAGAACTGTAATGTCCACATTGTCACCTACCAGAGGCTTGAATTTATCCTTACGGAAAATTCCCTTGGCTCTGCATTCATATGTATTACCGTCTTCTGCATATACGTAGTAAAATCCGGCAATACCTTTGATTATCTTTCCCTGCATGATCACTCAGCTTTCTTGAATGCAACCGTGTAGGTTCCAAGCTGCTGATAATCTCCGTCCATCTCTTCATAGAGATAGATAGTTCCTGAGGTAACGCCCTCAGCACCTGAGATATCAAGCTGATACGGGAAGCTGATATTCTGTCCATCAATGATGGTGGATGCCTTAGGCTCACCGTTTACGTCCTGGATCAGTTCCAGACGGATCGCGCCTCCATTGTAGCCGGACGGGGTATCCAGTGTCTGTGTACATTTCCAGCCTGTGTTTGCATTGACATCTACTGTAGATGTAGTTGTGGATACTGTGCTGTCCGCAGATGCTGTGCTGTCTGTAGATGCTGTACTGTCTGTAGATGCTGTACTATCTGCAGATGCTGCGCTGTCTGTGGATGGAGCCTTGTCACCGGAGCTGATGGTAATGCTGATCGGCTGATCCGGGTCTGCTGCCGCATAGGCTTCCGGATCCTGTGCGATAACTGTACCTGCAGCTTCTGTACTCTGCTGTTCTGTTATCTGGATATCAATAAATTTCCCTAAAGTAGTAAGCGCATCATCCTTGGTCATTCCTACAACACTCGGAACCTCAGCATTATCGCCATAATCAACCCCTCGACTGACTGTCAGTGTTACAGAAGAGCTTGCCTGCACAGAAGTACCTGCTGCCGGTTCGACATTGTAAACATATCCCGGATCTACCAGCGCATATCCGTTGTCATCTGTGTCGCTGTATTCTTTCTGGACATTTACCTGAAGTCCAAGATCTTCCAGAGTCTGCTGTGCATCGATTCCTGTACGTCCATCCAGATCTGGGATCGTAACCTGTGCTGTTCCGGTGCTTACCCAGTATTTCACAGTTGTATTGGCTTCAACCTGTGTTCCCGCAGCTGTCTCCTGACGGGAGATCCTGCCTTTTTCCTGATCGGATGCCTCCTCACCGGCCATCTGGACACCCAGATGCGCATCGTTTGCAAGTGTTTTAGCCTCTTCCTCTGTCTTGCCTACAAGATCAGGAACAGTTGCCAGACCGTCAGCTGCTGATTCCTGCTTCGCTTCTGCCTTGCTGCTGTCTGCAGCTCCGCTGCTGCCGGTTCCAAACAGTCCTGCGGCACGTCCAAGCACTACCACAAGAACGATCAGAAGGACTGCACCTCCGATCAGTGCCGCAATCGTCAGGCCTCTTCCGGAACCATGATGCTTCTTTTTCTTTCCGGATCTATGCTCGGATCTCGGTCTGTATTCTTCCTCTGCATCATCGTAATCGTTATCGTCGTATTTTTCTTCCTCAAGTGCGGTGATCTCCGGTTTTGTGATCTGCTTCGGTGTATGTTTGATCTCACCAAGCTCTTCTTCTGAGATCACAACCGTCTTGGCATCGTTGTCAACTGTAGTAAGCTTTACAAAATCACCCTGGGGATCGATCAGAGAATGCTTCAGGTCTGCGATCACATCCTCCATACGGCTGTAACGACGATCTACACTTTTCTGTGTACATTTCAGAATGATCTGCTCCAGACTGTACGGAAGGTCCGGTGTATAAACACTTGGCGGAACCATCTCTTCCTGCAGATGCTTGATAGCGATCGCCACAGTGGTATCTCCGTCAAAAGGAACTCTTCCTGTGACCATCTCATACAGTGTGATTCCAAGAGAATAGATATCGCTCTTCTCATCGCTGTATCCGCCTCTCACCTGCTCAGGTGAGCTGTAATGTACAGATCCCATTACATTGGAGCTGATCGTATTGGAAGATGCAGCTCTGGCAATTCCAAAGTCTGTCACCTTTACTTTACCATCTGTGGAGATAATGATATTCTGGGGTTTCACATCTCTGTGAACGATACCATGGCTGTGTGCCGCCTCCAGACCCATAGAAACCTGGATTGCGATACTTGTAGCCTCTTTAATGGAAAGCTTTCCCTTCTTGGAGATGTATTCCTTCAGAGTGATACCCTCGATCAGTTCCATAACAATGTAATAAACACCGCCGTCATCTCCTACGTCAAATACATTGACGATATTCGGATGTGTAAGACCAGCTGCCGCCTGGGCCTCACTTCTGAATTTCTTTATAAACGTGGTGTCTTCCCGAAACTCCGGTTTCAGGACCTTCACTGCAACAAAACGGTTCAGCTTATGGTCCATAGCCTTATAGACATCTGCCATTCCGCCAGTTCCGATTTTTCCTACGATCTCATAGCGCTCGGCTATGATCATTCCCGTCTTCAACATGCTTCCACCTCATTCGTGAATGGCTCTACCAGTACGACTGCAATATTATCCTTACCACCATTCTGATTTGCTTCCCGAAGGAGCGCACTGCCCTTCTGATCAATATCTGCTTCCGGATCGGATATGATCTCCTGGATCTTCTCATCTTCAACCATATTGCTGAGACCGTCTGAACACATCAGGATCGTACATCCTTTTTCAAGTTTCAGATCAAAGAAATCCACATCCACCGTTTTCTCCGCGCCAAGTGCCCTTGTAATGATGTTCTTATCTGGATGATTCCGTGCTTCCGCTTCGCTGATCTCGCCCATTCTCACCATTTCCTGTACCAGGGAATGATCTCTGGTGACCTGGCGGATTCCGTCCTGGATCACATATAAACGGCTGTCACCCACATTGGCTACATAGGCATACTGATCTACAATAGTCGCCACCACCATAGTGGTTCCCATGCCCCGGAGGTTTTCGTCTTCCTGCGCACGGTTTCTGATCTCCGTGTTCGCAGCTTCGATCGCATGACGAATAACCTTCACAGGATTGTAATCCGCATCTTCACGGATTTCATCCACAAGGATCCGTACTGCATGTGAGGATGCATAGTCACCGGCGTTATGTCCGCCCATTCCGTCCGCGACTGTGAAAAGATTAGGCAGATTTCCAACCGGACCTTCAGATGCAAACACGTAATCCTGATTCATCTTCCGCTTCTGCCCTACATCAGTAGCTGAGTATATCCTCATGTCACTTCTCGCTTTCTGTTTTTTCCATGTAACTTTTTCTTAGCTGTCCACAGGCACCGTCGATATCGCTGCCCATTTCCCTTCTAATAGTAACATTAATTCCGTATTTTTCAAGTTTTATTTTGAAATTCTCCACAGCCTGTCGAGTAGACCTCACATAGGAGCGTTCCTTGATGGGATTGACCGGAATCAGATTTACATGGCAATTGATGCCTTTTATACGGCCTGCCAGCTGTCTCGCATCTTCTTCACTGTCGTTGACGCCGGCTACAAGACTGTACTCAAAGGTGATCCTTCGGCCTGTTTTATCAAAATAATTTCTGCAGGCATCCAGAACCTCATCCATGGAATACTTATTCGCGATCGGCATCAGTTCCTGCCGTTTTTCATCATTTGGAGCATGAAGGGAAAGTGCCAGAGTGATCTGAAGCTTTTCTTCAGCCAGATCATACATCTTCGGCACGATCCCACAGGTAGAAACCGTCACATTTCTCTGACTGATCCCAAGACCGTTTTCGTCGGTAAGGATCCGGACAAAACGGACAAGATTGTCATAATTATCCATCGGCTCACCGGTTCCCATCACAACTACATTGGCCACACGTTCACCGGTATCTGCCTGGATACGGTAAATCTGATCCAGCATCTCGGACGGTTTCAGGCATCTGGTCAGTCCTCCGATGGTAGATGCACAGAATCTGCATCCCATACGGCAACCCACCTGAGAAGAAATGCACACAGAATTTCCGTGGTGATACCGCATGAGAACACTCTCGATCACATTTCCATCTTCCAGCTGGAACAGATATTTTCTGGTTCCGTCAATTTTTGAGATCCTTACATCTGCCTGGGTCAGTGCTGTGATCGGATAAGCCGAAAGCTTTTCCCTGAGGCTTTTGGAAAGATTTGTCATTTCATCCCAGGAGGTAACCAGCTGCTGGTGAAGCCATGCATAGATCTGTTTCGCCCGGAAAGGCTTTTCACCGATCTTTGTCATGAATTCCTTCAATTCCTCCATAGTCATGGATTTTACATCTGTCATTTTCTGTTATTTCCTTCTGAATCTGGCAATAAAGAATCCATCTGTCTTATGTATTCCCGGCAGAAGCTGCAGATAGCCAAGCTTCGTGGATTTACAGTGCAGTTCCTCCGGAATATACGGATCCAGGCTTTCCAGCCGGTACGGATAATTCTTTAAAAACCATAATACATTTTCTTCGTTTTCTTCCCGGGCAATGGTACATGTGCTGAAGATCAGCGTTCCATCCGGTTTCACATACTTTGCAGCCTTATCCAGGATCATTCTCTGGAGCATTACGATCTCTTCCTGTTTCTGCGGAGTTGCCCGGTATTTGATTTCCGGTTTCTTGCCGATAACTCCATAACCGGAGCACGGTACATCCGCGATCACAATATCCGCAGCCTGTTCGGAATCCGGATCATATACCGTTGCATCCTGAACTCTGGCTTCCACATTGATCACTCCGGTCCTGTGGATGTTTTCTTTGATAAGATCTGCCTTATACTGACTTACATCTCTGGCATCCACATTTCCGTAATCCCCCATTTTGTCTGCCGCATGGATGCTTTTTCCACCTGGTGCCGCGCACATGTCGATGATATGGTCACCTTTTTTCGGACTTGCAGCTTCCGCTACAAGCATAGAGCTTACATCCTGCACCAGAATCTTTCCCTGAAGGAAGGTCTCAAGTGTCAAAATATGATTGTAATCGGAAATCTTCAGTGCATAGGGAAGATAAGGAGCCTGTTCTACTGTCACTCCCTGAGACTTCAAACTGGTGACGATCTCTCTCAGAGACGCCTTATGAGTACGGCACCGTACTGTGATCGGTCTTTCTGTCAGAAAATCCTCCAGGATCTTCTCCGTAGTCTTCACTCCGTAGGCTGCTTTCCATTTTTCTACCAGATATTCCGGCATGGAATATTTCACAGAAAGATAACGAACTTCGTTTTCTTCCCTGGAAGGAAGCTCCAGATCACCGATCTCTCTTGCGATCGTACGGAGCACCCCGTTGACAAAGGGCTTTAGATTATAAAAGCCTTTTCGCTGTGCCAGCTTTACCGCTTCATTGCATACTGCACTGTCCGGAACACTGTCCATAAATTTCAGCTGATATACCGCACTTCTCAGGATCTCACGGATCTGCGGTTTCATCTTGTTTACAGAAACCTTGGAAAAAGAATCGATGACATAATCAATATAGATCCTGTATTCCAGGGTTCCCTCACATACTCTTGTAATAAAGCTACGTTCCTGTTTCGGAAGAAACTGATATTTGGAAAGCGCATTCCGGATTGCAATATGGCTGTGCTCACCCTCCTCCTCAATCTGTAACAGGATCTCAAGGATCAGTTCTCTGGTATTTACTCCGCTGCTAATCACGATCTCTACCTCCTGCAAGGATAATCAGTCTCAGAAGCTGCAGAATAGATGCCGCCAGAGCTGCTACATAGGTAAGCGCTGCCGCTGTAAGTACTTTTCTTGCACCCTTTTTTTCATCTGCACCTAAGATACCTGTACTTTCCAGCATTTTAAGCGCTCTGGAAGACGCATTGATCTCAACCGGAAGTGTCACCAGCTGAAACAGTACTGCCAGTGAAAACAAAACAATTCCCAGAGTTACCAGCGGATCAATGGAAAAGATCAGTCCTGCGATAAACAGCGGCCATGAAAGCTGGGAACCAATATTTGCGGCAGGTACAATGGCTGAACGGATATTCAGTGGTGCATAATTGATCGCATCCTGGATCGCATGGCCACATTCATGTGCTGCCACCCCCACAGCCGCCAGAGAATTTCTTCCATAAATATCTTCTGAAAGGGAAACCGTTTTCGTTCTCGGATCATAATGATCCGTAAGACTTCCGCGGATCGGAACCACCTGTACGTCTGTGATCCCAGCCGCTCTCAGGATCCTCTGTGCAGCTTCCGCACCGGTGATACCTGAATGACTCCGGACCTTTTTATAGACTGCAAAGGTACTGCGCAGCTTCGCAGATGCCGCAAGAGAAAGAAGCATTCCGATCACGAGCAAAAGAATCGTGGGGTCCATTCCCCATCCGTAATAACCATATCCGTACATAACTCATCACTCCCTGGAATCTCTGAACATGTCTCCTGGTTTCAACTGATATCCCCGAAGGAACGCATCCGCTTCCATGCGTTTTTTGCCTTCCAGCTGCACTTCATGGAGCACGAGTACCTTCTGGCCGCATGCTACCTGGATTCCTCCTTTGTCAGCGGCTATCACAGTTCCCGGTGCTTCCTGTGCCTGTTTTTCCAGAACAGAGCTCTTCCAGACCTTCAATGTTTTTCCATTGATAAAGGTAAAAGCGCTTGGCCATGGATCAAGGCCTCTTACCAGACGCTCCAGTTCTTCCGCATTTTTGCTGAAATCCAGAAGCCCCATTTTTTTGGAGATCATGGCAGCATATGGTGTTGGACTCTCCTCCGGCTGTTTCTCGCGGGTTGCAGTTCCGTCAAAAATGGACGGTAAAGTCTGTACCAGAAGCTCTGCACCTGCCTGTGCGAGCTTATCAAACAAGCTTCCACCTGTCTCATCTTTGGCAAGCGGAACCACGATCCTGGAAATCATATCACCGGTATCCAGACCGGTTCCCATCTGCATAATGGTAACGCCGGATTCTTTTTCACCGTCGATCACCGCCTGCTGGATCGGTGCAGCTCCACGATATTTAGGAAGCAGAGACGCATGGATATTGATACATCCGAATCTCGGCATATCCAGGATGCTCTTTGGAATGATCTGCCCGAATGCCGCAACAATGATGATGTCCGGTGCAAGATTTTTCAGTTCTTCCACAAATTCAGGATCTCTTACCTTCACCGGCTGCAGTACCGGGATCCCGTGTTTCAGTGCTTCTTCTTTTACAGGAGTAGGCATCATAGTTTTGCCTCTGCCCTTCGGTTTGTCCGGCTGTGTGATCACAGCCTCCACTTCATATCCGTTCTCTGCCAGTGCTGCAAGAGGCGCCACCGCAAAGTCCGGAGTTCCCATATAAATAATCTTCATAGTATCCCGCCTTTAGTCTTCTTCATCATAAGTTACCTTGTGAAGTTCTCCCTCCACAAGTTCTGTATACATTTTTCCATCCAGATGGTCAATCTCATGACAGAACGCTCTTGCCAGAAGGCCCTCTCCCTCGTAGATCTGTTCGTTCATATTTACATCAAGTGCTTTTACCTTCACATAGTTCGGACGTGTTACCTGTCCTGCCATTCCCGGAACGCTCAGGCATCCCTCGTCACCGGTCTGCTCGCCGCTTGTCTCAAGGATCTCCGGATTGATCAGCACGATCGGGCCCTCACCTACATCGATGACAACGATACGTTTCAGAATTCCTACCTGTGGTGCAGCGAGGCCAACTCCCATTGCATCATACATGGTATCCAGCATATCTGTGATCAGTTCCCCGATCCTCGGTGTCATTTTGTCTACTGTCCGGGATTTTTTTGTCAGTACAGAATCCCCCTGTACACGGATTGTTCTAAGTGCCATTTTTCTTCTCCTTTAATTCATATCAAATTGAATGTATATTTTCCGGAATCCGGAATTTATCTCTATATATTTCTCCAGCTTCTCTCTGACTGCTGTGAGAAAGCAGATATCCCTGTGCTTCAGATGGATCACCTGACGATAAACATCCTTTACCTTACCTACCGATGCAGCTGCAGGTCCGATCATGTGAAGCTCTTCCTTCGGACTTACCCTGCGGATAAAAACTTCTATATAATACATGGCATTTTTCAGAAGTTCTTCATCCTGGCAGGCGCCAAAAACAGTCATCATATGGGCTGCCGGCGGATAGTCCAGAAGCATCCGATACCCCATTTCTTCTTTATAAAATTTCTTATAATCCTGAATAGCTGCAGCCTGGATACTGTAATGCTCCGGCTGATATGTCTGGATCACCGCCTGCCCCGGCCGATTCCCTCTGCCGGAACGTCCAACTGCCTGAGTCAGAAGCTGGAATGTACGCTCCCCGCAGTGATAGTCATCCATATTCAGCGAAAGATCTGCTGCGATCACTCCTACCAGAGTCACATTCGGAAAATCATGTCCCTTGACGATCATCTGGGTTCCCACCAGAATATCTGCCTCATGCTTTGCAAAAGAAGCCAGGATCTTCTCATAGCTGTCCTTGGTCCTTGTGGTATCAAAATCCATTCGAAGTACCCTGGCTTTCGGGAATTCTTTTTCAATGACCTTCTCGATCTGCTGGGTTCCTGCCTTAAATCCACCAATGTGCGGTGAACCACAGGACGGACAGATTTCCGGTTTCACAGTCTCATAGCCGCAATAATGACAGATCAGACGATTGCCATTGTGTTCACTTAGAGATACATCACAGTGGGGACATTTCATAACGTGACCGCAGGCTCTGCAGGAAACAAAGCCCGCATATCCTCTCCGGTTCAGAAACAGCATGGCCTGTTCTCTTCTTTCAAGGACCTGCTCCAGATCCCTCTTCAGCTCCAGACTCAGTACCGAGCGGTTTCCTTTCTTTAATTCTTCCCGAAGATCCACGATTGATACCTGTGGAAGAGGCCTTTCCTCATAACGTGCGTTTAACTTTACCAGAAGATATTCTCCGTCACAGGCATGACTGTAGGCTTCCAATGACGGAGTGGCTGATCCCATGACCACACGGGCATGTTCCATTCGTGCCCTCTCAATGGCAGTCTCACGTGCATGGTACCTTGGCGTATTCTCACTTTTGTAGGTGGGTTCATGCTCTTCGTCGATAACGATCAGTCCCAGATCTGAAAACGGTGTGAACAGTGCGGATCTGGGTCCTACCATCACCTGGATCTCACCACGTTTTGCTCTTTTGAACTGATCATAACGTTCTCCCTGGGAAAGTCTGGAGTTCAGAACCGAAACCTTATCTCCGAACATGGCATAAAAGCGCCTGACTGTCTGATAAGTAAGCGCGATCTCAGGGATCAGCACGATTGCCTGTTTTCCCTCCTCCAGTACCTTCTGGATCAGGCGCATATAAACCTGGGTCTTTCCGCTTCCGGTCACTCCGAAAAGAAGTGCAGGCCTTGGGTCCGGCTCCTGCCATTCCCGAAAGATCTGCTCTGCCGCCAAAAGCTGTTCCTGGTTCAGACTCAGCTCCATGTTCTCCTTCACCAGGCCGAGCCCCTCGGGAATGCGATACATTTCCTGACTTTCAATAGTTATCAGACCTTTTTTTTCAAAAAAATCAAGGACGGAAATGCCGGCTCCAAGCTCTTTGGAGGCATAGGTATAATCCAGGCTCCCGGCCTCCAGGATTGCCCGAAGGAACCGCTCACGTGCTTTAAAGCGGCTGCCTTCCAGCTTGCCAAGAAGTGCCTGCCCCTCTTCCTTTTTCCCTGTAAAAAGGATCAGTCTTTTCTCTTTTGCACGGACCTTGTCTTTTACAGGCAGAACTGTTTTCAGTGCCTGGATCATGGTGGAGCCATAGGTCTCCTTCATCCAGGCCGCAAGTGCGATCAGCCGGGATTCTGTTGTCTCACTGTCTGTGGACACTCCCCGGATCTCCTTGAGCTTTGACGCATCATATTTTGCCGTTCCGGAGATCCCGGTCACATAGCCTTTCCGAAGGGTATTTCCCTTTCCGAAGGGCACTGTGACCACAACTCCGGGTTTTATTGCCTGCACCAGTTCCTCAGGTACACGATACTGAAAATCCCGGTCCAGCTTTTCATGAGAAATATCAATGATCACATCTGCATAGATCATCCATTTACGCTTTCTGATCTTCTTCCAGGATCTCCCGGATCAGTACACGCTCATCCATGGGATATTTCTTACCCTTGATCTCCTGATAATCCTCATGGCCCTTTCCGGCAAGGACGATGATATCTCCCGGCTCACCGTGATGAATCGCGTAGGCGATCGCCTCTTTACGATCCGGGATCTCTACATATTTTCCATCTGTTTTTGCCATTCCGATCTTGATATCATCGATGATAGCCTGTGGATCCTCATCTCGCGGATTATCTGAAGTAATGATGGTCAGATCTGCCATCTTTCCTGAAACCTCACCCATCTCATAACGGCGCAGCTTGGAACGGTTTCCTCCACAGCCAAACAGGCATACCAGTCTGTGCGGATCATATTCCTTCAGTGTTCCGAGAAGGCTCTCCAGCGCCATGGCATTATGTGCGTAATCGATCATCAGTGTAAATTCGTCAGATACCTTGATCATCTCAATACGGCCTTTGACCCTGGCCACCTTCAAAGCTTTGATGATATTCTCCTCGGATACCTTAAAATGGCGGCAGATGGCAATGGCAGTCAGAGAATTGTAAATGCTGAACTTACCTGGAATATCGATCTCCACAGGAAAATCCATAAGTCCCTTAACATGATAGGAAATTCCCAGATAGCCCTTTCTTCCAACGAGTCTGGCGTCCTCTGCACGGAGATCTGCTTTTTCGGAAAATCCATAGGTTTCAAGTTTACAGGTGTGGCCTTCGATAATGCGGTCAAAGTGTTCATCGTCACGATTTACGATACCAACCTTACACTGTCTGAGAAGCATGGATTTGCAGTGCAGATAATCATCAAAGTCCTTGTGCTCATTCGGTCCGATATGATCTGGTTCAATATTTGTGAAAATTCCAAAATCAAACACAAATCCCTGGGTTCTGTGAAGCATCAGTCCCTGTGAGGAAACCTCCATAACGACCGCATCGCAGCCTGCTTCTACCATATCATGAAAATATTTCTGTACCATATAGGATTCCGGTGTCGTGTTGGCTGCCGGGATATGCTTCTCCCCGATAACAGCCTCGATGGTTCCGATCAGACCAACCTTATATCCGGCATTCTCAAGGATCGATTTCACCATATAGGTTGTAGTTGTTTTTCCTTTGGTTCCGGTGATACCGATGGTTTTGAGCTTTTCTGCCGGATGTCCGAACCATGCTGCTGAAATAAAGGCCATGGCGTAACGGGTATCCTCTACCTGGATCACTGTCACATCCTCCGGTGCCTCCACCGCTTCTTCCACGATGAGTGTCTTCGCACCCTTTGCCACAACATCAGGTATAAATTTATGTCCATCCACGACCGCACCTCTGATGCAGATAAAAAGGCTCCCTTCTTCTACTTTGCGGGAATCATATACAACAGAAGAAACCTCCTGCTCTGTACTTCCCTGAAGGCATTTGTATTCAAGATGTTCCAATAAGGATAAAAGATTCATTTTTCTCCTCCATCTTCCCTTTTTCCGGTCTGACGGGCAGCACACCGGAGGCGGGAAATATACTGTTCTTATTTTCTGTACATACCATATAGAATAGCACACCTCCCCCCTGTTTTCAACGTTTCTTTGAGGTACGGCCGCCTTGTAAAATATCAGCTTGTTACTGTTCACTCCGTTCTCAGTAACATCAGCTTTTTCCATAAATATCCGCATATTTTTTCCGGAGCCAGATGCCGCCCAGCACAGTCACCAAAGCTGTCACTGCCAGAAGCGTCCACAAATCCCTCCTGGTATCATCTCCGGTCTTCGGATGTGTGGACGCAGTTCTTGCCATCTGTATCTGACCGGAAGCCGGACCCTGGTCATCTCCCTGCAAAGGCAGCCCTTCTTCCGGCGTAATAGCCACCTCTCCTTTTACCATGACAGAAGCGGAGGCCTCCATCAGTCGCTCTCCGGTTTCCTGGCTTGTGACCGTCACCTGGTTAAAAAGCTTCTGATCCGCTGTTTTTCCCGGAATCTTCACCACAGCCTGAAGAGAAACTGCCTCTCCCGGCGGGATCTGTTGGATCATTGCCTTTGTACGGCTGCTGTTGAGCGTTACACCTTCCTGCTCCAGAAACTGTGCATGGATCCCTGCTGCCTGAAAGCGCTCCGTTCCCACAACCGAATGAAGCGTTTTTTCACCGGTATTCACGATACAGATCTGATAGGTCACAGTCTCACCCGGTGCAGCGGTTTCTTTGTCTGCAGTTTTCTTTACAGAAAGATCCGCCTTCAGTGCCTCCAGACCATTTATAGTGGAAGCGTTCTTCCGGATCACCTCCTCCACTCTGTCCTTCACCCTGGCCTCTGCTTCCACCTGGTGCTCCAGATCTTTTTCCTGTTCATCCAGAAGCGGCGCCTGTACATAAAAGCTCCTGCTCTCTCCGGCTTTTAATTCTGCAAATTCCGCCACAGCCCCTTCTGTTAGAAGGCCTTCTGCATCTTCCCACAGCTGCCGGATCTTAGGGCATGAAAGGCTGCTGGTCAGACGGATATCTGCAAGATCCAGCTTTCCGGTATTGGCTATCTCTACCTGATAACGGATGGTCTGCCCTGCTTTCATTTTTTTATTCTGTGCAATTACCGACAATTCCATATCAGCCTCAGCAGCCTCCACGTCCAACATAGGCGAGATCCCCTCTGCGATCACCAGCTTTTCCCCGTTTTCTTCTGTCATGAGAAAGGTTCCCGCACCGGTACAGTCCTTCTGAAGCGGTTCCTCCTGAATCACAGGATAACTGCTTTTCTCTGCCGGAAAACGGTATTCCTGCCGCAGGATCAGCGGGATACGGAAAAAAATCTCATCCTGCCCGTTCTGCTCCACGTTCAGCACGCTTTCCAGCTTTGTGATCTCTGTAGCTTCACCGCTCTGGCTCCTTACAGAAATCTGCTGTGCAGCCATATTTTTCGGGACAGAATCCGTTTCCGGAACAAAATACTCCGAAATATACGTGACCAGCGTCAGCTTTTGCGTCTCCTCAAACTCACCTTCCTCTTCATTCCCTACATTTTCCCCTCCGGTCGACGTTCCTTCCGGTGTGAGCGGACCCGTTTTCTCCTGCTCTTCATCCTCCGGCTGTACTGTTTCCCCGGATGCCAGCTGCTCCACGTGCTCATATCCTTCCTCCATTTCTATTCTGATTCCTTCCACAACCTTATCCACCGGCAATTCCTGTTCTGCCTTCTCTTCCTGCTGCAAGTCATCCTCATCCTTTGAAAGTTCCTGTTCTGGCTCTTCTTCCTGCTGCCAATCATCCTCTGGCAGCTCCTGTTCTGACTCCTTTTCCTGCTGCAAGTCATTCTCTGGCAGCTCCTGTTCTATCTCTTCTTCCTGCTCCACCGATGGATCTTCAATCTTCTGAAGTTCATCGTCCCACTTCTCATTTTTCTCCTTATCCTCCGAAAACCTTCTCCCGGACAGCCATTCATTCAGGCCGCGAATCCGGATCCCAAGCTCCGCCTGTCCGGATTCTATGTCTTTCCAGAACACACTCTGATCGATAAACGGTGCCTGTCCCGGCAAAAAATCTGCTCCCAGAGTCAGCTCCGGTTCTATTGTTCCTCCCAGCATGGCTCCTGCCAGCACTGTCACAATTCCGGCTTTCTTCATCTGTTTCCATATTCTGTTTTTCATGGCTCTTCCTCATTTCTGCCTGATCTGGCATTTCTTATACACATGTTTTTTTTACAGAAACTTACTTTTCCACAGACAAAGGCATCCCTCCCCGGCAAATGGTGCATGATCAATATTTTTTTCGATAAAATAAAATGGATTTCTGCATCGAAACGATGCGTGAACAGATCCCGCAGAATGCAGGATCAAGACTTTTTCAATGTATCACATTTTCAGACCATGCGCAACCGGATATAAAAATTATAAAGTTTGTTTAAACTTTCTTTATAAATTTTCCATTTCTTTTAGATTAACGACATATTTTAAACATATTTTCTCTATATAATAGGTGTTGGATAGATGAAAAACCACTCTCTATCTCCCCCCTCAAAAAATAGTAGGAATCAAACCGTCTGACTGGATCAGGCGGTTTTTCCTGTCTCGGAAAACACTCGATTTTCTATTGCATTTCCCACATAGGTCTTTTATAATAAAATATAATATTCGTGCATCGTTTTCGATGTACTCGTTACTGAATACAGTAACTGATTTCATTCCAATTTTTAAGAGAAACGAGGTATTTCCTATGAGCGAAAAAACCGTAGTAGTTGCATTAGGCCACCGGGCACTTGGCACCACACTTCCAGAGCAAAAAACAGCTACAAAACTCGCAGCGAAGGTAATCGCAGATCTGGTAGAGGAGGGAACCCGCGTAGTGATCTCCCACAGCAACGGTCCGCAGGTAGGGATGATCCACACCGCAATGAATGAATTCGGTAAGGCACATCCTGATTATACATTTGCACCAATGTCCGTATGTTCCGCCATGAGCCAGGGTTATATCGGCTATGACCTTCAGAACGCCATCCGTGCTGAGCTTATCTCCAGAGGGATCTACAAACCGGTCAGCACAGTTCTGACACAGGTTGTCATCGATCCATACGATGAAGCATTTGCAGAGCCAGAGAAGATCATTGGACGTGTTCTTAACGCAGAAGAGGCCGAGGCTGAAGAAGAAAAAGGAAACTTTGTCACAAAGGTGGGCGAGGGCCAGTACAGACGTATCCTTGCAGCACCGAAGCCACAGAAGATCGTAGAGATTGAAACCGTAAAGGTCCTCTCTGCAGCAGAGCAGATCGTCATTGCCGCAGGCGGTGGCGGAATCCCGGTTCTTGAGCAGGGAACTCAGCTGAATGGTGCCAGCGCCATCATCGAGAAAGACCTGGCAGCAGGACTTCTTGCAGAAGAACTGAACGCTGACACTCTGATGATCCTTACAAGCGTCGAGAAAGTAAGCCTTGACCATAATACGGATCACGAATCTTATCTGGATACTATTTCCACAGAAGATGCCAAGAAATATATTGCCGGCAAACAGTTTGCGGCAGGCTCCATGCTTCCTAAGATCGAAGCAGGTGTTTCCTTCGTGGAGAAGGGAACCGGACGCCGTACCATCATCACAGACATGGCCCATGCAAAAGACGGCTACCGTGAGAAGACCGGAACTATCATTAAATGATCATTTTACGGACTCAGAATACAAAGTGAACTATAAAACTTCACTTTACATAAAAATATCCCGCAGACGGCTGCTGGTCTTACCGGCAGCTCTGCGGGATATTTTTATATTGTCTGGCTGTCCGATCACTGTTCCACAGTTGATCGGACAGCTAGCATTTACATAGATTTTCGCTCAGCGATCTCAGCCATCTTCGCCTCATTCAGGCGGGTATCTCCATGGACACGGCTGTAGGAAAGATATCCGTTCATACGGTCGATCTTGGTCAGGTTTCTGGAACCGCAGATCGGGCACACATCCATCTCCAGCTCCTGGTGACCGCAGTCGTCACAGTAGGCCAGAGACAGGTTCACACCCTCATAGTATCCCAGATCCATGGCTCTTCGGATCAGGCTCTTGATGGCCTCGATGTTGTAATCGATGGGATAACGGACATACTGGATCTTTCCGCCGTTGCAGAGCTCCCAGAAACGGCCTTCCAGGTCCTGTTTCTCGATGGGAGTCAGATCCTCGGTCACATGGCAGTGGAAGCTGTTGCTCACATAGGGACGGTCGGAAACATTCTCGACGATGCCGTACATTTTCCGGAACTGCTCCACCTGGAGACCGCAGAGACTCTCTGCCGGGGTTCCGTAGATGGCGTAAAGCCAGCCGTCTGCTTCCTTGAACTCATTGACCTTTTTGTTGATATATTCCAGAACTTCGAGGGCGAAAGCGCCGTCCTCGGCGATGGACTTGCCATTGTAAAGCTCCTGAAGCTCATTTAAAGCCGTGATACCGAAGGAAGCAGTCATAGGCTTCAGTAACGGTTTGATGCGCTCGGAGGGCTTCAGATGGCCGCCGTAGAAACCGCCCTCGCAGTATGCCAGCGGATTGGTGGAGGCCTTCATATTG
>OLQS01000509.1_pt1 | contig 26296 bp, 20 predicted proteins | sample 1672291 | NCBI WGS metagenome assembly OLQS01 (sample SAMEA3136668, study PRJEB25190) | human gut metagenome | biome: human gut; feature: human-associated habitat; material: faeces | place: Austria | collected 2013
TTCAATTGATGTATTCATGGTAAGAATCCCCTAAGAAAAATAGACTGGTATAGAAAAGGGAGGATTTCTCCTCCCTCAAAGATTCTTCGCTCGGTCACTTTTTATTTTACCGACGAGTCAGAACCGTCACTCGTCTCATCGCTCGGTCACTTTTTATTTTACCGACGAGTCAGAACCGTCACTCGTCTCATCTGCGAAGGAAAGATTAACTCTTTCACTGATAGTATAGTGGATTTCTTATCGAAATACTATTAGCATTTTTCACAAAAAAGAACGTTTGAATTTTACGTGCTGCTGTTCATGCGGTACGCAGACAGTAACGGATTTTCTGCAGTTCTTATTGCCCCTATCCTTCCAGTTTTCTCCCTCCGGACAATACTCTCCACACCCCCGGCAGGAAGCGTACGAGGAATTTTGCGAGAATGTAAGAGGCAATAACTGCGATTGCCGGAAGCAGGAAATAGACGACCAGGGAGATTTCGGCGGCTGTTGTCGTGCCTGCAAGACTTCTCGTCACGACGGCTGTTCCTTTGTTTACGAATCGTACGACGATGAAGTGGATCGCATAGAGGAACATACTCTGGCGCATCCATGGACGGATCTTCGGAAGGCGCACTCCACAGGCAAAGGCCCAACAGGTCATCGGCACAGCCATACGGTAAAAGCAGGTCCAAAGGACGGCCGCTTCAGGTGCCATCATCCTCCTGTAACAGAATACAGAGATCATGACTCCCGCCAGGCCTTCTGCAAAACAGCGCCTTCTCACATGAGCCGGGATGACACTGGCTGCATTTCCAGCTTTGTCCTCTGGGGCAGCTTTCTTTTCTTTCGTTCCATGATCTTCCTTCCATCCGGCTGCCTCTTCCTCCATGCTTCTCTCCACCAGCCCTCGGCGATGAACCGCAAAGTATGCGGCAACCGAATAGTAAAGCAGGGCGTCCGTATTCGGATGGCGCATATCCAGATGGAGATGCACCGCAAATACAAGTCCCACGATCCAGAAAAGACCGATCGCCCGATTCTTAACAAGTGCGTAGATCATCGGTGACACGATGATCAGGAAAATCAGCTGATAAAGATACCAGAAGATTGGCGCATACGCATACTGTGAGACCGCCCGCCAGATCTCCTGCACGGAAAATGGAATAATGTCACGTCCGACCACGGATCGTATGGCGAGAAACCGGGATGCTGCCATATAACCCAGATAGTAGATGAGATTCCAGACTACATAAGGGATCAGGACGCTGAATACCCGGCTCTTCCATTTTCTTAAAAGCTTGTCCCAGGAAAAATTCCGGAAAAACAGGTAGGATGACAGCAGGAAAAAGCCCGGAACGGCGATCTGTCCCAGTCCCACCGACACGAAATTTTCGATCCGGTCCGCAAGACTCCATATCCCATCCTGCGCCCCACCGGAAAATAGATCCACATTATAAGAGTGGACCCATATCACAAATATGCTGAATAGAAACATCAGCCATGATATCTGATCATGAAACCGTCTTTCTCCGCTGCCTGTCACCATACGCACTCCCCGCAGTTTTCTTTTATCTTATCATATAAAATAGGACATTTCCAGACAGACTATCAAAGAATCCAAAATCAAGTCGAACGTCTGTGAAGCTTGGCGTGTGATTCTGTCCGGTTCCTGCACATAACTATCTTTCGTGTCCGGAATCCTTGTTTGACAGATCTCTCATTTCGCATTAATATTTGTGATGTCAGGGGCAAAAGGGCCGAAGCCCGACACAGGCCTGCCTGCAGGAGGATTTTTAACCCTGATCCCCGCTCAAACATGTATAAGCAGCCGTTTTTCAAAGAGAAACGGACAAATTACAGATATTTTCAGGATACGATCCTTTTGAAAGAAGGTCCTTATATGTACATTTTTCTCCAGTCCATCCTGCGCATGACCGCATGGCCGATGACACCCCCGGTGCCTTATTCTGCCTTCCATATTCTGCTGACCCTCTTTGGGGCAGGATTTGCAGTCTCTTTTGCACGGGTTTTCGGCAAAAAAATACGGTCCATGGCATCGCCTGAACCGTATTTCCGCCATATTCTCTTTTCCTGCGGAGTATTTCTCGCACTCATGGAACTCTATAAGCAGGCATTTTTATATGTCATCGAATTTCACGGGCATTTCGACTGGTGGTATTTTCCATTCCAGCTCTGCAGTGTCCCCATGTACATCTGTCTGGCTGCGCCGCTCCTGCACTCGGAAACGGCACTTCGCCGCGCCGCCACCTTCCTTCAGGATTTCGGGCTGCTGGGCGGAATCATGGCCCTGGCTGTACCTCCCGGACTTATGCATCCGTACTGGACGATGACACTGCATGGCTTCCTCTGGCATTTTATTCTGCTCTTCCTTGGACTTTTATCCTGTAGGACAGGCATCGCCGGACATGAACGGCGGGATTATATGGATATTCTTCCGTTCTTTTTTCTATGCTGTGTAATTGCCTGTGTGATCAATATCGCAACAGGTCCCACCGCTGACGCTGACATGTTCTACATATCCCCATTCCATCCGTCCTCGCAGCCGGTTTTCCACGAAATCGCATGTATGGCTGGTATCTTCTGGGGAAATCTGCTGTATGTCGTATCCATAATAGTGGGAGGACTTCTAATGCACAAAATTTCATTGCAGCTTTTATAACTAACAAAACCGCTCCTCAGGCATGGGTTCTTATTTATTATTCACCTGCAGAACCTGTCACTGGCAGCGTCTACCTGATGCATGTCTGTGAAAATAAAAGGCCGATATCTCATTCCATCATAATGGTTTGACATATCGGCCCTTTTGATCATATCCTAATCTAAGAGTTTTATTTCAGACACTTATTGACCCACTCAATAAAGTTCGTCGTAGAGTCCCCGGTGCTCTCTGCCATCGTATGACCTTCGCCCCAGATCGTCGCAAAATCCACATCCGCGCCATAATTTTTCAACGCCAGCGCCAGATTTACTTCTGTTGTGAGAGAAGTGTCGCTCTGGGCGATTCCGGTGCGGATACGCCAGTGATCGGCAACCGTAGATTTCTGATAACCATCATAATAACCCGAGAGGTAATAAAGCGGATTGTACATATTTCCCCTCTCAGTCACCGTCTTTCCCTCAGAATCTGTCTTCTCCATTGCTTCCGCGAACGTCGCGCCGTAGGTCGCGTCATCCTTTAAGAGTTCTGCCAGTGTGGCATCAAAGTGGGAAGTTGTACCGTCACCATATCCAAATAATGTATTTTCAGCCTGACTCTCATCTAAAGCATCGAATGCACCGATTCCCTTGGATGCGCGTTTGCATGCGTTTGTGAAATCCACGATGCTAGTGATCGTTGCCGTGTTGGCTGCACTGTCATAATTGACCCATGTTCCATCCGCATTCAAAGCATCGATATAATCCTGTGCTGTCTCATAGGTGCCGGAAAGTGTCACGCCTCCGGTAGAGAGATTCCGGTCAACACCGTCCATGGCGTAAAAGTCAGGAGCTCCATTTCCTGCGTCTGGAGCTGCATCACCGTTCGGTGCCTTGTCACCCTGCCCAGGGGTTTCATCCGGCTTCTGTCCGCCCTGATCTCTTCCACCGCCACGAGGACCTTTCTTCGTCTCCACCGTGTACGGGAATGTGGTATCTTCCAGGAAATTATTCAGTGATGTCTCCACACACCTTTCAGATACTCATAATATGTGCCAGACTGATAGATTCCCTCTTCAGACTCCGTCAATGTCAGCGCATTTCCCGAAGAATCCTTGAGTCCCAGATCATTGATATACTGCGCAAATGCCTCTGCCATTCCGTTCGACAGCGTCTGTTCCTGCTCCGTAAGATCCGTTCTTGTGCTCCCAAGATTCCACTCATACGCCTCGTCCGCGTAATCGAGTTCCGTGATCGGGCACCAGCACATGGAGCCGGTCACCGCATCACTGACGCCGGAGACCGCGCCGATGGCTGTCAGATATGGCTCATAATCTTCGCTGTCACCGGTTGCTCCCAAAAGTGCGCTCTGGGCTCCTCCGCCACTCATGCCGAAGGAAAATACCCGGTCCACATCTCCCGGGATCACGCCGTCATTATACCGGATATACCGGATTGCAGCCTTCAGATCTGTCATTCCCGCCGGTGCGCCTGCGTCGCGTCCGCGGCAGCCTGCTGCCACATAGATAAATCCGGCGCTCGTGTAAGATACGGAATCTGTCACATAGTCTGTCGGCGCTTCCATTGCAGAATATCCGGGCGTGTTGACCGGAATCACGATGGGTGCGGAAGCTGCCGTATAGCCCTTAACTGCCACCTGGTTATTGATCTTACAAGTGAACGTTCCGTCCCCGTTGTCTTTCGCGTTCATGTATGCTGCCGGAATAAAGATTCCAAGTGTCTCATAATTTTCATCTGCCGGATTCTCACAGTAGGAAATTCCTGTTTGCCAGTATACCTTATCCTCAGAATTATACTGCCATTTCGTGGAGTCGATCTGTGGCAGCGATGTCACCGCCGTCTCTCCGACCCGCTCTGTCTCCGCCTGACTTGTCTCTGTTTCCGTCTGTGCCGCACTGTTGCTGCATCCGGAAAGTATAAGCGCCGCCGCCAAAAATAACCCAATCTGCTTTCCAACCTTCATCATAATCGTTTCTCTCCGTTTCCTTTCCATTTATAACACATCGTCACTGTCTATTTTATAGATTAGGAAACTTTTGTGAAAAGCCTGTGAAAATATTGTGTTAATTTTTGAAAAAAAGATCCCCAACAGCCTCATCAGCCATCAGGGATCTCTTCATATATTTTTATTCTACATGAAACGCATCCATTCCCGGATATACCCCATTCTCTCCGAGTTCTTCCTCGATTCTGAGAAGCTGGTTATACTTCGCGACACGCTCGGATCTGGACGGGGCACCCGTCTTGATCTGGCAGGTGTTGAGGGCTACGGCGAGGTCTGCAATGGTTGTATCTGCGGTCTCACCGGAACGGTGGGAGGAGATTGCTGTGTAGCCGGCACGGTGCGCCATCTTGATCGCCTCCAATGTCTCAGATACGGAACCGATCTGATTTAACTTGATCAGGATGGAGTTTGCGCAGCCGAGCTTGATCCCTTTGGAAAGTCTCTCTGTGTTTGTTACAAAAAGGTCATCACCGACTAACTGTACCTTCGTTCCAAGCTCTGCGGTCAGCTTTTTCCATCCTTCCCAGTCTTCCTCATCAAGGGCATCCTCGATGGAAATGATCGGATATTTCTCAACAAGCTTTTTCCAGTGCTCGATGAGCTCCTCGGAAGTATAGACAGTTCCTGCCTTGGGGAGCTTGTACTCGCCGGTTTTTCCTGTCTTCCACTCAGAGGACGCCGCGTCCATAGCGATCCTGAAGTCACGGCCCGGCTCATATCCGGCTTTCTTTACTGCCTCGAGGATCGTCTCGATCGCTTCCTCATCAGACTTCAATGCCGGAGCAAAGCCACCCTCATCTCCAACGGAGGTTGCAAGTCCGCGTTCTTTTAAGATCGCAGCCAGTGCATGGAACACTTCTGCGCACCATCTTAAGCACTCCTTGAAGGACGGAGCTCCGACCGGCATGATCATAAATTCCTGAACATCAAGACCGGAGGAAAGTGCATGGCAGCCGCCGTTGATAATGTTCATCATCGGAACCGGAAGACGGTTTCCACCTATTCCACCGAGGAATCTGTATAACGGAATATCCAAGGAGATGGCTGCGGCACGCGCGCAGGCGATGGATACCGCAAGGATCGCATTCGCTCCAAGTTTTGACTTGTCCTTTGTTCCGTCAGCCTTGATCATCGCGCGGTCAACTGCATAAATATCGGACGCGTCCAGGCCTGTCAGGGTCTCATTAATAATTGTATTGATATTTTCAACAGCCTTTGTCACACCTTTTCCGCCATAACGCGCCTGATCTCCGTCTCTTAATTCCAGCGCCTCGAACTCGCCGGTAGATGCACCACTCGGCGCGGTTCCTCTCCCGATGGTTCCGTCTGCCAGATATACTTCTGCCTCAACCGTGGGATTTCCACGGGAATCTAAGATCTCCCTTCCAATGACTTTCTCAATTTCCAGATAATTCATCATCATAAGCTTCGTCAAATGCTGCCATTACTGCATCTTTTGGACAGACACCTATAATTCATCAGCATAAGCTCCTTTCGAGTATCAACGCCAATTACTCTCCCACCCGGATCAGGCAGGAAAAACGACGTGATCTATTGATCTGTCCACCTGCGAAATCAACCACCAGCACATGTTTAGGAAATGCCAGTCAGTATTTAAGTTAGTCTTTTCTAACCATCATAATTTTATCATAGCATCATTTTCAGTTCAAGAGGATCGTATGCCAAAACATTCAATTGAAAAAAGTTGTCGTTACCATAAATTTATCGGCAATTCCCGGAATAAAAAAGAGTGTGTCTTTTTATGTAACAGAGAATTCCTCGAAATTTCCTGCTGCATAAAAAATGGACCATCCTGATATCCTTAGGATCGCCCATTTTTTCTATATTTATTCACATTTTTATTTCATCTGATATCAGCCCGTCACATGCAGCAGATCGACCAGGAATAACATCGCCAGTCCATAATAAACCACAATTGCGACAAGGTCGTTCACCGTCGTGATCAGCGGGCCGGATGCAACCGCCGGGTCTACGTTGATCTTCTTAAAGAACATCGGGATCAGTGTGCCGACCATACTGGAGATCACCATCGCTGTCACAAGCGCGATTCCGACACAGCCGGAGACAAGCAGCGCATGGTGGATCGGATATCCCTTGATCACGCAGATATAGATTCCGAGGAAAAGCCACGCCATAACGCCAAGAAACAGTCCGTTCACGAAGCCGATCTTCATCTCTTTCACAACAAGCATAAGCTTCTGCTTTGCAGTCAGTTCCTCGTCCATAAGCACACGGATCGTAACAGCCAGAGACTGTGTTCCGACGTTTCCTGCCATGTCGAGGATCAGGGACTGGAAACACATGACGATCGGGATCACGGCAACGACAGACTCAAAAGCGCCCACAACGGAAGATACTACCATGCCCAGGAATAACAGAATGACAAGCCACGGAAGTCTCTTTTTCACGCTCTCCGTCAGCTTCTCGTTCAGATCCTCCTCCGCAGTCAAACCGGCTAATTTCGCGTAATCTTCGCCCATCTCATCATCCACGGCCTCAACGATATCCTGGGATGTGATGATACCGGCGATCGTTCCGTCTTCCTGCAGTACCGGGATGGAATCCTCGGCGTAATCCTTGATCTGCTCGATACAGTCTGCAACCTTTTCATGATCCTTGACATACGGATAGGAGTGGCTGATCAGGTCCTCAAGGTCCGTATACTCTCTTGCGATGATCAGGTCCTTCAGATCGATCGCACCGTAAAATTTATCCTCGTCATCGATCACATAGATCGTAGAGATATTGTCGTTTTCCCCTGCCTGCTCGATCAGTTCCCGCATCGCCTGACGGATCGTCAGGTTATTGTGGATCATAATAAAGTTGGTAGTCATGCGGCTACCGATCTCATCCTCATCGTATGAGAACAGGAGTCTTACATCCTCGCTGGCTTCCTTATCCAGCATGCCAACGATCTTATGCTTCGTCGTCGCATCCATCTCTTCCAGGACATCCACCGCATCGTCGGAGTCCATCTCGGAGACGATCTTTGCGGCGCTCTCGATTGGAAGCTCCTTCAGGTACGGCTCCGCATCATCTAAGTACGCGAAGATCTCCGCGACCCGCTCCACACCGATCAGCGGATAGAGTTCCCGCCTTTCATCCGGCGTCAGCTTTGTGAGGGCATCTGCAATATCGTTATCATGATAATCGGATAACCGGTCGATCAGCTCCTCCTTCGGAAGTCCGCTGCGGATGATCTCGACCAGTTCTTCCACATAATGTTGTTCTTTTAAAACTTCTGTTTCCATTTCTGCCTCCTTTTCCGTTGTAACTGTCCTTTATCCGTCCAGTTACTTTTTATCATCAGGACTGAGCGTATCTTCGCGCCTCCTGATCAAATTGCCTAATTTCGGCAACAAAAAGAACACCGCCCAGGATAATTCCTAGCGGGGTCCAACCATACATCGCTGTGATGGACAGGCCGTTCCCTTGCGGTGTTCTCGAGACATCTCAATATGGAATCCAGCTACCGGAGATTTTCTGTCACTGCACCGATAGCCGCATCCTGCGTCTCTCTGTATGCCACACCGCATTTCGTACTTCGCCCTGTACTATCGCAACTATCCATGCAATTCACCTCCGTTAGATCTCTGATTTTTATCATTTTCCGCGAAAAAAGAAACTGCTGCGTGCAGATATCTTTTTCCGCCCACAGCAGTATACCATTTTTTTATAGGAATTGTAAAGTAAAAATCTGGCAAAATAAAGGTAGGACATACGGTAAAAACATGTAAAATATTCCGGCTGCCTGCTGTCCTGATCCTCAACATCCGCGATAACAGGAATACACGTAAAGTCGGAAAAAGACCCGTAATTTCTCTCTACCTCATCAGCACCACCGTTGCCAGAATGCACGCAAACCCGATCAGGTCCGTCGGAGAAAAGCTGGAATGCAGCCAGACGACGGACAAGGTTGCTGCGGTCAATGGTTCCAGACAGGACAGGAGTGCCGCTTTTACGGGTCCTACCAAAGCGATCCCCTGAAGGAATAACGTAAACGCACCGACAGTCCCAAGCAGGACGATCACCGCCATATAGAGGATCGCCCGTCCGTCCAGGCCTGCCGGAATCTTCCAGCTCTGGGCGATCAGGGACAGGGCGAGCCCACCGATGAACATTCCCATTCCGGACACAGGGATACTTCCGCGGTGTTTTACCGGTGCTCTGGAAAGCAGGGAGTAGCTTGCCGCGCCGATTCCAGCCATGAGTCCCCAGAACAGCCCCCGCGGTGTAAGCTCCATGTTTCCGGGCTTTCCGCCGGTGGCGAGAAGCCAGACACCAAACAGCGCCAGAATAATGCAGAATACGGTCCGTTTATCCGGTGCTGTCCTTGTAGTCATGCAGACATAGACTGCGATAAATACGATGGACAGATTCTGGATCACCGTCGCGGTTCCGGAATTCGTCCATTTGATGGCGCTGAGGTACGCGTACTGGCAAAGCGCCAGACCCGCAATGGCAAACAGAACGATCTCTATAAGCCCTTTTTTGTCTTTTCCAAGTTCTTTCAGATTCAGACTGTGCTTCGCAAACGCAAGAAACAGCAATATGATCCCCGCTGATGTCATTCTCACCGCCGTCACCCATGTCGTATCTACCGGATACTGGGAAAACAGCGCCTCACTGCAGGTTCCCGAAAGTCCCCAGCTCGTCGCCCCCGCCGTGCAGCAGAGAATTCCAAGTTTTTCTCTCTTCTTGTCCTTTGTGTCTGTCATAACACCCTCCAGATAATCGATCTTCATGATATCGTCATTGCAGCCTGCCCGCCTGGACCTGCTGCCCGGACATTTGAATTATATCGGGATTCCGAAGATGTGTACAGCAGAATTTCCATAAAAAGCCGAATTTGTCTTTCTTTACATCCGGGCCAGAACCGCCCCTTCCTCCGGAATACTCGGAATCCCGCCCGACTGTGTCGTGGAGATGCTTGCCGCCGTGCAGGCGAACTGACCGATAAATCCAAGTTCTTCCGTACTGAGCTCTTCCGGCGCTTTTCCTGTCTTTAACAGTCTGGACACCGCGCTTCCTCCGAAGATATCCCCGGCTCCCGTCGTATCGATGGGCTTTACCTTGGGGCACTTCGCATAGGCAGCGCCATTCTGATTTGCAAGATACGCTCCCTTAGGTCCCATAGTGACCATGGCGAGGCGGATTCCAAACTCGTCGAGCAGCTTCTCTGCCGCCTCCTTCTCGTCCGTGATCCCCCAGAGGAATTCCACCTCCTCATCGCTGATCTTCACAACATCCGCATGGGCCAGCCCCCATAAGATCTGCTCCTTTGCCGCTTCCGTTGTCTCCCAGAGCGGAAGTCTTAAGTTTGGATCAAAAGTAATGAGCTTTCCATGCTCTTTCGCATATTCCACACACTTTTTCGTCGCCGTGCGGACCGGATCATCGGTAAGACTCAGGGTTCCGAAGTGAAATACCGATGCCTCATCGATCATGGTAAGATCGATCTCCTCAAAGCTCAGTCTCGTATCCGCTCCCGGTTTTCTCGCGAAGCTGAAGGAACGGTCACCTTCCGGCGAAAAAGTCACAAATGCCAGTGTCGTAAACACGGACGGATCTGTCAATATCCCCTTTGTCTCAATTCCGGCTTTCTCAAACGTCTTTACCAGCAGTTTGCCAAAAGCGTCATCTCCGACTTTCCCGAGAAATGCCGTCTTCATTCCATATTTATTTAACGCTGCAAGGAAATTTCCCGGCGCTCCGCCCGGATTCGCCTTCATAGTCGGATATCCGTCTGCATCCGTCTCCTTTGCAGCAAAATCGATCAGAAGCTCACCAAGAGCGATCACATCGTACATTCCAATACCTCCCTGCACTCATGTTCCAGTAATTCAATTTCGTCTTTTCCGTCCAGGATCTGGAATCGGATCCGGTTTATATGCTTCTCGAAGGGTTTCAGGATCTCCGTCGCCCCGGCGCGGCCATCAAACCCACAGTTTGTCGGCTCCAGTGCCATCGCGAAGTCCCCGGATGCCAGGCTCTTCCACTGGGTCAGGTACGGGATCGCCGATTTTTCAAAACGGATACAGAGCCCGATCTGAAGCTCGTCATTCACAAACGCCGCAAACGTATTTCCATTATGATCCGCTGCCAGCTCATGCTGGAATACCTGCTCCGGCGCATGCTCCACCGGCTCCTCCATCACATTCCACTTCGCCTCGCCCGCCTTTGCGTCCACATCTCTCGGGCTGCAGAAGATCGATGGCATCACGACCCGCAGCCCCGGCACCAGAAACGGATACCCGGCATTGCAGTGATAAAGAAAGCAGAGCGGCTGGTCCTCAAAGCCCTGATTTTCGATCTCATCCGTGAATACGATCTCCCGGCTGCCGTAAGTCGTCTCAATCGTTCGTCTGAGCACCAGGTTTTCACCAAAGATCTGTGCCTCCCGCATCTCCCCGGACACCAAAATCTTATACTCCCCGTTCTCCCAGAACGCGTCCATGGAGATCTTTTCCGCAGGAGTTGTTCTCATCCGTCCGTGAACCGGATATTCCACACCGTCCACCACCCGGTTTCCATGGACATTTCCAAGACCGCAGGTGAACATCGCGCCGCCCATAATGGAGCGCACCGCCTCGTCCCCCGCAGTATCATAGGGATTCCGCCCCTGAAGACCCGGTTTTGTGAGGAGACTTAAGTTGATCCCCTTATAGCGGATCCAGGCCGGGTCCAGGCATTTATCGAGCATCAGCGGAAGCTCCAGCGGTCCATTATGGATCATCGCACAGCGAAGTCCCGCTGCCCGCCCGTCCTGAAATTCCATCTGACAGACTCCGGCGACCTGATCCATATGACCGCAGACCGCCATCAGTTTTTTCTGATCTGTCATCTATTTTGCCTCCGGATATTCGTTGCACAGCAGACGGTACGGTGCTTCGTCCTCCTCGATCTTCGGGAATCTTCCCATCTTCTCATAGAAACGGTTATCCACGTTATCATCGTTGCACTGGCTGACCTCGCCTAAGAGGACCGGACCGGTTCCCTCTTCCACCTCGAAATCATGGTACATGTACGGGTAGATGGAAATGCTCTCACCGGGAGTCAGGCGCACCTGAGTGCCCGCCGGAACAACCATTTCTCTTCCGTCAACATGGACATGAACATCATTTACCTTATCAAGGTCCTCATCCTTTGTGGAATTGTATACACGGATCAGCACATTTCCGCCGCCGCGGTTGATGATATCCTCCATCTTGGACCAGTGGAAGTGCATTGGGGAATACTGTCCTTCTTTGATGTACAGGAGTTTTTCCGCATAGGATTTTGTATATTTGTCCTTCATTTTCAGGTTTCCATTCCGGATCGTGATCAGGGAGAACCCGACTTTATCAAAATCCCCGAGACCGTAGTCTGTGATGTCCCAGCCTAACATATTGTCGCGGATCTCATCGTAATCATGTCCTTTTTCCTTCCACTCTTCCGGTGTGAAATTACAGAATGGCGGGATCGCAAAGCGGTATTCCCTGATCATCTGTTCCATCTCTTTTAAAGCCGCGTTGATCTCACTGCGTTTCATACAAACTTCCTCCTGTCCCTGATATGCAGGAACGCCGATCCTTTCGGTCCGGCGTTCCATTGCGTTACATGGTTCAGTAACTGTCCGCCGCGCGGAAGCTACCGTTATTTTAATTCATTTTCGTGTTGATTTCCAGCTTATTGCTTTATTAGTTCTTCTTCAGAACGGATACACCAGTATCGCTCACAGCGCCGCCGAGTTCTTCGCCCTCTAACGCTCTCACTGCTGCCTTAACGCCCTCTTTACCCATGACATCCGGGTTCTGAGCCATGGTGCAGAGGAGATATCCATCGTTGATGAGGTTCATGATCGCATCAGATTTATCGAAGCCTACGCCTACGATGTCTGTCTTTCCGGATGCCTTGATGGCATTACCGGTACCGGTCGTGGATCCCTCGTTACATCCGAAGATACCTACAACTCCCTGTGTGATGTAGTTTTCAGCGATAGTCTGGGACTTCGCTGCATCGCCTTCGCCGTACTGAGTTTCCATAAGCTCGTAGCCCTTTCCTTCGAATGCGGAGCGGAAGCCTGCTTCTCTCTTAACGGTGGAGTCTGTTGCTGCGTTTACGTTTACGATACCGATCTTACCGGATGTGATGCCTGCTGCCTCGAGAGCCTTGATCATCTCATCGCCTGCTGTCTTACCGGCTGCCTCGTTGTCTGTGGAGAAGGTTGCCTCTGCCTCTACGTTTGCCGGAGAGTCAACATACACGATCTTCACGCCTGTGGAAGCGGCTTCCTTTAATGCGGAAGAGATCGCGTCCGGGCCGTTTGCCGCTACGATAATTGCCTCATAGCCGCCTGCGACTGCGTTGTTCACACACTCGATCTGCTGAGCATCGTCCTTTGTGTTCGGGGACATGAAGCTTACGGTTACGCCAAGTGCCTTTGCCTCTGCCTGAGCGCCCTCATTTAAAGTTACCCAGTGCTGGTCAATGGAGTCCATGGTGATCAGCGCGATCTTCCAGTCCTTTGTTGCTGTCACGTCGGTTGTTCCTGCTGCATCCTCAGTGTTGCCTGCCTTGATGACAGAAACGCCTGTATCCGTTACAAGACCGCCAAATGTCTCACCCTGAAGCGCACGGACAGCTGCCTCAACACCGTCTCTACCCATGAGATCCGGATTCTGAGCCATTGTGCAGAGAAGATATCCGTCGTTGATAAGGTTCATGATCGCGTCAGATTTATCGAAACCAACGCCGATGATGCCTGTATTGCCGGATGCCTTGATGGCATTACCGGTACCGGTCGTGGACCCCTCGTTGCAGCCGAAGATGCCGACAACACCCTGTGTGATGTAGTTCTCAGCGATGGTCTGGGACTTCGCTGCGTCACCTTCGCCGTACTGTGTCTCCATAAGCTCGAAATCGGTTCCTTCGAATGCTTTGCGGAATCCGGCTTCTCTCTTAACGGTGGAATCAGTTGCCGCATTTACGTTTACAATACCGATCTTACCGGATGTAACGCCTGCGTCCTTGAGTGCTTTTAACATCTCATTTCCTGCTGTTGTACCGGCAGCCTCGTTGTCTGTGGAGAAGGTTGCCTCTGCCTCCACGTTTGCCGGGGAGTCAACGTATACGATCTTAATGCCCGCGTCCTTTGCTTCCTTCAGTGCGGAAGAGATCGCGTCCGGACCGTTTGCCGCTACGATGATCGCCTGATAGCCGCCTGCGACTGCGTTATTTACGCACTCGATCTGCTGAGCGTCATCCTTCGTGTTCGGGGACATGAAGCTTACTGTCACGCCAAGCTCTTTCGCCTCTTCCTGAGCACCCTCGTTTAAGGTTACCCAGTGCTGGTCGATGGAGTCCATGGTGATCAGCGCGATCTTATAATCGCCGACTTCTTTGGACGGAGCACCTGTGGTGGACTCTGCCTCTGCAGACGCAGCTGCGGATTCTGCAGGTTTCTGGCTGGAACAGCCGGTGATGCTGGCTGCCGCAAGGGCTGCACAGCTTAACAGTGCCAATACTCTCTTTTTCATAAAAATCCTCCTTAAGATTTCTTATATGTAACCCACTAAAGTTGCCTGGGTTAAATATACTTGATAAAAATGTTGTCAGACAGCCAGACGGACTGCGTGCCCGCACGCAAGGAGCAGCTGCATTTTTACTTAGTGGCTTTCTTTCCAAAATTTCCGGAACGGACAACTACGTCTAAGAGTACAGAGAATACAACAATGATACCGATGACAAGTCTCTGGATACCGACCTGTGCGCCGATCATGTTCAGTCCGTTCTCAAGTGTCTGCCATACAGCCGCGCCTGCGAATGTACCGAGCAGAAGTCCTGTTCCGCCAAGCGGGGAGATGCCGCCGATAACGCCGGCCGCAACGCCGTACATCTCGTACATGTTTCCTGCTTCCATATTTCCCATTCCTGCCTGTGCGCAGAGGATATAACCTACAACACACGCGCAGACAGCACTTACCAGATATGCCTTAATCGTTGTATTTACAACATTTACACCGGACAGTTTCGCAGCATCCACGTTGGAGCCGATGGCGTAAATATGTCTTCCTGTACGGGTCTTTGAGAGCAGGAAGAAGAAGATCAGAAAGATCACGAGAGCGATCCAGAAGGTGTTGTAAACACCAAGTGTCTTTCCATAATAGAAGAAGTTCTGGAACTTATCTCCTGCTTCCTTTCCGATACCGGTGGCGATGGCGTCCGTGTTTCGGTTATTGTTGACCATGTAGGCAACGCCTCGTGTCACGAACATGGTACCAAGAGTCGCAATAAACGGCGGAAGCTTAAACTTTCCGACTAACATACCGTTTACAACACCTGTGACCAGACAGCATATCATTGCAACTGCCATGGCCACGAACGGGTTCACGCCCATCGCCATCAGGGTTGCCGAGATCATGGCGCTCATTCCGACCATGGAGCCGATGGAAAGATCGATATTTCCGGTGATCAGAAGATAGCTCTGTCCGACGCCGATCAGAAGATATTTTGACATGGATCGTAAAAGGTTCATGACATTCTGTCCGGCAAATACTTTACGGTCGATAAGACCGAACGCTACATAAATAATGATCAGACCTGCGAAGGCGGTGATGACCGCTCCCATTCCGCGCGTTCCCAGGATCCGCTTTACTGCGCTCTGTTTCTTTTCATTCATCATCCTGTCCTCCCTCATCCAACGGCTTTCTTTTGCTCGAACTCAGTTGCGAACTTCAGTATCTCATTCTGGGTCGTCTCTTTCGCTATGACCTCACCGGTGATCCTTCCGTCACACATGACGATGACACGGTCCGCGATTCCTAAGACCTCCGGCATCTCCGAGGAGACGAACATAACGGCGATTCCCTGTTTCTTCAACTGATTCATCAGGTTGTAGATCTCGACCTTCGCGCCTACGTCGATGCCTCGCGTCGGCTCGTCGAAGATCACGACTCTCGAGTTTCTCGCCAGCCATTTTCCGACAACGACCTTCTGCTGGTTTCCACCGGAGAGGTTGCCCGCATTGACTTCCACCGTCGGGGTCTTGATCAGAAGGTCCTTCACTGCTTTCTCACAGAGGTCATCCTCCTGCTTTCTGCTGATAACACCAAGCTTGCTGCAGATCAGATCCAGATTCGGAAGCGCCAGATTGTGGCGGATGCTCAGTTTCGTGCAGAGGCCGTCTTTTTTGCGATCCTCCGGTGCCAGAACGATTCCGGCCTTGATGGCGTCCATCGGACAACTGATCTTTACCTCTTTTCCATCCAGAAAAATCTCTCCGCCTGTCTTCGGGTCAACGCCGAAGATCGCTCTCGTGGTCTCGGTGCGCCCCGCTCCCATCAGTCCCGCAAATCCGACGATCTCGCCTTCGTAGAGGGAAAAGTTGATGTCGCGGACGAGACGCCCGGCATTTAAGTTTCTGACCTCGAAGACCTTCTTTCCTTTCGGGCAGGAGACTCTCGGGAACTGTTCTTTGATCTCACGGCCGACCATGTTCGCGATGATCTGATCCATAGTCATATCCTTAAAGTTTCCGTCTGTGATATACTGGCCATCCCGCATGATCGTTACACGGTCAACGATGGCCTTGAGTTCCTCCAGACGATGGGAAATATAGACGATTCCGCATCCGTCCGCCTTTAACTGACGGATGATCCGGAACAGCTCGTCGATCTCCTTCGCCGTCAGGGATGAGGTCGGTTCGTCCATGATGAGGATCTTTGCGTGGATCGAAAGTGCTTTTGCGATCTCGACCATCTGCTGCTTGGATACCGGAAGATCGCCGACGGTCTGTCTCGGATCGATATCGATCTTTAAGTCCCCGAGGATCTTTGCCGCTTCCGCTTCCATCTCCCTGTCATTTAAGACGATCCCGTTTACTTTTTCTCTTCCGAGGAACATGTTTTCCGCAACCGATAAATGGCGGCACATGTTTAATTCCTGATGAATGATCGCGACACCGACGGTCTGTGCCTGTTTCGGAGTCAGATTCTCATATTCCGTTCCGAAGATCGTCATCGTCCCGCTGTCCTTCGTATAGACGCCGCTTAAGATCTTCATCAGTGTGGATTTCCCCGCTCCGTTCTCTCCGAGAAGCGCCATGACCTCACCGGAACGGAGTTCAAAATTCACATGATCCAGGGCTTTTACGCCCGGGAATGTCTTGACGATGTCTTTCATTGAAACAATTACTTCGCCCATCTTCTCCCCCGCTTTCTGTCTACTCCCTCTGCAGCTGTTTTGCACCTTCATCCGGCGTTTGCAGCCACATTTTCGATTTTATTTCGTATGCATCGCAACACTCAGCGCCGCGATGTCTCCGATTTTTTCTCCAAGCCCCGCAGGCAGGATCCTGCAGGCCTTCATGTTTCCGGGCAGTGCCTCTTTTTCAATGACGGCTTCCATGCCCGCTTTCATGTACTCTCCGGCCCGCGCGTAGATGCTTCCGATGACGATCGCCTCCGGATTAAAGAGATCGATCAGGATCGCCAGAAGCTTTCCGAGGTTTTCGCCGATCTCGTTCCAGAGTGCCAGCGCCTCAGGATCACCTTCCGCCGCCCGTTTTCCGAGTTCTTTTGCAGTTCCTTTTCCGTACTGGGCGATCCCGCCGCCGCTCACATATCCCTCAAAGGATCCGGCTTTTCCGTGACCGGTATGTCCGGTCTCAAAGAGTCTTAAATGGCCTGTCTCGCCGGCCATTCCGGTACTTCCTTCATAGAGTCTCCCGTTTAAGATCAGTCCCGCGCCGATTCCCGTTCCGAAGGTGAGAAAGATCATATTCTCTGTGCCTTTTCCGGCTCCGAACTTCCATTCCGCCACTGCGCAGGCATCCGCGTCGTTCTTTAAGTACGCCGGGACCTTAAATCTCTCCGTCAGCATGTCCGTGATCGGCACCTCGTCCCAGCCCGGAAGGTTCGGCGGTCCTAAGATCACGCCCGTCTTACTGTTTAACGGTCCGCCACAGCTGACACCGATGGAGGTTACATACTCATTCATGAGCTCCGAAACACTCTCAAAGATCTCTTTTAAGGTCTCGTCCTTCGTTTTCGTCGCGAATTTTTTCTTTTCGAGGATGTTTCCTGCCGCGTCCCCACGGATCACCGATATCTTCGTTCCGCCGATATCAATCCCTATGTATTCGTTCATATGATCCTCCTGTTAGTTCCATCTTACATGAAAAATGTCCCCCATAACAGAGGACAATCCTACGGTTATGGGGGACAATATTTTGATGTATACAACAGCCTGATCTTTCTTACGGTCAGCGCAGCGGGGTGCACAGACCTGCTATACAATGTTCATTGCCAGAACGAGTGCTCTACCTCACAATACGTTTGAACTCGCTCCTGTCATACGATGCCGCAACTTTCCCCTCCTCCACCACAAGCAGACGGTCGGAAATATCCATGGTATCTGAGACGCTGGAGGTGACCATAAGGATCGCCGTTCCCTGCTTCTGGATCTCCCGCAGAGCATTTAAGATCCGCATTCTGCAGAACATATCACCTTTCGCCAGCGGCTGGATACAGACCATGACCCTCGGTCTGAGAAGATTCATCTTATGGTAAAGCAGCGCGAACTGGTCTTCCTGCGGGATATCCCGGACACAGGGCGCATCGATCACCGGCCCCACAAGCGGCAGATACTCCGAGTGGATGCTCTTATAGATCTTCCCCGGGATCAGGCTCTTCTTCAGCTTCCGGTCAAGAAGAAATGTCAGATTCTCCATATAACTCATTTCCACAAACAAAAGACGGTTCACCCCGTCCGCCGGAATTACAGCAATCCCCTCATCCAGATAATTCCCTGCTTTTTTCTGCGTATAAGTCACATGATCCACCGTGATCCATCCGGACTTACACCGCATTTTCCCGGTCATAAGGTCCATCATGTCCCCGGCGATCTTATTTTCCTTATCAAGGAGCGTCACACACTCCCCACGGTGTAAAATAAACCTCAGCCCGTTCAGATTTCCGGCCCCCACCGTGTGAAAATGCAGGATTCCGTCATCGTTCTCCTGTTCATTTTCCGTCGACAGGATCTTCCATTCCGACGTATAGGGCGCCATGTTCTCGTCCGTCATCTCATCCCGCTCAAAGACCTTGTAGATATACCCGTCAGAAAAAAGGGCCGTCCTGTCCGCGATCTTAAAGAGCTCCTGATGGTGGTTTCCGATATAGAGGACAGAGATTCCCTCTTTCCGGATCTTCTTTAACATCCGCTGAAATTTATAAAGCTCATATTCGCTCAGGTAGTTTGACGGATTGTCCACGATGACCAGATGGCAGCCGGATAACAATGCTTTTCCGAGCTCCACAAAGCACCGCTCCAGCTCTGAAAGGTTCTCCACCCGCTTATTGAGATCGACCTCAAGTCCCTGTTCTCCCATAAACCGTACTGCCTGCTGAAAGATCACCTGTTCATTGATAAAGTACTTTTTAAAGCCTTCCCGCAGGATAAAAAGGTTGTCCACAACGCTTAAGCCCTGCACGAGATGGCTCTTCTGTTCGATGAGCGCCACCTTATTGGACTCCCCGCTGCTGTAGGAGTAGCTGTTTACGATCTTCCCGTCATACCAGACAGACCCCATCGTGATCGGATCGTTCCGGCAGATCAGATCCACCATCTCCTTCTGGCCTTTCCGGTTCCGCGCCACGAGACCAAGGATCTCCCCGGCAAACATCTGGAACTCCAGATTATCTAAAAGCTGCTCCCCGTCCCGTTCCATACTCACATGGGAAATTCTGAGAAGCTCCTTTCTCACCGCCATCCCCCCTGCCTGTTTTCTTCCCGCACAAGAGGAAGCTCTACCACAACATCGGTTCCGACTCCCTCTTTGCTGTAAACATGGATGCCATATTCCTCGCCGAAAAGCAGTTTGATCCGCCGGTTGACGTTCACGACGGCGATTCCGCCTCTGGTCTGCTTTTTCTCCCCGTCTTTTTCCGGGTCGTCCGTCTCGTCGCCCAGGCGGCGCAGTTTTTCATTCAGTTCCTTTAACTTCGCGTCCGTCATTCCCTGTCCGTCATCGGAGATTCTGATATAAAGCCGTTCCTCGCTGGCGCTAATACGGATCACCAGGTGGCCTTTTCCGATCTTCCTCTCGATTCCGTGGTAAATAGAGTTCTCAACGATGGGCTGCAGCGTCAGTTTTGGGAGCTTGCACTGCAGAAAATCCATCTCCGTAAACTCATCGTCCGGGTTCCGGTCATACTGGATCTTTAAGTCCAGCTTCGATCCGAAGCGGAACTGCTGAATATAATAGTAGTTTTCGATATTGGCCAGCTCGTCCTCCAGCGTTACAAGGTTTTCCAGATTCGAGATCGTGTACCGGAAGAAGGTCGCCAGTGCCTCCGTCATCTCCGCGATACTGTCCAGCCCCGCGATCAGCGCCTCGCTTCGGATTCCCTCCAGTGTATTGTAGAGGAAATGTGGGTTGATCTGGTTCTGAAGTGCCAGATACTCCGCCTGTTTTTTCGAGATCGCAATCAGGTTGCTGCGGTCGATGATCTCGTTTAAGCGCAGAATTGCCTGCTCACTCTCCGGGGAGAATGGGTAGCGGACCTTAAACAGATCTTCCATGACATATCCCAGAACGAACTGCTCATAGATCGTTTTTGTCTCCCGGTAAGGCACAAGAACCAGGCGATGGACCGCTGCCGCCAGAAGGACAAAAAGTACGGTAAAGACCGCCGGAATCGTAAACGGCCGCATCTCCCGAATGCAGACAGTCCACATCTCCACGAGGACCGCCCCGATCAGCCCGGCCGCGAGAAGTGCGCACCATTTGATCCGGACTGACAGATAGTTTTTTTTATCGGTATGTTTCTTTTCCATCAAGAGTACAACTTTCTGTATTCCTTGGGCTTTAGACCCGCGTATTTTGTAAAGGACTTCGTGAAATACCGCACGTCGCTGTAGCCGACCTTCCCGCAGATATCAGCCACCGTGTCGTTCGTCTCCTTTAAAAGCTTCTTCGCCATATCCATCCGGACCTTAGAAAGGTATTCCAGAAATGTTATTCCCGTGTCTTTCTTGAATAACGTGCTAAGATAAGTAGGTGAGAGATCCGCGATCTGGCTTACCTCCTCCAGCGTCAGTGGTTCCCCGAAATGCTCTTCCACATACTTTTTCACAAGACGGATCGGACGGTTCTCATCCTGGCGTTTTAATCTGGATGCCTTCTCATAAGAACTCGTGAGCCGTCTCGTCAGGTAATCGAAGAGCTCAGTGGCATCAGCACAGTTGTCGGCGCTGATGCTGAAATTTTCCATGAAATTTTCCTCCACCGGCAGGCGATATTTTTTCATAAAGAAGAGATACTGGTTGCAGATCTCCTTTGTCATCTGCAGGATCTCATGACCGCTGATCTCCTTTGATGCCAGCATCTTTGTCTTTAAATAGATCAGTTCTTCCCGCAGGGCAAAAGGATCCAGACTCTCGAGCGTGTGGGAGATCCGGTCATTGAATTTCGCAAAGCTCTCACTGTCCGCGAAGGACTCTCCGCTGTCAATACTCCCTTCCATCAGCTTTCCGGTCCCGCCAAGCAAACGTTCCTCGATCAGGAGTCTGGCATTTTTTAAGGAAATCCCGATCTCTGAAAGGCGCCCCACACCTTCTCCCAGTGCCATCGTCACAGCCAGATTTTTTAAGATATCTCCCTGGACTCTGATCTCAGAAAGCAGGGCTTTCATCTGTCTGCGGATCTGCATTCTGTCATCCGGATCATAATTCAGCAGGAAAAAATGGAACCCGTTTAACTCCGTCAATTCTGTTTCCATTACATACCCGTTTAAAAGCTTCCCTGCCGCAGCCTGCACTTTCTCCGCCATAAACCGGACATTCTTTTCCTCATCGCACACGCGTCCGTCAAGCTTTAAGATCGCAATACTGAATTCCCCCGGCTCAAAGTGATAGTGGAATTCCCGGTTGATGCGATCCAACGGCTGCGTCAGGACTTCTTTATTTCTTCTCCCCACAAGATCCTGCAAAAAAGCCTGCCTGAGATTCTTCTCATCGCTCCGGATCGCCCGCTGTCTCTTTTCCTCCAGGCTTAACTGCTCTGTCTGCTCCTTAAAGTGAGCGCTGAGCCGTTTTAAGGTCTCCGTCAGCTCATCCTTCCGGATCGGTTTTAAAAGATACGCGTTTACCCCGTATCGGATCGCCATCTGCGCGTATTCAAAATGGCGGTAACCGCTGATGATCACAAACTCAGCCTTCGGAGCTTCCTCTTTTCCCAACCGGATCAAGTCCAGCCCGTCATATCCCGGCATCCGGATATCCGTGATCACGATATCCGGATGAAATTCTTTTATTTTTTCCAACGCCTCGATCCCGTTCTCGGCAACTGCGACAACCTCCATCCCAAGCACGTCCCAGTCCACAAGCTTCTCGATCAGCTGGCACACCTTACTCTCGTCGTCGGCGATCAGTACTCTCAGCATCCGCAATTCCCCCCTGTTTCCCCCGAAAGTAGTATGGTTTCATTGTACTCCGCATGGGACATTTCCGTCAACCAATATGAATTGCTGCCCTTTGCGTTTTTGGTCCGACCTTTTATTTCCACTTGACTTCCCCCACAACATCTGGTATATATAGCTTATACCGATCATATGACTGACGGATAAGTGGATAAACCACGTGAAGTATGATCGAAGAAAGCCGACCGTCTGGGCAATCATAGCGCAGACCGTGGGCTGTTTTTTTGCCCTTTTGTCTGATGGCGCATTCTGCGCCGCGCTGTGATTCTGTAACAGCTGAGATCTCCCTGAAGAGAAAATTTCCCATATGGCAGATTTTGATAATGATTCTCATTTAATATATTGTCTTTTCCTGTCAAGGTCTGTTATAATGGCGAAGCATTTCTTCACAACCGAAGATTTCAGAATGATCCCTTTTTAAACAAATGGTAATGCAAACAAGGAGGAACCACCATGTCTGAACAGAATACCCGAAACGGAAACGCTGATGTTTTCAAAAAAGCCTGGAGAGGATTTCAGGGCGCAAAATGGACCGACGAGGTCAATGTCCGCGAATTCATCCAGAATAACTATACCCAGTACGACGGAACCGAGGATTTCCTCGCAGCTCCGACCGAAGCTACTGATAAACTCTGGGGACGTCTTCAGGAGCTCCAGAAAGAGGAGCGCAAAAAAGGCGGCGTCTTAGAGTGCGAGACTGAGATCGTATCCAGCCTGACTTCCTACGGCCCGGGCTATATCGACGAGGACTTAAAAGACCTCGAGACCATCGTCGGACTTCAGACAGACAAACCGTTAAAACGTGCATTCATGCCTTTCGGCGGAATCAAGATGGCTGAGGAAGCTGCCGAAACTTACGGATATAAAGTAAATGAGAAGTTCCACAAGATCTTCACTGAATACCACAAAACTCACAACCAGGCTGTTTTTGATGCCTACACACCGGAGATGAAGGCTGCCCGCCACTGCCACATCGTAACCGGTCTTCCGGACACCTACGGACGCGGACGTATCGTCGGCGACTACCGACGTGTGGCCCTTTACGGTATCGATTTCCTGATCGAGGAGAAAAAGAAAGACCTGGATCTCTGCGGAAATGGCGCAATGTACGATGAGATCATCCGCCAGAGAGAGGAGATCGCAGAACAGATCCGTGCTTTAAAAGGCATGAAGGAGATGGCAAAGATCTACGGCTATGACATTTCCGGTCCGGCAACAAACGCAAAAGAAGCGATCCAGTGGCTTTATTTCGGCTATCTTGCCGCTGTTAAGACCCAGAATGGCGCAGCTATGAGCGTTGGACGTATCTCCACCTTCATCGATATTTATGTAAACCGTGACCTCGAGGAAGGAACACTTACCGAGTCCCAGGCACAGGAGCTGATCGACCATATGACCATGAAATTCCGTATGGTGAAGTTCGCAAGAATCCCATCCTACAACCAGCTCTTCTCCGGCGATCCGGTTTGGGCAACACTGGAGGTTGCAGGTCTCGGACAGGACGGACGTCACATGGTAACAAAGACAGACTTCCGTTTCCTCCATACTTTAGAGAACATGGGTCCGTCCCCGGAGCCGAACCTGACTGTACTTTACTCCTCCCGTCTCCCGGAGAATTTCAAAAAGTACGCGGCAAAGATCTCCGTTGACACATCCTCGATCCAGTATGAGAATGATGATGTGATGCGTCCGGTATGGGGCGATGACTACAGCATCTGCTGCTGCGTATCCGCTACCCAGACAGGTAAAGAGATGCAGTTCTTCGGAGCGCGCGCAAACCTTGCGAAGTGCCTTCTCTACGCGATCAACGGCGGTAAAGACGAGAAGTACAAGACAAAGGACGGAAAGCCGATGCAGGCTGGTCCGGAGTACGCACCGATCACCTCCGAGTATCTTGATTATGACGAGGTGATGCATAAGTATGACCTGATGATGGACTGGCTGGCAGGAATCTATGTAAACATCCTGAACCTGATCCAGTATATGCACGATAAATATTACTATGAGGCAGCTGAGATGGCTCTCATCGATACCGATGTACGGCGTACCTTCGCAACCGGTATCGCAGGCTTCTCCCACGTGGTAGACTCCTTCTCTGCGATCAAGTACGCAAAGGTAAAGGTTGTCCGCGACGAGAACGGTATGGCGACAAGCTTCGTAACAGAGGGTGATTTCCCGCGTTACGGAAACGATGACGACCGTGCGGATGATATCGCAGTTTGGCTGTTAAAGACATTCTTAAAGAAGGTTAAGAAATACCACACATACAGAAATTCCGAGCCGACTACTTCGATCCTTACGATCACATCCAATGTGGTTTACGGTAAGGCAACAGGTGCTCTCCCGGATGGCCGTGCGGCGTTCACACCGTTCGCACCGGGCGCAACTCCGTCCTACGGCGCTGAGCAGAATGGTCTTCTCGCTTCCTTGAACTCCGTTGCAAAGCTTCCGTATGAGTACGCTCTCGACGGAATCTCCAACACTGAGACCATCGCTCCGGGTGCTCTCGGACATTCTGAGGATGAGAGAAAGAACAACCTTGTCCATGTTCTCGACGGATATTTTGATCAGGGTGCTCATCATCTCAACGTGAATGTATTCGGTCTTGATAAGCTGAAGGACGCGATGGAACATCCGGAGAAACCGGAGTACGCAAACTTCACGATCCGTGTTTCCGGTTATGCGGTTAAGTTTATCGACCTGACAAGAGAGCAGCAGCTTGATGTCATCGCAAGAACCTGCCACGAGGCGATGTAAGAAACAGGTAGCAATCTAATCCTTTTCTGGTTATGGACCGTGCGGCAAATACGCGGACCTGTTAAGCAGTTACTAAAACAGCTCATTAACTTTATCCATTTAAAATCAGCCGGGAATGATTTTGTTCCCGGCTGAGCCTAAATTTACAAAGTTTCGCTCCGCTTGGCACGGCATTCTGCTGTCTGCTCTTTTCACAGCACTTTTTATTTTACTTTTGCACACTATCTCCGCCCCCGCATGTTCCGGGAGAAAGGAAACTTCTATATGGAAACAACAGGCTACATTCACTCCATCGACAGTTTTGGTTCCGTAGACGGACCCGGCGTCCGTTTTGTGACTTTTCTTCAGGGCTGCCATATGCGGTGCCGGTATTGTCATAATCCGGATACCTGGAAACTGGCGAACACCAATGCCGTTTCTGACCACCAGCTCTCTGGAAATTTAGATCCTGCTAATGCGGCTGAAAATACGATTTCTGACAGCGCAGCATCTTCTTCCGTCTGTAATTATAAAGAAATGACTCCATCCGCCCTGATCAAGCAGGCGCTCCGCTACAAGCGTTACTGGGGAAAAGAGGGTGGACTCACGGTCAGCGGCGGTGAGCCGCTTTTACAGCTGGACTTCATGGTGGAACTCTTCCGCCTCGCAAAAGAAAACGGCGTCGGCACAGTGCTCGACACTGCAGGACAGCCGTTTACAAGGGAAGAGCCTTTTTTCTCAAAACTCAATGCGCTCATGGAAAACACTGACCTCGTCATGCTGGATCTGAAGCACATCGACCCGGAAAAACACCGTTCCCTGACCGGTCACACCAACGAAAATATCCTGGCTTTCGCCAGATACTTAAACGAGATCGGTAAACCCATGTGGATCCGCCACGTCCTCGTCCCCGGCGTGACCGATGACGATGAGAATCTTTACGGCGTCCGCGCGTTCCTGGACACGCTGTCCAATGTAAGAAAGGTCGAAGTTCTTCCGTACCATACGCTCGGAATCTACAAATGGGAGTCTCTCGGCATCCCCTACACTTTGAAAGATGTGGATCCACCGACGGCGGAATCTGTGAAGCGGGCGGAAAAGATTCTGGGGGGCCAGAAATAAGTTTTTTACAGATGGACGTTCTGTAATCTATGCCAACTTGTTTCGCTGAAGCTATCATGAAGCCGCTAGCGAACTTTTTAATTTCTGTGATTTTCACATTTTATTTTTCTTTTCAGTCTATATTTTCTTACGGTCAGCGCAGCAGGTGCTAGACCTGCTGAATGCCTACGCTTTCTGCCTATACAAATAAAACACGTGCTGTCCAAGGTTGCTTCTATCTGACTTCGACAGTACGTGTTTTTTGTTTTTTGAAGCTTTTCATTACCTACATAGTTACTATTATAGAAAGTCA
>OLQS01000511.1_pt1 | contig 26260 bp, 29 predicted proteins | sample 1672291 | NCBI WGS metagenome assembly OLQS01 (sample SAMEA3136668, study PRJEB25190) | human gut metagenome | biome: human gut; feature: human-associated habitat; material: faeces | place: Austria | collected 2013
CCGCCGGACAATAAGACATTTTTAAAACAGGGAATTTTAATTTTTCACCTATCTCTTGATATGCATTTTCTAATTTTGACTTTTCCGATTTGTTCTTATCATTGTCTACCACAATGGAGGCAACTGACCTTTCTGTCCTTCTAAAGAAATAATTCTTCTTCCCTACCGCCGTCCCCCCAAGCATCCCGGCAATCACCGCCACCAACGCTACAGTGGCCAGCACTTTCTTCTTTCCAAATCGAACAATCTTCTTGTCCTTCCGGTCTTCCGTCTCTGCCTTTACCAGCGTAATATTCCTCTCTGTTTCCGCTCCGGCGCAGACGTTCCCTTTTCAAGTTCCGCCTTCCGCGCCATAATCTTTTTCATGATCCGGTCTTCGGCGCCGTCAAAGGTGACATCTTTGAGGGTCTCGTTTGCCTGATCCAGCTGTTTTAATAACTGTTCATCAGTATAGCCAAATGCTTCCTGAAGGCATCTGCTTATTTTCTGATCCTCATTTTTTTCCGTGTCTGCCATGATTCAGCACCTCACTTCTTTCCATCCTTTGTTCCTGTTTAGGGGTTGACATTTCTCTCTCAGCCGTTACTATTAAATAGTCAGCAGCTGTAAAATACGGTTACTGGTAACTGTTCAGTACCCTCACAGCTGCAGCTATGATCCACTGGTTTCCGCATCAATTGCGTAAGCCGAATATCCGGTCTTTCAGATCCGGAACTTCCATGGAGGCAATTTTATGAAAACCATTATTCTCACCGGCGGCGGTACAGCCGGCCACGTTACACCGAACCTCGCCCTGATCCCGTCTCTCAAGGCAGCCGGTTACGATATTCGATACATCGGTTCCTACAATGGTATGGAACGCAAATTAATTGAAAACGCAGGTATTCCCTATGACGGAATTTCCTCAGGGAAACTGCGCAGATATTTCGACTTAAAAAACTTTTCTGATCCGTTCCGCGTTTTAAAAGGATACGCGGAGGCATTAAAACTTTTAAAAAAATACAAACCGGATGTCCTTTTCTCTAAAGGCGGCTTCGTAGCAGTCCCGGTTGTTCTCGCTGCCAGACATTACCATATCCCGACGATCATCCATGAATCGGATATGACCCCTGGGCTTGCCAACAAGCTTTGTATCCCATCTGCTAAATGGGTGTGCTGCAATTTCCCGGAAACTTTAAAATATCTTCCGGGAGAAAAAGCGGTTCTGACAGGATCTCCGATCCGTGAGGAACTCCTTCAGGGAGACCGGCTTGCAGGTCTCCAGTATACGAACCTCTCTGCGGCAAAACCGATCATCCTTGTTATCGGCGGAAGTCTCGGCTCCGTCAAAGTAAACGGTGCGGTCCGCAGCATTCTTCCAAAACTTTTAGAACAGTTTCAGGTGATCCACATCTGCGGAAAAGGCAATCTGGATGAATCCCTGATCGGGACTTCCGGCTATGTCCAGTATGAATATGTTGATAGTCCGCTGAAGCACTTATTTGCGGCAGCTGACCTGATTGTCTCCCGTGCAGGCGCAAACTCGATCTGTGAGATCCTTGCACTCAGGAAACCGAACGTCCTGATCCCGCTCTCCGCAGCAGCCAGCCGCGGTGACCAGATCCTGAACGCAAATTCCTTTGCAAAACAGGGCTACTCCACAGTATTGGAAGAGGAGCAGGTAACGGATTCCACTCTGTTTGAGGCGATTCACAATACTTATGAGAACCGCTGGACATTCATTGAAAATATGGAAAAGAGCCATTTAAATAATGCAGTCGATACGATCATGAAACTGATTAATGATTGTGCCGATCACAAATGATCCTTGTCTATACAGCTTTGCAGTTTTTCCTTTAAGTACTTTCTGGCCCTTGAGATTCGCGAGCGGCACACGTCGTTCGTGATTTCAAGGCGCTTGGAAATTTCCTCTGTTGTCAATTCCTGAATGAAATACATCACCGTGACATCTTTCCACGGTTTCTTTAAACCATCCAGCACTTCATATATCTGACCGCAGCTTTCTCTGCTGATCACTGCCTGAAGCGGATCGTATTTCGTGTGATCCGCAACATAATCCAGTTCACTTACATCTTCGTCTTCATTTGGCCCGATGCTTCGTTTTTCTCTTCTGAAATAATCGATACATTTATTCTCAACAATGCGTGCCAACATTGCCTTAATAGCTTTTTCGTTCTCCAGCTTTCCGATGTAATCCGCCCGGTAGAATGACCAGAATGCCTCCATGACGATATCTTCCACATCATCATAAGGCACCCCGATCGAGACTGCCAGCTTCATATACATTTGAGCGTATTCCGTAATCAGTGCCTGCAGCAGTTCATCTTTGTCCTGCGGCATAATATCTCCTTTAAAACAGTTCTGATTACATTGCACCTTTGATCTTCTCTGCTGTTTCAGCAAGTACTTCCGGTTTTTCCTCTCCCGGTGTCCATCCTGCGATAACCGGACCGCCTTCGTAGCGCGGAATTACATGTACATGGAAATGGAATACCGTCTGGCCTGCCGCCTCACCGTTATTCTGAACCAGATTAAAGCCTGCGCAGCCCAGAGATTTTTTCATTGCGGTTCCGAGTTTCGCTCCTAACGGCAGGACCTTTGCAGCGATCTTCGGATCCAGTTCCGTAACATCCTTAAAGTGTTCTTTCGGAAGGATCAGTGCATGACCTTTCGATGCCGGACCAAGATCCAGAATTACACGGAAGTCTTCATCCTCATATACAGTTGAAGACGGAATCTCTCCATTTGCGATCTTACAGAAAATACAATTACAGTCTTTCATCATTTGTTACCTCCGTTTGCCCACCAGTCTCCAGTAGGCCTATGATATAAAATTATAGCAAGCACAATGCCGATTACAAGGCCAGAAAGGTGTGCAGTATTATCCACACCAGTGCTTGTATAGCCTAAATACAGAGAGAAAAAGATCATGATCACGAGCTGTCTTGTGCTCAGGTCTTCCAAACGTCCTTTGTTGGCTGTGACCACATAAAGCAGACCGCCGACCACTCCGAAAATTGCGCCGGATGCCCCGGCTGATACGGTCATTGTATCAGTTGAGTGCGCCATCATAGACACCCAGTTCGAGCCAATTCCGCAGAGCAGGTAAAATATCAGATACTTCACATGCCCCAGAGCCCGTTCCAGATTATCTCCGAGCACAAACAGAACCAGCATATTGTTCATAATGTGCCTGATTCCAAAATGCATAAACATTGCCGTCAAAAGCCGGTAATATTCCCCATCTTCCAGAACTGCAGGAGCGGACATCGCGCCTTTTGTATACATGAAGTACACATTCTCCGAGGAACCAGTGATCTCCAAATACAGGAAAAACAGCACATTCAAAGCGATCAGAAGTCCATTCACATAAGCCTTTTTTCCATATCGGCTTCCCATGGGTCTCATCCTTTCCATGCTGTTATTTCATGACACCAAGGCCTTTTGCGACGATCGTAATGAAGTCCTGAACATTTGTCACGATAGTCGTTGCGGAAAGACTTCCACGATCCATCAGCTTATTTACCACAAACTCGTCCGCGTCAACCGTATAGAGATACACCGGGCGGATCGTTCCGTCCTTCATAACACGGAATGATGGAGTCATATTACCTGTCGCGATCGTATGGAGCATTGTAGCTAAACAGATCACGCAGGTGGCATCTCTTACCATATCGCGCATCGCGCTCTGTCCCTGATAGGCATCTCCGATCACTTCCGGCATCGGGCCGTCATCGCGGATCGAACCAGTCAGGACAAACGGAATATGATTCTTCACGCATCCATAGATAATACCGTTATCAATGTGATTGTCCTCGATAAATTTCGGGATCGAACCGCTTCTTCGAACCTTATTCAGTACGTCCAGATGATTGTAATGTCCGTTCGGCTGGGATACCTGCGTATAGATATCCTGTCCAAGCGCCGTATGTAACAGAGCCCCTTCCAAATCGTGGGTCGCAAGCGCGTTTCCTGCCATCAGACCATGCGCATATCCATTGTCGATCAGGGACTGCATTGCATTTCTCGCATCATAGTCGAAAGAAAATGCCGGTCCCATGACCCAGACGATTTTTCCGTGTTCCTTCTCATATCGAAGAAGATCCATCAGGCGGTCATAATCTCTCGCATAGGAGGTCTCTCTGCTTCGTCCCTGGCGGAACACAAATTTATCTGTCAATGCGTCTTCTTCTGTCTGGAATCCTGTACTGTGGACGTAGATTCCTTCCTCACATGCCTCGCTGCGGCCAAGAATGACCTTGTCTCCCTTTTTGAGATTCCGGTTTTCGACCACCTCCAGATGTCCATCCGGGCAGATCACTACACTGGAATCCATGCGGCTTTCTTCCGCTAACACCCATTTCCCCTGAATTTTGAAATACTCCGGGAACATGGACGTGCTGTGAAAATATTCGGGGGCAACCCCATCCATCTCCACAACCTCCCATTTTGCATCAGGGGCTTTGGTAAACGGTTCCTGCGAAAAATCGGGCTGATGATATTCTGGCATCTGAAAAGCCATAATATTCCTCCTTTCATCATTGATGGATATATCATAGACCAAATGACAAAAAAACACCACCCCTGTTTTATATTTTCGTTTTCTCTTTGACGGCACTTCTGCCCGTGACTGTGAATGTACGGAACCGTTGCAGGCATCCTACAAAAACCGATATCTCTGATCCGCAAACGAAAGCATTTCTCCCGGTTCTATATGCACGCTCTCATTTGTCCCCAGAAATCGCCCGTTTACACCGGTTCCATTCGTTGAGTTTAGATCCGTGATCCTATATCCATCCCCATCTTCCTCGATCTTTGCATGGATCCGGCTGATCTGCGGCAGATTCAGGCAAAGATCAGAAATTTCCCGGTTTTTTCCAATAATAAATGGGAAATAACGGATCGGCACGTCCTCGCCTCCGTTTTCCGGAACAAGGCGTCTTGTCACCGGATAGATCTGCCGGCCTGTAAGGAGCACTGTCTGCATCTCAGCGTTCTCCGCGACTTCTCTCTGCTCTCTATCGATTCTTATACAATTTTCCTTTATTTCCGGGATTCCCCCTCGTTCCCGGTCCTCTTCTTCCCGGAATTCGACTTCCCATTCTTCTTCCGGCTCCCCCTCTTCTTCCCCGCTCTTTTCCATGCCAAAGAATACCATACCGGCTATCAGCACACCTTCTGCCGCAAAGATCCCCCATTTCCATTCCCAGAGCTGATCGATTCCGCCCAAAAAATAGACTGCCGCCGGAACCGCTGCCACCACGATCACAAGCAGAACCAAAATCGCATATGTCTCACTTTTTAGTTCGTTCTCCTCTGCCAGTGCTTCTGCCTCACCTGAAGGATCCGTCTTTTTTCTCTCAAAAGATCCATACTTTCGTTCTGTTTCGTTTTGCTTTTCTCCCTGATATCGCGCAGACTCTCCTGCCTCTGCTCCATATTCCCTGACCATTTTTCTCTCTGTTTCATATAATGCTTCCTTTCCAGTATTGTCTCTGAGGTTCTCTTCTTTCCCAGCCTTTTCTCCTGCCATCAGACATCTTTCCAGATCCCGGACTCCCAGATTTTCCTTCTCCCCTGCCCGGAACAGGGCAAATGCCAAAACCACCGCTTCTCCATCTGTGTGGTCCACATGATCCAGAATATATCTTGCCAGTTTCTGAAAACTCTCCTCAAACTGACTGCCATGTCCCGGAAAAAGGCAGAAATTCGCTCTCAGATCATCTGGATCCACATAGATCATATCCGGTTCCAGACAGAGCTGGTCTCCATCCATCAAAAACCGTTCTAATGCCGTCATCGTAACGATCAGGTCACTGGTGATCTGCCGGATCTCCTTTGCCTTGAACGACCGATATTCCATCATTCTGGATAATGACTGTCTCGATGTGATATTAAAATACAGGAATGTTTCCCCATCGATCCGCTTCTCCTGAAACGGCAAAAGTCCGGTGATCCTGTTCTCCGACAACATCCGAAGCGCATAAGATCCCCCAATCTCATTCTCCGGGCACAATACCATGTAATTCCGGTTCATTTCTCGCTTAAATTCTGTTTTCATCAGTCATCGATCCTGTCTTTTATTTTTTTCAGGGCATCCTGCTGCCTTAGGAATGTCTCCGGGTGAATATCCGCCCGCTCCATGTGAAGGCTCCAGTCTCCCGCCGATGCATCCCCCTCCGCTGTCAGCGCTCCAACCTTCAGATGGATCTCATACGTTCCCAGATAAAGCCGCGGATTCCCCATCAGACTTCCTTCCTGCTCAAAAGAATCCGTCTTTTTCTTCTCATCTACGTTATTTCGCGCTCTCTCCAGCGTTTCCTCCAGAATCATACTGCCGGTCACCATGTCATGGACAGTATAAGCATATCGGATAAACGCCGCCATCGACAGAAGAACCACAGAAAGGACCATGGACGCTTCCACTGTTATGCTGGCGCTGTAATTTCTTTCTATATGCATTTCTCTTCTCACACTACCCTTATAAGTATCAGCCACAGTGCCGACGGTAAAAGAAACGGCAAAAAAGGCAGCCGCTGTTTCCGGACACTTCCCCCGCCGGTTCCGATCTGCGCGCCAACCATCATCGCAAGCCCAAATATCCCGCAAAAAATCTGACCTGTGATCAACAGCAGTACACATTCCTGCCACTCAAGGAAAAATCCGGATACAATTAAAAACAAGCCATCTCCCTCGCCCAGAAGACCTCCTGTCAGAATACTGACTATCAAAAGTCCGATTCCCGGAATCATAGCAAGAATGATCTCCCCCGGAAAACGCGCCTTCCATACACAGGTTATGATTCCTGCCGCAGCTCCTCCCAACAGCACATCCAGACTGATTCTTCTCGTTCTTAGATCCTGCCAGACCGCGATGCACAGAAATACAAAAAACAGATTCATTCCATTTCCCCCTTTTTTCTCTCGCAGTACGAGCATGCCCCCAGATGCTCCGCCTCCGATTTCGGTATTTCCCTCACATAGGACATCATGGATCTACAATTTTTATCATAGTGAAAATGCTCGCCTGCCGCCGTGATATAGACAGGATCCGATCCATCTCCTTTTTTCCCGCAGATGGCACAGGGGCTCCGCTTTCCTCCCGGAATCCTGCCGCTTTCAGCTTCGGATCTCGTGGCGGTCAGATACTCATTGGAAATATAATGGCAGTCCCGGAACAAATGATATCTCCCCATTCCGGCACCCACATAGACCATCTCTGTCTGCTCATCCGTCATCGGATCCTGATAAGATCCATCTCCTTTTAATTTTCCCGGTATACCGATCCATGAACGCCGTTTTACAGCCACCGGTTCCACCGGTTTCCCAAGAACCGTTGAAAAAAACGGGATCTCTTCCTGATATTCCACCATAAATTCGACCTCCCCGTTTTCTCCATAAATTCTGGCTTTCTTCACCGCAGCATGATCCGCATACTGTCCGGCTCTCCCCCGGACCCAGAGGGAGGCCGCCGTCTCCGTGCAGAATGCCGGCAATTCACGATCCCCGGTTTCCGCTGATTCCGCGAGGATCCCATACTGGCTGATCTCCTCCCCGATCCGCTCCATGGCAGTCTGAACCTTTCTCTGCCGGTCAAGCCATATCACCGGCTGGAGAAGTGCCAGAAAGAAAAACAAGGTGAGCGGAAGAACAAGGGCAGCTTCCACTGTCATGGATGCCGGAAGCGAGGAGGTGCACAGATGTACTCTCCCTGCCGGCGGGGTGGCCATAAAAGGCCTATGTACTTGGAGAGACACATTTTCCGAATAAAAAGGTGATGTCACACGATTTTTGAATTTTAAACCGACAGAGAAGAGCACAGCTATACACCCCCTTTCTCTGATTTGATTTCATCGCAGTTGTCCAATGCTTTCACAGCTGCAATCAAAAATTTCACTCCTGTTTTCCATTTCTGTTCAAGTCGGCCTCAATAGGATCCCGCTGCGTACACCCTTCCTTTATACTCCTCTTTCTGAAAAAACATGTGCTTCTGCAGGACTTCCGCCTCAAGCTCAATCTGATACGCACAGTTTGCTGCGGAAAAATCCGTCTGTTTCATCCGGATATTCCACTGGATCAGATCCATCATCCGAAAATTTCTTTCTTTCCGATCCGCGAGGAACATCAGGCAGCTTAGATACTCTGTATAGGTTCTTCCCTCTCCGGAATTCTCCTCTGTCTTCCTCAAAAAGGACTGATCCAAAAGCCCGGAAAGGCTGGTCTTCCAGTTTCCTTCTGTCTTTTGAAATGGAATCTTTCCGCCTGCCAGCAGCGTTCTTACATCCAGCACCGCCTCACCGAATGCCCACATCGTCAGAATAAAAAAGGACAATACCAGCTGGGCCGGTACGATTCCGGCTGATACTGCTGCCGCCAGAGCATCTGCCTCCGCCTTTTTATCCGGAGAATTCAGCAAAAACAGCAGATTCATCGCACCTCTCAAGGTAAGTACCCGGTTCACTGCCTCCTTCAGGTTTTCCCGGTCTGATTTCTTTCCAGCAAGAAGATATTCCATCTCATATTTCAATCGCGATGTTTCCGTTTTGTTTTCCACTAAAAATGAAGAAAAATACAGAGGAACATATGCATTCACAGCCATCTGTCTCGATGCCGTCTTCAAAATTCCGTCATCCTCTGTATCAGAACTTCCCGCATGGACCTGATAGCTCGATGTAGATGGAATTCCCTTCAGCGAAACAGCATTCGTTGAAAGCTCTGTCCCTGCCGGAAGAAGGATCTCAAGAAGTTCCCCATCAAAAAAATCCTCCAGACGGTCCAATGCAGCCGCTTTCTTCTTATCTCGCGGATCACAGGCTGCGGATTCTAAATTCTCCATCTCCTCCACACACCGACAGATCTGCACCCAGTCCGTTTCTTCCTCATCTTCGTCCTCTGCAGCCGCTTCCATATCAAGAAATTCACATGCCTCTTCCAAAAGTTCCAGATTCCGATCCACCTTTGCCTCCATCTGCTGATATCCTGTGATCCGCTCTTTTGCGCTTTTTATCACCTCATTGCAGGCTGATATCTCCTGTCCCAGTGTTCCGGATGCCGTCTCATCCTCCAACTGCCCGGAATCTGCCTTCTTATTCTCTGCCTCCAGCCGTTCCACTTCCCCCTGAAACTGATCCACAATCCCCGGAAACCTTCTAAGCTCCCTCTTGAGGCTTGCCGCATGCCGCTTAAACGCGGTCATTCTCTCCTCATCCGCCGCCTCACAGAGTTTTTCTCTGGTTTCTTCCATCGTCCTCAGCGACTTTTCGATCTCCTGCCCTTTTTTTTCAATTCTGCGCACACCCCGGCCATCTCCGCGGCAGGAATTGTACACAGTACGGAAATCCCCCGCTTTTTTCACCTGTTCCGCTTCCTTCAGAAGTCCGCTTCCGGGCACCGCAAGCTCCGGGAGACGGTACTTCATATAGTCAGCAATTTCTTCCTCCAGCCACCTCCCATCCTCATCCACCATGCGGGTTATTCCGGAGAGTATTACGTTTTCCCGTCTCGCCGGGTACATATTTGCCTGTTCCAGATAAAAGTCAAGATAACGGCCGAAGGTCTCCTTGATCGCCGCCTCTGATTCATATTCCAGAAAGAGGAGCTGATAACGGTCCCATAAATTCCGGTTATAGTAACTCATCACCGATGACACCGCTGAATCCGATGCCATCCGAAGATACAGTCTTGCCCCCGCCGTTCTCGCTGATTCCACAAGTCCCAGGATCAGCGACAGCACACATATGATCGTCAAACTCAGAAAAACAGTAATCTCTCCCCGGTATTTCATCTAATATACCTCTTTCGCCTGTTTATTGATCTCCGTAAAAATTCCGGTCAACAGCTTGTTGATCTGGGTCTTGAAAACGATGACCAATCCGATCAGGACCACCAGAATCAGCACTACCTCAATAACTCCAACGCCATCTTCTTCCATAAGAAATCTTTTTAACTGCATACACACACCTCCCATATGTTCCAAAGTTTTCCGATTTTTTCTTGCCGTGTTTTACCGGATACTCCATCGAAATATTCAATCCATCGACAATCTTGCATTCCCTTCTGTCCATTTCATCTCTACAGTGATAAAAATGCCGGTGCGACCACCATGATCATCACGATCCCCAGCATGAGAAACATCGGGATCAAAAGCTTCGTGGATGCCTCCTCCCCTTTTCTGAGTGCAAGGTCTTTTCTCTGTCGGAACGCCGCCTCCATTTCTTCCTCGAGAAGCCGTCTCAGATCCTTTCCCCCCGTACTCACGCTGTTTCCAAGAAGCGACGCAAATTTCATATAACTTCCGATTCCGATCCGCCGCCCAAACTCCCCGTAGGCGCGGATCTCCGGCATTCCGGTCTCCATCTGATTCAGGGTCGTCTGCATCTCCCTGTATACCGGATGGAGATCCGGCTGCATCTTTCGGGTTCCATCCACCACCTGTTTTTTCCATGCCTGACGCACCGGATATCCGGCTCCCATCAGTACCACAAAGCCTGAGAGCAGTTCCGGATAGTCTGCAATCATCCGTTCCTTCCAGTATTTCTGCTTTTCCTTCTCATCGCTCTTTTCCTTTAAAAACAGGCATAATGCCGCAGCAATCCCAAGAAAGATCAGACCTCCGTTCCCATCACCGGACGCCGTCCTGTAGTGAAGTGCCTGTCCCTCAAAGCTTTCCGGAAGCGCGACTGTACTGCTCTCCACGTCGCTTTCCACAAGCTGCTCCAGAAATGTCCGAAATGAATCTCCAGATGCCTTTTCCGGAGGAAAGACTGTCACCGGGATCTCTGACCAAAATACTGCGCCTCCATTAGAGATCCCCGCTCTCAGAGTCACCTGCTCCCCATTCTCTGGAATATCGTGGCTTAGCAGCCCCATATCACTCACCGTTTCCGGTGTCCCGGATTCCCACCGGACCGAGAGTCCATATGGTTCCAATCGGTTAGTCAGATTCAGGTCATGCCGCACCTCCGCGAGAGATTCATTTTCTCCCAGAATCTCTACGGTCAGGTATTCCATGATCTTCGGAAAGTTCTCCTGCATCTCCTCCCCGGACATTTTCCGCTCCGAAACCGTAATAGCGATCTCTTCCTCCTTCTCCCCAAGACCGCCTACAAATAACTCATACTGCCGGTCTCCGCCGCCGTACTCATTGCGCTCCAAAACTGCGTTCCGCACCGGATCCCCCATTTTCCCCGCTGCTTCCGCAAGCCCGTAGAGCGCAAAGCCTGTGATTACACATGCGCCATATTTTCCATACCCGTTTCTATACTTTTTCAACCTGCCTTTTTCTGCTTTCCCACTCATATCCCGATCTCCAGAAAGTTCTTCGCCAGCTGACAGGACATCAGATATATCCCAAGACATACCGTCATCAGGAGCCGCCCGCCTATGGTCGTGTACAGGATTCCAAAGAAGCCCGGCGAAGTCAGTTCAATATAGATGACGATCAGAACCGGGATCACGCTCATGATCTTCTGCTCCATGCGTCTGGATGCCGTTGCTGTCAGGATTTCCTCCTGAATCCGGATCTTTTCCCCAATGATCTCCGCGGTTCTGGCGATAATTTTCATCAGCTCCCCACCGCTCTTTCTCGCAGCGAGAAAAACATCTGCAAAATTTTTTACATCATCCAGACCGCTCCGCTCTGCGAAATCCCCCAACGCTTCCTCGAATGTCAGATTCATTCGGACCTTCTGCAAAATCAGCCGGATCTCCCTCACGATCATGGAGTCATTCCCATGGATCTCCTCCATTTCCTTTAAACTCACCGCAAACGCATTTTCCACCGAATATCCGGCGTTGAGCCCCGAAGCAACTGCCAGGATCGCGTCCTTAAACTGCCCGCGCAGCGTCTCCAACCGTCTTTTCTTTAATTCTTTTTTCAACAGCAGCGGAAAAAGCAGTCCCATCGGCATCAGGATCAGAAACAGCCCTATGCTCCGATAGAAAACATAATCCAGAACCGCGGCTCCGAGAATTCCCTCCGCACCATAGAGCAGCCATTCTTTTTTGCTGAGTTCATAGACCTCATATCTCATACCCTGCAAGTCTGAGCTTTTCCCGGTGCTTAAGCACTCCGATCCTCTCAAGACTTCCTTCCACTTTCCTTCGATCCCGCGTTCCTCCTTCCTGACCTTTTGTCTCCCGGAAAGTGAAAAGGGGATTGAGTATGATCTCGCCGTTTTCAAATCTGTCCACCTCCTCAATCGCTGTCACTTTTCGCGTCTTATCCCGCATCCTCGCCACATGCACCATAATGTCCACCGCCGACGCGATCTGACTCCGGATCGCCGGAAGCGGCAGGTCTGCTGCCATCAAGACCATCGTCTCAAGTCTGGAAAGCATGTCCTTCACGCTGTTCGCATGGCCGCTGGAAAATCCGCCGTCATGACCCGTATTGAGACTCTGAAGAAGATCCAGCGCCTCTTTTCCGCGTACCTCGCCGATTATCAGGCGATCCGGTCTCATACGAAGGGCCGCCCGGATCAGCTCTCCGATCCCGATCTCCCCGGCTCCCTCTGCATTGGCATCCCGGGTCTCCAGACGTACCAGATTTTCGATGTGGTTTAACTGCAGCTCCGCCGCGTCTTCGATCGTGATCACGCGCTCTCCGGGCGGGATAAACTCTGAGAGTGCATTTAAAAGAGTTGTTTTTCCCGCTCCGGTCCCACCGCTGACAAAAATGTTGTAACGCGCCGCCACCAACGTCTTTAAGAGATCTGCCGCTTCCTTCGAGATACTTCCGTATTCCATAAGCCGGTCCATCGTCACCGGCTCCGGGAATTTCCGGATCGTCAGGATCGGTCCGTTTAACGCGACCGGTTCCAGAACTACATGGACTCTTGATCCGTCCGCCAGTCTGGCATTCGCAAGCGGTGTTGACGTGTTGACGATGCGGTTCACGCTGCTTACGATCTGCTGGATCAGATCTTCCAACTGTTCTCTGGATTCGAAAGACTTTTCCCACCGCCCGATCTTTCCCCCTGTCTCCACGAATACCTGATCAGGACCGTTCACCATGATCTCCGTCACCCGGGGATCATCCACCAGCTCCTGTAAAATATCCAACCGCCTAAAAGAATCAAACAGTTCCTTGTGAAGCTTCAGTCGTTCCCCTAACGTCGCCGGAAATATTTCCGGATCATTCTCCATGCAGGCATCCATTTTCCGGTCGATAAGATCTGCGATCTCCTCGTCCGCCATCTGACGGTCATACGTCATCTCCGCAAGGATCTGTTCCCGCAGGATCTGCTTCAGCTGTCCCATAAATTTCTCTGTCCTTTCACCAGACTCCGGACGAAATCACCCATATCCCCCCACAGGAGTTCCTGCGGAAAATGTTCCATCCGTCTTCCTCCCGTCACCATCGGCACATGGATTTTCTGGATCTTTTCCGCCACCCCGCTGTTTCCCGAAGCTGCCAGGTATTCTTCAAATTCACGCATTTTCTCCGCAGAAAACGGATCTTCCCGGATCGGTGTATAGACTACCTGACATTTTTCCAGTAACGGCATGGCATCCCGCCCATAATCCCCCACATCGAGAATCAGCGTCGTATAGTTCCCATCCCGCAGGATCCGTTCCATAAGATCCGCCATCTCCTGTACAGACAATTGGGCATAGTCCTGCGGGATCCTGATCGGAGGGATCCATGCCATATCTCCAAGATAATAGACGATCGAGTTCAGCCTCACCACATGAAAACGGTCCTGTTTATAATAGTAGATAAGATCCGAGAGATCCCTCTTCCACCGCTCATTCAAAAGCCCCGTTAAACCCGTAAACGTATCCAGCGTCACAAAAAGAACCTTTTCTTCTTTCGCAAGAACCTGTCCGATCGCCAGCGCAAGGCATGTCTTTCCGCATCTTCCGATGGGCGAATAGACTCCGATGATCCGTCTGGACTGGTCCGTGTTTCCGGCAACATTGGCCCGGATCCCCGGAATCTCACTGTAGACTGCCATCACTTCCCGGATAATATCATCCCCGGACTGAAACTTATAGATTTCCTTTCCAGAGTCCATCTGTTTTTCTGTTTCCTCCGACATATAGATTTTCTGGGCCGAAGGAATTCCGGAAATATCTCCGGAATCTGTCCGTTCCCCTGAAAGCAGTACATCGATCTCATGCTTTTTCGCGTACTCCGCCAGCTTTTCCTTTGAGGTAAACGCCTGAGCGGTAAAAACTCCCTTTTCCTTTCGGTTTACATAATCAGACAACCGTTCCGCATATCTCGTGTCCGCATCATAAACCGCCATCATCTTTTTCATGGTTTCTCATTTCCTTTCCCCTGCCGGAATCAGACTCCGGCGTATATTCGACCGGTTCCTTCTCCGGTCTGTAAGACATGCGGTCCTGTCTGTTTTATCAGATCAGCAAAAACAGACAGTATCCCGCAAACAGATACGGCCCTAGCCGCAAAAGACTTTCTTTTTCAAAATATCCCGGATATTCCGTAAGCCGTCCTCTCATTCCGGTCTCCACCGCAAACCTTGCGGCCCGCTCCAGCCGGAACCAGACCGTCCCCTGCTTTATCATCCGGTAAGACGCAGCAGCTGCTGCAAAAATCATTCCCAGACCAATCACAAACACACTGTCCCATACCCCCAGAAATCCCGCGATCACTCCCATAAGTTTGATATCTCCTGCTCCGATCGTCCGGCACAGGAAAAACGGATAAAAGACCACGCAGGTTCCCACAAACCGCAGAATAAAATAGCCGGCCCGGCTTCCCCCAAAAGCCACAAAAGCCTGCGGCTCCCCCAATCCCTGGTTTTCTGCAAAGGATAGAAGGATTCCCGCCGCAATTCCCGTTATGATCTGAATGTGAAAGATTTTTCCTTTCTTTCAGTCTGTCACCGCCGCGGACAGTAAAATTGCAAACAATGCCACGATAAGATCACCTCCTGTATAGCCGTCTCTTCTGATCATTTCCCTTGAAATTCAAAATTCTCAAAAAATTGAAAAAATATCTTTCAATTATTGCGGCTCACAATTCAATACATTAAAAGGATTTCATGCCCTGAATCCGGGCATCCGGCGAAGCTGCCGGTCATACATTTGTTATTTAGAAACGAAGAATTCATTTCTGAATGTGCCACTATTATCTCTGAATTCCGGCTGAAAGTCAATTTCAGTTTCGTAAAATCAGGGCATCGTTTTTCGTCAAAATTCACCAAATTTCATTATGTCACTCATCATTTTCCAGAAATATTGAACAATTCATTGACGCAATTCGAGAAAAATGGTAAAATGCAATTAAGTTTAAATTTTTAAACCGAAACATTCCGGAAAGGAGAGAATTCATGATCTCAGAAAATCTTCTGGGCGATATCTTTGAAGAGTGCATTCCTTTATTTATTGCGCTCGGTGACCGAACAAGACTGACGATCCTGCAGTGTCTCTTTGAGACACAGACCACTGGTGAAAGACGGATCCCCGGCTTAAATGTCAACGAGATCACGGACCGGACAAGTCTCTCCCGTCCTGCTGTCTCTCACCATTTAAAGATCTTAAAAGATACCGGCCTGATCGATGTTTTAAGAAAAGGCGTGTGTAATTATTATTATCTCACAAACAAAAGCGCCATCGACAAGCTCGGCCGGCTGAAAGAAGAGCTTGAAAAATATCCGGAATCCTGAATATTCCGGATGAATGATCCTCATACTACCAATTACAGAAACTTCTGGTTTTCTTCACAGACAGACGCGCCGCAATCCGGCAAAGTCCATCTGTGAACAAACTTCGGCGAAACAGCCTTCGGCCGCCTGAAACAGACTGCTGTTGGCACTATCCGTAAAGAAATTGGGGTATGATATTTATGTTTTTTTCGAAAAAAAATGCTTCCAAACAGGCTTACCGCCGGGAAACAAATGAACTGAAGCGCCAGATCGAGCTCAGCAAAACGGCGATCTTATCCGCCCAGAACCAGTTTGAACAGGTCGTTGACCCGACACTGGTTGACTGTTATATCTACGAGTTGAATGCTGCGCAGCTCCGGTATCAGTTTCTTCTCCGCCGCCTGAAAATACGGGAGCTTCAGGAGGTCTGATAACCATGCATACCTGGTACGAACAGGCTGTCTTTTACCATATTTATCCCCTGGGACTTTTAGGGGCTGAAAAAACAAATACGCTCACAGAAACTGCCCACCGTTTCGTGGCGCTTGAGGACTGGATCCCGCATATCCACGCCTTAAACGGTTCCGCGATCTACATCGGGCCGCTTTTTGAATCTTCCACCCACGGATACGACACGAGAGACTTCCGCCTCGTGGACCGGCGTCTGGGCTCCAATGAAGACTTTGCCCGCTTCGTACGGCTCTGCCACGAAAGTGGGATCCGTGTCGTGGTGGACGGCGTCTTCAACCATACGGGACGGGAATTTTTCGCCTTCCGGGATATTTGTGAAAAACGGGAAGCTTCCCCGTATAAGGACTGGTACCGCGGCGTTAATTTCGGCTGGGGCAGTCCTCTCGGTGATCCGTTCAGCTATGAAGCCTGGCAGGGACACTTTGAACTTCCCTGCTTAAATCTCTGGAATCCGGAGGTCCGCCAGTATCTGTTCGACTCGATCCGGTTCTGGGTCGACAATTTCGATATCGATGGGATCCGGCTGGACTGCGCAAATGTTCTGGATTTCGAATTCATGAAGGAGCTCCGCGAAAAAACTTCCTCCATGAAGCCTGATTTCTGGCTTATGGGCGAGGTAATCCATGGGGAATACAGCCGCTGGGTAAACCCGGAAATGCTGCATTCTGTGACAAACTATGAGCTTCACAAAGCATTCTACTCCGGTCACAATGATCACAACTACTTCGAAATCGCCCACAATGTGCGGCGGCTGGAGGCGGTGGGAAGATCCCTTTACACCTTTGTGGACAACCACGACGAAGACCGGATCGCAAGCAAACTAAATAATAAGGCGAATCTGTTTCCAGTATACCAGCTTCTCTTCACGCTCCCCGGGATCCCTTCTGTTTATTATGGAAGCGAATGGGGCATCGAAGGAAAGCGCTCCAGAACATCCGATGAGGTCCTGCGCCCGGCGCTCTGCCTGTCCGACATGGATGAAAAAGCTCCGGAGCTTGTGTCCCATATCGCGGCACTCGGAAAGATCCACGCGGAGAATGACGCGTTCCACACCGGTTCCTACAAGGAGCTTCTCCTCACAAACCGACAGTATGCCTTCAGCCGGTCCGGGGAACACGGAACTGTGATCTCCGCTGTAAATAATGATGAACAGCCGGCATCGATCTTGATCCCGCTGCCCTGCGCAGCCTCAGATGCCGTATGCCTGCTGCCCGGGGAGATCCCATTCTCCCTCGAAAACGGCAGACTTTCCGTTACGCTTCCGGCAAACGGCGGCGCTATCTTTAAACTTCAGGAGGTTTAAGTGATGACAAGAACAAAGAAAACTACGGCTCCCGCAAAAACAAAGGAGATCGGTCTCGGTTTCATCACCGAACTGGACCGCTATCTCTTTGGACAGGGCACCCATTATAAAATCTTTGAGAAACTCGGCGCACACCCAAAGACTTATAAGGGGAAAGCCGGAATGTATTTTGCCGTCTGGGCTCCCCACGCAAAAGCAGTCGGCGTTGTGGGTGATTTCAACGGCTGGGATCCGGATGCCGCACCGATGTCTCCGTTGGCGGACTCCGGGATCTACGAGGCATTTATTCCGGGTATCGGCCTCGGAGAGCTCTATAAATTCGCGATCACCACACAGGAAGGAAAGATCCTCTTCAAAGCTGACCCGTATGCGGTTCATGCGGAATTCCGGCCGGGAACTGCCTCCATCACGGAAGACATCACCGGATTTAAGTGGGATGACGCAAACTGGATGGAGACACGAAAGAAAGCCGATCCGGTAAAATCCCCGATGGCAATCTACGAGGTCCATCTCGGTTCCTGGCGGAAGAAAGACCGACCGCAGAAGGAAGGTTATTATACATATATGGAAGCCGCCCATGAGCTGGCTGATTATGTGAAAAAGATGGGCTACACCCATGTAGAACTCATGGGAATCGCAGAGCATCCTTATGACGGTTCCTGGGGCTATCAGGTTACCGGCTATTATGCTCCAACCTCCCGCTACGGTACCCCGAAGGAATTCATGTACTTTGTGAACTACCTCCATAAAAAGGGAATCGGTGTCATCCTCGACTGGGTTCCGGCCCACTTCCCGAAGGATGCCCACGGGCTTGCGGATTTCGACGGACAGCCGCTCTATGAATACGCGGATCCGAGAAAAGGCGAACACCCGGACTGGGGAACCAAGGTCTTCGATTACAGTAAAAATGAAGTAAAAAACTTCTTAATTGCCAACGCTCTCTACTGGGTAGAAAACTTCCACGTTGACGGTCTCCGCGTAGATGCCGTTGCGTCCATGCTCTACCTCGACTACGGCCGCAGCGACGGAAACTGGGTTCCGAATAAATACGGTGAAAACAAGAACCTCGAGGCTATCGAGTTCTTCCGCCACTTAAACAGTGTCCTCACCGGGCATCTCACCGGTGCCATGATGATCGCCGAAGAGTCCACCGCCTGGCCGGGTGTCACAAAACCGCCGGAAGAGGGCGGTCTCGGATTTACCTTCAAGTGGAACATGGGCTGGATGCATGATTTCCTCGAATATATGAAGCTGGACCCGTATTTCCGGAAATTCAACCACAATAAGATGACGTTCGGCATCACATACGCAACCAGCGAGAATTACATCCTGACTCTGTCACACGATGAGGTCGTTCACTTAAAATGTTCCATGATCAACAAGATGCCCGGCTTAAACGATGACAAATTCGCGAACCTGAAAGCCGGATACACCTTCATGATGGGACATCCGGGTAAGAAACTGCTCTTTATGGGACAGGATTTCGGTCAGTATCATGAGTGGGATGAAAAAGTTTCCCTCGACTGGTATCTCGCCGACGAGCCGCTTCACAAAGACCTGCAGAAATATTACAGCGACCTGCTGCATGTATACCAGAAATATCCGGCACTGTGGCAGCTGGATTCCGACTGGAACGGTTTCCAGTGGATCAACGCCAACGATGGCGACCGCAGTATCTTCAGCTTTATCCGCCGAGACGAGACGGGCAAAAAGAACCTCTTATTTGTCATCAATTTCACACCTGTTGCACGCGACGATTACCGGGTAGGCGTTCCGAAGTCCGGAACCTACTCCCTGATCCTGGATTCCGAGCATGGGCTCTACAAGCGCGGCGAGCATGCATTCTCCGCCCGCTCCAAGAAGAGCGAGTGCGATGGCCAGCCCTATTCCTTCGCGTATCCGCTGCCGGCATACGGGGCTGCGATCTTTAAGTTCAACTAAAAATATATGTTTTGCAAGTAACACATCCGTCCTGAATCCACTAAAACAGATTCAGGACGGATGTTCTAATTTTCCACATAAATAGGCACTGCCCGCCTCCCATTCTCCTCAGAAAACGGTAAGCGGACAGCGCCTCAATCATCACCTATATTTCTTGCATTTATTGACCTTACTTACTCTTACTCCACGTTCTTCGTCGCCACAACATCAACTCCCGTTCCGGCGACGTCCTTCATGATCACATCCCCGATATGCACCGGAGCAGTAACCTCGACTGTCTTTAACGCTTTCACACAGTCAAAGATCTTTCCCTTCGGGATATCTTCTTTCGTCTTCACCGACACCATGTCGATACTTCCGCCGGATACCCGGACTGTGGAAGTCACGATCCTCGTCGGGTTTGTCACCTCTTTCCGTCCATAGATCTCGCCGCGCTTGCAGGTATTTCCCGTCACGCTTACGACCTCACCGCCGTCCATCGTTACGACAAGAGGACAGCCCATCGGACAGCCGATACATATTAATCTTCTTTCCTCCATCGTCTATGCCTCCTCGATTTTGACCGTGATCGTCTCAAGATCCGGATATTTCAAAAGATCTGCCTTTTTGAATTTTAGTTCCTCCATCTCCCCCGGTGCCACAACCGGACGTTTTCTGTGGATCACACGCTCGTCACCGAAATACGCACTCACATAGCAGTTTTTATAGACACCGCCAACACGGAAGCGGACGGTCAGCTCCTCGTCCATTCTCGCCGGATCGATGGTTCCAGGGACTGTGTAGCGCACACCTTCGATCGGATTTAAGACGATCTCATGTCCGCCCGTCGGACGGTTCTCGCCCTGTTTCACATAGGCCGCCGCATTTTTTCCGGCGATCGCCGCTTCCTCAGATACAAAATCCACAAGATCATGTACATGAAGCACATTTCCACAGGCGAAAACGCCCTCAATATTTGTTTCAAGACTCTCATTGACCTTCGGACCGGATGTCACCGGGTTCATGTCCACGCCCATTCCTCTGGAGATCTCATTCTCCGGGATCAGTCCGACGGAGAGAAGCAGCGTATCACAGCTGTATTCCTCTTCCGTTCCGGGAATCGGCTTTCCTTTTCCGTCTACCTGAGCCAGTGTAATTCCTTCCAGTCTCTCTTTTCCCTTGATATCCACAACGGTGTGGCTCAACTTTAGCGGAATTCCATAATCATCGAGACACTGGACGATATTTCTCTTTAATCCGCCGGAATAAGGCATCAGTTCCGCAACGACCTTGACCTTCGCGCCCTCAAGCGTCATTCGTCTCGCCATGATGAGTCCGATATCTCCGGAACCTAAGATCACAACTTCGCGTCCCGGCATATATCCCTCAATGTTTACAAGCCTCTGAGCCGTACCTGCAGAGAAGATTCCCGCCGGTCGATATCCGGGAATATTTAAAGCGCCTCTCGACCGCTCTCTGCATCCCATTGCAAGGATCACTGCCTTCGCCCGGATCTCGAAGAGACCTTCCTCCCGGTTCATGGCCGTCACGATCTTCTGCTCACTGATATCCATGACCATGGTATTCAGTTTATACTCGATATTTAATTCTTCTGCCTGTTTAATAAACCGTCCCGCGTACTCCGGACCCGTGAGTTCTTCCTTGAAGGTGTGGAGTCCAAAGCCGTTATGAATGCACTGGTTTAAGATTCCGCCTAACTCCCTGTCACGTTCCAGGATCAGAATACTCTCGATTCCGTTTTTCTTCGCGGAAACTGCAGCGGCAAGACCCGCCGGTCCGCCTCCGATGATCACAATATCATACGATTTCATGCTCTGACACCTCCCTTTTATAACGAATCCTTATTGATTCCCTTGACGATCTGCGAGTTTCCGCCGGATTTTGTGATCTCAAACATACTCTTATGGCATTCTCTTGCAAGGATCTCCATAGTTCTCGGGGAACAGAAGCCTGCCTGGCAGCGCCCCATTCCGGCTCTCGTTCTGCGTTTCACTCCGTCTAAGGATTTTGCGCCTAAAGGTCTTCGGATCGCATCAATGATCTCACCTTCCGTGATCATCTCGCATCGGCAGATAATATTTCCGTACTCCGGTTTTTCCTTGATTAACCGGATCCGTTCTTCCTTGCTTAAAGTATTCGGCTTCAGAACGCCTTTTCTCGTCGCGATAAAGTTCTCTTTTTCCCTGAGATCCATCTTCTCTTTCAGGATATCCGCCACCATCTCACCGATCGCCGGGGAGCTTGTCAAACCCGGAGACTCGATTCCCGCACAGTCGATAAAGCCTTTCGCGTCCTCCAGCTCACCAATCAGGAATTCATGTCCATCCTCATGGGCACGGAGTCCTGCGAAGGAAGTGATCACCTGGCGCATCGGAATGTTCTTCACATTCATCTCTGCCTTTGTGATAACCTCATTTAAGCCCTCTCTCGTCGTATTGGTTCCCTCTTTATTCTCGATATCGATCGCTGTCGGTCCCACCAACAGATTTCCGTGGACCGTCGGAGTCACGAGAACGCCTTTTCCGTATTTTCCGGGAAGAGCAAACACCGTATGGCTCACATGATTTCCGGCAGTTTTATCGAGCAGACAGTAATCTCCACGTCTTGGGGTGATATGGATCTTCTTGTTGCTTACCATATTGTGGAATTTGTCTGCGTAGACACCCGCCGCGTTCACGACATACCGCGTCTTATACGTGCCCTTGCTTGTCCGGATCTCCCAGCCGTCTTCCACCGGTCTTAAGTCGGTGACCTCCGTATCAAAATGGAATTCTACTCCATTCGCGTTGGCATTTTCCGCCATCGCGATATTTAAGTTAAACGGACATACGATTCCGCCCGTGGGCGCATAAAGAGCTGCGCATGCCTCATCGGAAATATTCGGCTCCATTGCCCGGAGTTCTTCCCGGTTTAAGATCCTGAGATCCGGAACTCCGTTTGTGATTCCTCGTTTATAAAGAGCTTCAAGCCCCGGCATCTCGTCTTCATGCAGGCAGACTACCAGTGAACCATTTCTCTTAAACGGAAAATCCAGGTCCTTCGACAGTTGTTCCATCATTTCATTTCCGCGTACATTGAGTTTTGCCATCAGGGAGCCTTCCGCCGCGTCATAGCCCGCATGGACAATAGCGCTGTTTGCCTTGGAAGTACCGCAGCAGACATCCTCCTCTTTCTCCAGCACGCAGATCTTTGCCTGATAGCGCGACAATTCTCTCGCAGATGCTGCCCCGGCTACTCCTGCTCCGATTATGATCACATCATACATTTACCGTTCACTCCTTTACATCCTGTCTCTTTTAGAAGTTTTCCGCCATATCCCACAACCTTGAGGAGTCGGCGGCGTCCGTCCTTGAGAAAAAAGAGCCCGCCAAGTAAACGCATACCCTTATGCGGTTATCCTGTCAGGCTCTCTCATCTCATGCCATAATTATCTGATTGTTAAGCTGTACTGCACCGGGCACAGCCCTCTGTTTTTATCCTACCACGGAATCGCTCCATAAAGGAGAACCGCCACGATCGCACCGATGATCGGTCCAACGATCGGAACTACAAGACCGTAAGAGAAGTTGGAATCGCCTTTGCCCTTGATCGGAAGGACTGCATGTGCAAGACGAGGTCCTAAGTCTCTTGCCGGGTTGATCGCGTAACCGGTAAGTCCGCCGAGGGACATACCTACGGAAACGATGATTCCGAATACGAAGAGTTTATCAACACCTGTGGAAAGTCCTGTTACATTGCCGATACCTTTGATCGCGAAAACGAGGATAAATGTACCGACTGCTTCGCTTAAAATGTTTAATCCAGTGTTCGGGATCGACGGACCTGTACAGAATACGCCAAGCTTTGTTCCCGGATCTTCTGTAGCGTCAAACTGTCCCTTGAAGAGTAGGTAAACGATCGATGCGCCGACAAATGCACCTGCCATCTGTGCGATCACATATCCGGGCACCATGGACCATGCGAAACTTCCGTCAACCGCAAGAGCGATCGTGAGCGCCGGGTTAAAGGACGCACCGGAAGCTTCTCCGAAGATAAATGCCGGTACCAGAACTGCAAGGCCCCATGCCAGTGTGATCTGGACAGCTCCTGCACCTTTCATTCCGGACTTGTTAAGGTTTACGTTTGCAACAACACCATCACCGAGGATGATAAGCATCATGGTTCCAAGAAACTCTGCAATATAAGGCAGCATAAAAAATCCCCCTTTTTGTTGTTTTAGTCATCTCCGACTTTCGTTCCCCCCAAAAGCCGGAGACAGTTTTCTGTTTTTTTAAAACTTTCTGTTTTGTTTCAACAACTTTGAGTAATTATTCCATTCAAGTCCGTTCTCTGCAAGCCGCAATTCTTACCCGAAACCTTTTCCTCATTTTATATCTCGTTTAGTCTTCCTTCGCCCATCCGTAAGCGTATTTCACAGCCTTATTCCAGCCTTTGATCCTTTTTTCTCTCTCAGCGGCTTCGATCTTCGGCTCGAAGGTCTTATCGATTGCCCAGTTCTTGATGACGTCTTCCTTGCTGCTCCAGTAACCAACTGCGAGACCTGCAAGATAAGCAGCACCCATAGCTGTCGTCTCTACGCACTGTGGACGGTTCACCGGCGCGTTGATAATATCGGCCTGTGTCTGCATTAAGAAGTCGTTGGCACTTGCGCCGCCGTCAACCTTAAGAGCCGCAAGCTCGATACCGGAATCTGCCTTCATCGCTTCCAAAACATCGTTTACCTGATATGCGAGGGATTCCAGAGTCGCGCGGATAATGTGGTACTTATTGACACCACGGGTGATTCCTACGATCGTTCCGCGCGCGTACTGATCCCAGTGCGGAGCTCCGAGACCTGTGAATGCCGGTACAACATAGCAGCCGTTCGTATCCTTTACTTTCTTTGCCATGTACTCGGAATCCGGTGCGGAATCGATAATTCTTAACTCATCGCGGAGCCACTGGATCGCAGCGCCTGCAACGAAGATAGAGCCCTCAAGAGCGTAGTTGACTTTTCCGTCTAAGCCCCATGCAATTGTTGTAACAAGACCGTTCTTTGAGAAGATCGGCTTCTCACCGGTGTTCATTAACATGAAGCAGCCGGTTCCGTATGTATTCTTTGCCTCGCCAGGATTGAAGCAGGTCTGTCCGAACAGTGCGGACTGCTGGTCACCAGCAGCTCCTCCGATCGGGATCGGTCCGCCGAGGTAAGACGGATCTGTCTCGCCGTAAATGCAGCTTGACGGCTTCGGCTCCGGGAGAATGCACTTCGGGATATCGAGTTCCGCTAAGATCTCATCATCCCACTGCAAAGTATTGATATTGAAGAGCATTGTACGGGACGCGTTGGAATAGTCTGTAACATGAACCGCGCCCTTTGTAAGTTTCCAGATCAGCCATGTCTCAACCGTACCGAATAACAGCTCGCCCTTCTCCGCTTTTTCTCTCGCGCCCGGTACATTGTCAAGCAGCCATTTTACCTTTGTGCCTGAGAAGTATGCATCGATCACGAGGCCTGTTTTCTCTCTGAACTTGTCGGTCAGGCCTTTTTCCTTTAAGGTGTCGCAGTATTCCGATGTTCTGCGGCACTGCCAGACGATCGCGTGATGGATCGGCTCTCCGGTATTCTTATCCCAGACGATCGTTGTCTCACGCTGGTTTGTAATACCGATCGCCGCGATGTCCTCTGCGGTGGCACCGATCATGTTCATCGCCTCTACGGCAACACCCAGCATACTTGCCCAGATCTCGTCTGCATCGTGCTCTACCCAGCCCGGCTTCGGGAAGTACTGGGTAAACTCTCTCTGCGCTACACTGCACATCTCACCTTTTTCGTTGAACAGGATACACCTGTTGCTGGTTGTCCCCGCGTCGAGTGCCATTACATACTTTGCCATACCAATTCCTCCTTCAATATAGTTTTTCCCATGCTTTATCTCAACTGCCCTTTTCCCGGCATTGAAACAGCTTGTGTTATCAGTCTATTCACAGCTTCCAGACTTCATGATTCGTAGAGGAAACTGCCATCGCTCCTGCTGAGAGGGCGCTCATAACGGATTCTTTCTCGGAGATCAGTCCACCCGCGATGATCGGCGCTTTCGACACCTTACACATCTTTGAGATGACCTGCGGCATGATTCCCGGAAGAACCTCGATATAATCCGGCTTCACCTGATGCTGCTGCTGTCTTAAATTTTCATACGCCATGGAATCCAGTAAAAAGCACCTCTGGACCGTTATGAAATTCAGTTCATTTCCCCTTCTGATCAGTGGGACCTTTGTACTAATGATCCCGTCTGCCTCTGTCGACATTTTAATGAAGTCCACCACGATCTCCTTGCTGCTTAAGCCCACGATCAGGTCTACATGCACGATCGCGATCTTCCCAGCGTCCTTTAGGCGTTTTACGATCGTCCGGATCGTACAGATATCGCCGAACAGGACGAATACCACTCGGATCTCTTCCAGAGAACAGCAAAGTTCCAGATCATCCATGTTTTTGATCGCTGCGATGATCGGGGTTTCTTCCAATGCCTGATAAAAATAATGTTTCACTAAACTTTTCTCCATTTCTCAAAAAGAAAAGGAGCGCACCAAGCAACAGCTAATCGTTAGCTGATCACATTTTGCTCTCCTATCACGGGTTCTTTTTTAAGTTAACTCAATCATAGCACATTGCACAATTATTATCAACCATTTCGCGGTAAAATATATATTTTGTACAATTCTCACAAAGTTTTCTATATTTTTTTATTGTTTTAACCTCTTGCGCGATTATTTATTCTTCTATTTCACAACATTATACACAAATTTTTACGTTCGTATTTTTTTACCTATGTCACTGCATCAAAGCGCCGCGTCGTACCAAAAGCTTTTCTGAATCGAAAATTTTGTACAATACAGTAACCCCTTTGTTACTTTTCATGGGTAGGAATTTTCTGAACTGAAAATTC
>OLQS01000550.1_pt1 | contig 25369 bp, 17 predicted proteins | sample 1672291 | NCBI WGS metagenome assembly OLQS01 (sample SAMEA3136668, study PRJEB25190) | human gut metagenome | biome: human gut; feature: human-associated habitat; material: faeces | place: Austria | collected 2013
CATATAGAAAAGCTGATGGGAGCAAAATCAAAAAGAAAGAATAACGATTCAAGTAAAAAACCAACCCATACAAAAAGTCTTCGATGATTTGTCGAAGCAGACAGGATTAAAGTTTTTCTATGGAGAAGCCATAGCGAACCGGAACGTACAAGTTAACCTAAAGTTCAAGAACGCTCCCATCAACAGCGTATTGAACGAGATCACCCGGCAAGCCAATCTTTATTTTAAGCGAGAGAATAACACGATAGCCGTCAGTCTCGGAAATGCGGGCAACGCCTCCGTTCCAGTGACACAAGACCGGAAAGTGACCGGTATCATTACAGATGAACAGGGCGAACCGATCATCGGGGCGAACGTCGTGGTAAAAGGTACGTCCAAAGGGACAGTTACCGACCTGAACGGTGAGTATAGCATCGAGGCGAACGGTAAATCGATCCTGCTCATATCTTACATCGGCTATTTATCGGAAGAAGTGGCCGTAGGCAACAACAAGACCCTTAATATCCAGCTAAAGGAAGACGCCCAAAAGCTTGACGAGGTAGTCGTGATTGGTTACGGAACACAGAAACGAAGCAATCTTTCCGGAGCGATCTCGAAAGTCACCTCCGAGGTTATCGAATCTAAGCCCGTGACCAACGTGCTATCCGCCTTGCAGGGAGAAATACCGGGGATGGTTATCCAACGAAGCTCCGGCCAGCCGGGTAACGAGGACTTTAAGATGAACATACGTGGAGTCTCATCCGCTAACGGAGACAGTGCCCCGCTGGTTTTAGTAGATGGTATTCCCGGTGATATCAATATGATCAATCCGCAGGATATCGATGCCATCTCCGTCTTAAAAGATGCCTCCGCCTCTATTTACGGAGCACGGGCCGCAGGCGGCGTTGTCTTGATTACGACCAAGAAGGGAGCGACCGGCGCACCTAAGATCACTTACAATGGAAACTTGTCGATCTCCAAGATGACCGGTATGATGAAAGCGCCAACCAATTATGAGATGGCGATCATGGACAACGAGGCCAATATCCATAACGGCTCCGCCCCTATGTATACGCAAGAGCTTCTGGATAGGATCTTGTCCAACGACCCGAATCCGATCGATCACCCGTTGTATGGAGGATGGAAATTGTTCTTTACGAACACGGACTGGATGGACGAGCTGTTGAACAACGGCGTTCAGCATAAGCACAATCTCACTATCTCCGGTGGCGGCGAGAAATCCAATTATTATTTATCCGCCGGTTATAGCAAGCAATTCGGAGTCGTAAAATATGCCGACGACAATAACACCAAGTATAATCTACGTATGAACTACGATTATAGGATCACGGATTGGTTAAAGCTGGAAACCAAAGTAGCCTTGGACAATAATAAACGTACCGATGTAGGCAGCAACGGAGCGTGGGTAATCGGTGAGGCGATTCTGGATATGCCTAACCACCCGGTCTATAATGCCGATGGTAACTTCTTCACCCAAGGAGGCTGGAGCAATGCCGTAGCGTTGGCCAAAGAGAGCGAGACCGCCACGTTCAAGACCCGGGAGATGAATGGTAATTTCAGGTTAATCGCCAACATTATCGACGGACTGACCTTAACCGCCCAAGCCGGTGTTAATTATAAGAACAAGAACAATGAGGACATAGCGAAAGCGATCCCTCTTTATACATGGGACAATAATATCACCTACTACACCGGAGCGGGAAGTCCGGAGCAGTCTGCCGTGGATCGCACGACAGAAGAGACCGTTTACCAAAATTACACGGCCTACTTGAATTACGATAAGAACTTCGGCCCGGACCACCATCTGGACGCCATGTTAGGTATGGCCTACGAGACGGAGGAAGTCCGCATGTTCATGGCACGCCGTGATAACTTCATCTCGGATGAGCTGTGGGAGCTTAACCTCGGAGGCACGGGAAATATGAAGAACGACGCCAAAGCCGAGCATTGGGCTACCGGCTCTACCTTCGCCCGCCTAGGCTACAGCTTTAAGAACAAGTACATTCTGGAGACAAACTTCCGTTATGACGGTAGTTCCCGTTTCGCCCCCGGCAACAGGTGGAGAATGTTTCCCGGAGTCTCCGCCAGCTGGCGTATCTCGCAAGAAAACTTCTTGAAAAACTCCAAGGTATTCAATGAGCTGAAGTTAAGAGCATCATACGGACAGACCGGAAACCAAGAAGGTATCCGCCTGTATGACTATATCCAGTTGCTAAAGTTTAGGGACGATGGCTGGGGAACTAAATTAATCTATCCGTTCGGAAACGGTTCCCAAAGCCAAGCCATGGGCTTAGACGTATTGGCCGGGGTAGACCGGACATGGGAAATTCTGGAGAATGTCAACGTGGGTGTCGATGCCGCTTTCCTTGATTCCCGCCTCGGCTTCTCGTTTGATTATTTCGTAAAAATGAATAATAATATGTTAATTCCGGTAACTTATCCCAGCATGTTAGGCGCGGAGGCAGCCTACTCGAACTCGGGTAAATTACGCACGAACGGCTTCGAGTTGACATTGAACTGGACTGACAAGATCGGCAACGTTGAATACTCTGCCCAATTCCAGTTGACCGACGCCGTGAACAAATTAGTTGAATACGGAGGTGCCGATACCTATAAACTAGGATTGAACGAGACCCGGGAAGGTTATCCCATGAATTCCTATTTCGCTTACGTATACGATGGCGTGATCAAGGACCAAGCGGATCTCGACGCTTATAAGAAACTAGAGGGCGTACCTTCCAATATCGGCATCGGAGATGCGAAGTTCAAGGATTTGAACGGCGACGGTAAGATCTCCACCTACGGTGACAAAGATGGGGATGACGGCGACGCCGAATACGTTGGCTCCACCACTCCCCGCTATTCCTTCGGATTGAATCTGGGCGCTAAATGGAACAACTTCGATATCAGCGTATTCTTCCAAGGAGTTGCCAAGCGCACCTTGTTCCGTGAAGGAGACTTCGCCATGCCTTGGAGCGACTGGTGGAGATACCCGCCCCAGTTCTACTACGGCCAGACATGGAACGAGGATCGCCCGGACGCCTATTATCCCCGCTTGACGCATGGAGAGATCCGGCATTGGAATTATCAGGCATCCACCCTGCAAAAGATCAACGCCGCCTACATTCGCCTAAAGAATATCCAGATAGGCTACACGCTCCCCAAAGGCGCATTACAGAAACTAGGCATCGAACGGACACGCTTTTACGTAAGCGGACAGGATCTATTCGAGATACATAACGTAAAAGGAGGATGGGACCCCGAGTCGGACAAAGCCGGATTCAATTATCCGTTCCAACGTTATTATTCTTTCGGTATTGACTTAACTTTCTAAGGTTCCACGAAAAAACAAATTAGCAGTATGAGACGATTTAATATAATTATAGCGCTATCGGCCACACTCGGGCTATCTAGTTGCGACTTGGATATGACACCTATGGATCAAGTGTCCGACGCCGTATTTTGGCAAAAGCCTTCCGATTTCGAGTTGGCCGCCAATGATTTCTACTTCAGCCTGATGGAGGCCTCCCAATATATAGATAAGAACTCGGATATCGCTTTCGGTTCGGGGGCGGACGACGTAAGCGATGGTTCTTATTTAGCACCGGTCAATTCGGATGATTGGGATGAGCCTTGGAAATTCATCCAATCCACTTCCTATCTGCTCAAGAAAGCGGAGGAGTCTGGATTGACCGATGACGAGATCGGACGCTGGAAGGCGGAGGCTTATTTCTTCCGGGCCTACAACTACTGGAAACTGGTCAAATTCTACGGAGGGGTTCCCAAGATAGAGATTCCCTTGAATACCTCCTCGGAACAGCTTTACACGCCTCGCTCCTCCCAGCAGGAGATCATTGATTTTATCATCGATGATCTCGATAAGGCGATTCCTTTGCTTCCCAAGCAAAGCCAGTTGACTACCGAGGAATTGGGCCGTACCACGCAAGGGGCCGCCTTAGCGTTAAAAGCTCGCGTATCCTTGTACGAGGGAACTTGGGAGAAATACCATCAAGGCTCCAATGCCGATATGTATATCCAATCGGCTATCGATGCCGCCCAAGCCTTAGTGGATTCCAAGGAATACGCCTTGTTCCGGGATAAAGGGAAGGAAAGCTATAAATATCTACATATCTTAGAGGGGGATGATAGCAAGGAGGTCTTATTGGCAAGGCGTTATTATAAATTGAGAGTGACCCATAACTGGACACGGGAACTTTGGTTCGGTGCCATGGTTCCTACAAAAAACCTTGCGGATATGTATTTATGTAACGATGGTCTGCCCATCGATAAATCCCCTTTATTTAAGGGATTCCAATACCAGACGAGTGAATTCGAGAACCGGGACTCCCGTATGGAGCAGACGTTTATCGTTCCCGGTAGCGAGATCTTTTTCGAGGGAGGTCTTTGGACACCTACCTATCCGGGATTTGTAGGGAATAGCGCTACACGCACAGGCTATATGATCCGTAAGTTCTTGGATGAGACATTGGATGCCGCTCAATTCATCGGCGAATACGACTTCAAGGAGTTTCGTTACGCCGAAGTACTGCTGATCCTCGCCGAGGCTTTATACGAGAAGAACGGACAGATCACGGACGAGCAATTAGACCTGACCATTAATGACCTGCGAAACCGGGCGAATATGCCTCGCTTGACCAATGCGTTTGTAGCTACAAACGGACTGAATATGCTGGAAGAGATCCGGCGTGAGAGAACCGTGGAACTGGCATTCGAAGGATACCGTAGGGACGACCTACGTCGTTGGGGCACGGCGGAAACAGTTCTTCCCCTTGCGATCCGTGGCGTGAAATTCGCGGGTACGGAGTATCAACAGAAATTCCCGGAGTTGGTGATCGGACAGGATATACAGGTAGATAGCGAAGGCTTTATCATCGCCCAACCCGCATCCGCCCGTAAGTTCCAGACACCGAAGCATTGGCTGTCACCGATACCTTTGCAACAGGTACAATTGTCGAAAGGAACCTTGGAACAGAACCCGGGCTGGTAAGGGTTTTTCCAAGAATAAGCGACTATATATATGAGGGTAGGCCCAACCTATACGAGAAGGGAGGGCCTACCTATCTGGGAGGGGAATCCCATTTAAATATGAATTATCTTAAATTTTTATAGCATGAAGAAATACTTTTTAGCGGTAGCTAGTTTTTTTATTTATTCTCATATCAGTCTAGGCCAAGTGTATCCGGGGCAGATGGATTCCACATTTGTCCCTGTACGGAGTCATCACTATGACCCGGAGTTAACATTTGATTTTTGCGTAAATGAACCCGCTTGGAACAATCAGGCGGGTATCCATTCCGCATTCGGATCGACCGACCGGCTTTATTTCCGGAAGGAAGTACCCGTAAACCATAACAACGATTTATCATCTTCCTACTCTACGACCGTTTGGAGGGGGGAAAGAGCGAATGCCCAGATATTGGTATGGTCGTCAGAAGCGTTGGAACAAGTACGTGTCTCTACGCAGGACTTGAGGAGCGCCGAGGGAAACATCATCCCGAAAGACCGGATTACCTTCGAGTTGGTGCGTTACGTATTGTCCAATTATCCGTATGCCGAGAAAAAAGCCATCTGCGGGGAATCTCCCTACAAATCCGGCTTCTTGATGCCAGACCGTTTCGAGACGCTGGACCGCTTCGATCTCCCTTCCCAAACCACCCGTCCGGTATGGATGATGGTGGATGTGCCGAGAGGAACCGTTCCCGGCACGTATAAAGGACAGGTGGAGGTGCGGGCGAAAGGCAAGGCTCCTCAACTATTGAATCTGGAGATCGTGGTGCAAAACCAGTTGCTCCCCTATCCGAAAGACTGGAAATACCGTCTGGACCTATGGCAGAACCCATGGGCCGTGGCATGGTACAATCACGTGGAACCGTGGTCACCAGAACATAAGATGCTTCTCAAGCAGCATTTGAAGCATTATGCCGACGCAGGTGGTACCTACATCACGACTTATGGAGTACATTCTCCTTGGTCCGATAACTCCTATATGATCGAGGGGGGCATGATCGAGTGGATCAAGAAAGCAGACGGCACATGGGCCTTCGACTACAAGATCTTCGACGAGTACGTAGAATTAGCAATGGAATGTGGCATCGACGAGGCAATCACCCTCTATACCCCGATTCCTTGGGGATTCCGTCACCGCTATAAGGACGAGGCTACGGGCGATTATTCTTATATCAACTGGGCGCCAAGCTCAGAGGAATTCAAGAAGATGTGGAATATCTTCCTCACGGATTTCAAGTTCCACCTGGAAGCTAAAAGCTGGTTGGACATCACCTATATCGGAATCAACGAGAATCCGATGGAAGAGACCTTAGCGGCTATCAATGTCGTACGTAACCATGATAAATGCTGGAAGATCACTTACGCCGGCAATTGGCATAAGGAATTGGACGGACTGCTGGACGATTATTCTTTCCTTTACGGAGAGGAACCTACCATCGCCGAGCAAAAGGCACGGGCCGCCACCGGACGCACGTCCACCGTATACGTATGCTGTAACCCGCCGATCCCGAACAACTTCGTGTTCTCTCCTCCTATCGAGGGACGTTGGATCAGTTGGTATGTAATGGCGTATGGTTATGACGGCTTCTTGCGATGGGCTTACGACGCTTGGCCGGAAGATGCCGATCGCGACGCACGTCATGGCTCTTGGGCAGCAGGCGATTGCTACATGGTATATCCGGGAGGCAAAAGTTGCATCCGCTTCGAGAAAATGAGAGAAGGTATCGTGGATTTCGAGAAGGTCCGTATCTTACGGGAACTGACCGCCCAATCGGGTAACGCTCAAGCCCAAGGCTTATTGAAGCAGCTGGACCAACATTTGTCCATCTTCCCCAAAGAGAAAGAGTTCGATGAGAACAAGATCTCGGCGGATGTACGTAAGGGTAACCTCATCATCCGTCAACTGTCCGATCTATTGGCGAAATAATGGGCTTACACAGCAAGAAAGACATGAAAGCATATCGTTTAATCCTATCACTCATGGCAAGCGTAGCCGTAGGGACAGCTTTCTCGCAGACAACAGGTGTTGTTTGCGAGGAGTTCGACCAGATACAGCTGACGCACGTATTGACGCCCACCGGCCCGTTGCCGACCGCCTTGGACCCGAATGGCGTATACCCCTATATGAGTTATAGCGAGACCTCAAATCGTCCGGTACCTAAAAGGTACCGGATGATCTCGCTAGAGAACGAGAAAGTCAAGGCTATCATCTGCCCCGATCTTTGCGGGAAAGTAATATCCCTCACTCACAAGGAGAGCGGCAAGGAGGTCTTGTACAGGCCGGACGTAATCAAATACACACGGATATTACCCCGTTTCTATTTCGTGGCCGGGGGGATCGAGGTCAGTTTCCCGATCTCCCACTCTCCCACGCAAAATGAGCCGGTGCTTTATCAGATCGATCATACGGGAGACCGCACATATGTAACATGCGGAGAACGGGAATCTCATTACGGTATGCAATGGTCTGTAGAATATTCCTTAGGAGATAAGGACGAATGCCTTACCCAAAGGGTTGTTTACTACAACCCGGGAAAGCAAGCCTATCCATGGATGTCATGGTCCAACGCCGCCCTTCCTTGCGCACCGGATACCCAATACGATTTCCCGAACGGGACCGTATTATCCCATGCCTCCACGTTGGACACGATCGACTGGAAAACGGAAGGAACCCATCATGAACGGGATATCAAAGAGATGACCGGCTACTTCTGGAAAACGAAAGACGTGAATGCTTTCGGGGCCTACACTCCCTCCTTGGGCAGCGGGCTCTATCATATCGCCGACGAATCCAGTACGCCCGGTATCAAGCTATGGAGTTATGGCGTAGCCGGCGACAAGGAATGGTCCATGCTCAGTACCCCCGACCGGCAGCCTTACGTAGAAATCCAAGGTGGCCCGATCAGCGACCAATCTATCAAGCTCGAATTGCGTCCCGGCGAGAAAAAGAATCACGTAGAATATTGGATACCGACAGATCATCCTTTGGATATCTATTCCTTAAAGGTTCCGGCATTAAGGCTTCGCCCGATCGATCGCATCCCGCTATTCGACTGGGCCCGGAAGAATGAATCTTCCATCTGGATCGCCTTAGCCGATGCCTATAAGAATAAGTCCATGCTTCCCGCCGCCCCCTATCCGGAAGACGGGCAGTGGGCTCCATCCGGCATGGAAGATCTGGACGATGCTTTTCGTTGGGCGATCCAAATATCTCCCCAGCCGGAACGGGATTATTGGCAATTCCACTATGGGACTTGGTTGGCTGGAAGAGAACGTGTAGAGGAGGCGATCGAACAACTATCCATCCCGGATATCGATCTGGCAAAAGCTTTATTGGCAAGGCTATATGTCCGTCGGCAGGCGTGGGAAAAAGCGAGAGATGCCTACGCCGCTATCCCCGAGACCTCGTGGCTGAACCTACATCCCCAGTTGGTTATCGAGCGGGATAAAGTATTAAAGAAATTTGGAACCGAGGCTTTACCGGAACGGCAAAAATGGCTGGATAAGATAAACGCATCCTCTGACGAATGGGTGGCCGAGCGAAAGGTACAGCTACTGATCGATAGGAAGCAATATCAAGAAGCCAAGGATTTATTGCAATCCACTCATTTCCAGAAAGTGCATCAAACCTATACCCGTACAGGACTTTGGGAACAGATCAACGAAGGCTTGGGCCTCTCCCCGCAACCTGTACCGGAACAACTCGGCGAGGATCGTTTAGCCCGGTTTGGTGCCTATCGGGAATATGAATAAGGGAGATGCATTTAGAGCAGTAGCTCCATATAAGTCTCCGCATATTTAGCCAGAAACGCCCGAATCACTTTCAAGGCCGTAGAGATATGTTGTTGTACCGTATATACCGAGATACCCAAACTGTCGGCTATCTCCTTATGGGATTTCATATCTTTACGGCTCATATCAAAAACCCTTTTTTGTTGTGGGGTCAACGTTTCAAGCGCCTTATCCAACAATGCATTTAAATCCGTATCCAATACCGAGTCCTCCGTCTCGTTCGTGCTATCCAATGAGGCGGACCGTATCTTATCCCTCAGCTCCAACTCACGATCCAGTCCCGCCAACAGGTTTAAGATCCGATTTTTCACGATCGTATACACATACGGGCCAAAAGGTACATTCGGGTTCAAGAAACGGCGATTCTGCCAAATAGAGGCGAAAGCATCCTGAAAAACATCTTCCGCCATATCCCGGGATTTAAGGAATTTCAAGGAAAACCACATCAAGCGATCCTTATACAGGGCATATAATTCACAAAAGGCCGACTCGTCCCCTTCTAGCAAGTCCGCCACAAGCCTTCTTTCTTTCTCTGAATCAATGTCTGCCATTCGACTTATTCTCCCACTTCGATTACAGAGGTTCAAATGTATGCAAAATTCCCAAAGGTAAAAACAAATTGAACCAAAATCAGCAACTCCATCATACAGCTTTATAAACTCACGATAACAAACATCTTTGCTCATTCGGAAATAATCATGTATTTTTGTCTGTTCATTTAAGAAAGGATGATGTATTGATGAAAGTTTGTATCGCCGAAAAGCCGAGTGTGGCCCGGGAAATCGCGGAAGTATTAGGGGCAACCCAACGAATGAATGGGTATATCGAAGGAAACGGATATCAGGTAACTTGGACATTCGGGCATTTGTGTACCCTGAAAGAACCGCATGAATACGCGGAGAACTGGAAACGCTGGAGTCTGGGGTCACTACCTATGATCCCTCCCCGGTTCGGTATCAAACTAATCGAGAATCCTACGTATGAGCAACAATTCAAGGTAATCGAGAGCCTGATGCAAAATGCCGAGATGGTCATTAACTGCGGTGATGCCGGCCAAGAGGGAGAGCTGATCCAACGCTGGGTCATGCAAAAGGCAGGTTGTAAATGCCCGGTCTACCGCCTTTGGATCTCCTCGCTTACGGAGGAGGCGATCCGGGAAGGTTTCCAAAAACTCAAAGAACAGACGGAATTCAATAAGTTATATGAGGCCGGGCTATCCCGTGCCATCGGCGACTGGTTGCTGGGGATGAACGCCACCCGCCTTTATACCTTGCGCTACGGGCAGAACCGGCAGGTATTATCGATCGGCCGTGTGCAAACCCCAACGCTCGCCTTGATCGTAAACCGGCAAGCCGAGATCGACAATTTCAAGCCGGAACCCTATTGGGAATTAAAGACCATTTACAGGAATACGACTTTCTCCACCACGAAAGGTAAGTTCACGAAGAAAGAGGAAGGCGAGGCTTTTCTGGAGAAGGTAAAGGAACAGGATTTTACTGTTACCAGTATCACCGAGAAGAAAGGGAAGGAATTCGCCCCCCGCCTATTCGACTTGACCTCGTTGCAGGTGGAATGTAATAAGAAATTCGCGTTTACGGCGGACGATACGCTAAAGTTGATCCAATCGCTCTACGAGAAGAAGGTGACAACCTACCCACGTGTAGACACGACTTTCCTTAGTGATGATATCTATCCGAAAGTTCCCAATACCTTGAAAGGGTTGGTGGATTATACGGAGCTTACCGCTCCTTTGATGAATCAGAAATTGCCGAAAAGCAAGAAAGTGTTTGACAACTCGAAGGTTACCGATCACCATGCGATCATCCCTACCGGAGTCCCCGCCCGCAATCTTACGGATACGGAACGGAAGGTGTACGATTTGGTAGCCCGTCGTTTTATCGCCGCCTTTTATCCGGATTGCGAGATATCGACCACTACGGTCTTAGGTCAAGTGGATAAGGTAGAATTCAAGGTGACTGGAAAGCAAATCCTCAAACCGGGTTGGCGTGTCGTATTCGGAGCCGAGCAGAAAGATCCGGAGGCTGAACCCACCGAGGAAGAAGGCGTATTGCCCGATTTCGTGAAAGGAGAAAGTGGCCCGCATAAACCGATCTTGAAAGAGACTTGGACCCAGCCTCCGAAACCTTATACGGAAGCTACTTTATTGCGGGCGATGGAAACCGCCGGTAAATTAGTGGATAATGACGAGCTGCGGGATGCCTTAAAGGAAAACGGTATCGGCCGTCCTTCTACCCGTGCGGCGATCATCGAGACTTTATTTAAGCGTAATTATATACGAAAGGAACGTAAGAATCTTTATCCCACCGCTACCGGTGCGGAATTGATCGGCACGATCCATGAGGAACTGCTGAAAAGCGCAGAGTTGACGGGGCTTTGGGAAAAGAAACTACGCCAGATTGAACGAGGGACTTATGAGGCCCGTACTTTTCTGGATGAGTTGAAGCAGATGGTAAACGAGGTCGTCATAAACGTCCTTTCCGACCAAACCCGGCGAACGATTACGATTGAGGATACGTCTAAAGCAGCTAAAGAAACTCCCAAAGACGAACCCAAGGAGAAAAAGGAAAAGAAACCTCGTAAGCCTCGTGCCAAGAAAGAGAAAGCAGAGGCTACTCCCGAATTGGAGCTTCCATCAACGGATAAGCCCGTTTGCCCCATCTGTCACAAAGGCTCTATCCTCCGGGGCAAAACCGCTTATGGCTGCTCTGAATACAAGAATGGATGTACGTTCCGCTTGGATTACGCTACGTATGGAAATAATTTAACGGATGAGGAGTTAGGTACGGTTATCAGTAAATTAAAGTCTATTTAAAATATGAGAACAGAATGGTTTCCTCTGGTAAACGAGGAAGGTGAGACGATCGGAAAGGCTACTCGCAAGGAATGTCATAGCGGAAGGAAGTTGCTACATCCCGTAATCCATTTACATATCTTTAATAAGGATGGAGATCTATATCTCCAAAAACGTTCCATGAACAAGGATATACAACCGGGAAAGTGGGACACGGCCGTAGGTGGGCATATTGATTATGGAGAAAGCGTGGAAGAGGCCCTGCGCCGTGAGGTTCGTGAGGAATTGGGCATTACTGATTTTACGCCTGTCTTCATCAAACGTTATATATTCGAGTCTTCCATAGAGAAGGAATTGGTAAACAGCTTCCGGACCACTTACGATGGCCCCATCACCCCCGATCCCGAGGAACTGGACGGAGGACGTTTCTGGCCGATCGAGGAGATCAAAGAGAATCTGGGGAAAGGCGCATTCACCCCGAATTTCGAAAAGGAATTCACCGCTATTTTCCTATAAGATAAAACGCTACACTTCAGCTAAAATAGTTATTCAAGAGCCTGTTCATTCTTCGTAAGATACAGTTACATTCTACAAACTACGGCGTGAACCGTACAGACCACAGCATGGTTTGTATAATTCACGTCGTGGTCTGTACGGTTCACGTCGTGGTTTGTGGAATGTAACTATATATGATTATCTTTATATATAGTAAATAAGATGTTTTGTCCTATAGTAATCGACCTATTATATTATAACTGTAACTCCATATGTATCTTACCTCGAAACCTAACAATCTTTGCCTAAAGCACTAATACCTCTACCTTAAATCTAATGTTTGTTCAGACCTTAAAACTAATCTTATATATTAATGTGTGGTTTATACATATCTTGCGCCGTCAAACCGCATTCCTTTTGCATACGGATGCAATAATCGAGCGTTCCTACCTCCGGCGTGATATTGTTGGAACCGAACGTGAACTTTACACCCGCGGCTTTCGCTTTCTGAATGATCGCTTTATTCGGAATATGATAAAGCTCGTTTATCTCCAAAGCCTTTCCGCTTTTTGCCAAGGCATTCACGAAACGGTCGATACGCTCTTCTGTCCAAAACATATCATATCGGTCACTCATCGCATCGGGAAGGAAACAGGAATTCACGTACATATCGACCGGCTCTTCCAAGACAGAACAGATACGGTCCAACATCATATCCATATATGCTTGCTCATCATCGATAATCACTTCCTTGTTTACCCATAGGTGCGTACGCCGCCCCTTATGATCCAGAAACGTCATGGCATCGGTAAACACATAGTCAAAGCTGTTGCGGGCCGCCTCCGAAAAGGTTGTTACCCACTCACGTCCTTCCGCTTGCATAGCCAAGATAAAGGGTTGGGTACGCATGGTATCCAGATAATTATACAACTCCGTATCGTTCGTGATCGAGAAGCCGATGCCACAATTGATAGCCAAGCCATAATTAACACCCGTCTGGCGTGACTGCCGTGCGGCTACTTCCTTCGTCAATCCACCTTTTAAATGAACATGATAATCAAGCACGGGGAAGTCCTCTTGGTGCAAACGAATAATCTCGTCCGTCTGCTCATCCACGGCATTCGCCCATTGAGCGGGAATGTCTATTCCTTTCGCGCTGAACGCCTCTAAAGAGATATTCTTAAACTGAAGATTTCCACGTCCCGTACCCACCAGCGAGATAGTACCTTGGGATAACAATGCTTTAGCGTTCTCCTTCAAACGGAAAGGTTTGGAAGGCTCTATATATTCTACGACAGTCTCACCATTAATCCGCACCCGGACAAGCCGTCCTTCTACCCGGATATTCATCTTGAACCATTCGTTCTCTTTCACGAAACTCTTCGTCAGGTTCCGGACCGACACCAAGCTACCCGTCATCCGCCACCAAACCGGATCTTCCCGATCGTTGTTCAAGGCGATACGGTATCCTTTACGATCCGTAGCGTCCGTATGGATACCAATATAACCTTTGCCACCGGTCGTGGTACGTACATCCATATCTAACTCGAAGTTCGTATAGCCTTTGCCATCGTTCAACAAAGCACGGGCGTTGGAACCGGCCAACGTAAAGACATCATTTTGTATGACCACGACGCCGGATGTCTTCCATGCGTTGTGATCGACCGTATCGGATACGTTCTCTTTCGTAAATCCCGTGAACACCAAACAGGCGATCACGACGGCAATCATTAATTTAATCTTCATGGCATCTCTTTTTAAAAGTTATGCCGCAAATGTATCCGGGAATAAGAAGCAAAAAGAAGATTGATATAAAAATGTAGACAGTATGATCCGCTATCCTATTAAATACAAATCAGTTAATAAAGATCACCATCCTAAAAAATGTAGATTGATTATAACGGATTCCGGTTAATCCCGATCCTCATCACCCAACCTTCAAACTCATCACGAGGCACTAACGCCTTATTACGTACCTTGGTCCGGTAGTTATAGATCGTACTCAACGAGCAACGAAGAAAAGCGGCTATCCTTACGCTGTCCGTAACCCCCAACCGCATCAAGGCGAATATACGAAGTTCCTTATTCAACAGATCCTCCGATTTCAAAACGATACGTTCCTCGGGCTGCAACAAAGCGTTGAAGTCCTTGACAAACGTAGGATATAATCCAAGAAAGATTCGATCGAAGTTAACATAAAGCGCTTCCACCTCATTCTCCACCATACGGGTCGAACGGAGCATCTTGAATAACTCGTCCAACTGTTTATTCATCGCCTTCTTCTGTAGCGATTTCTGGTAATCCTCCAGTTTATTAATATAGGTGGAGCAGAGATCGAGGTTCAGACAGACAGCGCGCTGCTTGGCGGATTTATTCTGCGAATGGGAAGTGACGAATATGACTGGAGCTTAAAAGGACGCCTGGAGAGATTAGGACAAAAATTAACCTGGAGGTGAACAAGGTGAGTTCAATCAATTCAGATGAAATTATTTCTATTTTAAAAGAAGAGATAGAAAATTTTGACAGTGTGAGCAAAGACAGTGAAGTGGGAACAGTCGTTGCTGTAGGTGACGGAATTGCGACTATTTACGGAATTGATCACGCAATGTATGGAGAGATTGTTACCTTCGATACAGGTTTGAAAGGAATGGTACAGGATATTCAGAAAAATGAAATCGGAGTCATTCTTTTTGGACGGGACACAGATATCAAAGAAGGAACAAAAGTAACTCGTACAGGAAAAAAGGCCGGTGTACCGGTTGGAAATAAATATGTAGGAAGAGTTGTCAATGCACTGGGGGCTCCGATCGACGGAAAGGGTGAGATCGAAGCAGATGATTACCGCCCGATCGAGCAGGAGGCACCGGGAATCATTGACAGAAAATCAGTCAGTGTGCCGATGGAGACAGGAATCCTTTCTATTGATGCGATGTTCCCGATCGGACGCGGACAGAGAGAGCTGATCATCGGAGATCGTCAGACAGGAAAGACATCCATTGCCCTGGATACAATCTTGAATCAGAAGGGAAAAGATGTGATCTGTATTTATGTGGCGATTGGACAGAAGGCTTCTACTGTTGCAAAAGTCGTAAATACATTGAAGAACAATGATGCACTGGATTATACGATCGTGGTATCTTCCACAGCAAGTGACTGTGCGCCGCTTCAGTATATTGCGCCGTATGCAGGAACAGCAATGGCAGAGCATTTTATGTATCAGGGAAAAGATGTCCTGATCGTCTATGATGATCTGTCAAAACATGCGGTTGCCTATCGTGCATTGTCTCTGCTGCTCGGTCGTTCACCGGGACGTGAGGCATATCCGGGAGATGTATTCTATCTGCATTCCAGACTGTTGGAGCGTTCCAGCCGTCTGAGTGATGAATTGGGAGGCGGTTCTATTACAGCACTGCCAATCATTGAGACGCAGGCAGGAGATGTATCCGCATATATTCCGACTAATGTAATTTCCATTACAGACGGACAGATCTTCCTGGAGAGCGATCTGTTTGCAGCAGGTATGAGACCGGCCGTAAACGTAGGTCTTTCCGTATCTCGTGTTGGTGGTGCCGCACAGACAAAAGCGATGAAAAAAGCATCCGGAAGTATTCGTATTGATCTGGCACAGTACCGCGAGATGGAAGTGTTCACGCAGTTTAGTTCCGATCTGGATGCTGCGACAAAAGAACAGCTGGAGTATGGAAGTGGTTTGATGGAATTGTTGAAGCAGCCGCTTTATCATCCGCTCAGTCTGCATGAAAAGGTCATCACACTGTGTGCGGCGACACATAAAGTGATGCTTGGAATAGAAAAAGCAAAAATCAAACAGTTCCAGGCAGACCTGCTTCGTCATTTCGATTCAGATTATCCGGAAATCGGACAGGAAATCGAAGAGAAAAAGGTACTGACAGAAGAACTGATCGAAAAGATCGTGGAGACCGCAAAGGAATTCAAGAAGAGCAGGTGTTAATATGGCAAATATCAGAGAAATACAGAGCCGCATCAACAGCGTAAAAGATACGATGAAGATCACAAATGCGATGTATATGATTTCCTCTTCAAAAATGACGCAGGCCAGAAAAAAACTGGCGGATACAGAGCCGTATTTTTATGGACTTCAGGGTGAGATTTCCCGTATCCTGCGCCATGTGCCAGAGATCCGGCATTCTTATTTTGATGCCCGCCAGGATATCCCGGCAGAGCAGAAAAGGATCGGTTCGATCGTAATTACGGCAGACAAGGGACTTGCCGGAGCTTATAATCATAATATTATCAAGCTGGAAGAAGAGATCCTTGCACAGCCGGGGATTCACAAGCTCTTTGTTGTAGGTGAGCTGGGACGGCATTATTTTGCAAAACATAATGTAGAGATTGACACAAATTTCCAGTATACCGTTCAGAAACCGACGATGCACCGTGCCAGAGATATTGGCTGGTCGGTGATCGATCAGTTTCTGGCAGGGGAGCTGGATGAAGTGTATGTTGTATACACCCGCATGGAGAATTCTGTACAGGCAGATGCGGAAAAATTGAAGCTGCTTCCGCTGGAGACCAAAGACTTTGGAAGTATGAGGATGCCTCTGAATATGTATCGGGAAGCAATTGAACTGTATCCTTCCGCAGACAGTGTGATGGACAGTATTGTTCCGAACTATGTCATTGGTATGGTCTACGGATGTCTGGTAGAGGCATATGCCAGTGAACACAATGCCCGTATGATGGCAATGAAAGCTGCGACAGACAGTGCACAGAGCCTGATCCGGGAATTGTCAATCGTATATAACAGAGCCAGACAGGCTGCAATTACCCAGGAAATTACGGAAGTTTGCAGCGGTGCGAAGGCGCAGAAGCAGAAAAGGAAGTGAGAATAGCATATGAATAAAGGACGAATTGTACAGGTTATGGGACCTGTCGTTGACGTAGTATTTGAAGACGGCAATCTTCCTTATATCAAGGATGCTCTGGAAGTTGAAAATAACGGAAAGAAATGCATCATGGAGGTTGCACAGCACCTTGGAAACAATGAGGTGCGCTGCCTGATGCTTGCTGCCAGTGAAGGACTGCATAAAGATATGGAAGTAACAGCCACCGGAGCAGGAATCAAAGTTCCTGTCGGTGAGAAGACACTGGGCAGACTGTTTAATGTATTAGGTGAAACAATTGATAATGGAGAACAGATCGAGGATGCAGAAAAATGGGTGATCCACAGAGAACCGCCTACATTTGAAGATCAGAGCCCTGTAGTAGAGATCCTGGAGACGGGAATCAAGGTCATCGACCTTCTTGCACCATATGCAAAGGGCGGTAAGATCGGATTGTTCGGTGGTGCAGGAGTCGGTAAGACGGTGCTGATCCAGGAATTGATCCGAAACATTGCGACAGAGCACGGTGGATACTCTATTTTTACCGGAGTCGGAGAGCGTTCCCGTGAGGGAAATGACCTCTGGTCTGAAATGAAAGAGTCCGGTGTTCTGGAGAAGACTGCTTTGGTATTCGGTCAGATGAATGAGCCGCCTGGAGCGCGTATGCGTGTGGCTGAGACTGGTTTGACAATGGCAGAATATTTCCGTGATGAACAGCATCAGAACGTACTTCTTTTCATCGATAATATTTTCCGTTTTACACAGGCCGGATCTGAGGTTTCCGCACTGCTTGGGCGTATGCCGTCTGCAGTAGGATATCAGCCGACACTGGCAACTGAAATGGGTAACTTGCAGGAGCGAATCACTTCTACACGTAAGGGTTCCATTACATCCGTACAGGCTGTTTATGTGCCTGCCGATGACCTTACAGACCCTGCTCCGGCAACAACTTTCTCACATCTGGATGCTACGACTGTACTTTCCCGTGAAATCTCCAGTCAGGGTATTTATCCGGCAGTAGATCCGCTGGATTCCACAAGCCGTATCCTTTCACCGGAGATCGTTGGTAAAGAGCACTATGAGATTGCAAGATCTGTACAGCGTGTGCTTCAGCGTTACAAAGAACTTCAGGATATCATTGCCATCATGGGTATGGATGAGCTTTCAGAAGAAGACAAGCGCACAGTAAACCGTGCACGTAAGGTACAGAGATATCTGTCTCAGAGCTTCTCTGTAGCAGAACAGTTCACAGGTATGCCTGGTAAATATGTTCCTCTCAAAGAAACCTTAAGAGGATTCAAGATGATCCTTGATGGCGAATGTGATGATATTCCGGAGAGTTATTTCCTGTTTGCCGGTACCATTGATGAAGTATTCGAAAAAGCTAAGAAGCAGTAAAGGAGGTGTCTTATGAGTACCTTCTCTTTACGGATCGGAACACCGGATGGACTGCTTTTTGAGGGTGATGTAGAGCGCGTAGTTTGCAGAAGTGTGGGTGGAGATATCGCGATTCTTGCAAGACACTGTAATTTCTGTACTGCTCTTGGTATGGGCGAAGCAAGCGTAGTTATGGAGGATGGAACCAGACGGACAGCGGCTTGCATTGGCGGGATGCTTTCTGTGATGAATGGAACCTGCCGCCTTCTTGCAACGACCTGGGAGTGGAAAGAGGATATTGATGCAGAGCGTGCACAGAATGCGAAAAAGCGTGCCGAAGAGATGATTGCCAAAGGTGGTCTTACGGATCAGGAATACAAGATGGTATCTGCAAAATTGCAGAGAGCACTGGTACGCCTGAGTGTAAAAGAATAAGTTATTTGTGCAGGGAGAGTCAGTGGCTCTCCCTGAAATTTTGGGTAAAAGCTTAGTTTTTGAATATTTACGGATTCTCTGTAAAGTGCTATGATGTATCACAATCACAAAATGGATTTGCCGCTACAGCAGGCGGAAGAATAACAGAGAAGAGGGAGTGGGTTTTATGAAAGATACAACGTTGGAGGGAAGGGCAAAAACCAAAAACGGAGTTGCCAGACTGGCATTCTCCGTATTGTGCATTTTGTTAGAGGTTGTGTTTATTGTTGCGTTGTTTACCAGACTGAACAGATATGCAGAAGCACTGAACCTTCTGACAAGAGTGTTGGGACTGATTGTCATTTTGAATATGTATGCATCGCCGGTCACATCGACGATCAAGATGCCCTGGATTCTTCTGATCCTCGCATTTCCGATCATGGGACTTGGACTGTATCTGCTGGTTGGTCTGAATGGAGGTACGGCAAAGATGCGAAAGCGCTATCAGAAAATTGATGAACAGCTTTTGCCTTGTCTTCCACAGAACCGTACAATTCAGAAAAAACTTGAACAGATACTTCCAAAGGCAGGAAATATATCTTCGTATATTTACAGGAATGCTTTTTATCCGGTGTATCAGAATACGGATGTGACTTATTACGATGAGGCGGCAAAGGGGCTGGAAGCACAGCTTATTGATTTGGCAAAAGCAGAGCACTTTATTTTTATGGAGTACCATGCAATCGAAGATGCCGAGGCGTGGCAGCGGATTCAGCATGTGCTGGAAGAACGAGTGAAGGCTGGGGTAGAGGTCCGTGTTTTTTATGATGACATGGGCTCGATTGGCTTTATCAATACAGATTTTATCAAAAAGATGGAGGCTGTCGGAATACGTTGCAGGGTCTTTAATCCATTTGTGCCAGGCTTAAATTTATTTCTGAACAACAGAGATCATCGAAAAATTACGGTGATTGACGGCAAGATTGGATTCACAGGAGGCTATAATCTTGCAAATGAATATTTTAATCTGACACATCCTTATGGACAATGGAAAGATACTGGCATTCGTCTGGAAGGTGATGCAGTACGTTCACTGACGGTGACATTCCTGGAGATGTGGAATGCTGTCAGTGATAAGGATGAAAATGACACGGATCTTGAGCAGTTTCTCCTGGAATATTCATATGAGGCACAGCAGACAGGATTTATACAGCCTTATGCAGATAGTCCACTGGATGATGAACAGGTGGGAGAAGAGGTCTACATCAGTATGGCAGATAAAGCAGAAAAATACTGCTGGTTTATGACACCATATCTGATCATTACGGATGAAATGGCACATGCACTGACACTTGCTGCAAAGCGTGGTGTTGATGTAAGGATCATCACCCCGGGAATTCCGGATAAGAAGTTGGTCTATAATGTCACCAGATCTTTTTATCATGAACTGGTCAAGGATGGGGTTCGGATTTATGAATGGACACCGGGATTTTGTCATGCCAAGATGAGTGTTGCGGATGACTGTATGGCGACTTGTGGAACAATCAATCTGGACTATCGAAGTCTGTATCATCACTTCGAAAATGGATGCTTTATGGCAGACTGTGATGCTGTTCAGGATATTCGAAATGACCTGTATGAGACGATGAAAGAGTGCCGCGAAGTTACAGAAAAATATCGTACAGGACGCAGTGCATACCTACGACTGGGACAGCTGTTTATGAGATTGTTTGCGGGATTGCTGTAAACAAAATTGTCTTGACAAAAGTGTGAAAATAAGTATATAATACAGAAAATTATACATTTATCAAAAGGAGCGATGTTGCTACAGCATCGCTCCTTTTTGCATTTCCGAAAAAAATGCATTTTTTTGAAGCTGTCGGGAGTACTTTAATGTATAGGAAAAGAGGAGGGAACATCGATATGGAACAGTTGAACGAAATTATTGCACAGATTGATGATTTTGTCTGGGGACCGGTTATGCTGGTCCTGTTGGTAGGAACCGGAATATTTCTTACATTTCGAACAAGATTTCTGACGTGGAGAAATCTCGGATATGCACTGAAGAGTACTCTCAGTAAAGAGGCACGCACAAAGAGTCGTGGGGAAGGGGATGTTTCTCCGTTTTCTGCACTTACAACGGCACTCGCAGCTACTATTGGAACAGGTAATATTGTTGGTGTTGCAACTGCTATGGTATCTGGTGGTCCGGGAGCTCTTGTATGGATGTGGATTTCGGCAGCGTTTGGCCTGACTTCCAAATTCAGTGAGTGCATGCTTGCAATTAAATATCGAGAGATAAATGCCAAGGGTGAGATGAGTGGCGGTCCTATGTATACGATGAAAAAAGGTCTGAAAAATAAGACGTTTGGCGCTGTTCTGGCATGGCTTTTTGCTCTGTTTGCAGTAATTGCTTCTTTTGGAATCGGAAACATGACACAGGGAAACTCTATTGCCGGAGCTTTACATTCTACCTTTAGCGTGCCGACATGGGTAACTGGAATTGTGATCACAGTAGTTTCTTTACTGATTATTGTAGGCGGAATTAAATCCATATCAAAAGTCTCTTCGATTGTCGTTCCCGTTATGGCAATTTTTTATGTCATCTGTGGAATGATCGTAATTTTGGGAAATATTTCCAATTTGCCGTCAGGACTTGCGATGATCTTTAAAATGGCATTTTCAGTCAAAGCGGTTGGTGGTGGCCTCTGCGGTTCCATTGTTGCATCTATGATGAGTGCGATGCGATTTGGTGTTGCACGTGGTGTGTTTTCAAATGAAGCAGGTATGGGTTCTGCTGCAATCACAGCGGCAGCGGCAACTACTGATAATCCGGTACGTCAGGGTTACATAAATATGACCGGTACTTTCTGGGATACGATAGTTGTATGCACGATTACTGGCCTTGCCATTGCATCTTCAGGAGTCCTTGGAATGACCAATGAAGCCGGTGAAATGCTTACAGGTTCGGATGTTACGATTGTCGCATTTAAGACAATCCTTGGAACTTCAGGCGGATGGCTTGTAACAATCGGCATCACATTGTTTGCATTTTCCACGATTCTGGGATGGGAATATCATGGAGAAAAAGCTTTTGAATATCTTCTGGGAACACACAAATTTAACATGATCTATCGAGTTGTATTTTCGCTGGTCGCTTATTTGGGATGTACACAGACATTGAGCCTCGTATGGAATTTTTCGGATATTGCGAATGCACTTATGGCGATTCCAAACCTGATCTGTATGTTGCTTTTAAGTGGCGAGATCGCAAAAGATATTCAGGAATTTCAGTCTGAAATACATTCCTGTTAGCATTGACTCACCCGGTGTCTTTAAAGTACAATAAAAACAGAATAAAACGAAAACAGAACAGACTCTGACGGCAAGGAATTCATCCGAGCGGGAATAGTTGTTGATGTGAAATTTACAGGACTTCTCTACCCTGACGGTGGAGGAGTCTTTTTGTATGTATGGAGGGTATTTACAAATGCTGAAAGTAGCAATTTATGGAAAAGGTGGTATTGGGAAATCGACGGTGACTTCCAATCTGGCAGCAGCTTTTGCGTCTATGGGGAAGAAGGTCATCCAGATTGGCTGTGATCCGAAAGCGGATTCTACGATCAATCTGCTTGGTGGTGAACCGCTTCGTCCGGTGATGAATTATATGAGGGAAGAGGACGAGGAGCCGGAGAAGCTGGAAGATATTTCCAAAGAAGGATTTGGAGGAGTTCTCTGTATTGAGACAGGCGGTCCGACACCGGGACTTGGCTGTGCCGGAAGAGGAATCATAGCGACTTTCCAGCTGCTTGAGGATCTGCGATTATTTGAAACTTATAAACCAGATGTTGTACTTTATGATGTTTTGGGAGATGTAGTCTGTGGTGGTTTTGCAGCACCAATCCGTGAAGGCTACGCGGAAAAAGTCTTGATCGTAACATCAGGAGAGAAGATGGCACTATATGCAGCAAACAATATTTCCAGTGCTGTGAGAAACTTTGAGGACAGAAGCTATGCGCGAGTTTTTGGTATCGTTCTGAATCATCGAAATGTAGAAAATGAAACAGAAAAAGTGCAGGCATTTGCACAGAAAAGCAACATTCCGATCGTAGGAGAAATCCCCAGAAGTGACGAAATCATCCGATGGGAAGACCAGGGCAAGACCGTGATCGAGGGGGATGCAGGATCCGAGATCAGCAGACGATTTTTTGACCTGGCAGAAATACTTTTGAAAGCAGAGGAAGAAGAATGAGCAGAGCTTATTATTGTACAGTAGAAGAATTAAATGAGCGTGGGAAAGACAATATTCCGGATCAGTTCAGATCGAATATGCATCTGATCTACAGCTCACCGGCTACACTTGCCTTTAACTCCCCGGGAGCGGAAGGATTTGGAGTAAAAAGAGCCGGCCTTGCTGTCCCGGATTCGATCATGCTGATCGTGGCACCGGGATGCTGTGGGCGAAATACATCACTGATCAGTTCCATGCGCGAATATGACAATCGCTTTTTTTATTTGATGATGAATGAGACAGATATTGTGACTGGCCGTCATCTGAAGAAAATCCCAAAGGCAGTGGCAGAAATCTGTGAAGGTCTTGAGAAGAAGCCTTCTGTTGTGATGATCTGCATCACCTGTGTAGATGCACTTCTTGGCACAGATATGGAGCGTGTGTGCCGAAAAGCAGAAGAAAAAGCGGGGCTTCCGGTGCGGCCGTGCTACATGTATGCACTGACCAGAGAAGGACGAAAACCACCGATGGTACATGTACGACAGTCCTTATATTCCCTGCTAGAGCCGACAAAAAAGAAGGGAAATGTCGTTAATCTTCTGGGGTTTTTCTCACCGCTTGTGGATGACTGTGAGCTGTATGATCTCCTTCACAGTGCAGGAATTAAGACAATCCACGAGATATCCAGATGCAGAGATTTTGAAGAATATAAGACGATGGCGGAGGCGAATTTCAATCTGGTTTTGCATCAGGAATCACGTTATGCGGCGGAGGATTTTAATGACAGACTGAAGATTCCATTTATTGAGTTACGACGTTTATATCAGACGGATAAGATACAGAATCAGTATCAGGCACTTGCGTCTGTACTGGGCATTTCCTTCGAGCTGGACGAGTATCGAGAAGCAGCAGAACAGGGAATCGAGGATTTCCGAAAAGTCTGTCCGGATGCATCATTTGCAGTCGGGGAATGCATGAACGGGGATCCGTTTGAACTGGCACTGGCTCTTCTGAAATATGGATTCAAAGTACCTGAGATTTATGGAACGATTACGGCAGAGAACTTTGTGTATATGAAACAGCTTGCACTCTTAAGCCCGGAAACGAGGGTGTTTTCCAATATGGAACCAACCATGATCTATTACGATCCGGCACAGAGCGGAGTGAATATCACCATAGGCAAGGATGCCCTTTATTACCATCAGGACTGTCCTGGACTGATGTGGAACCAGGACGAACAGCCGTATGGATTCGCCGGGGTGAGAAGGCTGTTTGAGGCGTGAAAGGAGGTGGCTGGATGAGAGGACTTCGGAAATACCTGACGCCGTTCGCACCAGATCAGTCAGGTGCGGTGTCAGTACTTTTTGAACTGGGAGGTATTGTGGTGATCTGCGATGCCGGAGGATGCACCGGCAATGTCTGTGGATTTGATGAGCCACGGTGGTTTGAACAGAAAAGTGCAATTTTCAGCGCCGGACTTCGAGATATGGATGCAATCCTGGGACGTGATGACCGCCTGGTGGCGAAGCTTGCTGATGTGGTGCAGAAGATAGATGCAACGTTTGTAGCAGTGATTGGAACTCCGGTTCCAGCAGTTATCGCAACAGACTATCTTGCGCTTAAACGCATGAGTGAAAAAAAGATAAAACTGCCAATCCTGACAGTAGATACAGACGGAATGGAACTCTATGACAAAGGCGAAGAGAAAGCTTTTCTGGAGCTTTTTAAGATTTTTGCGATAGAAAAATATCAGGCGGAAGAAGACAGAATTGGTATTCTGGGGATGACACCGCAGGATGTCAGTGACCTTGACGCGGCAGACAAAATACGTGATCTATATCAGCAGAAATATGGCAAACAGGCAGTCTGTTACTGCATGGGAGACGGACTGGAAGAGATAAGAGAAGCCTCCTCAGTAAGTAGAAATATCGTTGTTTCGCCGGCGGCACTAATGACAGCAAAGTATCTGGAAAAGACATTTGGGACACCGTATGAAATTCACTATCCGCTGGTGGATGAACTAATTCCAGATGTAGATTATACCGGTAAAGAAGTTCTCATTGTACACCAGCAGGTAATTGCAAATTCTATTCGAAAAGAACTGTTGAAGAAGGGTGCAAAAAGAGTTCAGATTGCAAGCTGGTTTATGATGAAAAAAGAGCTTTTGGCAGATGGTGATGTGCTTCTCCGAGATGAGGATGCTTACATAGAACTTGTGCAAAATGGAGATTTTGATATCATTTTTGCAGATGGATGTATGGAGCGGATGATACCAGAATTTAAGGGAATATTTGTAGACACACGGCATTTTGCGGTGTCTGGAAAGTTGACTGGAAAATAAAAATCCTGCTGTATTTA
>OLQS01000563.1_pt1 | contig 25074 bp, 22 predicted proteins | sample 1672291 | NCBI WGS metagenome assembly OLQS01 (sample SAMEA3136668, study PRJEB25190) | human gut metagenome | biome: human gut; feature: human-associated habitat; material: faeces | place: Austria | collected 2013
AAGTACCAGTTCCTCCATCATAAGCATCCACAATATAATGGTAGTTCAATAAATTATTCACATTACCATAAAGAGTAGCATTACATTTGCCAATATTAAATTTATAGCTTGCATTCAAGTCGAATTGTCCTCCGGAAGGAACTTTCCAAGGATCAACTACATTAAGTTCTCCCGGAATGATATTACTGGACGAAAGCTGATAGTCAGCATAAAGATTAGCATAATAAGTGTAATCCAAACCTACACGCAAATCCTTAGTCACTTTCGCATTCAATCCCAAAGCAGCCGTAGTCTGTGCTGAACCTCCTACTTTTATTCCCTTTTGCTTCAATGTAAATTTAGTATGGTCTTCTGCTCCAATACCGGAAGCTACCGTACCTTTAAGGTCTGCCAAAGGATCGCCTGCCGAATTATAAAAATATCCAGTTGCATTGCTGTCCCACTTCCAATCACCAACAGAAACCATGCCTGTTACATCCAACCAACGGAAAGGACGGAATTTCAAATCCAGTTCCACCGATTTCCATCGACTCCCCCACGCAGAATCGATTATGATTCCTTTTCTTTAATCTTGATCAATCCATCTAATGTGGTGCAGATGATATGCAATCGGTCTGCGGTACTGATATCGGTATTCATGGTTCCAGTCACCTCTTTTCCACAGACCACCACCATCCGGCACCGCTTTAAGATCAAATGGGACATCCGATTATATGCCTGCTGATCCTCAGCTTCCCCTTCCTCCAAAAATGGCAGAAATCCAAACCTTGGACAAATGGGAACATATCCCAACTCATAAATCTTCCGGCAATATCGCTGCACCTTCACCCTGCTTTCTTCTGCCGGACAACACACATAGGCCATCGCCTGTTCCATCGCCTCATCTCCTATCGTACCTGTTCCTTTTTCTTTGCTCTTTCTGTTTTTACCTCAAAACTCACATCCATCGTGCTTTCATCAAATTCAGCATCAAAGCCACCGTCCTCATACAGAATCTCTGCCCGTTCTACCGCTTCTTCCCTGGAATGTGCAGAGATAGATTTGCGGATGGTACAACTTTTTCGGATTTCAATCTCAAATGTCTGTTCCTGTTTCCGTTCCACGGCTTCATATTGAACAGACTGAATGTCATATTCGCTGGTACCAGGGCCATACATACGGCATCCTTTTTCTGCTTCTTCTTTGCTGGATGCTTTCACCGCAACGGTCTTTTCACGCACTTCCCGGATGGTCACATCATAGACTCTGTCCATAAGCCCCCTTTCCTGCATCCATGTGGATGCACCTTTCTTCTTCTGAAACAAAGTTGGACATCCATGTGGATGCCCTTGCTATTTTTCGCTCTCTTCTTTTTCCTTTGCTTCCAGTGCAAACTTCACCCGATCACTGCCCAGCTTATAATAGGCATCTGTTACCTCGATACCTACTGCCTCATAGCCTTCCTCTACAGCTGCGAGGACCGTCGTTCCGGCTCCGGCAAAGGGATCTAAGATCCTGCCGCCCGGCTCACAGATCTGGATCACATCTTTCATCAGCTGTAACGGTTTCTCTGTCACATGGATACGGTTCTGGGTATTCCCATAACGGAACACACCGGGAAGACAAGACACCGGACGGCTGATGGGCATGGGTCCGTTACTGCCCCACACAATATATTCAGCCTGCTGGCGAAAACGTCCTTTCTGCGGACGGGAGTTTCCCTTATCCCACACCGCAGTTCCTCTCCAGATAAAAGCCAGCGTGTAAAACCCAAGGGAACCTCCCGACGAAAGATCCATCAAAAGTCCTGCAAGCAGCCCATACCCCATGCCCCAGGCGCTTCCACGTATAAATCCAAAGGAAAACACCAGAATCACCATGAGATTCGGGTAAACTGCCAAAAACGGCAGCAACGGAAAGATGCACGTCTGCACGATAAATGCAAGGATCACCAGAACGAAACTTACGATGACCCGTTTCATATTACTATTCATTGATCTCCGGCCCCGCATCCTTTAAGTCTGTAATAACCAGAACTTCCTGAAGTCTGTCAAATCTTGCGGCAGGGATCAGGTATCCTGATTTTGTCAGGTTGTCATTGTAATCTACCGTGATATCCGTAGCGTATCCCACGAGGATCCCCGGCAGGAATTTTCCACTGATATTGGAGGTGACGATCATGTCACCGTCCTTGATATCATCATCCTTTTCCATGTAGGAAAGCTTTAGGCGTCCTTCTTTAAAGAGCTTTAAATCGCCCGCCACGATACAGGAGTCTCCGGACTGCTGTGCCATGGCACTGACACGGCTGGAATCATCGATGATGGAACGGACCGTCGCGTAGTTTGCTCCCACATCCGTAACGATGCCCACAAGACCGCCGCCAGCGATAACATTCATATCCTGCTTGATTCCGTCATCCGCTCCTTTATCGATCCGGAATACGGAAAACCAGGAACTGGAATCCTTCGCGATGATACGCGCACCGATCTTATGGTACTGCATGTACTCCTGATCCAGCTCATAGAGGCTTCTTAAGCGCTCCAATTCAAACTGTTCCGAGCGAAGCCTCGTATTCTCTTCCGTCAGCTCATTCACTCTCGTCTTTAAAGTCTCATTTTCCGCCAGCGCCGTCTTTAACTTTCCGACACTGCTCAGTTCATTGTAGAGGCCGCCGCCCACCCGGTTCACGCCGGACTGGATCGGCACCAGTACATAGCCCACCGCCGTTCTCAGCGGATTTAAGATACTTCCCCTGATCGTCGTGATTCCGATCATACATACGCAGAGAAGCGACAGTCCAAATAGAAAATATTTCGTATTGTTTTTCATGTTTCAAAAATTCCCCGTTCTCTAAGGCTCACATAGGAATTATCTCCGATAACGATATGGTCTAAAAGCGGTATTCCCATGAGACTCCCGGCTTCCCGGACACGTTCTGTAAAGAGGCAGTCCTCCCTGCTGGGTGTCGGATCCCCGCTGGGATGATTATGGAGCAGGATGATCCCGCAGGCTCTGAATCGCAGCGCCTCGATAAAGATCTCCCGCGGTGTCGCGCAGGAGGCGTTCACCGTCCCTCTCGAGACTGTAATATCTCTCAACAGAATGTTTTTTGTATTCAGTAACAGGAGTTTCAGGTTCTCCTGCTCCAGATGGCGCATCTCTTCCATGTAGAAAGCCGCAACCTTTGACGGCGCGTCAAAGACGATGGTCTTCTCCGATGCCGCCGCCTTCCAGATTCTGGCCGAGAGTTCTCCGATACAGGCGAGCTGGATCGCCTTCACCTCACCGACGCCGCGGATCTCTTTGTAATCCTCCACGGTTCCGTGGAGAAGTCCCGCAAGGCCCGGCGGATTTCCGGCATTTAAGATCTCCTCCGCCATATCCCGCACCGGTATATTTTTTGTCCCGGAGCGAAGGATCACGGAGAGAAGCTCCGCGTCAGAGAGAGATGCCGGCCCCTTCTCCAGCACCTTCTCATAAGGGCGTTCCGAAACCGGAAGTCCCTTCATAGTCTTTCCGTTTTTCTTTTCCATACTGACATTCCGCCTTTCCGGTCTCTCCAAGTACACGATACGGCAGATGTCCCCGCAGAAACGGTCTTCTACAGGAAATGATAGATCAAAATTGCGATGATCACACCGATGATGCTCGCCATCGTGATCCGGATGCTGAGTCCGAATGTGATCACAAGAATCCCGAGGTTTAAGATCAACGGGTCGTTAAGCCCGAAGGATTCCCCAAAATTCAACCAGGAAAGTCCCGGCACCTTTGCTGTCATCTCTCCGATAAAGCCTCCCAGAACGATTCCGGAAAGCAGAAGGAGAAGCAGCGCCCAGGAGCTTTTACTTTTCATACTGTTTCATTCCTCTCGCTCACCGGGCCGCATGTATCAGGACAGGCGGTCCCGGCTGGTGTCTGTTTCGCTTATGCAGAAAAATCATAGTTGTCCAGTTTCCTCACAGTCAGGAAAAGTTTAGCATATTTCACACTCAAAAACAATGAGTTAAGAAAAAGTTCACATTCCTATAGTGTCACGATCCCGGCATCCACTAACTTCTGCAAAGACATTAAGATGCCGAGCTTTGCGTGATACCAGGTGAGTCCCCCCTGAAAGTATACCGCATATGGCGGTTTGATCGGACCATCTGCGGAGAGTTCGATGGAGGAACCCTGAACGAAAGCTCCTGCTGCCATGATAACGTCCGAATCATACCCCGGCATCGCCCACGGCTCCGGCGTTACAAAGCTGTCTACCGGTGCTGCCGCCTGAATGCCCTCGCAGAATTTGATAACACCTTCCGGGGTGCCAAAGGTGATGGCCTGAATGATATCGTGGCGGCTCTCTGTTCCGTTCGGAACGACACCAAAGCCAAGCTTCTCATACACGTTTGCCGCGAAGATCGCGCCCTTTAACGCACCTGCGACAACAGTCGGGGACAGGAAAAGTCCCTGATAGAGAGACTGACTGACACCAAGGCTGGCACCGACTTCTTTTCCGAGACCCGGTGCGGTCAGACGATATGCCGCGCGTTCCACACAATCCTTTCGTCCGACGATATAACCGCCGATCGGAGCAAGTCCACCGCCCGGATTTTTGATCAGGGAACCAACGATCATGTCAGCTCCCACGTCTGTCGGCTCCAGCTCCTCCACGAATTCCCCGTAGCAGTTATCTACCATGCAGATCACATCCGGCTTGATGGATTTGATGAAGGAGATCAGCTCTCCGATGCGTTTTACAGACAAGGTCGGTCTTGTGGCATATCCCTTGGAGCGCTGGATCTCGATGAGTTTTGTGCGCCCGTTGATGGCTTTTTTAATATTCTCAAAGTCGAAATCTCCGTTCGGCAGAAGATCTACCTGACTGTAGGTGATGCCGAATTCTTTCAAGGAACCAATGGAATCCCGGATTCCAATCACTTCCTCAAGGGTATCATAGGGTTTCCCGACCGGAGAAAGAATCTCATCGCCCGGGCGGAGATTGCCGGAGAGGGCGATGGTGAGGGCGTGGGTTCCGGAGATCAGCTGGGGGCGTACAAGAGCGTCCTCGCCGTGGAAGGCCTTCGCGTAAACCTCCTCTAAAGTGTCACGTCCCAGGTCATTATAGCCATAGCCTGTTGTCCCGGCGAAATGGATATCACTGACTCTCGCCTCCTGCATGGCTTTGATGACCTTTAACTGGTTATACTCGGCAGTCCTGTCGATCCTCTCAAAACGGTCATGCATGCTTTTTTCGATCTCTCTTCCGTAGTTTAAAACTTTCTCGGAGATTCCAAGCTCTCCGTACATCTTTGTAAGTTCCATGATTTCTCCTTTTAACATCTATTGTAAGAATGAATTTTCAGCGCAGTTGATCTGTCAAAATATTCCGTTTACGCAGATCCTCTGACATCCACGCAAGAATCTTTTCTCGATCAAAATCAAATTTTCCCTGATCCACCCAGATAACTTCTTTCTCTCTCTTAAACCATGTGAGCTGGCGCTTCGCGAAATGTCTGGTATCGCGCTTAATGATGTAGACGGCTTCCTCCAGAGAGAGCGTTCCATCCAGGGCATCAAGGATTTCCTTGTATCCAAGTCCCTGCATGGACACCATGTCCCGCGTACAGCCCATCTCTTTTAATTTCTCTACCTCCGCCAGAAGGCCATGTTTCATCATGAGATCCACCCGCAGATCGATCCTCCGGTACAGGCGTTCACGATCCATATTGAGCACATAGTAAGCAAAATTGTACGGTGATTCTTTCCGGCGCTCCGCCTCATTGTGTTCCGAAATCTTTGTCCCGGTCTTTTTATAAAACTCCAGAGCGCGGATCACACGCTTCACATTGTTCTCATGGATCGCCGCCGCGGACTCCGGATCAACTGCCTTTAACATATCGTGAAGACAGGAAGCCCCCTTTTCTGACGCCAGATGTTCTAACTCTTCCCGGTACCCCAGGTCACCGTCATTCTCCGTAAAATCGATATCGTTCACCAATGCCTGGATATAAAATCCGGTGCCTCCGGCGATGATCGGGATGTGTCCGGCGGCATAGATCTCCTCCATAGCCCGTTTTGCAAGATTCTGGAACACCACCACATTAAATTCGTCCCATGGGTCAAGAACATCAATCAGGTGATGTCTGACACCATTCATCTCCTCCTTCGTCACCTTCGCGGATCCGATATCCATGTGGCGGTACACCTGCATGGAGTCGGCACTGATGATCTCGCCGCCGACCTTTTTCGCTAGTTCCACGGAGAGGGCGGTCTTTCCGGACGCCGTCGGCCCGGTGATTATGATCAAAGGTTTTTTCATCATACGATCCTCTTAAATTTCTTTTCCATCTCATATTTGCTGATCGCGACGATCGTCGGTCTTCCGTGCGGGCAGTTATATGGATTCTCCAGTTTTAACAGTTCATCGATAAGCTTGTCCGCCTCCGCGAAGGACAACTCATTGTTTCCCTTGACCGCTGCCTTACAAGACATGGAAGCGATCCGGTCATAGATAGACTCCACGTTTTTCCCCATTCCATCATCGGAGAGACCGTCGATCAGTTCCATCAGAAGATCTTTTTTTGCCAGAGAGAACAGATTGTCCGGCACTGCACGCACCGCGTACTCATTTCCGCCAAACGGCTCGATCTCAAAGCCAATGTCCGTGAATACCTTCATATGACGATTTAAAAGATCCGCCTCCTGTAAGGAAAGTGTCAGGATGATCGGGGGACTGATGAACTGGGAGGTATACTCTCTCGTCTTTAAGGAAGCGAAGTTCTTCTCAAACAGGACTTTCTCATGAGCGGCATGCTGGTCAATGATGTAGAGGCTGCCGTCGTACTCCACAAGCCAGTAGGTCTCAAAAACCTGACCGATCAGGCGGTGGCGCTTTCTCGCGGATTCTGAAAGAAGACGGTTGTCGAACATTTCCATCTGCTTAGGAGGCGCTTCCTTCTCTGCCAGAGAGGCTTCTTTCTCAGCCGGGATTGCTTTCTTCGCAGCCAAAGCTGCACCTGTCGTCTCCGAAGCTTTCTCTTTCTCTTCCAAAGCCGCAGGCATCGCTTCCGCTCCTGTCTCTTTCGGGACTCCCGCACCATATGACGGTGATTCCACGGAAACTGTTGTTTTTATTGCCCCTGCTTTCTCTATCGACGCATTCTCACACTCTTTTGGCTGCTGTGTCTGTGCGCGTTCCTGCGGCAGTTCCCTCGTGAGGGGATTCGGCGGCAGGATCCATCTGCTCTCCTGCTTCTTCTCCCCATAAGCCGGACGTTCCTCGCGGATTCCCATGGCTTCCAGGCGGTGACGCTCGAAAGGTTCCGGTCCATGGCCATTCTTTGCCGGAGTATTTATTCCATTTCCCGGAATAGAGTTCCGCTCTGCGGCACTTTCGTTTTTCTCGAGTTCCCGCTCTTCCCGTTCCGACATGAGGCTCACGTTCGGGATCAGTTCCTTCCCGGAGAGTGTGTCCGTTACCGCCTGACAGATCACGCGGTACATGTTCTCACCATCCTTGAACCGGAGTTCCATCTTCGACGGATGCACGTTCACATCGATATACTCCGGCTCCACCGTGAGATGCAGAAGCGTAAAAGGATATTTGTGCTGCATCATATAGCTCTTATATCCGTCCTCGATAGCCTTGGACACAAGTCCGCTCTTAATGTATCGCCCGTTGATAAAATAATTCTCAAAATTCCTGTTTCCACGGGCGATCAGCGGTTTTCCGATAAATCCGGAGATCTTTACCATCCCGTTTGACACTTCTACCGGAAGAAGATTTGCCGCGATCTCCCGACCGTAGATGGTATAGATGATGTCCTTCAGGTTATGATTCCCCGATGTGTGAAGACGGCTCTGATTATTCACGATAAGCCGTATGGAGATCTCCGGGTGGGACAGAGCGATCTTTTCTACAAGATCCGCCACATGGGTGCCCTCTGTGGTCTCTGTCTTCAAAAATTTCCGCCTTGCAGGTGTGTTGAAAAAGAGATTTCTGGAGATAAATGTGGTTCCGTCCGGTGCGCCGATCTCCTCGAGGCCTTTCTCCTCGCCTCCCTCGATCCGGTATCTGGATCCCGTAAGACTGCCGGAAGTCTTCGTGATCAGCTCCACCTGGGAAACTGCCGCAATGCTGGAAAGTGCCTCGCCGCGGAAGCCTAATGAAGACACCGTCAGCAGATCCTCCGCTGTCCGGATCTTGCTGGTGGAATGGCGCAGGAACGCCAATGGAAGTTCTTCCTTTTTGATCCCGCATCCATTGTCCGTGATCCTGATAAAACCAATACCGCCCTGACGGATCTCCACAGTGATTGCTGTGGAACCGGCATCGATGGCATTTTCCATTAACTCTTTCACAACGGAAGCCGGCCTCTCCACGACCTCTCCCGCAGCGATCTGGTTGATCGTACTCTGGTCCAGAACCTGAATCGGCATAGTCTCTCTTCCTCTCTTCCCTTACTGCCAGCGGTTTTTCAATTTCGTCTGTAATCTGTAAAGCGTATTCAATGCATCGATCGGGGTCATACTGGAAAGCTCAAGATCCCCGAGTTCTTTTATGATATCGTCATCCTTCACCGTGTCAAAGATGGTCATCTGGTTGAGATCCACCTCGTCCGGCTTTGCCACCGCCTTGTGCTGCGGGGACGCGCTCATCTGGGCGATCTCCTTTGCCTGGGCCGTGATGTCGGCGCTGGCAAGCTCCTCCACGAGTTCCTTCGCACGGGCGATGACCGGCTCCGGTACTCCCGCAAGCTTCGCTACCTGGATTCCGTAACTCTTGTCTGCTCCGCCCTTTACGATCTTTCTGAGGAACACGATATCGTCCCCCTGTTCCTTCACGGCGATACAGTAGTTGTTAACTCCGCTTATGGTTCCCTCAAGTTCCGTGAGCTCATGGTAATGAGTCGCAAACAATGTCTTCGCGCCGAGGATCTTCGGGTTGCTGATGTGCTCGATGACCGCCCAGGCAATGGACAGGCCATCGAAGGTACTCGTACCTCGGCCGATCTCATCGAGGACAAGAAGACTGTTCTTTGTGGCGTTTCTCAGGATATTCGCCACCTCCGTCATCTCAACCATAAACGTACTCTGGCCGGAAGCCAGGTCATCGGAGGCACCGACTCTCGTAAAGATTCTGTCGCAGATTCCGATATTTGCCTCATCTGCCGGGACAAAGCTTCCGATCTGCGCCATAAGAACAATGAGGGCTGTCTGTCTCATATAGGTGGACTTACCGGCCATGTTCGGTCCCGTGATGACGGAAATCCTGTTCTTTCCATTGTCCAGATATGTATCGTTTGCGACAAACAGACTGTCCTTGATCATCTTCTCAACCACCGGATGGCGTCCGTTCTTGATGTTGATAACGCCTTTTTCGTTGATCTTCGGCTTCACATAGTTATTTCTCATGGACACCGTGGACAGGGATGTGAACACGTCAATGCCCGCAATAGCCTTTGCGGTACTCTGGATCCGCAGGACTTCCGCCGCGATCTGATCACGCACGTCGCAGAACAGGTCATACTCTAAGGTGTAAAGGCGGTCCTCCGCGCCCATGATGATGTCTTCCAGCTCTTTCAGGCGGTCTGTGGTGTACCGCTCTGCGTTTGTCAGCGTCTGTTTACGGATAAAGTACTCCGGAACTAAGTCCTTGAAGGAGTTCGTCACCTCAAAATAGTAGCCGAACACTTTGTTGTACTTGATCTTCAGATTTTTAATCCCTGTCTTTTCCTTCTCCTCCGTCTCAAGATCCGCCAGCCATGCCTTCCCCTCAGTCTTCGCCTTCCGGTACTTGTCGGCTTCCTCGCTGTATCCGTCCTTGATGATGTTTCCCTCGCGGATCGTGATCGGCGGCTCGTCGACAATGGAGCGGTCGATCAGCTCATAGAGGTCCCGGAGCGGGTCCAGGTCCTCATTCATCTTTTTTAAGAGCTCGCAGGAGAATTCTCCGAGAATATCTTTAATATACGGCAGCATCTCCAGGGAATTCTTAAAGGAGAGAAGGTCTCTCGGGTTCGCTGTCTTGTAACTGATGCGGCCCATGAGGCGTTCCAGGTCGTAGACGGAATTTAAGTATTCCCGGATCTCCTCCCTGGAAATATAGTTCATGTTCAGTTCCTCGATGGCCTGCTGGCGGCGCTCGATCTCCTCTTTATCGATCAGCGGCTGTTCAATAAAAGAACGGAGAAGTCTCGCTCCCATGGCCGTCTTTGTCTTATCGAGAACCCAGAGCAGGGATCCGCGCTTCTGCTTTTCCCTTAAAGTCTCAACCAACTCCAGATTTCGTCTCGTGGAGGTGTCGATCATCATGAACTGACCTGTCGTATACGGTGTGATCTTCGTCAGATGGGACAGGTCATTCTTCTGTGTCTCATAGAGGTACTGAAGAACAGCGCCGGAGGCGATCATTCCGTTCTCGTAGTCGCCCAGGCCCAGTCCTTCCAGACTCATCACATGGAAGTGCTCTTTTAAGATCTTTCTGCAGTCATCGTCCGAGAAAAACCTGTTTTCCAGGGCGGTCACGGCAAAATGATACCGTTCTTTTAACTCATCCATGTCCAGCCCGGACATAAAGAGCGCCTCGTTGCACACGAGCTCCGACGGTGTGAACTTATTGATCTCATCAAGCAGTGCCCGCTCGCTCGTCACTTCTGTAACAAAAAAATCGCCGGTCGTAATGTCGACCGTCGCAATTCCGTAATTGTTCCCGGTATACACAACCGCCATCAGGTAGTTGTTCTTTGTCTCATCCAGGGCCTGGGAGCTCGTGATGGTTCCCGGTGTCACAACGCGGATGACTTCGCGCTTTACGAGGCCCTTTGCGAGCTTCGGGTCCTCCATCTGCTCCGCGATAGCGACCTTATAGCCTTTCTGGACAAGTCTCGTGAGATAACCTTCCACCGCGTGGAATGGCACACCGCACATCGGTGCCCGCTCTTCCAGGCCGCAGTCCTTTCCCGTCAGTGTCAGTTCCAGTTCTCTTGAAACCGTCTTGGCATCCTCAAAAAACATCTCGTAGAAATCACCCAACCGGTAAAAAAGGATACAGTCCGGATACTGTTTTTTTGTTTCGAGATAATGTGTCATCATTGGTGAAATCTGTCCCACGTCTTTTCTCCTATTCCTTAACATGCCCACAGCGCCCGAAGCACTCGGCTCCGGGCGTCACATGTGTTTCATCTTATTTTACAAGAGATCCCATATAGTAGAATCCCTTTGCCTCGTCTAAGGAGACATCAACGATCTTTCCGATCAGAGATGCGTCCCCGGCGAAATGTACGACTGTGTTGTTGGAAAGTCTTCCTGTCACAAAGCCTGCCTCGTGCGTATCGATCTCCTCCACCAGGACTTTTTGTACCGTTCCCTCATGACGCTTTACAACCTCGGACGCAATATCCTGAACTTCCTTTAACAGGCGGTCGAAACGGTTCTTTACCACGTCCTCCGGAACCTGGTTTGGCATAGCAGCCGCCGGTGTTCCGGTACGTTTGGAGTAGATGAAGGTGAAAGCACTGTCGTAACGCACTTTTCTCACCACATCCATGGTCTCCTCGAAGTCCTCCTCTGTCTCTCCCGGGAATCCCACGATGATATCGGTGGTCAGGGAAATATCCGGCATCGCCGCACGGAGCTTCTCCACTAGGGCGAGGTACTGTTCCTTCGAGTATTTGCGGTTCATTCTCTTCAAGATCTCACTGCTGCCAGACTGAAGCGGAAGATGCAAATGGCTGCAGATCTTTTTGGAGTTCTTCATGGTCTCGATGAGTTCATCGGAGAGATCCTTCGGATGGGAAGTCATGAAACGGATCCGCTCAAGTCCCTCGATCTTTTCCACTCTTCTAAGGAGCTCCGCAAACGTGATTGGCTGTTCCAGGTTCTTTCCGTAGGAGTTGACGTTCTGTCCCAGAAGCATGACTTCCACGACACCGTCAGCTACAAGACCCTCGATCTCCTTGATAATATCTTCCGGCTCCCTGCTTCTCTCGCGGCCGCGCACATACGGCACGATACAATAGCTGCAGAAATTATTGCAGCCAAACATGATGTTGACACCCGATTTGAACGGATACTTTCTCTCGATCGGGAGTTCCTCCACGATCTCGTTTGTTCCTTCCCAGACATCGACCACCATCTTCTTCTCCATGAAACGCTCGTAGAGCAGCTCCGCGAGTTTGAAAATATTGTGGGTTCCAAAGATCAGATCCACATGGCGGTAACTTTTCTTGATCTTTGCGACCACCTCCGGCTCCTGCATCATACAGCCGCAGAGAGCGATCATCATATCCGGATTTTTTCTCTTCACACCGCTCAAGTAGCCGAGACGTCCATAAACCTTCAGGTTCGCGTTCTCACGAACGGTGCATGTATTGTAGAGGACGAAATCCGAATTTTCATCGGTTCCTTCCGTATAACCCGCCTCTTTTAAGATCCCAAGGAGCTTTTCGGAGTCTCGGGCATTCATCTGGCATCCGAAGGTATTGATAAAACAGGTCAGCGGGCGGCCTTTTTTCGCACTCTCCGCCTCCACAAGTTTCTTTACCTGTTCCATAAAATACTGCTGTCTCGCCGGCTCCTCTGTCGGGGCACCCGCGATGATATTTTTATCTGTCATTCTGATATTTCTCCAACTATTTTTATAAGCCATTCTGCTCAGCCGTTCTCTTTTCAATTCAGGTCGAACGTCCGGCTGAACTGTCCCGAATGATTATACCCAAGATTCCCCGAAATTGCAACCTCGATGTTCTTTACTTTCTGATCTGTCCGTCTCCATAGATGATGAACTTCGTAGAAGTCAGAGCAAGGAGTCCCATCGGTCCTCTCGCATGAAGTTTCTGGGTACTGATCCCGATCTCCGCCCCGAAGCCAAACTCAAAGCCGTCGGTAAATCTCGTGGAGGCATTAACATAGACTGCTGCTGCATCCACCTCATTTAAGAATTTCTGGGCATTCTCATAGTCCTTTGTGACGATAGCCTCAGAATGTCCGGTGTTATAGCGGTTGATATGGGAGATGGCCTCATCGACGGAGTCAACGACCTTGCAGGAAAGAATATAGTCCAGATATTCTTTTCCCCAGTCTTCCTCTGTCGCCGCCGTAAATTCCGGCACGATAGAACGGGCTTCCTCATCAGCGCGGATCTCCACATTCTTCTCGTCCAGCCGTTTTTTCATTAACGGCAAAAATTCCCTTGCAATATTTCTGTGTACCAGTGTAGATTCACATGCGTTGCAGACGCCGATCCTCTGGGTCTTCGCATTAAAGATGATATCAAGCGCCATATCAAAATCCGCACTCTCATCCACATACACATGACAGTTTCCGGTTCCTGTCTCGATCACCGGCACCGTACTGTTCTCCACAACTGTGCGGATCAGTCCTGCCCCGCCTCTCGGGATCAAAACATCCAGATATCCGTTCATCCGCATAAATTCTCTCGCAGTCTCATGGCTCGTGTCCTCGATCAGAGAGATCGCGTCCTCCGGGATTCTTTCCTTCTTTAAGCCATTCCTGATCGCCGCAACGATGGCCTTATTGGATTCCAGCGCATCACTGCCGCCTCGGAGGATCACGGCATTTCCTGTCTTAAAGCAGAGGGCAAAGGCATCCGCTGTCACATTCGGCCTCGCCTCGTAGATGATTCCGATGACACCGAACGGCACACGTTTCTGCCCGATCAAGAGTCCGTTCGGACGCCTTTTCATGGAGATCACCTCTCCCACTGGATCTTCAAGTCCCACGACCTGACGCATGCCTTCCACGATCCCTTCAATACGCTTGTGGTTTAACTCCAGACGGTCCACAAGTCCCGGAGCCATCCCTCTCTCTTTTGCCTTTGCAACATCCGCAGCATTGGCCTTTAAGATCTCATCCTCTTCCTCTAAGATCTCTCTGGCTGCAGCCAGAAGCCCGGCATTTTTTAAATCTGTTCCCATTTTTCCGAGAATATAAGAAGTTTCTTTTGCTTTCTGTCCGATTTCTATTAACATCTCTGCTCCTCTCTGGCTTCGTGATCTCCTTAAGTACAGCGGATCACGCGTCTCTCTGTCACGATCATATCAACATTTTGATCCAGCGGTCCCGCCGGAAGCTCCTTTATGATCTGAAATTCATATGCAAGGGCAATGGTTTTATGATCGCGGTTCTTCTCCAGATACCTGTCATAATATCCGCCGCCTTTTCCGAGACGGCTTCCATGTTCCGTAAAAGCCATACCGGGAATCAGGATCGGTGCAGATGAAATCCAGACCGATGACCGGACTCCCGTCTTTGTGGCTTCTGCCGCGCTCTCATCTGCGCTCCGGCATCCTGCCTTTGGCTCCAGGATATGAAAAGCTCCTTCCGTCAGATCTTTTTTCGATCCGGTCAGGAAAAATTCCATCGTTTCTCCCGAAACTCTCGGGAGAAAGACAGATCTTTTCTCTTTCCATAGCTCCTCTAATATCTTACCCGTCCCCGCTTCCCAGCTTAAGGACGCATATGCAAATACGATCCCATTCCCGATTTCCGCAAGTTCCAGAACGCGTTTTGCGATCTCACGGTCCAGGACCTCTTTTTCTTTCTCCGGCAGAGCTTTTAGCTGCTGCCGGATCGTATTTCTAAGTTCAGCTTTCTGTTTTTCCAACATTTCCGTATTTCTTTCCAAGATCTGTCACGGAACCATCCTTCTCGACAATGGAAATATTGTTTAAATGACCGCGAAGGCTTGCCTTGATATCGGCAACATACTGTTTTCTCAAAGCTGCCTGCTCCTCTTTTTCCGCGTCCGTAAGACCTACGGCCTGGGATTTATGGTAAAGTTCGTTGATTCTGTCGATCTGTTCCTGTTTCATATATGATTTCTTATCCTCTCATTTTTTTCAGAGACTCCACCCTTTTTCTTACGGTCAGCGCAGTAAATGCGCAGACCTACTGAACAGTTACTTGATATCGTCCTTTAAGCGTGAATGCTCTGGATATAGTCTAACAGCGCAAATTCGCTGCTCTTATTTGCTTTAAAGAGTGTTCCGATCTCCTCACCCTTTAAGATCCGCCACATCACTTCCACATCGTCCGCGTTGGCGATCACCATATCGGCTCCACTCTCCGTAGCGATCTTCGCAGCATGGAGCTTCGTCGCCATACCGCCGGTTCCCACGTCACTTCCCGTGGTTCCTTTCCCCATAGCCATAAATTCATCCGTGAGTTCATCCACCTGACTGATGAATTTTGCATCCGGGTTCTTCTTCGGATCATCCGTGTAGAGACCGTCAATGTCGGAGAGAAGGAATAATAGATCTCCCTCTACAAGTGCCGCAACAATGGCGGAAAGTCTGTCATTATCACCGAATTTAATTTCATATGTAGATACGGTATCATTCTCGTTTACGATCGGCACAGTTCCAAGCTTTAGAAGCTCATTGAATGTATTCTTCGCGTTTGCTCGGGAAGTATCGTCTAAAATCGTCGCCTTCGTGATCAGGATCTGTGCCGCGGTCTGATTGTACTCGGAGAAGAGTTTCTGGTACACCATCATAAGCCGTGCCTGGCCAACTGCTGCGTAAGCCTGTTTCTCGGCGACCGTCTCCGGCTTTTTTCCGCCGAGGGTCTGGCGGCCTGTTGCGATCGCACCGGAGGAAACCAGAATCACTTCCTTTCCCATTCCTCTCATGTCGCTGATGACGCGGACAAGCTTTTCGATCTTCGCAAGATTTAAGTCACCGGTCTCCGCATGTGTCAGTGAGGAAGATCCGATCTTGATCACGATTCTCTTTTTATCCTTTAATAATTCTCTCTCTGTCATATGAAAAATCCTCTTTTCTACGGTGTTCAGAAATGCTGTCTTCCGACGCACTGCCGACTGTTTACATTTGCTTAACCGCCGCATACCGCTTGATGATCTCTTCCGCAACCTTCAGGCCGTCCATGGCCGCCGATGTGATTCCTCCGGCATACCCGGCTCCCTCGCCGCACGGGTAAAGCCCTTTTAAACTGCTCTGAAGGCTCTCATCACGGCAGATCCTGAGTGGCGATGACGTACGGCTCTCAATTCCCGCAAGAACAGCGTCCGACCGGTCGAATCCTCTGATCCGCCTTCCGAACTGCTCCATTCCTTCTAAGAACGCTCCGTTCAAGGCCTCTGGCATCAGCTCCCGTAAGTTCGCGAAGGAATAATCCCCGCAGAATACAGGATCTACATCTCCCAGGGCCACCGTCGGTCGGTTCGCGGCGAAATCACCATAAAGCTGGATCGGGATCTTTCCTCCGCCCAGAGCATATGCTTGTTCTTCCAGCTTTCTCTGGAAGGAGATGCCGCCTAATGGTCCGGCTTCCGGGAAATCCTCCGGAGTAACGGCAACAATGATCGCACTGTTCGCAACACCGCTGTCTCTCTTGAAATTACTCATTCCGTTGACAGCGAGACGTCCCTTTTCCGAGGAGGCGTTCACCACCATTCCGCCCGGACACATGCAGAAAGAATATACACCGCGTCCGCCGGTGGTCTTTGCCGTCACCTTATAAGGAGCCGCGCCGAGTTTTTCCACTTTCTCCATCCCATACTGGTTCTGATTGATCTGTGCCTGCGGATGCTGGATCCGAAGTCCCACCGCAAAAGGTTTCGGCTCCATAAATACCTTCATCCGGTCAAGTTCTGCAAATAAATTTCTCGCACTGTGTCCCACGGATAAGATCACATGATCGGTCTCGATCACAGAGCCATCCGCCGTCATCACTCCGGTAACTTTTCCGTTTTCTTCCAGAATCTTAGTAACCTCCGTCCGGAAATGAACCTCTCCACCGTCGGCGATGATCCTGTTTCTCAGATTCCTAACAACATCCCTCAGCACATCTGTTCCGATATGGGGCGCATGATCATAGAGGATCGAAGCGTCTGCGCCCATCTCCACGAATAAGGCGAGAACTTTTCCGTTTCTTCCAGAAGTATCCTTCACCAGTGTATTTAATTTTCCATCGGAGAATGTTCCGGCTCCGCCCTCACCAAACTGGACATTGGAACGGATATCCAGAGCTTCATCCCCGTTTTTCCAGAAATCCTCTACTTTTTTCGTTCTCTCCTCCACGGCATCGCCCTGTTCTAAAAGGATCGGGGCATATCCGTTCTCGGAAAGAGCCAGAGCCGCAAACATGCCGGCAGGACCTGCTCCGATGATCACCGGACGTTTTCTCATCTCCATTGTCCCGTGTTCCGGGTACTCATAGGGACGGGAGTCTTCCGCACGGACATTCTGGTTTGCCGCCTTTTTGATCACGGCTCCCTCTTTTTTCCCGTTTTTGAGTGCTACATCTACGATATAGCTGAACAACAGCTGCGGCTTTTTTCTCGCGTCGATGGATCTGTGGACGATCCGGATCTCCCCGATCGCCGATTCATCGATTTTTAGAAGCTTTGCCGCTTTTTTCTTTATAGCCTCTTTCCCGTGCTCCACGGGAAGTGTGAGCTGATTGATCCGGATCATATGTACGTTTTTTCCTTTCCTGTTTTCCCTGACTTCTTTTTCCCTCTGCTCCGGAAAATGTCAGGGGCTTTGCCTGTCCGCGGTCATTTTTTCTGTATTCTGGGACGATCCCTGCCGCAGCATGAGAACCGGCTGCATATCCGGAGGACCATGCCCACTGCAGATTATACCCGCCGCAGATTCCATCCACGTCCAGAAGCTCTCCGATGATATAAAGTCCGGGAACACGTTTCGACTGCATGGTCTCTTGATCGATCTCCGCTGTGTCAACACCTCCGGCACAGATCTGGGCTTGCTCGAAGGGATTTGTCTCCTTCACCGGAACCACAAATTCACGGATCGCAAGGAACAGGCGGTCCAGTTCCTCTTGTGTGAGAAGTCCCGCTGTTTTTTCCGGCCGGATATTCGCCGCCTTTAAGAGTACTGACGCTAATTTTTTATTAAAAATACCGCCCAAAAATATCTCTGCAGTTTCTTCCGGAAGACAGGACTTCTGCTCCTTCAAAAGAGACCGGACTCCTGTTTCATCCAGATCCGGGAGGAAATCCAACGACGCAAACGTTTTTTTCTTCCGGTCCAAAAGCTTTGCCGCATACCGGCTCACCTGAAATACCGGAATTCCGGAGATCCCATAATCTGTGATCTGGAGTTCTCCCCGGTCCTTCGCGACTGGCCTTCCGTCCTCTGTCCGGATCGTCACCAGACATTCCGTCCTGACACCCGCTGCCATCGGAAGCAGTTTTCCATCGCATCGGAGCTGCACCAAAGCCGGAAGCGGTTTCACGATCCGGTGTCCAAACTGCTTTGCAAGCTCATACCCGCTTCCATCGGAACCCGTTCCCTTCGCGGCTTTTGAACCGCAGGCCAGAATCAGGAAATCCCCGGTAAATGTCCCCTGATCCGTCACGACCGCAAATTTGTCGTTTCTTCGTTCCGCTTTTTCAATTTTGCACTCCGTGACGATACGGACACCTGACCGATCCGCCCCGCGAAGGAGCGCGTCCAGAACGGTCTGTGCCTGACCGGACATGGGGTACACGTAGCCGCCCCGGTCCATTGTAAGGACTCCAAGTTCACGGAAGAATGACACCGTGGCCGATGGAGGAAATTCCTCAATCGCAGCCTCCTCAAATCCCTTCTGCTCACTCCGGTAGCAGGATGGATCCATATAGAGGTTCGTCAGGTTGCACTTCCCGTTTCCTGTGGACAGGATCTTCTTTCCGAGACGTGCCGTGTGTTCTAAGACGGTCACAGACGCACCCTTTTTTGCCGCTGTGATCGCAGCCATCAGTCCCGACGCGCCTCCACCGATGATAATTCCTTTCTTTCCTCTTAAACGTTCTGCCATTCTTTTCTCCCGTTCTCAGGTTTTTCTGAAGCGGAACCGGTCTTTGGACTTTTCGTCTTCTTTCCCGGTATCACGCAATTTTATAATAGTATATCGACATGGCGCAAAAATTTCAAGTAGTAACTGTCCCGCTTCTTTTCCATTTCCGGCAAAAAAGCAGCTCAAGTCGATGTTCTTAACCGGATTTTAGCTGCTGTAAGACTCCAGATAACTGAAGATTTCAGCCATCGTAGGGAACCAGATCCCGGCCATCAGCCGTTCCTGTTCTTTTGCCGGGAACTCTGCCAGAGGCATATGAGTAAAAAGCTCCGTCGTCTCCTGTCCTTTGTCGTAGACAATCAGGTATCCTTCCTCTGCCACGAGAAAATATTGCTCTTCATCCTCCACCGTTTCATTTTCCACCTGTTCCATATTCAGGACCACATGGATCTCCTCTTCCGTTTCCTTTGCAAATAGCGGTTCTTCCACAGATTCCTGCATCTGGACCTCCTCCACCCTCTGGGCTTTTTCCCCGGCTGTCATAAAAAACAATGTGATCAGGCTCGCGGATGTCAGGGCGAAAAAGAAAAGAAAGCAGGATACATACTTTTTCATAGGAATCTTCCTCCTTTGAACGTAAGTATCTGCTTTCTTTTTCTATTTTAAACATTTAAATCCAAAAAATTCTATTCAGGCTACGGCAGTCCGCCGCCATGCCCGGTTCCCGTCCAGATCGCATTCTTATATTACATCAGACGCAGCTTTCTGAACACCCGGAGAAGTTTCGTTCCGCCCGGCATGGTCTTGAGTTCTGATGCGTCCAGCGCTCCAAGTTTAATAAGAAGCACACCGTACACGACAACAGCGATCATCATTGCAAAGAGAGTCGATAAAGCATTGCTCTTCACCGCAAGATGGGCAAGCTGATAGGAGCCAAAAGCGAAGATTCCCATTACCGCGGAAGCGATCACCGGGATTACTACTGTCTTTTTCATCTCCTGACGATATCCCAAAAGCTTCCGGATCGATCTCGCATTCATCAGAACCATAAACACCGCGAACAGAATATTCGCGAATACCATGCTGTAAATTCCCATATGGAATCCGAGGGCCATGATCTCCAGGGCAATCAGGTGAAGCACCAGAGCGATCACCGCATGGAAGATCGGGAGACGCATCTTATCGATCCCCTGAAGGATCGCGTTCGTAACCGTGGATACGGAATAGAATACGACTGCAAGAGAACCGTAGATCGTCATACGGATCGCCAGAGTATTATCTCCTGAGAATAACAGGTCGTTGACCGGGCCTGCGAGGACCGTAAGCCCTACTGTAGACGGGATCGCCACAATGCAGGCGAAGCGGATCGCGGAGGCCACACGCGCTCTCACAAGCTTCTTATCTCCCACTGCCACCGCCCGCGAAACAGACGGGATCAGAGAGGAAGAAAGGGCATTGGAGATTGCCATCGGCACGTTGATCAGAAGGTGATACTTTCCTGTATACACGCCCCAGATGGAGGCAAACTCATCCCCCTGTCCGAGGACCTTAAAGTTGTACGCAAGGATTCCGTTATCCAGTACACTGTTCAGGTTGTAGATCGCAGAGCTTAAGATGACCGGAACGACTGTAAAGAAAAGGACTTTTGTGATATCCCCGTAGCTCTCCAAAGCCTCTGTCTGATCCCTTCTGATCTGACGCTTTCTCATCTTCGCGCAGGCCACGAATAAGAACAACAAAAAGATCAATGCTGTAAATGCGCCCGCGCCTGTACCGATCGTTCCGCCTGCTGCGCCCCAGGCGTTGGAATATCCATCTCCTGTCTGATTTTTTAATACCTCTGTCTTTAATGCCTGATTAAAGAGGAAGCTTCCCGCTGCAACACTCACGATGGCGTTTACGATCTGTTCAAAAACCTGAGAGAATGCGGTTGGCACCATTGTGCCCTGCCCCTGAAAATATCCGCGGAACACGCCGAGATATGCCATGATCCATACCGTCGGGGCTAATGTCCTTAGCGCGAATGCCGCATAGGGCATAAAAAATACGTCTTTCGCGAAGAAATCAGCACCGAACCAGATCACCGCAGCCGCAAAGGCACCCACGATGGTGGCATAACAGAGCGCCGCGCGTAAGATTCTCGCTGCGTTCCGGTACTGCTTTCCCGCAAGTCTCGCGGAAACCATTTTCGACACAGCGAGCGGCAGGCTGTAGGATGAGAGGAGCAGTGCAATATTGTATACATTAAATGCTGTTCCGTAATATCCCATTCCTTCATCGCCGATGATGTTGATCATCGGAATACGGTAAGCGATTCCGATGATCCTCACGACGATGGATGCCACTGCAAGGATACTTCCCTGAACGACGAAATTGGATTCCTTCTTCTTTTTCTGTCTGTTACTTTCCATAAATCTCAGCTTTACTGTACCTGTCCGCTCCTACAATGCAGATCCAGGTCTTTCCTTTGTTAAGCATAACTTCCTTTCCTTCAGAGTCATAGTAGCGGGTCGGTCCGAAATCCCCGTCCTTTTTCCAGGACACAGGGACACACTTTCCGCCTGTAAACACATAACCCGCACCGCCCTTGTGAACGTTGATATTGAGATAATCGGTGCTGGCGTAATGTCCCCACTCCACGTACTGGAAGATCACGTTCCTGACAGCGATCTGGCCGCCGTCTCCGTTGTGCTTTCCGCCGTACTGGAACCGGTAATATTTTCCGTCTCCCTCATTGTACTCAAACCACGGATTGTTCATCGCATAGGACGGATAGAACTTATACGCGTCCTTTGCGTCTGATTCTGCCGGGACATAAGCGTTTTTTGAGAACTGGAAATGTCCGCTGTAGGTATCGCTGTAGGAAGTGCGGTAGCCCAGCTGACCGATGGTCTTGTTTAATTTCGCGCCGCTTGTGTAGGCGTTATGCGGTGCCTTCTTGTCCTTTGTGCGGTAGAACGCGTTTCCGCCGGTGCCATCGACACCGTTGATGTTGTCCACATTTTTCAGATACGGGACTGCGAAGGTGCTCTGTCCGTAGTGGGCATAGATCGCATCGTACTCTCTCGCGAAATATGTATAGTAGGTACGGCAGCTTCTGACGGAACCGATCCGGTCGATATCATCATAGTCCTCGAAGATCGCCATGTAGCGGTTCATATCGCCCTCCACCGGCGCCTCGTAGACAACATCCGCCCGGTTGATGCCGTACTGGGGCAGAGATGCCTTATCATTGCTCATCATGACCGCGACAGGACGTCTGTTGGCCTTCGCCACGTCCACCATCTCACCGGTCAGGTAACTCTGGATCTTTCCGTCGACTTCTTTGCGTTCCTCCGGCCCTTCCGGTTCCGTCTCCGCCTCCGTCGTCGGCTCTGTCTCGAGGACGATCGTTTTTGTCTCCTCTGGCGTCTCTGTCTCCGCCTCCGTCGTCACGGCTGTTTCCTCCGCTTTCTTTCCGCATCCGGAGAGCGCTGCCGCTGCCATCATGATTCCAATACCAATAATAAATGCTCTGCCCCGTTTTCTCATCTCCTGTAACCCCTCCGTTCCAGAATTTCTCTCTGCATATCCTCCATCTGGATCCGCTCCTCATCCTCCATATGGTCGTAGCCGGATAAATGAAGCATGCTGTGCGCAACTAAGAATGCCAGTTCTCTTGTCTGAGAGTGGCCATACTTCTCAGCCTGCTCTTTCACCTTATCCACGGAAATTACAATATCCCCCATAAGTAATTCCCCTGTATCCGGGTCGAAGTATTCCTCCGGCGTCTCTTCCAGATGGGAAAAGTCGCCCGGTGTCTCAAAATCACACATCGGGAACGACAAAACGTCTGTCGGGTTGTCGATCCCGCGCATGTCAAGGTTGATCTGGTGGATCCCGGCATTATCCGTCAGGAGAACATTTACCTCCGCGTCATACGGGCACTCCACATAATCCAAGGACTCCTCGATCACATTTTTGATGATCTCCTCATAGGGAAGATCCAGCTTTTCTTCTGCTTCGTACTCCACTGTCACTGTCATCTCTGTTCCCGTCCTTCCCGGCCGCTCTTCCCATGTTCCGCGCGGGATATTCTATCCGGCTTCTCGCGGCCTTCATATTCATCATATGCTTTCACGATCTTCTGAACAAGCGGATGTCTCACCACATCCTCATTGGAGAACCGGCAGATCCCGATATCGTCAATATTCTTTAACACCTTGAGTGCCACGTCGAGACCAGATACCTGACCCGCAGGCAGGTCTTTCTGGGACTGGTCACCGGTGATAATAACCTTGGAACCGAAACCGATCCTTGTAAGGAACATCTTCATCTGGGCCTGGGTCGTATTCTGAGCCTCATCAAGGATAATAAAGGCGTTGTCCAGGGTACGCCCACGCATGTAGGCGAGCGGTGCCACCTCGATCAGGCCTTTCTCCGAGTTGTGAAGATAGCTGTCCGCGCCCATGATCTGGTACAGGGCATCGTAAAGCGGACGCAGGTACGGATCGATCTTGCTCTGAAGATCTCCCGGAAGGAAGCCAAGTTTCTCACCCGCCTCGATGGCCGGACGCGTCAGAATGATCCTGCCCACTTCCCCATTTTTAAATGCCTGAATCGCCATGGACATGCCAAGATACGTTTTTCCGGTTCCCGCAGGTCCCACGCCGAACACGATCATTTTTTTCCGGATCAGATCGATATACTGCTTCTGTCCCAGTGTCTTCGGTTTTACCGGTTTTCCATTTATGGTGTGACAGATGATATCGCGGTCCAGGGAAAGCATTTCCGTGTCCTTATCTTCAAAGGAAAGAGCCAGAGCGTAATCCACGTTCTGTTCCCCGATCTCTTCGCCCCGCTTCGAAAGCTCCAGAAGCGTCGAAAACACGCTCTTGGCACGTTTTACGGCATGATCCGGTCCAATGACCTTGATCTCCCCATCCCGCGCCACCATGGATACGTGAAGCGTCCGCTCGATTTTCTTCAGATAACTGTCAAACTGTCCGCAGACCTTCCGTTCATGCTCTGCAGGAATGTCTATGATTGTCTCAATGATGCTCATCTACTGTCTGAATCTCCTCCTGATCTTCCGGGATGGGGGATTCCTTCGCGATGTCCTCCACCACCGTCAGTGTTCCATGAATCGTCCAGTGCGATTCACTTCTCTCTATTCTAACATCACTACCAAGGATTTGTATACCTTTTTCGGTAAAATTTTGTAAATATTCGTTCAAATATCGGTCCGCAGACTCCGAGATCTCTGCTTCCGTGAGGACTTTTTCGTAGGGAACATATTCCTCTGCGGTGAGGATCCCGCCGTAGACTGGGAGATAAAAATTTTTCGAAAGCTTCAGCTGGAATTCTTCCATAAACAGTTCCCATGTGTTTTCTTTTTTGAGACCTGGCGTCAGAAAACAGAATTCCAGATCCAGAAATTTAAAAAAGATACCTCTGCGTCTCTTTCCTGTCCTTGCGCGGATCTCCTTTGTTTCCGGGCGCTTCCATTCGACTGTCCTTGTGGTTTTCGCGTATACTTCGGCATCTGCATGGACTTTATTGATCTTCACAAGGGTCTCGAAATCATCATAGAGCGGGAGTTCCCCCGATACCAAAACATCCCCGGCTTTCACCGTATCTCCGACCTTCACTCTGGCTTTTCCGTTCCGGACGATGATCCTTGTCACGGTGCCGTCTGTCCCGGCTGTGAGCTCACATGGGCTTTCCGGTCCAAGCCTTGCCTGTAGGATCCTGTTATTCTCCCGCAAATGGATCGTGAGTCTCGTGCCGGTCAGTTCCGCTGACACCCAGCTGATCTCAGGGAACGCGTTCCGGATCCTTTTTTCCAGTTCTGTGCAGGAGATCCGGCTCTTTCTCATCCCGCACTGCACCGGGACTGTGGCCATAAAGTGCAGCAAGGTCTCATCTGTAAAGCGGTGATTTCCTTCAAAGGAGATGTCCCACACGTAGAAGGACGAGAGATAGATCAACAGAAAAAATGCCGCCAGACCGCCGACCCAGAGACTCCTGCGGCGTCCAAGAATCAGCAGAAATGGAAAACCGTGCTTCTCTGTGATTCGCAGGAGAACATTCGTTTTTCGGGCAATCGGCTTCAAGCGTTTGAAGTCGTGCGGTGATGTTCGAAAGAATATCTCTTTACTCGAATTTCTCCCATCTTTATCAAATTCATTATTTTCGATCCTGTCATCATGTCGAATATTCCATCCTTTGCCATATTCCGCAGTATAAACTACATCTCTCTTGTCTTTCCTTCTATCATCTGGCCCTATTGCACGCTTTGTTCCTTTCTCCTCCGTTTCTATCTCCTCAATCATGATTCCTCTC
>OLQS01000574.1_pt1 | contig 24687 bp, 26 predicted proteins | sample 1672291 | NCBI WGS metagenome assembly OLQS01 (sample SAMEA3136668, study PRJEB25190) | human gut metagenome | biome: human gut; feature: human-associated habitat; material: faeces | place: Austria | collected 2013
GTACCCAGTGGACCAGCTGCGCGGCGGCCCTGACCCTGGCCTCCATCTGCTGCGTGCTCTACTCCGTATCCGCCTCGCCGTTTCGCTCGCTGACATTGCTGATGCAGACTCTGGTCCTGCTGTCGCTATTCAGTTTCGTGGTGAAGTTCGGCCTGATGGTGCAGGTAACCGACCTGTGGCAGTTTCTGCTGTTCCTGTTCCCGCTCCTGACCACCATGCAGTTACTCAAACTGCAGTGGCCCAAATACGCCGGCCTGTGGGGACAGCTTATCGTCTTTATGGGCTCGTTTATCGCCGTCACCAACCCGCCGGTGTACGATTATGCGGCCTTTTTCAATGATAATTTGAGCAAGATTGTCGGGGTAGGCTTTGCCTGGCTGGCCTTTGCGGTACTGAGTCCGGGCTCTGACGCCCGCAAAGGGCGACGCCATATCAGAGCGTTACGGCGTCACTTTGTCGATCAGCTTAGCCGTCATCCTCAGCACAGTGAGCATGAATTTGAATCGCTGGTCTATCACCATGTCAGTCAGCTCAGCCAGAGTAAGGATGCCCTGGCGCGCCGCTGGCTGTTGCGTTGGGGCGTCGTGCTGCTCAATTGCTCGCACGTCGTCTGGCAGCTTCGCGAATGGGAAACCCGCTCCGATCCTCTCGCCCAGGTGCGCGACCTGTGCATCAACCTGTTACGCGATGTGATGAGCGAGCGCGGCGTGCAGCAGCGCCCGCTGGCCTCCACCCTGCAGGAGCTGCAGCGGATCTGCGACGCCCTGAACCACCATCATCAGCCGGCGGCGCGGGAACTGGCCGCCGCGATTTGGCGACTGTACTGCGCCTTGTCGCAGCTGGAACAGGCCCCGGTGGCCGGCACAATTGGCGAAGGAACTACTTAATCACCCCGCAGGCAAACCGTTCGCCGCCGCCGCCCAGCGGCTGCGGACTGTCGGCCATGTTATCCCCGCCTACGTGGACCATCAGCGCTTTCCCTTTCACCTCCGCCAGCGTTTTCAGGCGCGGAGCAATAATCGGCTGGTCGGCTACGCCCGCATCGTTGACCACCAGCAGGGGCAGGTCGCCAAGATGCCCGGCCCCCAACGGCCCTTCGTGTTTGCCGGTATGCTGCGGATCGTAATGTCCGCCCGCCGCCCCGGCGGCCACGGCTTTACCTTCTTTCATCGCCGGCTGGCAGCTGCCTTCGGCATGAATATGAAACCCGTGCTTACCCGGCGGTAGCGCCCGCAGAGTGGGGGCGAACTCGAGTCCGCGGTCGGTTTCGGTGATTTTGACGCTGCCGATGGTCTGACCGACGCCCTGGGTGGTCACGAGATTAAGTTGCACATCTTCACTAACGGCCTGTGCGCCAGCGCAAAATGCGAGGGATAAGATCGCGAGAATACATCGTTGCATAACACCTCCGGATGGCTGTCTCCCTGTTAAGTGTAAACCAGGAACGCCTTTCCGGAGGGGAAATGCCCGTTACGGTACGTCGTACCCGAGCGCGGCTTTACGGATGCGGAACCACTGCTGACGGGTCATGCTGAGTTTTTCAGCCACAATCGCCGAGCGCACGCGCTCGATTTTGCCCGAGCCAATAATCGGCAGCGGCTGCGACGGCAGACGCAGCACCCAGGCATAAACTACCTGTTCGATGCTGTCGGCGTTAAGCTCGTGCGCCACCTGCGCCAGCTCATCGCGCAGCGCCTGGAAGCCCTCTTCGTTAAACAGGCGACCACCGCCAAGACAAGACCACGCCATCGGACGAATACGCAGTTGCTGCAGCTGATCGAGAGTACCGTCGAGCAGCAGCGGCTGATGCACCGGTGAAATTTCGACCTGGTTGGTGGCGAGGGTAAACGGCAGACGTGACTGCAGCAAGGTGAACTGGGCGGGGGTAAAGTTCGAGACGCCAAAATGGCGCACTTTACCGCTATGATGCAGCGCGAGAAAAGCTTCGGCTACCTCGTCGGCGTCCATCAGTGGGTCCGGCCGGTGGATCAGCAGCAAGTCGAGATGGTCCGTCGCCAGATTACGCAGCGATTGCTCGGCGCTGAGCACGATGTGATCGCGGTCGGTAATGTAGTGGCCAATGGTGTTCTCAGCGCGCGCCCGGGTGGCGATACCGCATTTGCTGACGATTTCCATCCGGCTACGCAGATGCGGCGCTCGCTTCAGCGCTTCGCCAAAGGCAGCCTCACACTGATAATCGCCATAGATATCGGCGTGATCGACGGTGGTTACGCCTAAATCGAGATGCTGCTCAATAAAGCTGACCAGCTCGCCAGGCGACATTTTCCAGTCCATCAGACGCCAGTAGCCCATCACAAAACGTGAAAATTCCGGCCCCTGGGGAGCCATAGCAATACGCTGAACCATAACCGCTTCCTCAATAAAAAAGTGCTCTGAGTATACGTAATTTTTGGCTTAAAACAGTGAGGGTTGCTGCGGTTCTTCCGCCGGCTCCGGCCTGTTCGCGCGTATTTTGCGCAGCAGCCGTTGGCGGCAAAGACGCAAAACCTCCTGTTTCTGCGCATCGCTCATCGTTTGCCAGTTAAAACGTTCCTCACGGCTGCGGAAACAGCCGCGACAGTAGCCGCGCTCATCGGTCTGACATATTCCCCGGCACGGGCTCTGCACCGGGAAAAATTCTAACTGCTCTGCCACCACACGCCTCCTGTCCCCTCGTCTCCTTTCATTGAAGACGTTTCCCCGCGCCGACGCAAATTTTGTTCACTACGTGCTGCGCCAGCTAACATTTTTCCGCTGACGCTTGCATTAGACCAATCGGTCTACTACAGTGTGCAGCATGAACAGACACAGCGATTGCGATACCCGAGAACATATCCTGGCCACCGGCGAGCAGCTTTGCATGCATCGCGGTTTTACCGGAATGGGCTTGAGCGAACTTCTGAAGACGGCGGAGGTGCCCAAGGGCTCCTTCTACCACTACTTTCGCTCTAAGGAAGCCTTCGGCGTCGCGCTGCTTGAACATCACTACACCGGATATCTGCAGCGCCTGGTGGATCACTTCGATCATGGCGACGGCAACTATCGCGATCGCCTGCTGGCCTACTATCAGCACACGCTGAATCAGTTCTGCCAGCAGGGGATTATTAGCGGGTGTCTTACTGTCAAGCTATCCGCGGAGGTTTGCGATCTGTCGGAAGATATGCGCGCCGCCATGGATCGCGGAGCCAGCCAGATTATCGCCCTGCTGGGCGACGCGCTGGAGAAAGGACGTCAGGAAGGCAGTCTCGCATTTGACGGCGCGGCCATGACCCTGTCGCAGGTGCTGTATTCCCTGTGGCTCGGGGCCAACCTGCAGGCCAAAATTACGCGTAGCGCAACGCCGCTGGAAAGCGCCCTTGCCCACGCCAAACAGATTATTGCGGCGCCTGCGGTATAACAGGCGTTTTTATTTCATCAGTTACTAGACGACCGGTCTACTCAGGAGTCACTATGTCGGAAGCAAAATTATTCAGCCCACTGAAAGTCGGTGCGGTCACCGTCCCTAATCGCGTATTTATGGCGCCGTTGACGCGTCTGCGCAGCATTGAGCCGGGCGATATCCCTACTCCGCTGATGGGCGAATACTACCGCCAGCGCGCCAGTTCCGGGCTGATCATCACCGAAGCGACGCAGATCTCCGCGCAGGCCAAAGGCTACGCCGGCGCGCCTGGGCTGCACAGCCCGGAGCAGATTGCCGCCTGGCAGAAAATTACCGCCGGCGTTCATGCCGAAAACGGTCATATCGCCGTCCAGCTGTGGCACACCGGGCGTATTTCCCATAGCAGCCTGCAGCCTGGCGGCGCCGCCCCGGTAGCGCCTTCCGCGCTGAGCGCGGGCACCCGTACCTCACTGCGTGACGAAAACGGCCACGCCATTCGCGTCGACACCTCAATGCCCCGCGCCCTGGAAACCGCAGAGATCCCAGGGATCGTCAACGATTTCCGTCAGGCGGTCGGCAATGCCCGTGACGCCGGCTTCGATCTGGTTGAGCTGCACTCAGCCCACGGCTATCTGCTGCACCAATTCCTCTCGCCATCGGCGAACCAGCGTACCGATCAGTACGGCGGCAGCGTGGAGAACCGTGCCCGTCTGGTGCTGGAAGTGGTTGACGCCGTGAGTCAAGAGTGGAGCGCCGAGCGCATTGGCATCCGCGTGTCGCCGATTGGCAGCTTCCAGAATGTGGATAATGGCCCGAACGAAGAAGAAGACGCGCTGTATCTGATTAGCGAGCTGGCGAAACGCGGTATCGCCTATCTGCACATGTCCGAGCCGGACTGGGCGGGCGGCAAACCTTACAGTGAAGCTTTCCGTCAGAAAGTCCGCGACCGCTTCCCGGGGGTGATCATTGGCGCTGGCGCTTACACAGTAGAAAAAGCCAACGATCTTATCAATAAAGGGCTGATTGATGCCGTGGCCTTTGGCCGCGATTACATCGCCAACCCGGATCTGGTGGCTCGCCTGCAGAAAAAAGCGCCGCTTAACCCGCAACGCCCGGAATCCTTCTACGGCGGCGGCGCGGAAGGCTACACCGATTACCCGACTCTGTAATCCCTCCATTGATAGCGGCGACGTATCGCCGCTATACTCAACGTTCTGATCTATCAAATAAACTGCATAGGGGACATTATGCGCTTACTCCACACCATGCTGCGCGTTGGCGACCTGCAACGTTCTATCGACTTCTATACCAACGTGTTGGGCATGAAGCTGCTGCGCACCAGCGAAAACCCGGAGTACAAGTACTCCCTCGCCTTTGTCGGCTACGGCGAAGAGAGCGAAACCGCGGTGATCGAACTGACCTACAACTGGGGCGTGGACAGCTATGAGCTGGGCACCGCCTACGGCCATATCGCGCTGAGCGTCGATAACGCCGCCGAAGCCTGCGAACGGATCCGTCAGAACGGGGGCAACGTCACCCGTGAAGCCGGGCCGGTAAAAGGCGGCACCACCGTCATCGCCTTCGTGGAAGATCCGGACGGTTACAAAATCGAGCTCATTGAAGAGAAAGATGCCGGCAAAGGTCTGGGCAACTAACGCTTCCCCACGCTGGCATATTTAATGCCATGGCTCGCCCGGGCGCTACGGCGCCCGTTGTTTTCACCCCTGCCTGCTGCAAGCCGCGGCAAAATTTGCCATAATGCGCGCTACTTTTTTCCAGCTAAGAGAATCTGATGTCCGAGAACGCTCAACTGAATGGTCTGTGCGACCGTTTCCGCGGTTTTTATCCGGTGGTGATCGATGTTGAAACCGCAGGATTTAACGCCAAAACCGACGCCCTGCTGGAGATCGCCGCCATTACGTTGAAGATGGATGAGCACGGCTGGCTGATGCCCGATGAAACGCTGCATTTCCATGTTGAACCTTTCGAGGGCGCCAATCTGCAGCCCGAAGCGTTGGCTTTTAACGGGATTAACCCGCATGACCCGCAGCGCGGGGCCGTCAGCGAATACGATGCCCTGCATGCCATCTTCAAAATGGTGCGCAAAGGGATGAAAGAGAGCGACTGCAGCCGGGCAATCATGGTGGCGCACAATGCCACCTTTGACCACAGCTTCACCATGACCGCCGCCGAACGCGTGGGACTTAAACGCAACCCTTTCCATCCGTTTGTTACCTTCGACACCGCCGCGCTAAGCGGGCTGGCGCTGGGCCAGACGGTGCTGTCGAAAGCCTGTATTGCCGCGGGTATGCCGTTCGACGGCGCGCAGGCTCACTCCGCCCTGTATGATACCGAGCAGACGGCGCAGCTGTTTTGCGAGATCGTGAACCGCTGGAAGCGTCTGGGCGGCTGGCCGCTGCCCGTGGCCACCCCGGAGTGATAAAAAAAGCGACTTCCAGGAAGTCGCTTTTTCACTGATGGCGGGAATTACTCCGCTTTTGGCTCGTCGGTATGGTACTTTGCCGCCGTCTCTTTGATCAGCTGCTGCAGTTCACCGCGCTGGTACATTTCGATGACGATATCGCAGCCGCCCACCAGTTCACCGTCTACCCACAGCTGCGGGAAAGTCGGCCAGTTGGCGTATTTAGGCAGCTCGGCGCGGATATCCGGGTTCTGCAGGATATCAACGTAAGCAAAACGTTCGCCACAGGCGGACAGCGCCTGAACGGCCTGGGCAGAGAAACCACAGCTTGGCAGCTTCGGCGACCCTTTCATGTACAACAGGATCGGGTTTTCAGCGATTTGGCGTTGGATCTTTTCTAAAGTCGAGCTCATTGTCGTGCTTCCTTAAACTTCTTTCTACGGCAGTAACTTGTCATTGTAGCGTCCTGTAGGCAGGACGGATAATAACATTTTTTTCACTATTCATATTTTATCTTCTGTTGCGCGAAGTTGCCTTAAAAATATCATTTTGCGGTCACAGGCGGGCGCTCATTGCGCATTTTCTGTGCGAGGCGGTCAATGTCTGACGCGTTTTCTTGCAATCGTTAACCAATCGACATTTTTGATACAAAAGAATATTAACTTTCCGGCTTTTTATGCTTTAGAATCATTCCGGTTTGTCATTCATCGTCAGGCATTTGTACATGTCTGTAATTAATCAGGGGATTGCTCAGTGGCGCGGCTAAACAAAATCGCGATATCGCTCTGTGCATTACTGTTCACGTCTATCTCATTCACGCCACTGGCTCAGGCATCAGGGCATACGCACGCCTCCGCTTCGCCAAAAGCGTTGCCCGCGAAAAGTGGCTCAGAGCGCAAGAAAAAAGCAACCAGTCAAAAAACTAAAACCACCGCTAAAACCACCAGTAAAAAGTCCTCGCGCACCCGGCTCCCTACCCGCACTACCGCAGCAAGCCAAACCGCACTTCATCGTCAGGCCGCCGGCGCGACGAAAAAATGCGTGCTGCGTAAAGGTTATAAAAAGCAGTGCGCGAAAACGGTCGCCGCCAGCGCCGAGCCGACCCTGGCGCTAAACAGCGTCAAAAGCAAGTGCGTGGTGCGCAAGGGCTATAAAAAACGCTGTAAACCCGAGGCCAGCGAAGCGAATTTAACGATCGCCGACGCCCACAAGGTCCGGGTGCAAAAAGCGCAAAGTACCGCGATGAATAAACTGATGGGCCAGTTGGGTAAACCCTATCGCTGGGGCGGCACCTCGCCGCGCACCGGGTTTGACTGCAGCGGGCTGGTCTATTACGCCTATAAGGACCTGGTCAAGATCCACATCCCGCGTACGGCCAACGAAATGTACCACCTGCGCGATGCGCGTCCGGTGGATCGTGATGAACTGCAGAGCGGCGATTTAGTCTTCTTCCGCACCCGCGGACGGGGCGCTGCCGACCATGTCGGCGTCTACGTCGGCAACGGAAAATTCATTCAGTCGCCGCGCACAGGTCGTGATATTCAAATCACCTCCCTAAGCGAGGATTACTGGGTTCGCCATTATGTCGGCGCTCGTCGCGTCATGACGCCGAAAACCATTCGCTGATCCCGGTCTGCCGCTGCGGCGGCAGACCGCCTCTCCTGCTCGATCTCCATCCCCACCCGCAAGGGATATTGCAGATTGCTCTCTTTGCCCGGCGTATCACGACGATAGCGGGTCGGCGACATGCCAAAGTGACGGTGAAAGGTCCGGCAGAAAGCGGCTTGTCCCTCGTATCCCAGGCACTGAGAAATACTCTGTATCGACGCCTGCGTCTGCGTTAAATAGATTGTCGCAATCGTCATCTTTCGTCGGCTGACGTAGCTCGCCAGCGTGCAGCCCGTTACCATGGCGAATTGTCGCTGGAAGTACCAGTGTGAGTAGCCGGACTTTTTCGCAATCGCGCTCACCGACAGGGTGTCGAAAATATGTGCTTCGATCCAGTCAACAATCCCCTGCACCACCGGGATCATTTTCGCGCTCACCACCTCATCTGTTTTTGCCATCGTCGTCATCCTGGGGAAATTACTGCTGGCGGCTATATTTGTCATACAAATTAAAAAATAGACAATGAATTATTGGCATAGCGACGATTGCCTGAGCGCATATTTTTATTAATCGTTTGATATTAAAGTTTTATTTTTTGTCCAGCGCATTGCGTGACAGCGGCGAAGCAGAGTAGTTAATCGCTATGCGAGTTCGCAAATCCGCAGAGGGCATCTCCTTATACATGGTTGCAACAATTTTGGCGGCTTATTGCCCACTCCTGCAGAAAACGGTTAAGCCTTCACCACATGCACCGGTGATAATAGCCTTTATCGTTGTAAGGCTTTTCACTGCTTGCGGCAAATGTTAACATTCTCAATACAATAACACGCCCGGGACGCGACAGCGTCGGGCGGTCAGAACACGATTCAGGTGAAAACCTCATCCTGTCAATGTGAGATAAAACAAAAAGTTATAAGGAGAGTAGCAATGTCGTTTGAATTACCTGCATTACCATATGCAAAAGACGCCCTGGCGCCGCACATTTCCGCAGAAACCCTGGAATATCACTACGGTAAACACCACCAGGCGTATGTCACTAACCTCAACAACCTGATCAAAGGCACTCAGTTCGAAGGCAAGTCCCTCGAAGAGATCGTCCGCACTTCTGAAGGCGGCGTATTCAACAACGCAGCGCAGGTCTGGAACCACACCTTCTACTGGAACTGCCTGGCGCCTAACGCCGGCGGCGAACCGGAAGGCGAACTGGCGGCCGCAATCGCCAAATCTTTCGGCAGCTTCGCGGATTTTAAAGCCAAATTTACCGATGCCGCGGCGAAAAATTTCGGCGCTGGCTGGACATGGCTGGTCAAAAATGCCGACGGCAGCCTGGCTATCGTCTCCACCAGCAACGCCGGTACCCCGCTGACCACCGACGCGAAGCCGCTGCTGACCGTTGACGTTTGGGAACACGCCTACTACATCGACTATCGCAATGCCCGTCCAAGCTACCTGGACCACTTCTGGGCGCTGGTTAACTGGAAGTTTGTTGCGGCTAACCTCGCGGCATAAACGACAAACCGCAGCGGGGTCTCCCCGGCTGCGGTTTTTTTTGCCCTTACCCAGCCGATGATTACTGGCTGGCGAAAGCCTCTTCCGGCTGCGCTCGCCCGCTAAACCAGACCAGCAGCAGCGCCAGACCAGCGATAATCGCGCCCATCACCGGCACAAACGCATATCCCAGTCCGCCAGAGATCACCGCCCCACCGGCGGCGGCGCCCAGCGCGTTGCCGAGGTTGAACGCGCCGATATTCACCGAAGAAGAGAGCCCCGGCGCCTCATGCGCTACACGCATAACCCGCATCTGCAGCGGCGGAACCACCGCAAAGGTTGCTGCGCCCCAGACAATCATGCTGATGGCCGCCCCGGCCTGGGATTGCGCCAGCAGCGGGATCGCCAGCATGATCGCCATCAGCAGCAGCAGAAAGCCCTTCAGCGTGCCGGAGACCGACCGGTCAGCAAATTTGCCGCCCAGATAGTTGCCTAGCGAAAAACCGACGCCAATCAGCACCAGCATCGCGGTTATAAACAGCGATGAAGCGTGGGTCAGCGTATTGAGCACTGGCGAAATGTAGGTATACAGCGTAAACATCGCCCCGGCGCCCAGCACGGTGGTCAGCAACGCGGAGAGCACCTGCGGGCGCAGCAGGACAGAAAGCTCTTTTTTGACATCAGGACGTTCCCCCGCGCTGCCCTTCGGCAGGGAGAACCACAGGCTAACCATCGCCAGCAGGCCTAATCCCGCAGTAGCAAGGAAGGACATCCGCCAACCGATGGTTTCGCCAAGCCAGGTGGCCGCCGGCACGCCGCCAATGTTGGCGATGGTCAGGCCCATAAACATAGTGGCTACCGCGCTGGCCTGCTTATGCTTTGGCACGACGCTGGCCGCCACCACCGATCCCAGGCCGAAAAAAGCGCCGTGGTTGAGGCTGGTAATAATCCGCGACAGCAGCAGCGTGGTGTAATCCGGCGCGATGGATGACAACAGGTTGCCGACGGTGAAGATCCCCATCAGAAAAATCAGCGCATTGCGCCGTGCGCGATGCGACAATAGCAGCGTCATCAGCGGTGCGCCGACCATGACGCCGATGGCATACGCACTGATCAGCATTCCCGCTACCGGTATCGAGACGTCCACACCTTTCGCAATCACCGGCAGCAATCCCATCGGGGAGAACTCGGTGGTACCGATGCCAAAGGCGCCGATCGCCAGCGCAAGTAAAGGAAAGTTGATTTTCATTCAATGACTCCATCAGACCGTCAGAGAGGACGGCGTAACATCAGAAGTCAAAAGCATGACATCAATCACAAAAAAACAAAAGTGAACGAAATGACAAAAGATTTTTGCAGAATTGATAATAATAGCGGGATATGGGGAGGAAGCGGCGCTCCTCCCTCAGCGAAACATTAGTGCAGTATGGCGGTCAGGCTGAAAGCGACAATCACGCCGAGAGCAATAATCGTGGTGATCAGCGAAAACTTTAAATTGGTATCCATCATTTTTCCCTCTTGTTATCCCCACACCAAAAGTGAGCTTGCTCATTTTTGCACAAAAAATCGCAAAAATCTTCCGGGATTTAGGGCGATGCACATTTTTGCTCTTCCACTTTGCCCCAAGATCGGACAAAATCCCACGCTAATTTAAAAGCGTATCGGCCATTGACCCCTTCCTGTCGTTCTGTGTCGTTTTCCCGACGTGATGCAATGTTGAAAATTGTATTCAGGGTGTGTGTAGGCAAACGTTTACGTATCGATGATCAGGCGATCAGGTCAAGGCATGGAGTGAGATGTAATGGCAACTATTAAAGATGTAGCGAAACGCGCAAACGTTTCCACTACAACTGTGTCACATGTAATTAACAAAACCCGTTTCGTTGCCGAAGAGACGCGTAATGCGGTATGGGCGGCGATCAAAGAGCTGCACTACTCGCCGAGCGCCGTGGCGCGCAGCCTGAAAGTCAATCACACCAAATCGATTGGCCTGCTGGCGACCAGTAGCGAAGCCGCCTATTTCGCTGAAATTATTGAGTCCGTTGAAAAGAGCTGCTTCCAGAAGGGCTATACTCTGATCCTCGGTAACGCGTGGAACGATCTGGAAAAACAGCGCGCCTATCTGTCGATGATGGCGCAAAAGCGCGTAGACGGTCTGCTGGTGATGTGTTCCGAGTATCCGGATTCGGTATTGAGCATGCTGGAAGAGTACCGCCATATCCCGATGGTGGTGATGGACTGGGGCGAGGCGAAAGCCGACTTCACCGATGCGGTGATCGATAACGCCTTCCAGGGCGGCTATATCGCCGGACGCTACCTGATTGAACGCGGCCATCGCGAAATCGGCGTGATCCCGGGCCCGCTGGAGCGCAACACCGGCGCGGGGCGACTGGCCGGCTTCATGCAGGCGATGAAAGAGGCGCATATCAGCGTGCCGGAAAACTGGATTGTGCAGGGCGACTTCGAGCCGGAGTCCGGCTACCGCGCAATGCAGCAGATCCTAAACCAGCAGCACCGCCCGACGGCGGTCTTCTGCGGCGGCGATATCATGGCGATGGGCGCTATCTGCGCGGCGGATGAAATGGGACTGCGGGTGCCGCAGGACATTTCGCTGATCGGTTATGATAATGTGCGCAACGCCCGCTATTTCAGCCCGGCGTTAACCACCATTCATCAGCCGAAAGATTCCCTGGGCGAGGCCGCATTTAACATGCTGTTGGATCGTATCGTCAACAAGCGTGAAGAGTCGCAGTCTATCGAAGTGCACCCTCGTCTGGTTGAGCGCCGCTCGGTAGCGGATGGCCCGTTTGTCGATTATCGTCGTTAAGGCATCTGGCGGGCGCGGATCTCTCCGGCGCCCGCAGCCACTCCCGATTCAGCGTGTCGCTGTCCCCCAGATAGTCAAGCATCCAGTTCAGCGCCGGTGAGGCATCGTTCTGCTGCCACGTCAGGCAGCAGGCGGCATCCGGAAACGGATTTTCCAGCGCCAGCGCAGTCCACTCGCCGCGATCTATCCATGGACGGGCGAAATGGCTCGGCACCATGCCGACGCAGAGTCCTGCCGACAAACAGGTTGCTGATGATTCCCAGTCAGGGACGACTACCCTCTTCTGGTTATCCAGCAACCATGTTGTCCGTTTAGGCAACGAGCGCGAGGTATCCTCCCGCACCAGCGACGGCCAGTTACGCAGGACGTCGTCGCTCAGGGGTCCATCCATCTTCGCCAGCGGATGATCGCTCGCCACCACGCAGTCCCAGCTCAGCATCCCCATATCGCGGAACGCATAGCGACCGCCGACCGGAATAGATCGCGTTGCGCCAATCGCCAGCTCAACGCGGCCGTCGGCCAGCGCATCCCATACACCATTGAATACTTCCTGAAAGACGATCAGTTCGACGTCGGGAAAATGGCGATAGAAATCGACGATCATCTGACGCATCCGCGCCGGTTTCACAATATCATCCACTGCGATCGACAACTGTCCGCGCCAGCCGTTCGCAATTTGCTGACACTGCTGGCGGGTGATCTGCATTTTTTTGATAACAGAGCGCCCTTCCTGTAAAAACCAGACCCCGGCGGGGGTCAACTCCACATCACGATGGCGACGCTCAAATAAGGGAACGGCGAGCCACTCTTCGAGCTGACGCACGGTATAGCTGACCGCGGAAGGCACCCGGTGAAGCTCCTGCGCGGCCGCGCTGAAGCTGCCGTTACGGGCGACGGCATCAACCACTTCCAGAGAGTATTCAGACCACATTTTCTGCCTGCAAAATTTTTGAATGCATGTGACAAATATTAGCGTTTCACAAGCCACAATGCACTCCCTACACTCTGCGGCATCGTACCTGTACACCAACTATGAGAACGTTATGTCACAACCCGGGAAAGGATTTTTAGTCTGGCTGGCCGGCCTGAGCGTGCTGGGCTTTCTGGCCACCGATATGTACCTGCCGGCGTTTGCCGCCATGCAGCAGGATCTCAACACCTCCGCCGCCTCCATTAGCGCCAGCCTGAGCCTGTTCCTCGCCGGCTTCGCGCTGGGCCAGCTGTTCTGGGGACCGCTGTCGGACCGCTATGGACGTAAACCGGTGCTGCTGAGCGGCCTGGCGATTTTCGCGGCCGGCTGTCTGGGGATGCTGTGGGTGCACAACGCCACCCTGATGCTGGCGCTGCGCTTTCTGCAGGCGATTGGCGTCTGTGCCGCGGCCGTTACCTGGCAGGCGATGGTCGCCGATTACTATCCTGCCCAGCGCACGAACCGCATCTTCGCCACCATTATGCCGCTGGTAGGACTGTCGCCGGCGCTGGCCCCGCTGCTGGGCAGCTGGCTGCTGGTGCACTTCGAGTGGCAAGCCATCTTCGCCACCCTGTTCGCCATCACTCTGCTGCTGATGCTGCCTGCCCTGCGCCTGAAGGCAGCCGCGAAGTCAGTAGTAGTGACGCAGCAAAAGATCACCTTTCTCGCGCTCCTGCGCTCCCGGGAATACAGCGGCAACGTCCTGATCTACGCCGCCTGTTCCGCCAGCTTCTTCGCCTGGCTTACCGGTTCACCTTTTATCCTGCATGAAATGGGCTATGGCCCAACCGCTATCGGCCTGAGCTATATTCCGCAGACCATCGCCTTTCTGGTGGGAGGCTATGGCTGTCGCGCGCTGCTGCAGAAATGGTCCGGTCAACAGATGCTGCCGTGGCTGCTGGTGATTTTTGCCGTCAGCGTAGCCGCCACCTGGCTGGTGGGCCTGCAAACCCATGCCTCGCTGGTGGCGTTAATGATCCCGTTCTGCATGATGGCGGTGGTCAACGGCGGGATCTACCCCATCGTGGTTGCTCAGGCGTTGAAGCCTTTTCCGCAGGCGACCGGCCGCGCGGCGGCGCTGCAAAATACCCTGCAGCTTGGCCTGTGCTTCCTGACCAGTCTGCTGGTATCCGCGCTGATCGCCACGCCGCTGCTGACCACCACCAGCGTAATGCTGGTTTCGATTGGCTTAGCCGGAATAGGCTATCGCCTGCAGCAGACGCCGGAGCTGACACCCCACTCTTCCCACGTGTAATGCCCGTCGCCAGGGCCCGGACCAGTCGTTAGCATGCTAAGAAATTTTTATTGAAAGCCAGTACTTAGCGTCCTATACTGGATCCGGGTTCACATAAATAGAAAATAGTTACAGATTAACGGATGCAGGATGCCTCCGTTTCACCATGGAAGGCCTTTCGGCAAGGGTTATCTCCCTTCCTCTGTTTACGTCGGATAGCGACTTCACGGATTATCCGTGAGATTTCTCACAAAGCCAAAAAAGCGTCTACGCTGTTTTAAGGTTCTGATCACTTGGGCGTGATGGAGAAGCTATGAGTTCATCGTGTATAGAAGAAGTAAGTGTACCAAATGATGACTGGTACCGGATTGCAGCTGAATTATTAGGCCGTGCGGGAATTGAAATCAATGGCTCCGCGCCGTCCGACCTGCGGGTTAAAAATCCTCTCTTTTTTAAACGGGTTTTGCAGGAAGGTTCGCTGGGTTTAGGCGAAAGCTATATGGACGGCTGGTGGGAATGCGAGCGTCTGGATATATTCTTCCACAAGGTGTTACGCGCCGGGTTGGAAAAGCAGCTCCCACACCATTTCAAAGACACACTCCGCATCGCAGGCGCTCGTCTGTTTAATCTACAAAGTAAAAAACGTGCCTGGATTGTCGGTAAAGAGCACTACGACCTCGGCAACGATCTCTTCAGCCGGATGCTTGATCCCTATATGCAATATTCCTGCGGTTACTGGAAAGAGGCGCAGAGCCTCGAGGCCGCCCAGCAGGCTAAGCTGGATCTCATCTGCCGCAAACTGGAGCTGGAGCCAGGCATGCGGGTACTGGATATTGGCTGTGGATGGGGCGGTCTCGCCGAATATATGGCGCGAAATTATCAGGTCAGCGTCGTCGGCGTCACTATCTCCGCCGAGCAACAAAAAATGGCCCAGGCGCGCTGCGCCGATCTCGATGTAGAGATTCGTCTCCAGGATTATCGCGATCTGCACGACAGCTTTGACCGCATCGTCTCCGTTGGCATGTTTGAGCACGTGGGGCCGAAAAATTACGCTACCTACTTTGAGGTTGCCGACCGTAATTTGAAACCCAACGGCCGCTTTTTACTGCACACCATTGGTTCCAAGGTCACCGACCATAACGTTGACCCGTGGATCGATAAATATATCTTCCCGAACGGCTGCCTGCCTTCCGTGCGTCACATTGCCGAAGCCAGCGAGAAGCATTTTGTGATGGAAGACTGGCACAACTTCGGCGCCGATTATGACACGACCCTGATGGCCTGGTATGAGCGTTTCCTCGCCAGCTGGCCGGAAATTGCCGATAACTATTCTGAGCGTTTCAAACGCATGTTTACCTATTATCTGAACGCCTGCGCCGGCGCCTTCCGCGCCCGCGACATTCAGCTCTGGCAGGTGGTGTTCTCGCGCGGTATTGAACATGGACTGCGCGTCGCCCGTTAAATAACACTCCCCCGCTTATCGGCGGGGGATTTTTTTTCAGGCTTCATTGACCTTAGCCGCCATCTCTTTCGCGGCCAGCACGCGTTCGACCGTATCGACAACCGCCTGGGTCTGCGGATCAATCTCAATATTGACGCGATCGCCCAGTTTTTTTGCTCCCAGGGTGGTCCGCTGCAGCGTCTCCGGAATAAGATGCACGCAGAAACGGGTCGCCGTCACCTCACCCACCGTCAGACTAATGCCGTCAATACCGATGAATCCTTTATAGAGGATGTATTTCATCAGCGTTGGATCCTGCACTTTAAACCAGATCTGACGGTTATTTTCGGAAGTCAGAATCTTCACGATTTCCGCGGTGGTCATAATGTGGCCGGACATTAAATGCCCGCCGATTTCATCACTAAATTTCGCCGCTCGCTCGACGTTCACTTCATCGCCGACCTGAATATCGCCAAGATTGGTAATCCGCAGCGTCTCTTTCATCAGATCGAAGCTGATGTGCGCGCCGTTGATTTCGGTCACCGTCAGGCAGCAGCCGTTGTTGGCTACCGAGGCGCCGGTTTCCAGCCCCTCCAGCATATGTGCCGGTAACTCAACCACGTGAGTGCGAAAATTGGGTTTATCATCAATGGAGACCACTTTCGCGGTTCCCTGAACAATACCAGTAAACATGTTTGGCTCCTGTTGAAAATCATGACGGTATCATTACCGCTTTCGCTATCGGGAACAATAACAGGAGGGCAAAGCGGTTGCCAGCGCGCTTCGTGCCTCGACTCTTTTTTCACTGGCTTAATAGCCAATCCTCGCTACAATAGACTGGAAATTCCTCATTTTTATCCCCTTGCTGCCAGTTACGGCGGCTTTTTTAGTCTCAAAATAACAACAATTCGAAGGTGTTCACGTGCAGAAGTATTTCGTTGAAGCGCGTCAGTTATTAGCTCTGGCTATACCCGTCATCCTTGCGCAGGTGGCGCAGACGGCGATGGGTTTTGTCGATACCGTGATGGCGGGTGGCTACAGCGCCACGGATATGGCCGCCGTGGCCATCGGGACCTCCATCTGGCTGCCGGCGATCCTCTTCGGCCACGGCCTTCTGCTGGCGCTGACCCCGGTGGTGGCGCAACTTAACGGATCCGGGCGGCGGGAGCGTATCGCGCCGCAGGTGCGTCAGGGCTTCTGGCTGGCCGGCTTTGTCTCGGTGCTGATCATGGTCGTGCTGTGGAACGCCGGATACATCATCAGCTCCATGCATAACATCGATCCGCTGTTGGCAGAGAAGGCGGTTGGCTACCTGCGCGCGCTGCTGTGGGGCGCGCCGGGCTATCTGTTCTTCCAGGTCGCTCGTAACCAGTGTGAAGGGCTGGCAAAAACCAAGCCCGGGATGGTCATGGGCTTTATTGGATTACTGGTCAACATTCCGGTGAACTATATTTTTATCTATGGTCATTTCGGCATGCCCGAGCTGGGCGGCGTCGGCTGCGGTGTGGCGACGGCCTCCGTTTACTGGGTGATGTTCGCCAGCATGCTGTGGTGGGTGCGCCGGGCGCGTACGATGCGCGATATCCGCTGCGCCGAGCGCTTCAGCGGCCCTGATTTTGCCGTCCTGTTACGGCTGGTGCAGCTGGGGCTGCCCATTGCTCTGGCGCTGTTCTTTGAAGTCACTCTGTTTGCCGTCGTCGCGCTGCTGGTCTCCCCGCTCGGGATCATTGACGTCGCTGGTCATCAGATCGCGCTTAATTTCAGCTCGCTGATGTTCGTTCTGCCGCTGTCGCTGGCGGCGGCGGTCACCATACGCGTCGGCTTCCGCCTTGGCCAGGGCTCAACGATCGATGCCCAGGTTTCGGCCCGCACCGGCGTGGGCGTGGGGATCTGCCTGGCGGTATTTACCGCTATCTTTACCGTCCTGATGCGTAAGCAGATTGCGCTGCTGTATAACGATAATCCCGAGGTGGTTACGCTGGCCTCGCACCTGATGCTGCTGGCGGCTATCTATCAGATCTCCGACTCTATTCAGGTGATCGGCAGCGGCATTCTGCGCGGCTATAAAGATACGCGGTCTATCTTTTTCATTACCTTTACCGCGTACTGGGTGCTGGGTTTGCCGAGCGGCTATCTGCTGGCGCTGACCGATATGATTGTGCCCCGCATGGGACCTGCCGGTTTCTGGTGCGGATTTATCATCGGTCTGACCTCCGCCGCCATCATGATGATGCTGCGGATGCGTTTTCTGCAGCGCCAGCCTTCCAGCATCATCTTACAGCGCGCTGCGCGCTAACTTGTCTAAGCCCGCCGCTCCGGCGGGCTTTTTCGTTCTTCGCTATAACGGCGCGTTGTACATTCCGTTACTCCCTGACACCAAAGACTCACTGATAGCCTCCCGGCAGGCGCTTATAGTGTTGCCAACAGCCCCGCAGTGGGGTTACTCAAGAAACCAAGTCGAGGATTTCAGAATGAAAAAAGTATTAGCTTTGGTCGTTGCCGCTGCTATGGGTCTGTCATCAGTTGCTTTCGCTGCCGATGCGGCAAGCACCACCCCGAGTGCAGCAGCCAGCCATACTACCGTTCACCATAAGAAACATCACAAAGCGGCCGCGAAACCGGCAGCCGAGCAGAAAGCGCAGGCGGCGAAGAAACACCACAAAGCCGCTGCAAAACCGGCTGCTGAGCAAAAAGCCCAGGCGGCGAAGAAACACCATAAAGCCGCTGCTAAACCGGCAGTAGCGCAGAAAGCGCAGGCGGCGAAGAAACACCATAAAACGACGCACCATGCAGCTAAACCGGCGGTTAAACCGGCGGCATAATGGTCAGGGCGTTAAGGTGATAAACCGGCGCTGAACAGCGCCGGTTTTTTTTCAGGAGGACATCATGCTGCAACGCTATCGCTTCGAATTGCTGCTGTTACTGCTCATCGTCTGCGCGCTGTTTACCCTGCGCTTGATGTTTAAATAGCTGGCTGCTGAACCCATTTTCGGGCCGGCGGCGTATAGTCGCGAAAACCGGCGATAATCTCGTCTGCCGAGGTAGCGAACGGCAGCATCTCCGCGTAGCGCGGGTGCATAAACCCTTCCCGTACCATGTTATCGACCATCGCCTGAAGCGGATCGTAATACCCCTTAATATTCAGGAACGCGCACGGTTTCTCATGGATCCCCAGCTGCGCCCAGGTCCATTGTTCGAAAATCTCCTCGAGCGTCCCCGCCCCGCCCGGCAGGGCAATAAAGCCATCCGCCAGCGCCGCCATTTTGGTTTTCCGCTCGTGCATATCCTCGACCACATGCAGCTCCGTCAAGCCGCGGTGGGCAATTTCCCGCTCCACCAGGCCGCGCGGCATCACGCCGATCACCACGCCACCGGCCTCCAGCGCCGCATCGGCGACCGCCCCCATCAGACCAACTTTGCCGCCGCCATAGACAAGCGCCAACCCCTGCTGCGCCAGCGTACGTCCAACCAGACGGGCGGTTTCGAGGTACAGCGGATGTTCGCCAGCTGAAGAACCGCAGAAAATACCAATCGATTTCATCTTCGTTATGACTCCTTCTCTTCTGGTGGCCGATAATTTAACACATCGGCAACCCTTCCGCGCAGGTTTGGACTGGCTGAAAAATGAGAGCCGTGATGCTCGCTGGCGAAGAAATATCCTTGTGGTTCAGTAAAATATATCCGGAATGAGTAAAAGTTCCGCAATCGCATGCAATGTGCAAGAAAAGTGACGTTTACCTCTTGCCACATCCCCTCCCTGCCGCTAATATGCGTCCCCGTTGTCACCACAACATTGCGTTCGTAGCTCAGTTGGTTAGAGCACCACCTTGACATGGTGGGGGTCGTTGGTTCGAGTCCAATCGAACGCACCATAATGCGTTTATAGCTCAGTTGGTTAGAGCACCACCTTGACATGGTGGGGGTCGTTGGTTCGAGTCCAATTAAACGCACCATAATGCGTCTGTAGCTCAGTTGGTTAGAGCACCACCTTGACATGGTGGGGGTCGATGGTTCGAGTCCATTCAGACGCACCAATCATTTTTCCTTCTGTAATTCCTGAATTTTATCACCTGCTCCCTGTTGGTATTGCTGGCATTAAAATGTTGTGTATTGGCAAAGCGTTTTCCTTGCATAGTCCATACTAGTCCACATGAGTGCTAAGGAAGCCAACCCTTTTAATGAGCATCAAAAATCGATCAACAGACCACGCCGTTTAATTTCTTAATGATAATCATTCCATTCATCATAAATATATGCATATGCAAATCGATATATCAGATACCCCACCAGGAATTCCACAACTGAAAGTAAACCCCAGAGAAATTTATATTCATTTACTGAGAAAAAAAAGAACCAGCCAGCCAGCGCGATACCTGAAGCACCTAATCCCATCCCAGCCCCTCTGATAACACGGGAAAGCAGGATGAGTAATGTTCGTTTTATATTCATAATCCACCAAAGAAATATTCACATATTTTGTTAAATTCTGCTGAATTCTTATCACCGACCATACGCGCTGTTTCGAAAGGTTTTACAATATCCTCAACAAGAAAATACAGAGGATCCAGATCTCGCAGATTTTGCAGTTTATCATGCAGTACCGGATTTCTGCGCTTCAGATATCGGGACGTGTATATTGCTCTGGATGTTTCAGCTCCAACGGATAATAATAATCTGGCAAGACTTCCTGCAAAAAAAGCGGACACTCCTCTTGAGGCTATAGCTTCGCCTAATTTTACTCCGGTCAGCTCAGTGAATGCCATCTGATCCTACCCGCGTAATATGGACACAACCCTAAGCGAGGTTCTGGTTTTCAAATTGTTCCGGACTGAGACCGCCACAGGCACCGTGACGACGCCACCGATTGTAATCACACTCAATATAATTAAACACTGCTGTCCGCATGATTTCCCGGCTGACAAAGTCCTCTCCGTGGATACATTCCACCTTCAGCGTATGGAAGAAGCTTTCCGCACAGGCATTGTCGTAACAACAACCTCTGGCGCTCATACTCCCCCGCAGATTATGGCGTTTCAGCAAGCTCTGGTAATCCGTTGAACAGTACTGACCGCCTCTGTCTGTATGCACGATGACGTTTTCCGGACGTTTACGCCGCCACAGCGCCATCTGTAACGCATCGCAGGCAAGCTGTGCTGTCATCCGTGAGGACATCGACCAGCCAATGACTGACCGCGACCACAGATCGATAACCACGGCCAGATAAAGCCAGCCTTCACCAGTGCGAAGATACGTGATGTCACCCACCCACTTCTGATTCGGGCCGCTGGCGTAAAAGTCCTGCTTCAGCAGATTCTCTGAGACTGGCAGACCATGTTCGCGGTAACTGACCGGACTGAACTTTCGTGAAGCTTTCGCCCGTAGCCCCTGACGACGCAGGCTGGCAGCCACGGTTTTCACGTTGAACCGGTAAGCCTGGGCACGAAGCTCATCCGTCAGGCGTGGTGTAAGTATCCCGCATAATCGTGCCATTCACATTTAGAGATCATCCGGCATAATCAGTCTGCCTACGAAGGAGATCGCTATGCGTAAAGCCCGTTTTACTGAGCATCAGATCATCGCTGTGATTAAGTCGGTTGAAGCCGGACGAACTGTTAAAGATGTCTACCGGGAGGCCGGTATTTCTGAAGCCACCTACTACAACTGGAAGTCCAGATACGGCGGCATGGAGGCTTCTGATATTAAAAAAATCAAGGATCTTGAGGACGAGAACCGACGTCTCAAACAGATGTTTGCCGACCTGAGTCTTGAGAACCGGGCGCTGAAAGACGTTATCGAAAAAAAGCTTTAAAATCAGCCTTTAAGAGTGAGCTGGTCACTCATCTGATAACGACATTCGGACTCAGTATCCGTCAGGCATGCCGGAGTCACAATCTGAGCAGAACGGTTTATCATTACCGTCCGGATAACACACATGACGAACCCGTTATTACCGTATTGCAGGCGTCAGCTGAACGGTATCCACGATAGGGTTTTCCGAAGCTTTTTCAGGTTCTGCGGCGGCAGGGATACGCGTGGAATCACAAAAGGATCCACCGTATTTATTGTCTGCAGAAGCTGAATTTTCGCCGTAAGGGTAAACAACGGCTGCCGGTGCGTAATCCCTCGCCACTGGCCACGCCGGAAGCGCTGAACCAGAGCTGGTCTGTTGATTTTATGCATGATGCCTGGTCTGTGGGCGTCATTTTCGCACGTTCAATGTTGTTGATGACTTTAACCGTGAGGCGTTGTCGATTGAAATAGATCTGAATCTGCCAGCTCCGCGAGTGGTCCGTGTGCTCGACAGGATCGCGGCAAACCGCGGTTATCCGGTCATGCTGCGTATGGATAATGGTCCGGAATTTATCTCTCTGGCACTGGCTGAATGGGCAGAGAAGCATGCAGTAAAACTGGAGTTTATCCAGTCGGGTAAGCCGACGTAGAACGCTTTCATTGAGCGCTTTAACCGGACATACCGTACAGAAATACTCGATTTTTATCTGTTCAGAACGCTGAATGAAGTGCGGGAAATCACGGAAAAATGGTTGTCAGAATATAACTGTGAACTCCCGCATGAATCGCTGAACAATATGACGCCGGAGGAATACCGCCAACACCATTATCTGGCCGGGATCGCAAAAAATGCATGGAACTAAAACAGGTCTATTTACATGTTCTATTTTTAGCGCACACAAAATTCGCATTCCTGTTTTCCTTATGACTTAGAAACAAACATTTATTTAATTACAGAGTCAACCTTGACCCAGGCAACAAGCGGCGTTCCTTTTGAATTATTATAACCAATTTTTACCCATTTATTATCAGAGGAATATTGTATTATTTTTATTTTATCTCCAGGTACAAGATAGGATTTAGTTTGAGCATTACTATCTGGAGCAGTGAATAAATATACCTTCGAGTTAATCGATGCTTCATTTTCAATGCTATGCAAGTAATCAAAGATGGCATTTGTTACAATTTTTTTGTCTTTTCATTCTCTTTCGCTAATTGCTGATATTTATCTATATTTTCTTTTGAGGGAGCATCACAACGAAGCATATTACTTGCACGTCTGATATCCAATGAAGATAGTTTATTTTTCATTTTATTGATTGAAGGTCGCATAGAATTAAAATCAAAAACATCAGCGCCTGTATCTTCTGAATTGGCTAATACATCTTCCCCTTCCGTCCAGGTATACCCACATGCTTCTCCATCCCAGTCGCTAACGATACAACCATTGCTCATGTCAACAATGCTACAATAGGCTCTATCTACATACTTTGAAGTGCCATCTCCGAATTCTACGGTTCCACCAGAGACACTATTAACAATTAAATATTTCCCAGACGGAGATACTTTTGAAGAACCGTCTTCAATGTAAGTTCGGTCATCCCGACTGAGATCAGCAGAGTAACTATGATTGGAAAAGATAATTTTCTCCCATGAATTATCATCGTAGTGCTCACCATTTTTTTCTGTGAAAAAGTTATACTCCCTCCAATCGGGGATTGGATCGTAACATCAGCATAGCTGACTTTAGAAAAAAAATAGTGAATAACACTACACTCGCGTACATGCGTTTAATCATAACTTTGCCTTTAATGTATTAAAACGAAGGGAGGAATTGGTCATTCTCCTGGTTAATTTATACTCTTCCAGAAGTTTGCTTTCATATGATGCACTTTCATTACCCCAAGTCTGGGGGTCTAAACTTACAGTTGGGTTATTTTTATGGAAATTTTCGATGGCTTTACTAAAATCAGGTGCTACATATCCTGGGCGATTAACCGAATGATCCAGGACAACAGCTCTTCCAAAATTACTTTTAATAAAATCTTTTATTTTTTTATTTCCCGCACTTAAAACCACTTTATTTTCTGCGCTATGAAGTCTTTCTATGAAATCTAAAACTTGAATATCTAAATATTCAGGCAATGTCAAAACCTTCACAAGTGCGGCAAGAGGTTTATTATGTACTTTTTGGTTGTATGTATTTTCTATGCAACCCTGCCTTAATAATTCTTTTAACTCTGTGGAAGTTATTTTATTTCCCTGAGTTAATAAACTGTCACTATAATAAATAACAGCTGAACTCCCTGTCCCTTCAACAGTCCAGCCACATGATTTCGCGTAACTTGCATATAAATCAGGGTGAGCATCTCTAAATTTAGCAAATTGAGTTGATAACTCGCCTTTCCCTTCTAAATTTTCCTGATCTTTTACTGTTTTCTGCATAGCTCCCGCAGTAATGACTTCACTGTCATATGATTGCACTGCATCCATATTGCCCTCATTCTCAGACATGGCAATAAGTATTGTTTTTTCATCAGACGTTATCTTGCCCGATGAAACCAAACCATCCCATCGGGTATAGCTGGCTAACGTAATCCCACCTTTATAGAGTGGGCCATATTGAGTTCCATATTTGACTACTCCAAATTTATCAGCATAGAGCTCTTCGCAATCACATTTCGCGTCTTTGAACATGTCCAAAAATGCAATAGGATGCATATGCCAGGGTTCTGCCCCCAGCGCCACGCCCTTTTCGTATACCGTCTTCATCCACGTCATCTTATCCAGAAACGTTTCCAGATACGTCTTCCACAATGGCGCATCCGTGGTTAATGTATCCAGGTATGTCTTCCAGAGCGGGTCATCCTTGCCGTAGTACCATTCACTGGCGTGTTTTGCAATTACACGGTACAGGCGGTCGCGGTAAGAGATATTATGTACCGCCTGAAGATACTCCTGCTCCTGGTAATGCCCGTCCTGGTTACTGTCTATCAACGTCAGCAGACGCTGGTAGTTATATTTGTTCAGCGCGTGAGATGTACGGGTTTCATCCTCTGCCGCTTTATATAACTGCTCCAGAATCCCCTTCACCACGTTATTCGGATGTTTTATACCATCAATCAGGTCAAAACTTTCCGAAGCCTTATTCAGCGTGACAAATCCGAGCTCACCTAACGCATACTGCGAAACTTTCTTAACACTGGCTGCGGCCAGCCAGCCACCTTCAGGACGTATCTGATAATATGCCGCATCCTGATTACCGGACAGCGTATTCCCCTCAGCATCAACGCCAGGGACTTTTGCCAGCGTCAGAACACCTGATATCTTTGTTTTACGACTGCCCGCAACCATTCCCCGCTCACCCTTCTCAAACAACGGTGCATCGGTTTTCCAGGTCAGATAAACCGGCGCATCTTCCCCCACTCTTCCGGGATTGGTGATGAACTTTTCCATATCATCCGTACTCAGGCACTCTATATGTACCTGGTAGCGCGAGCGTTTGCCGTTTTCTTCCGGTAGCTGATA